>Ga0335072_10011759_pt1 | contig 12531 bp, 7 predicted proteins | sample Lox_Sample_21_FD_206725 | JGI IMG/M metagenome (GOLD analysis project Ga0335072, IMG submission 206725) | Soil microbial communities from Loxahatchee National Wildlife Refuge, Florida, United States - Lox_Sample_2.1 | ecosystem: Environmental > Terrestrial > Soil > Wetlands | place: USA: Florida...
CGTTGCCGAAGCCGAGGTTGGAACCGCCCAGCCAGGAGGCCGTTGGTGCGGAGAATCCCTCCGCGCTGACCCACTGATATCCGGAGTTGGACCCGACCGTGGCTTTGCCTTTCACGTAATGCGGTTTGCCGGCGAGGTTGGCTCGATTGGTATAGCCACCGCCCAGACCGACCGTGTCTGCGAATCCGCTACCCGGGGTGTTGCTGCCTGCCCAGGGCAGACCGGACTCGGAGACCACTGTGCCGGAAAGTTCCCATCCGCCGAGCACACTGTGGGCCAAACCGCTGCCGGTTGCGAAGATAGGCAGTTTGTACAGGTAGTTGATGTTGAGCATGTTGCGGCGATCAAGCGATCCGGAGCCCTTGTCGTACTTCAGGTTCCAGGGATTGCTCGATGTGTTTAGATCGGCGCTTCCAACCTGGTCGTCGATCTCATGCGAGTAGGTGTAATCCACTTCGAAGGAGAGCCCGTGCTTATTCTGCTGGCGGAGGCCAACCTGGAAGCTGTTGTAGCTGCCGGTAAGCGGGTTGGTAATCTGATTCATGCCGCCGAAGCCCGGATAGTTTCTCGCTTCCAACCCGGCGACGGTCGAGAGAGTTCCGGCCGCGGAAGCCTGCCGGGTGGCCATCGGAGTGCTGAGCGAATAGTTGTTGATGGGCAGGAACGTGTTCTGGTGCCATGCGATGTTACCCACATACTGGGTAACAAGAATCAGCGCAGGAGCCAGCTCATGCTGGACGCCCAGGCTATATTGCACTACGCCCGGCGCCGGATAGTACATGTTCTCGCTATTCGGGCCCTGGGTGAACAACGGCTTCGATGCAGCGCCGCCGCTCTGCCAGTTGTAACTGGTGTTAGTCAATTCGACGTTCGAGGCGGACGGGGTGCTTTCAAATGGTGCGCCGCCGGCGATGTCGTAGATGTCGTTGCCCTGCATGCGCTCAAAGAAGGCGCCGGCTCCGCCGCGGAGGACGGTTTTGCCGGTTCCCGTGAGGTCATACGAGAACCCAACGCGTGGTTGATAAGTGTGGAAGTCGTTGTGAACGAGGCCGCGCGGTATTCCACCCTGGCCGGCGAGGGCGATGCCGTTCATGTAGAACTGCAGTCCATTGATGGTCTGCAGCCCCGGGCTATTGGCCATGAATGACCCGTCTGCATTGAACGTCGGCGCGAGAGCGGACTGATAAAGCGAAGGCACGAAGTTGGAAATGGCGTTGTTGCGCTCCCAGACGTGCGGCAGAGCATCGTAACGAAGCCCATACTGCAGGCTCAGGCGCGGATTGATGTGCCAGTTGTCTTCGGCATAGGCCGAGATGGTGTTGTTGACATAATGGAAGACCAAATCGGCGTTCGCCTGGCTGTAAGTGGTTGAGAGTCCCATCAGGAAATCAAGATAGGAATCGCCCGTAAGCAGGCCGGAAGGCGTGTTGTTGGTGGTGTTCCAACCGTCGCCGAAGGTGTAGCTTCCCTCGGTGCTCGAACCGTTGATCTGATTCTTGGTGTAGCGGTTGTAGCCGCCGCCGAACTTCATCTGGTGCTGGCCCTTGGTGACCGACAGGCTGACAACCTCGTTGTAATCCTCGGCGCCGTTCTTCCAGGGATCGCTGCCCGGGCCCCAAGTGGTACCGAAGGTGCCCAGCGAAATGTTGGGCAAGCGGTTCAGCTGGTTCTGGCCAGTGAAATAAGTGCTCGCGTTCCACCCTGAAGGCTGAACAAATGTGCCTCCGGCTGCCGCCACGGGCGAGATCACGATTTTGTTGCCGTCGTAGTTGAACGCCGCCTCAAGCAGCACGTTAGGCTTGAGAGCTCCGGTCAGCTTGATGACCGACATGTAAGAAGGATTGACAAAATTGGAACCGACGCTCGGATAGTTGTCCGAGTTCCACAGCACGGTGGCATAGTTCTGGCTTACCGCGTCGTGAATGAAGTGGCCGAACAGGCTCCACTTGTCGTTGATGGTGTGATCGATGCGGAACAGGTCTTCGCGCACGTCGGTCGGAATCTTAACCGCCGAAGGCGTATACGTGTCGTTCGACGCGGTCGCCGCGGGAATGTTCTTCAGGGTGTTGAAGAGCAACGCATTGGAATCCAGCAGGCTGCCCGGAATGGTGTTATTTGGGAAATACGTGTAGTTTTCGGTTCCATCCGCGTTCAGCGTCGGCAGTGTCAAACCGGCCGCTGTCAGCTTGGCGTTGATCGCTGGATCGTTGGTGTAGGGAACGGTGAGTTGTTGACCAACCGGGTTCCCTAACTGGGTCTTCGAGTTGAAGGCCGGCACCACGAAGTTGAACGTCGTTGCCGAGGTAACGAGATCGGCTGAGGGGATGGCATTGATGGGAGACGGAGATGCGCCGTTGATTTCTTTGCGCCATTCTTCGTTCACAAAGAAGAAGGTCCTCTGTTTCGATGAGTTGTAGACATGAGGAATGAAAAGCGGGCCGCCGACGTTGCCGCCGTAAACGTTGTAGCGCAGTTCCGGCTTGGGCGTGTTCTGTCCATTGTTGTTGTCGAAGTAGGTGTGCGCATCGAGGGCGTCGTTGCGGTCAAACTCCCACAGTTCGCCGTGGAACTTCTGTGTGCCGCTCTTGATGGACATGGTCACGGTGCCGCCCGAAGAAATTCCGTAATCCGGCGGATAGTTGCTTGCCAGGACCTGGAATTCGCCCAGCGCATCCTGCGATGGCATCATCGACATCTTGCCGCCTGAACCGCGGTCATACGCCTCGCCACCGTCAATCATCCAGATGTTGTGCGCCTGGTTGAGGCCGTTAAAGCTGATGGTGTAGCTTGCACCCACTGAGGTTGGCGCGTTGGAGTCGGGCAGGTTGCCACTGACGCCCAGGCCCAGGGCCGCTAGTGACACAACATTGCGGCCGTTGGTCGCCAGTTCGGTGATCTGCTGCTCGTTGATCAGGGTGCTGACGACGTTGGAATCGCCCTGCACAGCCAAAGCGTTGGCTTCGACAGTGACCGTCTGCGTCTCAGCGCCGATGGTGAGCTTGACATCGACACGAAATGACCGGGAGATATCGACTACGATTCCCGTCTGCTCGAAGGTTTGAAAGCCCTTGGCTGTCACCTTCATGTTGTATTTGGCAGCGTTCAGGCCCGGAATGTCGTACAGTCCGGTGTCGCTGCTGATGGTGGATTTGGTAACGGCAGTAGCCGGGTCAGTGAGCGTGATACTTGCCCCCGCCACAACTGCGCCCGTCTGGTCGGTGACGATGCCGGTGACGTCTGAGTTGGCCTGCGCGAATGCTGCGACGCAGGTCACTGCGAAGAAGACCGGAATCAGAAGAAACCCTAAAATCGTTCGTCTCATGTGACCTTCCTTTGAAAACCTGTGATACTTCGTTGCCCGTCTTTCGGCGCGATCAGACCTTTGCTGAAAGGCCGTCCGGCTTCATGTACCTCCGGATTGCGGGGCATCTTGTTTGCGTCTGCCGGCTAGCTCCTCAGTCATCCGGCATCATTTGCCGCACCGGCGAACTGGCTGCCGGCACCGGGTGGAAGAGAGGCCAATTCTCCGTAGGTTGGAAGACCTTAATCCCAGCTTCTACGAGTTTTGGAATATCTTTGCTGAAACGTTTTTGCAGAGTGAGCAAAGATCCCCCTGCTTCAAACCGGGGGAATTAGAAGCCCTGCGCGAAACGCCGGTCTGTGTTGGCGGTCACACGAGGCTTAGAAGGGGCGATTTTAAGTAAGGCGATTTTGCCGGCGCAAAAAAACGACGGCTTCCGTGGAATTGGACGGGGCAGCTCAAGTCGATGCTTCTCTATCGCATGCGAGCGATGTCACGCAGCTCTCGGGCGGCAGCTTCGAGGAACGTTTCGACACTGAAGCCCGGAGGCGGCTCGAGACCTGACTTTGTCTGGATGGCTTCGGCGATGCGTTTGGCCAGAGCAGCGCGCGTAGCGAGGGAGAGATCGAGCCGACGGGCAAAGAATCCTTCGAGAACTTCAAGGTCAGAGACGGAGAGCCTGGCAATCCCGGTAGCAGGAAGGGAGAGTGCCTGATGCGGTTCGGGAATGGAGGGTCCCTGCGAGAAGACAGGCGCTGTGAAGGTGCGGGCGCCTGTTTCGCCCCACAGGGGGGCCTCCTGAACTCGATCGCGGACCACGAGGGTACCTGCTGCGAGGTCGCCGAGGCGCTGATGGCGGCGGGTCGCGAAGACGGCGATCACTCCGACGGCGTAGAAAAACGGAATCTGATCCACGTAGCGAATGAAGTTGCGGGCCATGGATTCGAACAAGCCGATGGCGCGGCCGGATTGCTGGATGACGCGAATTTTGGCGATGCGCTTGCCCGGCGTGCGTCCATTCCAGAACGCCTCAAACAGGGTGAAGTAGCCCCAGTTCAGAAGAAACAGCGCGAGCAGATAGATGGCCACGGCCCATTGTGCGGAAACACGGGAAAATGCGCCCAGGCCCGGCAACAGCATCCATAAGATCACAGCCAGGACGGCAATGGCGGCCAACCAGATGAGGGTGTCGATCAGCACCGCAATGAACCGGCTCCCGATTCCGGCCAGGGGCATTTCGATGGCCACGAGTTCCGGGGTTTCGATGTTAAGCTGGTCTGAATTCGTGTCCATGGCGACTATTCTCTCAAATCAGTGGATTGCAAAGCGCAGACCTCTTTGGGAGAGGCTGGCGGAGCTCCTCTTGCAGTCTGACCAAAGCGGGCTTGGCCAGCTCTCGCGCAGCGAGCTGCAAGAGATGGCACTGCTCTACCGGCAGGTGGCTGCCGACCTGTCGGTGCTTCGGCAGGATTCCACGGCGCGCACCTACGCCGAGCACGTAAATCAATTGCTGGCTCGCGCCCACCATATCATTTATTCGCGCAGGAAGACGAGCGCAGGGTCGTTGTTTCGCTTCCTGCGGGATGAGTATCCAAAGATCTTTCGCCAGCAGCTTCCGTTTGTGATTGCATCGCTGCTTGTGTCTGTGGCTTGGGGCCTGCTGGGTGTGGCGCTGACGAACGCGCGGCCTGAGTTCATGCGGCACTATCTGGGCCCGTCGATGATTGCGACCATGGAGCGGCACCAGATGTGGACCGATTCGGTGGTCAGCATCGCACCCGCGGCGTCGAGCCACATTATGACCAACAATCTCTCGGTGAGCTTTGTGACGTTCGCGGGCGGGATCGCTTTCGGACTGGGGACGTTCTTTTATCTCTACGTAAATGGAATGATGCTGGGCGTGATCGGCGCGGCGTGCCATCAATACGGAATGTCGCTGGCGCTATGGAGCTTTGTTGCGCCACATGGCTCGCTGGAACTGCCTTCGATCCTGATTGCGGGAGGGGCGGGATTCCGCCTGGGGTATGCCATGCTCTTTCCCGGCGCGTTGCGGTGGAAGGACTCGGTGGCCAAAGGTGGAATCGAGGCCACGCAGCTGGTTTCAGGTATTATTCCGCTGCTGGTGATCGCCGGTACGCTGGAAGGATTCTTTTCTCCTTCGCACGCCCCCATCTGGCTGAAGTTCACGGTAGGCGGACTGCTGTTCGCGCTGTTGCTGGCGTGGCTGTTCAGGCCGGTGAAGCCGGTGGCGACGAACGGCTAACTCGTAACGATGAATCCGCATTCTCTTCTTCGGCCGCAGGTGGTGACTGCGGCGGCACTGACGCTGCTGCCGATGCTGTGCGCGGCGTTCCTTCCTGCGTGGCCGGCGGCGCTTGAAAAGAAGCTGCCGAGGGCGCTGTTTTTCCTGTGCCCGGTACTGCTCTGTCTGCCATACGTGATTGTCGCCAGCACGTTTGGCACGTTGCGATGGAACTGGGTGGCACTCTACGCGCTGCTGCCGGTTGCGATTGCGCTGGTTGAAAGCCATGCCAGGATGGCCGATCCACAGGGAAAGGGAAATTGGCGCGATTTTCTAGTTCTTGCGGTGCTGGGGCTGGGGGTGGATTTGCGCTGGTTTGAACCGGCGTGGCCAGCAGGCCTTACAGCTGTTGGCAAGATGCTGCTGCTGGATGCGGGCATTTTTGCATTCCTCGCGGCTCGGCAATTGGATGGAGCGGGATTCGATCTGAGGCTGCGGTGGCGCGATGTTGGCATCGGGCTGCGCGAATTCTGCTTTTATGCGCCGATTGCGATTCCGCTGGGACTCGGGCTGGGCTTTTTGCATTTTCACGCGGGGTGGCCGTCGGCGGCGCGGGCGGGAGCGGCCTATCTCTTCACGTTTTTCTTTATCGCAATTCCTGAAGAGCTTTTTTTTCGGGGGTGGGTGCAAAACCTGCTGGAGAGAAAGATGGGAAGGACCGCGGCTCTCGTGGCAACGGCAGCGCTCTTCGGATTGGCGCACTGGAACAAGCGGGCAACGAACTTCAACTGGCAATATGTCGTTCTTGCCGCGCTGGCGGGCGTTTTCTATGGCAGGTCCTGGCGTGCCGACCGCCGCGTAGGAGCATCGGCCATCACCCATGCGACGGTTGATACTTTCTGGTCGCTCTGGCTTAGATGAATCTCGCGTGGAGCGCGATACCTGAGGTAACCAAGCCCGACTCGCATGTTATGCACCACGGGCCCAGGGAAGGCGATAGCAATGCAGATGCCGAAGATGGCATGCGCCGCCGCCAAGGGATAAATGTTGCGGAAGCGCAGAAAAACCGAGCAGGCAACGAAACCCCAGAGCAGTGTCATCGGCGTGAGGATCGGGTTGGGCAGATGCGCAAGCGCAAAGATGCCTGCGGTTGCGATCGCGGCCCGCCTGCCATTGGGAAGTATGCGGATGATACGAAGGAGAAAGTATCCCTGCATCAGAAACTGTTGGAGGAACGACCAGATGGTGTAGCCAAGAAACGTCCTGACCCACTCCGTTGCGCTGCCGGGGGCGTGGAGCGTGTGCATCCTTGCCGCAACCACAACACCAGCAGTGGCTAGAACGGCCGCTGCGGCCACAACCCAGAACGATCGCCAGAATCCCGCGACACGGAAACCAAGTTCTTTCCATCCTGGAAACGAGACGGTGAGCGAAAGCAGGAACCAGGCTATTGTCGTCCAGTAGAGATAGCGCTGGAAGGGTCTCGGCGTCCAGATGACAGACAGAATCAGGGAGTAGCCAATTGCGACCTCGCAGGCGTCCCACCAGCCATGCCGCGACGGCATGGATTCGTCCATGCTCCCATCGTTCGGTTTGAACTCACGCACCGTAGCCATCCCGAGCCTCGACAGAGTGAGGGCCGCGCTCAAGCCTTCCTGACGCCATCGCAAGCGGCGAGTCATGGGGACTGCGAAGACAGGCTTTCTGCCATAGCTGTAGACCGTCTGACTCTCAAGGAGTCAACCAAAGATCACCAAAAAGCTGGCCTCTCACACCTGCGCCCGTCGTCGGATCGAATGGGACGGAGCAAGCACTCGCCCGCAAGTGCAACTTGACTTGGCAGCGCGGTGTACCATCACGGATGAATTCCGAGGGGAAAGATATGGCCACCGGCTCTTATCGTAACGCCGTTTTGTCACTCGCAGCGTGTTGCTTGGCCGCTTTCAGCGCACCGTATGGCGTAGCGCAACAAAGGACGAAGACCTTCGCCGAGCGTCTCGGATGGAAGGCGGGCGACCGGGTCGTACTGATTCATGTTGACGATGCAGGTATGTCGCACGATTCCGACATGGGCGTTGAGCAGGCCCTGGCCGCGGGATTGGCAACATCGTTCAGCGTGATGATGCCGTGCCCGTGGGTTCCAGAGATTGTGCATTATCTGAAGGAGCACCCGGGGCTGGATGCAGGACTGCACATCACTCTCACTTCAGAGTGGTCGGAATACAGATGGGGGCCCGTCGCGGGCGCGGCGGCGGTTCCTGGCCTTGTCGACAAGGAGGGCGCGATGTGGCCGACCGTCGAGGAAGCTGTGCAGCATGCGACGGCCGACGAAGTTGAAAAGGAGATCCGCGCTCAACTGGCGCGTGCCCGGGCCATGGGATTCAATCCCACCCATCTCGACTCGCATATGGGAACCGTTTTTGCCACCCCGGCATTTATGGAACGCTACATAAAGGTCGGCGCGGAGAACCATATTCCCGTCATGTTTCCTGGCGGGCACGACTTTCTTCTGGCCGAACAGTATCGGAACGAGAGGATTGCCGTTCTCAAGCGCGAAGGCAAGTGGACGCCTGGACAGACTGTTCCCGAAGATCCCGCCATCAGCCAGGCGAGAATTACCGCGGAGAGGGTGTGGGAGCTTGGGCTCCCGGTGCTGGATGACCTTTACAACGTCAGCTACGACTGGAAGCTGGCTCCCGGAATTCCGGAGACAGACGACAACCTGCGTGCCATGAAGGTGCGCCGCTACGAAGAGGCATTTCACAGATTGAAGCCGGGCGTAACGATGGTGATCGTCCATTGCACTGACACGTCGAGCACGTTTCCTTCCATCAGCGATTCCGGGCCGACGCGCCGAGGAGACCTGCTGGCCATGCTGAGCCCCGAACTTCGGGCCGCGGTTCAGCGCGAAGGGCTCAAGCTGACTACGTGGAGAGAGCTCAAGGAAAGACGCGACCGCGCGGGGCGCTCGGAGTAGGCAGAAAGCTGCTGGGTAGATTCTCGAAGGGCACGAGCCCCGCCAAGTTGGCAGGGCTCATGATTGGAGTGTTGCGAGACTGGAATTTTGATTTCTCCGTGTCGAGGCTACACCTTCAAGAAGATCTTCTTCCGGTAGAGGATCCAAACGGGGATGAAGCACACGGCGCAGAAGCTTACCGAGTAGGAGAAGGCCGCCCAGTGAGGATTGGGGACATGCGCGAATACGTGCATGAAGATCCAGGCACCGAGTTCCTCGTGCCCATGCGGTCCACCAGCGACCCTGATGTTATCGAGCACGCCGGGAAACAGTTCGCTGAACATGTAGGCGGCGATCGCGTTTGAGCCGAAGACCAGCCAGACATAGGTCCAGCCTTTGCGCCAGTTCATCTGCTCGATGGTCCAGTAGGTGAGAGTGAGCAAGGCCAGCGAGTATCCGCCGGCAACGAGAACAAAGGAACTGGTCCACATGTTCTTGTTGAGCGGAAACTCAAGGGACCAGAGATAGCCGAGAGCGAGGCAGACGAGGCTCCCCACGGCGAGTCCGAGGGTCTTGGATGGAATTGATCTGCGGGTGCGTAGCCAGAGACCTGTGAGGATGCCCAGCAGGGCCGTTCCGACGGCCGGCAGATCGCTCAGAAGCCCTTCTGGATCGCGGACGTTGTGGTCGGGCGGATAGAGGTAGAGATGATAGGGAAAGAGGTGGCGATCGATCCAGGAGACGAGGTTCTGGGTCATATCCATGAAGGGGACGTCACGCCCAGGCATGCCGACGCCGGGAATCGGAACCCAGCGCACAAGGACCCAGTAACCAACGAGAGCGGCAATCAGAGCAACGACCTTGGTCGAGGCGCGCTGATCCCATAGATAGAAGAGGCCAACCACCAGATAGCAGACGGCGATCCGCTGGAGGACACCGTAGAAACGCATGTGCGCAAGGTGGAAGAAGGGAAAGCTATTGACGATGATGCCGAAGAGGATGAGGACGATCGCGCGCTGCACGGTGTGAAGCGCGAGCTTGCCGCGGGCCGCGCCGCGAGACAGGCGGGCATCGAACGCGAACACAACGGACACTCCGACGACGAAGACGAAGGTCGGGAATACGAGATCGGTTGGGGTGAGCCCGTTCCAATTGGCGTGATTCATAAAGCGCCACGAGCCGGGACCGCCGTTGTTGTTCACCATGATCATGAATGCGATGGTGATGCCACGCGCGACGTCGAGCGAGAGCAAGCGCTTGAGGGGGGATTGTGTCGGCGCCGATACGGTAGTTGCAACGGGCGAAGCAGCGAGTGATGGATTTGTCATTTGGGTAAACGTCTCCACTCGAACGGGCGAGACCATTGCTCCCTACCCTACGCGCTCAGGGGGCTTTTAGCCAAGAGGTTTGGCCAGTGGAGCCCCAAGCCGGGCGCATCGAGCCCCAAGGAAGCGGTCTTCTCGCGGGAGGCAAGACGTGAGGAGCGCAAAAAGCCCGGACCATGACGGCCCGGGCTCTTGCGCTCTCTGCCGCTGCGGCGCTGAGGCCGCGACGGAGTGTAACGTCAGTTGATTACATCGAGCGTGACCGTAGCGGTGTGGGATGTGCCCCCGCTCGTGCCCGTGACCGTGATGGTGTGATTTCCGAGCGAGGCTCGGCGGCCGACGGTGATCTTCATCGTGGAGGACCCTGCACCGGTGATGGATGTCGGGCTGAAGTTGACGGAGTTCTGGCTGCCTTCGCCCGATGCCGACAGCGAGATTGTCCCGGAGAAGCCTCCGGTGACCGCCGACGTGATGGTCACATTGCCGGAACTGCTGCGGGCGATGGAGATGGTTGTGGGTGACGCGCTCATCGAGAACCCGGGAGTTGCGCCGGTGACGGTAAGCGAGACGGTGGTGGTCTCAACCAGACTGCCGGAGGTTCCGCTGACTGTGATGGAATAGGCGCCCGGCGTTGCGCCTGAGGGCACGGTGATGCCCAGGCTGGAGGTGCCGGCGCCGGTGATGGATGTTGGGGTGAACGCGAAGAGTGTTCCGGATGGCCCACCGGATGCGGAGAGGCTGATTGACGAATCAAATCCGCCGCCAACAGTACTGGTAATGGTGGAGCTGCCATTGCCACCTGGCGCGATGGAAACGGATGAAGGTGAGGCTGACAGACTGAAGGTAGGCGTTGGCGGACCGGAGAGCGCAGCGACCAGTCCGGCGGTCGGGCTGCCCCAGCCAGTTACTAGATCGTATCCCGTGACGGCCGAGTAGCTACCGGAAGTGCCGCTGGTGATGTCGTGGAAGTTGGTCGCGTAGCTGGACGTCACATTCTGCGCGTAGATCGTCGGATTGATGAACCCGATGGTTGATTGTCCATTAAGCGCCAGTTGCTGATTGACGAGGGCGATGAGGCCGGCCCACATGGGCGCGGCGAAGCTGGTGCCGCCGTATTCATTCGCAAGACAGGTAGTCTGGTCGGCGCAGGTATAGAAGGTGAAGTTGGCATTGGCCGAGACGTCAGGGCCGTTGCGCAAAGTGGTCGATCCCTTGTTGCTGGAATTGATGACACCCGAGAGCTGCTGCCAGGACGGGATTGCAATGCTGTCGGGGGAGATGCCGCCGCCGCTATCGGCCCACGCCGTCTCAGACTTCCAGGGACCGCCCGCGCTGGCCGTGATCAGGTCAGTACCGCCAACCGAAACGACATAGGCGTTGTCGGCAGGCCAGGCAGCAGCGTTTCCGGTGGCTTTCCATGTTGAATCGTCGCCGGAAGCTGCGAAGAAGTTTTGCCCCTGCGCGGCCATTTTTTCGAAATAAGGATTCAGAGTATTGGGATCGGCAGGAGTCCATCCCCAGGAGCAGCCGATGGTGGTGGGAAGCGGATTATGGGTGGTCATCGCGCCGATGATGGCGGTGTCGGTTGAGCCGACGTACATGACAAGGCTATTGAGGCCCGGAGCCATGCCGAGGGCCTGCGTCATATCCAGCGTCTGTTCGGTGTCGTCGCAGCGGCTGCGACCCGAGTAGACGCAGCTGGTGCTGGTGCCATCGGTCGATAGAAGGGTAATCGGCACGTTGTTGGTCTGGCCGACGTTCTTGTAGTAGGTGGTCAGATCGGCAAGGTCGGTGCCCAGGTATTCCAGCAATCCAAGATTCTGGCCGGCACCGGTGAGCGGGCCGCCGCCGTAGTAAGCGCCACGCATATCGCTGCCGAGGAACGAAGCCGAGGGGCCTGATCCGGTGGTTGCGTGGGATACAACCTTGTAGGCGTCGATGCCATGGGCCGCTGCATAATCATTCCGATTGACGAGCAACGGATGTGGAATGGAGAAGTTGTCCAAGCCCGAAATGTGCCAGAGGTTGAAGGGAAGATCCAATTTTGGCTCCGTATCGGGCGAATAGAAGTCGCGATTTTCCGTCGGATGGCGGTAGGTGCGCATGTTGACGTGGAAGGCAGCTTCAATGTTGGCCACCGTCCCTTTGACCTGGACATCCATGGCGTCGCGCGATCCGCCGACCACCTGAAGACCGTAGGTCCTGGCAAAACGAAGTACCGTGTCGTAATCCTCCTGCGTGGGACCGAACCGCGAGGTGAACTGCTGCGGGGTAAGGAACTCGTGGTAGGAGGCGCTGGTGGGGTTGTAGAGATCCTTTAGAAGACCTTCGAGACCGGCCTGATCTCGCAGGGGCAGGACAAGATTGAGTTGCAGAACCTGGTTGGAAGGGAGACGCCCGGTGGACTGCATTCTGCCAGAGCGAACCACGTCGCGGACGTGATGGGTCATGACGGACTGGCCTTGGCACACAGCCGTCGCGAGAAACACAACGGCGGCCATAGGAAGCGCGAAGTTCCTCAGTGTTCGAATCACAAGTTCTCCTTTTTGAGGGAAGCCGGGACTGCCACAGCGGTGCGCAGACAACGAGAATCGCAGTGTTGAGGAATTCTGCGGCAGGAAAGGCTCCGTGTCTATCAAAATGAGCGGAGATTGAGGCCAAATTCCCGTTACTTTAGGACACATTGCGGAGGGCCGGGGTCTGCATC
>Ga0335072_10011761_pt1 | contig 12530 bp, 8 predicted proteins | sample Lox_Sample_21_FD_206725 | JGI IMG/M metagenome (GOLD analysis project Ga0335072, IMG submission 206725) | Soil microbial communities from Loxahatchee National Wildlife Refuge, Florida, United States - Lox_Sample_2.1 | ecosystem: Environmental > Terrestrial > Soil > Wetlands | place: USA: Florida...
ATGGCATCTCCTATACTGTCGGTAACGCAATCGAGTTCAATTGCACTACGAGCGATACCATTACCGGCAACATCATTATTGACGCTAACGTCGGGCTCGACAAAGTCCCCGCCGGCTTCGCCGGCTTCAACACCTTCTACAACGTGAATACGAAACAAACCGGCGGCTGCTGAAGCGGCAATCAGCGACTCGTGCACAAGCGGGCGGGAAGCGCCTGAGCCGCGGTGCGAAGCGCGCGCCGCGGCAAAGGCGCCCGCGCGGCCTCAAGCACCTGCGAACCCCGAGTTTCTGCGTGGGCCATCGGCGGCGAGTCATACTCTCTTAATCGTTCCCACCGCTCAGAGACAACGAGCGAGGCACGCACGGAGTAACAGGGGACATTGCAATGTAATGACTAGGCTCTTCTAACTCCAGCAGGAAGGCCATCCGAAAATGTCGAAAAAACGCCGCCAAACCAACTGGGCGGCTATTCTCGTGTGGTCTTCTCTGGGTGCATTGTGGGCGCTCATAATCTGGAGAGTCGGCTACGCGACTAGGTAGTTCACTTGCTCTGCGGATTAGCGGCAAGCCCCACCTGAGCATCTGCCGTCGAGAGGACTGCGAATGAAACTTGCCTGCCCCCCGGGAGGTAAGGCAATTCGGGCCGCCTCGCGGCGGCCCTGATTTTTGCCTAACGCCTGACATCCAACGCCGGACTTAGTCTCCCGCCACCGGCTCTGCGATCTCCGACGTGGCTACCCCATCCTTCGCGCATTCTGGCGAAAAACGGGAAGCTGTTCCCCGTCCGGGCGCGCAATAAGATCCCACCGCGAGTTTGCGGGCCACAGGCTTAGCCCAATTGAGAATCCTGCGTCTTGCAATACGCTTTAGCTAGTCTCCACTACCGCAGGTGCAAACGCCGTGACCGCTTCCGTCAATGACGATCGCGAGACATTCGTCATAGGCTCGCAGATTCTCCCCTTCGCTCAAGGTCGCATCCTGGGAGGCCGTTTCGGTGATCGCAAAGTTGCTGTTTTGGATATGGGTTACCCAGCCGCGTAGCCCAGGCTCGAACAGCTGCGGAGTCTTGGTCGTGCCTGGAAGCGGGCAAGTATTACCCACGGGCTGAACCGAAAAGAACTTGATCGCTCCAGTGCTGAGGGTGACGCCAGTGAGTGGGTTGCTTGTCAAATCCGTATTCACCGAGAGGGTGCGTAAACCGTCAGGAGTCAGCAGACACCCGCAGCACTCGCTCATCTCTTGGTTGGCATCGAACACAAACACATAAGCGCAGATGTTCATCGCCGCTGTGTTGGGATTGTCAAGGCGTACCGTGCCATCCGGCGCCCCGGCAGTGTTCGCATTCGAGAAATAATCTACCTTTAGGACATCTGCTGGGTCTGCGGTGTTTGCCACGCCGAAGGCCGCTTTTGTCTGCGCCCAGCTGGCCACCGCACAAAGGGCAAGAATCAGAAGTGAAGCAAATAGTCGACGCATGTATCCTCCAAAACCGAGAGAGACTTGCGGCAGGGGGATACGCCTAGGGTTGCGCGGATGCCGCACACCGCTGCTAACTCTATCGTGATTTCGCAGGTATGCAATCCTGCGGAGGAATTAGCCCAATTGACTAGAGGGGTGCGACCAGGGCCTTTTTTCCTCGCGTGACTAAAATCAGAGGCGCGGCACTTACTGCGGATGGTTGAACCAACCACGGCAATTTTGCGTCGAACACGACAGAATGAACTTCTCCAGGCTTGGTCTTTGATTGCGCATCGCGAAACCTGTGGTATCGAGCGTCACATTCAATGATGATCTCCGTCACTGTAAAAAGTGTCGGGATGTTGTAAGTTACGCCCGCTTCGATGGTCGATTGTGCCGAGTGCGTCGCCAAGGGGTATGGGCCGAACACTCGGGAAGTTGTTCAAGCACGTGGTTTCTTACATAAGTGGTCAGCCACTTGGAAAGTTCAAGTAAATCCCGGCTTAATCGGTGAGATTGCTGCCTCGCGTATCTGCGCCAACCAGACCCGACTTGGCCCGGCGAGGAGACTGATTCCGTCATCTAATCTCCCCCAAACGTCTCCCCCACCCGACGCAAGCAGGTGCTGATCTCGCTCTCCTACGCCCTCAGCTCTTGATCCAATTCTGCCAAGAATAAGGAGAATACTCCAATGCAGAGTAAGGCGACTCTTGCGTTAACGTTCGTCCTCACTGCACTGCTCTGTCTCATTGCCGTGCAACCTGCGCTCGGTCAGCAAACCATGCTTCAGCAGTATTGGGTAAACAACTATGGCAGCTGGGCTCCCGTCTCCACGAACTATTATGCCTGGCAAGTTTTAGGTCAGGCACAACCCGATGAGTGCTTCTTCGGCGTAGGCAATCCCAACAACCTCGCCTCGTTCGAGGCAGCCTACCCGGGTAGTCTCAGCACTGGTTATAACCAGTGCAGCTTCAACGGTTCCCAAGGTAGTCCGAAGGTCAACCAGGCCTACCTCTGGGGATTGACCGCACACAATAGCGACCTCTGGTTTGGAACAATCGCGAATACTCTCTGCCTGGTAATGGAGGCCATGGGACAGACTCAGCCCTTGCTGGAAAACGAGCTTGTCTGCGAGGGACCGGGAAAAGACGTGCGGCCACCTCGCATTTTTAATTACAACACCGCGACTGGCACATTAACGGATATGACATCTCTTGTCCTGGATGCCGGCCCTCCGCACTCTACCCGGCTGCTGCAAACCATAGGCCTGCGTTCGGCGGGTTCGCTGGGGAATGTCGTAATCCTCGCAGGCATCAGCCCAACCGGCGTAGCAATGTTCGCTTTCAACGCGCAGACCAAGAAGTTCATCGGCTCCATTGTCTTCGACGGTTCTGTCAGCAACGGAGTGACGCTGCCCGTGTACAACAACATCCGCCAATGGATCGTGGTGCACAACCAGCTCTATGTCGGCGTAGCCACCGGCGCGGCCGAAGGACTATTCGGCAACAGCAGCGGTGCCATCCTCCGCTGGACCGGCAACGCAGCCTCTCCTTTCCAGTTTCAGACGGTCGGCACCGTGCCCGGCGATCCTGCGTATCTCACCTACTTCAACAACAGTATCTTCGTCTCGACCTGGGGCGGCCCTGCCAGCAGTGATGGAACTGTACTCTGCATGAGTCCGCAATTCACCACCCAACTCTCACCCAGCACAGCGCAATGGCCCACCGTGTGGCAACTCTCCAACTATGAGGTGGAACCCTCCGCCGGTATGGCGGGAGGAGCCATTATGGGCTTTGATGGATGGCTCTACTTCACTACCATGCTTCCGCCGGGCGCACAGATGGAACAGTTCCTGGCCCTGTATCCCTCCGCGCCCACAGACGACGCCTCGCTGGTGAATGATTTCCTCGGCAGTTATCGCCCTACCGAAATGTTCCGGGGAAAAAATTTCGGCACCCCAAACCAGCAGATTCAACTGCTCTACGGCAATCAGTTTCTGCCGAAGTACAATTCGACCAGCAATCAGTGGGCGCTGGTTCCGAACAATCTCAACCAGTTGCCGCTATGGGGCTTCGCTGGATATAACGATTTCTTCAACAGCTATACCTGGTGGATGCAGACCTACAACAATGAGCTCTTCATTGGCACCTTCAACTGGGATGACCTGCTCTTCGAGGAGTTCTTCTACCAGTATGGCCAGAATATTCCGCCGCAGATTATTAACGCTGCCCGGAACTACGAGGGTGCGGACTTGCTGCGACTCCATTCCTCATCCAGCACGCCGGTCTTCCTCAGTCTGAACGGCATGGGTAACTTCAGCAACTACGGAATCCGAACTATGATTCCGGTCAACAACTATCTGTATCTCGGAACTGCTAACCCCTTCAACCTCCTTACCACCCCTGGCGGGGAGTATGGAGGATGGGAGTTACTCCAACTCTGGCCGACTACCTTCGGCGGAGTTGAGTGACACGCAGGATTTCACCGAACGTTGTCTCCACCTATGGGTGGCTGGCCGGACCGGCCACCCACCCGTTCCTTGCGACTCCTGCTGTTACGTGAGCCAAAAAGTCTCGCCTTCAGCCGCTGGAAGACGACTTTCACGGACGACTCAGTTCGCTACATTCAGATACCCGGGCTCAGCTCTTAAGAAAATTTTGGCCGCCCTTTAGGGGCGGCCTATAGTTTTTCCTGAACACTGACGCCGAACGTCGGACTTAGTCTCCCGCCACCGGCTCGGCAATCTCCGGCTTCGGCGCATGTGTTCCGTTCCCGTTTCCATTTCCATTCGTCTTCGAAAGCGCACCGAGCGGAATGAATCCGTCCTGCGACTGCACCGGCTTCTCTTTCAGCACGACTTCGCGATAGAGCGACGCCATGCGCGCGTTGTAAGCCTCATCGTTCTTCTGCGGCCCACGCGCCCCGGATGTGGGTGCCCCATCCTTTCGCGCAATTTGCGAAAGGGTGGGATCGCCAGCCGCCTTCTGCTTCGCATCCCGCGCGCGAATCTTTTCCTCGCGCGCCGTCTTGGCGATGCCCAGCTTATCCAGGTCGTGCTGCAGCTCATTGGTCACAATCTCTTCGCGCAGCTTCAGATAGTCGACGTGCTGTTCTTCCATCTTCACTTTCTTGCCACCCGCGAAAATCTCGTGCCGGCCATGCTCTTCATACCACTTGGTGAGGGTGGCCGTCATGTGCATCTTCTCGATGATGTTCCGCCATCCCACGCCCGTGTTATACGCGCAGAACGAAATCTCGCCTTCCTGCGTCGCGTACGGAATAATGCACTGCTCCGTCCGCCGGAAGTCGTAGTTGAACAGATCCTGGAACCACATGCCCGCGATGAACAGGAAATTCCAGCGATCGGTCGTGCGCCGCTTCATCACGTCATCGATCGTGCGGTCCGGCCCAACTTTGCCGTAGTTCTTCCCCGTGATGTGATAGTTCTTGTCGAACTTCTGCAGCAGATCCATCAGCTTGAAGTGCGTCGGCGACTGGAACGGATCGTAATTCTTCATCAGGCACAGGGCCATGCCAAGCCCGGTCAGAAATTTTCCCCGCGACGCATCGTTCACCTTGGCGATGTCCTTCGCCAGCTGATCGCCATGCAGGAACGCCGTCACCGGCACGGCTTCCTTCGTTTCTTTGTCGATCATCACCGCCATCCCCGTCCCGCAATTAGGGTGACAACCGCAACTCAGTTGGCCCCAATCGTTGTTGGGATCGCCGGCGTGCATTAGATCGGCCCAATCGCTGAAAGTTCCCATAAAGCTGATCGGGAACCAGTCGCGGGCGGGCTCGCCGAGCCCGGTCTGATTCTTCACGTCGTGCGCGAGGTGCGAGAGCGTGTAGCGCTGCGCCTGGCGGCGTTCGTCAGTAACGGCTTCGTCGCGTCCAGTGAACGAGACCGGCTGGTACGAGAGGAAGCTGATCGTCTTCGGATTGTCGAGCGCGAACTTGATAATGCGTCCGACCTGCTCATTGTTGATACCGTTCACGATGGTGATGACCGGAACGATTTCGCATCCCGCCTTGTGCAGGTTCTCGATCGCCTTCAGCTTCACGTCGAACAAGTTGCCGACCGCGCGGTGCGCGTTGGCGGCATTGCCGATTCCATCGAATTGTAGGTAAGCGTAACGCAGGCCGGCTTCGACCGCCTGCTGCGCGAATTCAAAACTCTTCGCGAACTCGATCCCGTTGGTCGCGGCCTGCACGGAGTTGTATCCCACGTGGCGCGCGTAGCGAATCGCATCCAGAAAATAAGGTGACAACGTTGGCTCGCCACCGGAGAATTGCACCGACATCTGGCGGCGCGGCTTGATGGTGATGGCGTTGTCGAGCATCTGCTTGATCTCTTCCCACGTCAGTTCGTGGACGAAGCCCACCTGGTTCGCGTCCATGAAGCAGGGATCGCACATCATGTTGCAGCGGTTAGTCAGATCGATGGTCAGCACTGAACCGCGGCCATACTTCACCGTGGACGATCCGTGATGGTGCAGCTTCTCATCGTTGTGCGCGCGAATGTCGCGGCCGGGGAAAACCTCTTCGAGGTGTTGCGTAAATTCGGTGTCCACCGACATCACGTCTTCGAAGTGGCCGTGGATGGGGCAATCCTTCACCATGAGGATCTTGCCGTCGCGCTCGATGATCTGCGCCTTGATCTCGCCGACTTTTTCGTTGAGCAGAATTTCGTGGGGCAACTCACCGTCGAGAATCTGCTGGCGAATTTCCGGAACGCACTTCGGGCAGAGCGAATCGGTGGTGCGCGGCCAGCCCAGTGGCGGCTTGGACTTTTCGTATGACTTCAGCAGCGGCTTCTCACTCCACTTCGGCGTGGGCGACGGATTGGGTTTGATGCGGTTCAGTTTGTCGAATACAACCCATGTTGCCTTGGCGGCGGCAACGGCGGCTGCTTCTACATATTTAATCGGCTTGTGCATTTCGCTTTCGGCTCCTATGGCCTCTTAATTAGCGAATAGCCTGCGGCTCTCCGCTCACTTCAAAAACCTGTAGCCCGGTGCTCTGGGCAAGATGAAATAAGTTTCCCCGGGAGTGTGGCTTCTCTTACTGACTGAGAATCGGAAAACTTTTTCCGGAAAACCTTTCTCCGGAACACCTGGTTTCGAAATCCCGGTTGTAAAACCCTGGTGCTAAACAACCTTGGTTTCCGCGCCTTCTTACACTTTCCCCTGGGTCTCGCTAAAAACACAGTATTCGATGGCTGGCCGGGAAGGCACGGCCATAACAATGAATGGTGCAAAATCGGGGTTTAGCGGGCAAAAGAGGCGCTGGATGGGGGTAAGTGATTGAAAGCAAAGGGCGCTGGTCACACCGGCCGACCCGCCTTCGCGCCGCAAGAGAGCCGGGTGTAAGATGGCGATGTCATGGCTCAGATGACACCCCAAGTCGCTGAACTACTGGAGAAGGCATTGGCGCTTTCCAGCGAAGACAGAGGCCTGCTCATCGACCGGCTGGTCGAGAGCCTCGACGACGAACCCGCCGAAGAAGGCGTGGAAGCCGCGTGGGATGACGAAATCAAGCGCCGCGTTGAAGATATTCGTTCGGGACGGGTAAAGACAATTCCGGGAGAACAGGTATTGCGCGAGATGGCTGAAGAGTTCCCGGATGAACAATAAGCCGTTTCGATTTCATCCTGAAGCACGCGAGGAATTCAGAGACGCGGCGCGGTGGTACCGAACTAGACGCCTCGCAGCTGCGGCGCAGTTCCGCCGGAGAGTATCCGACGCGATCCGGGAAATTGCGGAATCGCCCCAGCGCTGGCCAACGTATTTGTACGGAACCCGCCGGTTCGTTCTTCCTCGATTCCCATTCTCAGTTGTTTATCTTGACGACCCGGACGTAGTGACAATCATCGCCGTCGCGCACAGCAAGCGCAAGCCGGGATACTGGAAGCAGAGGGTGTAGACGTTCTCACCCTTGCGAACGCAAGGGCGGAGCACCCACATGGAGACGGCACAAGCAAGCATGGCATGAAGGGCCGACCGTCGGCCGTTGATGCCACTGAGGAACAGCGCTTATGATGCTGAAGCAAACAAGGGCGCGCTAAACCAATGTCTAGACCCACTGCTGATGTTAACCCAGCTCCAGGCGACCCCGAAAAACCCAATAACCGCTGGTATGACACAGTAAAGCTTTGGCGGATCTGGCAACTTCCTGGATGGAAGATACTGCAAGGGGTAGGCATTGCTGCTGGAGTTGGATATGCCGTCGTAACTTACTATCAATGGAAAGATTTGCGCCAAAATTTTATCAACGACGAAAGAGGTTATGTCCAATCTGTATTCCCGAGGTTCGCCAAGGCTCCTGCTGACAACGTACCTATACACGTCAACATGATTTTCCTCAGTGGCGGGAAAACTGCAACCAGAAATGTGATGACTTATGGATGTATTGTTAAGTACCCGTGGCCGAGACCTTCTACACAAAAAGAAGTGGATGACCTCAACGTTTTTCTTGAGAAGTCCTTTCAAGAGGCCAAGAAGCAGCTGATCCCCGAACAGCCTATCGACCACGCTCCGGGAAGCAACTTTATGGGGACATTCGTTCTTAGCAATGACTGTGAGAGATTCTCTCTCGTGTTTGATGGTCTCTCTCTCAATGCCAATGAGATCACAGATTTCTCGAGCGGGAGGTTCGTGTTGATAGTTATTGCAGGAGCTGTTTATGAGGATGATTTTGGGGGCAAGCACGAGACCCGAACCTGCCAATATCTTCCCCCAATTCCACAGAGGGTTGGGACTTTTGCCCATCCCATAATGTACTTCACTGAGGTTACCGTCAAGGATAGTCCCGCCACCGGCAAGTGGCCACCCTTCATAATCTGTAGCTGGGGTCAGCAAACCGGGGTGCCCCATCCTTTCGCGTTTTGTGCGAAAGGGTGGGCGGGTCCTTCCTGCGCAGGATCTCTCACCTTCAACTTCGCTGATCGCGGAGCATTCAACACCACAATTCCTGGCTGACGATCAGCGTAAGCGCGGAAGCTGCTCCAAAAACCACTGATCCGGGCGGGCTGGCCCTCTCAAGCCCGGTTTTGGCTCGAGTAGGGTGAGGCCAAGAACACACGCAGCGCCGTGCCGGGAACTAGCCCAGGCCTGGATTTCTCGTGCGCCTCCCCTGCCCCTACACTTCAGAAGCGGTCAATTTCCCCTTTGCTTTCTTAAACTTGGATGTCATGACGCTATTGTGCAGACATAACTGTCATGCTCTTGTGTTCCTTCAGGAACATTCCTGCCTCTGGCAAAGGCAGCCAGAAGTCGGGGCACCCTCGCGCGAGCAGACCCCCGCCGTGTGGAGTAGGATTTCCGCATGCAACCTCGGATGCGATTCGTCCTACTGGCTTTCATCCTGCCCTTCTTTCTCGGAACACTCACCAGCACTGCGGCGTTCGCGCAGGACGTCCTGGCGCAAAAAATCGATCAGATCTTTTCTGCATACAACAAGCCGGGATCGCCGGGATGCTCGCTGGGAGTAGTTCGCGATGGTGAATTCATCTATCGCAAAGCATACGGGCTGGCGAGCCTGGAGCTGGGCGTTCCGCTCTCGTCGCAATCGGTCTTCTACCTGGCTTCTGTGTCGAAGCAATTCACAGCCGCGGCGGTGGTTCTGGCAGCGGAGCAGGGGTATCTTTCGCTGGACGACGACGTTCGCAAATATATTCCGGAGCTGCCCGACTATGGTCATGTCATCACCCCGCGGCAGATGATTCACCAGACCAGCGGGCTGCGGGATTTCTTTTCCCTGATTTATCTCTCAGGTCACGATCCAGCGGACTTCAATTCGCCGGAAGACATTTTCAAAATTATCGTGCGTCAAAAAGGGCTGAACAACGTCCCGGGAGACGAATGGGTTTACAGCAACACGAATTATTTTCTGCTGGGGATGTTGGTGCAACGCGCGACCAAGAAGTCGCTGGCCGAGTTCGCTGCGGAGAACATCTTTAAGCCTCTCGGCATGTCGCACACGCTTTTCTATGACGACCACACGCGAGTCGTACCGGGACGAGTTGCGGCCTACGATCCAGCTGCGCACGGCGGCTTTGGCGTGGACTGGTCGACAACGTTTGCGCTGGTAGGAAGCGGCGGCCTGATGAGCAACGTGGATGACCTGCTTCTCTGGGATCGGAACTTTTACGTGGATCGACTGGGCAAGGGAAAACTCGTGAAGGAGTTGCAGACACCCGGTGTGCTCAACGATGGCCACCAGATCAGTTACGCGATGGGGCTCGACCTGGGAAGTTATCGCGGCTTGCCCACCGTAGAACACAGCGGCGGAACATTCGGATATCGAACGGAGATCTTGCGCTTTCCCGAGCAGAAATTTTCGGTGATCTGTCTTTGCAATCTGGCCAACGCCGCACCTGGAAATCGTGCGCGGGATGTTGCGGACCTTTATTTAGCAGAGAAGTTGCAACCTGTGGCGAGCGAGCTCGGCGCGACAAGCAAGGAAAGCTTGCCAGATCCTGCGGCGTTCGCGGGAAAATATCTCGATACACGAAAGCATTTTCTCTACACATTTACGGCATCGAATGGAAATTTGATGGCCTGGGGAGCAGCGCTGAGGCGGATCAACGCGAATCAGTTCTACGATCTCGGAAGCGACGTGATCACGTTTGAATCGTCAAATGGCAGGATGCACGCGAAGCTCGATATAAAAGGAGAGACCTTCTTTTCGGGGAACAGAGTGGAGGAGCTTCATTTGGGTGCAGGTGAGCTGACTTCGTACACGGGGCAATTTCGAAGCTCGGACCTGGATGCCGTGTATGGCTTGTCTTTGGAGAAGGACGGCTTAGTTATGCGGGTTCGCGAAAACCCGCCGCAGAAATTGACTCCGATTGCGAAGGATGAGTTTGATGCGGGGAACCTCGGAACCCTTGTTTTCGAGCGGGACGCGGGAAGGCGAGTTTTGGGCTTTCGAGTATTCACGCTGGAGGCTCGCGGGATTGAGTTCACGAAGGAGCCTTAAGAGCAAAATCGGGGCACGTGGACCGGCGCAGTCCCAGGGGACGTGTTTCCCTTCTTCTCGCGCCTATCCGGACGATTACAAAAGTTGACAGCGGATCTCTCGCCGACGAGGCTTGATGAAGAAATTCGAGCGATCCAAAATGGCGGGTATATCATCCAAGAAAACAGGGTCATAATTAAAGAGGCCTGGGGCAACAGTGGCCAATTAAAGAGAGGTTGGCATGAAAGCATTGCGAGAGACGTTGTCGTTGATTCTATCGATGGCGCTGGTGCTGGCGACGGTTCCGGTGAGCGTGGCGCAAGATCAAACACCGCCACCGCCTGATCAATCGCAGGACCAGCCGCAAGATCAGCAAAATAATGAGCAGCCGCCGGTGGCTCCGCCACCTCCCGTGAAGGAGACTCCGGACCAACTGAATCAGATGGTGGCGCCTATCGCGCTGTATCCAGATGAACTGGTAGCGGAGATTCTAGCGGCCTCGACGTATCCGGACCAAGTGGTTGAGGCGGACCGGTGGGTCGATGCGCACCCTGATTTGAAGGGCAAGGATCTGGCGGATGCGGTAGACCAGCAACCGTGGGACGCGAGCGTGAAGGCGCTGACGGCGTTTCCTTCGGTGCTGGCGAACATGGACAAGAATTTGTCATGGACGTCGTCGCTGGGCGAAGCCTACGTGAATCAGCAGCAGGATGTGATGGACGCGGTGCAGCGCATGCGGCAGCGCGCCAAGAACGCGGGCAACCTGAACAGCAACCCGCAAGAAAATGTCACGGAGAACGATGGCGATATCGAGATCCAGCCGACGAATCCGCAGGTCGTATATGTGCCGACATATGATCCCTGGCTGGTGTACGGGCCGGGGCTGGTGGCCTGGCCAGGCTGGTACTGGTATCCGGGCCTCTATTTTGTGGGGCCGGGAATTGGATGGGGACTCGGGTTCGGGATTGGATGGTTTGGGGGATTTGGCTGGGGATGGGGGCACTGGGGATTTGACTGGCGGAATCACTATGTGTGGTTCAATCACGCGCCCTATTACTCGCACAGTGCCGTGATTTTCAACCACAACGCGTTTTACCGTGGCCGCGCCGGATACGGAGGACGCGGCTTCGAGGCGCGAGGTCCAGAGGGACGAGGTTTCGCGGCACCGCGCGGAGGGGCGCCGGCACACGGATTCGAAGGAGGACGCGGATTCACCAGCGGACATACGTACGCACAGCCGCATAACTTCGGCACGCGGTCGGGAGCCTTCAGCGGATACGGACGGAATGGAGCGGCGCGAAGCTTCTCATCGCGAGGAGCGGCGAGCTTTGGTGGCGGATCCCATGGCGGCGGAGGCGCTCATGGAGGCGGCGGACGTCGTTAGAACTGGGCCACGAGCCGACAAATTTTCAGAACGGAGAGATGGCGATGCGAAGCGTGAATCGATGGATGGAAACGTTGCTAGTGATCGCATGCGGAATCACTGTCTCGGCGGCGGCGGTTTTTGCGCAACCGGGGCAGGAAAAAACGTTCGCTTCTCCGCAGCACGCGGCGAATGCCTTGTATGTGGCCGTGCAGACAGGAAACGAGGCGCGACTGGCGGAGATTCTCGGAGGCGACAAGCAACTTGTCTCGACGGATAACAATTTGAGTGACCAGCAGGAACGGGAAACATTTGTAAAAAAATATCAGGAGATGCACCGTCTGATGCGGCGCACCGACGGAGCGATGATCCTGTTTGTGGGAGCGGAGAACTGGCCGTTTCCGCTACCGCTGGTTGAGAAAAAAGGGCGGTGGTTCTTCGACGCGAACGCCGGATCGAAGGAAATTCTCTATCGCAGGGTTGGAGCCAACGAAATTACGGCGATTGAGACCTGCCATGCGCTGGTGGAGCAGGCAAAGCCTGGCGAGAGTCCGAACATGAGCGAATTTCATTCCGACGACCAGGCACTGTTGCAATACGCGCATGAACTGAGCAGCGGCGGAACAGAAGAACATCCCTTCGGAGGATATTACTTTCACAAGCTGAACGAGAGTGGAAATGAGGGAGCGGCGTATGTCGCCTATCCGGCAGATTACCGGTCGTCGGGCGTGATGACGTTCGTGGTCAC
>Ga0335072_10011762_pt1 | contig 12529 bp, 7 predicted proteins | sample Lox_Sample_21_FD_206725 | JGI IMG/M metagenome (GOLD analysis project Ga0335072, IMG submission 206725) | Soil microbial communities from Loxahatchee National Wildlife Refuge, Florida, United States - Lox_Sample_2.1 | ecosystem: Environmental > Terrestrial > Soil > Wetlands | place: USA: Florida...
GCGCACGCGCGAGTTTGGCATACGGCTGGCGCTTGGATCGCAGCCGCGGCAACTGCTGACGCGCGTCATGGTGGAGGGAGCAGGCATTGCCGTCGGTGGACTTGCCGTCGGGCTTGCGGTTGGATTCGGCCTGGCGCGCCTGGCGGGGGCTTTCGTCAGCGATCTGAAAGCGCCGGGCCTGCTGCCGGTGGCTGGCGCAGCCTTGATTCTGCTGCTTGCCGCCGTGATTGCCTCGGTGATACCCGCCGCCCGGGCGGCTCGTGTCGACGTAATTCAGGCGCTACGAGCCGAGTGATCTTAGTTCGCTGGGGCCAAAACCCGGTCGGAAATACCAGGTTAAGCCGTCTTTAAGCAGCTTTTGGCCGCAAACTGTTTGCTGGTGTTGCTGCACCACTCTTTTCGCCCGATATTCGCCTCAGGCTACCGTGTGGGGGCGTCGTGTTCCACTTTGCCGTCGCGGAGGCGGATGATGCGATGGGCGTGGGCGGCGATGTCGGGCTCGTGGGTGACGAGAATGATGGTGTTACCGTTCTGGTGCAGGCGGCCGAAGAGGCCCATGATTTCCTCGCCGGTTTGCGAATCGAGGTTGCCGGTGGGCTCGTCGGCGAGGAGGATCGATGGATTGTTGACGAGCGCGCGGGCGATGGCAACGCGCTGACGCTGTCCACCCGAAAGCTCGTTGGGCCTGTGCATCATGCGCTCGGCGAGGTCCACCTGCGTGAGCGCCTTCTTGGCGCGTTCGATGCGTTCTTCGGAAGGCGTGCCGTTGTAGATCATGGGCAACTCGACGTTGTGAAGAGCGGTGGCGCGCGCCAGCAGATTGAATGTCTGGAAGACGAAGCCGATTTCCTTGTTGCGAATGTAGGCGAGCTCGTCGTCGTCGAGTTGGCTGACCAGGCGTCCAGCCAGCCAGTAACTCCCCTTGCTGGGCGTATCGAGGCAGCCGATCAGGTTCATCAGGGTGGACTTGCCGGAGCCCGAGGGTCCCATGATAGCGACGTACTCGTTCTTGCGGATCTCGATGTTGACGCCCCGGAGCGCGTGCAACTGCTCCGAACCCATCTCGTAGGTCTTCCAGAGGTCTTCGGTCTTGATGACGATGCCGGCGGCGACGAAGTCCTCGCGGTAGGTTTGGGCGGCGATTTCGTCAACGGGCGTTGCCATCGAACTCCTCGGATCGTTTCAGCGAGACGCGTTGTGTCTAAGCTACCACCAGTTTGTTAAGATGCGGCATCCACGGCGAAAGTCGTTGTCAACGGCAGCAAAAGATTCACCACAGAGAACGCCGAGAAAAGCCCGAGGGCAGCGCCGAGAAAAGCGGGGCGTTCGCGCTCGCAACCTTCCCTCCCGCGACGAATATCCCAAGACGAACCAGAGGTAGGTTCGTCGTGGCTACCCAGAAACTCCGCCACACTAGCTGGTGCCCTCGACTTTGGGCAATGAATTATCGACTTTGACGGTGGCCCCGGGCTTCAGCGTGCGCAGCACCGCGTAGCTGCCGGTCACGATCTGGTCGCCCGCTTTCAGGCCGTCGGTGACTTCGATATTCGTGGTTCCGGTGATGCCTGTCTTGACCGGCACGAAGACCGCCTTGCGATCGCGGATCACGAACACGCCCTGAATTTCTTTCTTATCGGCAGCCAGTTGGGCCGACGAAGCCGCCAGAGTCACGGAGGCGCTGCCCGGGTGCTCGGCGGCATTGAGCTCTTCCTGCGTGCGGATAGACAGCGCTTGAATCGGAATGGTGAGCACGTTGGTGCGGTGCGCCGTCTGAATTTTCGCGGTGCAGGAAAGCCCAGTGCGAAGAGAAAGGGGCGGGTCCGTGAGCCTCACTACAACCTTGAAATCGCGCGCTTCCTGGGTATTGGCGGTGGTCTGCTCGGTGGCCGCCTGCCCAGAGGTGCGCAAGATCGCCAGGTCGCCCACCTCCGTGACCAGGCCGTGAAGAGTCTTGCCGGGAAGGGCGTCGACGGTGACGTCTGCCGGTTGGCCGTTGCGCAGGGTGGTGATGTCCGTTTCGTCGACCATCACTTCGGCCGTGACGATGCTCATATCGGAAATCGTCATCAGGAAGCTGCCTTCGGCGTTCTGAATGCCGGGGACCACGTTTTCGCCGACCCGTACGGCGATATAGCTGACGATGCCGTCGATCGGAGCGCGATAGGTGGTCTTGCGCAGGACGTCTTGCTGGTGGGCCAGCACGGCTCGCGCCTGCTGAACCATGAGGCTCGACTGCTGGCCCGAATCACGCATCTGATTCAGGGTGGCTTGCGCGGCCTTCAGGGCGGCGACGGCGCTGTCGTAGGTGGCCTTCGCGGCATCGTAGTCGGACTTGGCAATCAGCTCTTCGGTGTAGAGCGACTGCGAACGCTTCCAATCGAGCTTGGCCTTATCGAGATCGGACTGGCGCTGGGCGAGCGTAGCGACCGCCGCCTGGTAACCAGCGGTGGCGGCTTGTGCAGCAGCTTCGGCGCCGTCCAGGGAGGCTTGTTGCGCGCGCACGTCGGCGGCAGGCTGAATGCTGTCGATGTGAAGCAACACGTCGCCGATATGGACGTGGTCGCCTTCCTTGACGGCGATGTCCGTAATCTTGCCAAAGCCTTCGCCCAGGATGTTCGTGAAATTCTTCGGGCGAATCTCGCCCGACGCGGTGACGACCGACGTCAGATCCTGGCGGACCACCTGGCCCGTCTGCACGGTGACCACGCCCTTATTCACTTCGTACACGCTGACCAGGACGATCGTCAGCAGCACGACTGCCGCTCCGATCGCGATCAGAATTTTGCGTCCCGTCTTCATTCGCCCAATCCTTCAGTTATGGGGATGACTCGCACGAGCACACAGGTTTTCTCGCTCAACTAACCATACGTTGAGGCAGCCCCGAATGTTTCGCTTCCGTTTAGACACCAACCGGCTTCGGGATGGCCCGGCCGCGCCGAACGAACCCGTACGGCTCCTTAGACGTAGAGCGAAGAACAAGGAGAGGAACGATTAGTTCGTGCTACTCAACCCAGGGGCACAGCTTTCCCGCGCTCCCCGGCAGACCGCTGGACACGACGGGCACCCGGACCACGCACCCCGGCCCCTCCCATGCCCTTTTCCAACGGAGAGCTATTTTAAATCCTTTTCACTTCAAGGAAAAGCAAACTTCGAGGCTCGCGGTGGGCGGCCGGACGGTGGCGCGAGCTGACGGGCAACCCTCTGTGCGGTCTAGGGTTCTTAGATGTAACGAAGCGGGTGGTTTCGTGCGCGAGGGCGCAAGGGTTAGGCGCCGGGGTGGGGAACATTCGATTGACCTGTCCTAAAGGACGGGCTAAGATTCCTAACCATCAGGGCAGGTGATTATGGTTCGCTCGGCCAAGGTGTTCGGTTTCATCATCCTGGCGGAGGCGCTGGCGTTGGTAGTGGTGCCTCTGGCGGGAGCAAGAAGTGCTCGGCAAGACCAGCAGGACGACCAGGCAAAGAAGGAAGCCAAGGAAGCGGCGAAGCAAAACAAGAAGAAGGAAAAAGAGCTCTTCAACGAGTTAGATTCGCAATACAAAAAGTGGTTGAACGAAGACGTTGTCTACATCATTACCCCGGAAGAACGCAGCGCCTTTTTGCACCTTTCCACCAACGAAGAGCGCGAACAATTCATAGAGGCATTTTGGGCCCGCCGCAATCCTGATCCCGATTCTCCGGAAAACACCTTCAAAGAAGAGCATTACCGCCGGATCGCCTACGCCAACGAACATTTCTCCTCGGGTATTCCGGGATGGAAGACGGACCGCGGGCGGATTTACATTATTTGGGGTGCGCCGGATGAGGTCGACTCTCACCCCAGCGGTGGCACGTACGAACGGCCACCGGAAGAGGGCGGTGGAGAGACCACTACCTATCCGTTTGAAGACTGGCGCTACAGGTACCTGCCGGGCATCGGCGAGAACGTAATCATCGAGTTCGTTGATCCCACCATGACCGGGGAGTACCACTTGACGATGGACCCAAGCGAGAAGGACGCGCTGACCTACGTTCCCGGCGCGGGGCTGACGAACAACGAAATCATGGGGCTTTCCACGAAGCAACAACGGTTCCAGAACACCGACGGGACGCACATGGACGAGTCCGGCGGGATGCAGTCCGAAAGCTATAACGAATTCTCGCGGCTGGAACTGTACGCGAAGATTCAGCAGGCGCCTCCCGTCAAGTTCAAGGATCTGGAGGAAGTGGTTACCTCGCGCCTGGTGCGGGATCAGATCAAGTTCGATTACCGGTTCGATTTTCTGCGCATCACTTCCGATACGGTGCTGGTGCCCATCACCGTACAGATTCCGACTCGCCAGTTGAGCTTCGTAGAAAAAGACGGCGTAGACACAGCCACGCTGCACCTCTTTGCGCGTATAACGACGCTGACGGGGCGCATCGTACAGACGTTCGAAGACACGCTGACGGATTCGACGCCGGTGTCGCTGCTGCAAAGTTCGCTGCGGACATCCCAGATTTACCAGAAAGCCGTGCCACTCAGTCCCGGCTTGTACCGGCTGGACATCGTCTTGAAAGACACGACCAGTGAGAACGTGGGCGTAGTGAACGCGCGGCTTGCCGTGCCGCAGTTTCAGGACGACGAGTTGAGCTCGAGTTCTCTGATTCTGGCAGACGAAATCCATCGCGTGTCGTCGGACGACATTGGCCTGGGCCAGTTCGTCATCGGAGACGTGAAAGTACGCCCGAAGATGGACGGAGCCTTCACGTCAAACGAATCCATGGGCGTGTTCCTGCAGATCTACAATCTGAAAATGGACGACAAGACGCACAAGGCCGACGCTTCGGTGGAATACCGCGTCATGAAGGCGAAAGACCCGAATCCCGTTCTGAAATTCGATTTGCCGCCGGATAAGATAGGCGAGCACGGCGAACAGCTCACTTTGGAAAACCGCATCACGCTTGGGTCCCTCGCTCCGGGAAAGTACAAGCTGGAAGTCGCCGTGACCGACAACGTGGCGAAGCAAACGATCACGCCGTTTGCGGACTTCACGGTGAAGGCCGCGCCGGCAACGCAAGGTTCGCAAGGGAGGTAAAGCGGCTTGACGTGGAAAGCCCTTAACGCCCCGTGTTTGTTCTTGTTGGGTCTTTGTGTGCTGGCGCCGGTAGCTGCCGCGCAGCATGAGGGGAAGATTTCGGGCCTGGTGGTCGACGGGAAGGGCACGCCGCAAATGGGTGCCACCGTGCTGGTGGCGTCGGAAGAAGCGCTCAACCCCGGATCCTTTAACCTGCTGACAAACGCGCGCGGACGGTTCTCCACCGCGATCCTGCCGTCGGGCTCCTACACGGTCAAGGTGAGTTTGGCCGGCTTTTTACCTGCTCTGCAACAGCACATCCACGTCAGCGACCAGCACATCACGCTGCTTCAGGTGATGCTCGGGTCCGTCTTTTCATCGTTCGGGCAATTGCGCCGCCAGGGTGACGAAAAGGTGTCTTCCGACGACTGGACCTGGGTGCTGAGAGAGTCGCCGGATACGCGTTCCGTACTTCGATGGACGGAAGGCCCGTCCATGAGCAATGTGCAGATGAGCGGGGCCGAAGCCGCGGCAGAGAAGCAAGCCGACCATTTGACCATGCAGTTGACCTCCGGCAGCGATCACCCCGGCTCGATCGGAGCCGCCGCTGACTCTCCGGCCACGACCCTGGTGTACGACATGGGCGTCGGAGAGACGGCGCGCCTGTTGATGGCGGGACAGTTCAGCTACGATGGCGCGGCGCCCGCCGCGGGATTCGTCGCAGAATGGCTGCCTTCTGGAGGCACTGGGGCTGGGCACGTAATGGTGCTGGAGGCGCGGCAGGCGCAGTTCGGGCCCGTGGGCCCCATCTTCCGCGGCGTGCGGTTGTCCGATTCAGACAAGCTGGCGATCGGGGATCGCGTGAGCGTCCGGTATGGCGCCGAATTCGTGGCGGCCGGTTTCGACAACGGCGTCACGCAGTCGCTGCGGCCTCACGGCGAGGTTGCCGTTCATGTTTCCCCCAACTGGCTGTTGTCTGCCACCGTGGCGGCGCGCTCGCCCGAGCAGGCCGGCGAGCAGGGCGCGATTCAGTCGGCGCTGAATAACCTTGACGACTTCCCGATGCTGATGATTCGGGATGGCCGGCCCGTGCTCGAGAACGACTGGCACGAGGAATTCGCCGTTGATCACGCGCTGAACAAGGACGCCGACATCAGCGCGGCCGTCTTCCACGATCGCTCGACGCATACCGGCGTGATCGGGCGCGGGGACGCGAATCTTCCTGAGTTTCTGCAGGATTATTTTTCCGGCGCGTTCGCCTATGATGGCGGGGTTTCCGCTTCCGCCGGGGTTCGGGTGGCTTACCGGCAGAAGTTCAGCGACAACCTGAAAACCACGCTCGTTTATGCCTATGGCGGCGCGCTGGCTCCCAATGGAGACACCGGAGCCGCTGCTCTTCGCGACGAATTGATCACCCAGTATCAACACAGCGTGGCTGGCCGCATGACGGCGCGCATTCCCCGTCTGGGCACACAACTGAGCGCCGGGTACAAATGGATCAGCGGCCCCGCTCTTTCGCAGGTGGACGCTTACGGCGAATCCCTTTACCAGATCGATCCCTACCTCAGCATGGAGTTGCGGCAGCCTCTTCCCAGGCCGCTGCCCTGCCACATGGAGATCGTGGCCGATGCCGGTAACCTGCTGGCCCAGGGTTACGTTCCCCTCTCCACCACGGATGGGCGCATCGTCCTGGTTTCCTCCTACAGGTTCTTTCGCGGCGGCTTGAGTCTCCAGTTTTAAAGGCGGAAAGCGCCTACCGGAATTGGAAATATGACTTCCACAAATGGGATACGGGGCCCGGACGCAGCCGCAAACACTTCACAAATAACTGCAAATAAGACAGATAGTTCACCTGTGGAAAGTGCAATAGCTGGAAGCGGACGTGCTCGCGTTCTTGCGCAGGCGAGGACGGGTGTACCCCGGATGACCGACGGCCTAAGAATGCGGTTGGGAGCCGTAACGCTGGCGTTGCTGACGTTCGCGGCTATCGTCTTCGCTATCCTGAACTTCCAGCAAAGCTCCCGCGTGGTGGTGCCCGACGACGGCGTTACCTGGATGGATGCCTCCCAAGGGCCCGTTGCTCAGCGCGTGGTCGCAGATTCTCCCGCTGCCAAGGCCGGGATTAAACCGGGAGACATCCTGGAGTCGATCGACGGTCAGACTGTGCGCACGGGCGCCGACGTGGTGCGGGTTCTGCGGCGGGTTGGTGCGTGGGTGGAAGTCCCTTACCAGATTCAGCGGGCCGGCCAATCGTTTACGCTTCCACTGATCACGGCCCCCCAGAAGAACCCGGATTCTATCGCGAATTATCTCCGAGTCACCGCGCTTCTCTACCTCGCGATCGGCCTTTTCATTTTCATCCGCCGGTGGAACGCGCCGCGCGCCATTCATTTCTATATTTTTTGCCTCGTCTCTTTCATTCTCTACAGCTTTCATTACACGAATAAGCTGGACGCTCTGGGGCACTGGTCCACATTCGACCAGGAAATTTACTGGGGCAACGCGATCGCGTTGCTACTGCAGCCGGCGCTGCTGGTTCATTTTGCGCTGGTGTTTCCGGAACGCCGCAGACGGCTCGCTCCGGCTCTTTTCGGTATCTACTTGCTGCCTGCCGTTCTGTTCGGGCTTCACCTGGCTGTGGCACGGGGCCTCTTTGGATTTCGCCCCTGGCTGGGCGCGCGGATCACACTCGACCAGTACGAGATGGCCTACCTGGGGCTCTATTTCCTGGCGGCAGGCGCGATCTTTCTGCGCAGCTATCTGCTCGCTCCCAGCGGCATCCTTCGCCAGCAACTCAAGTGGGTAACCGCCGGCACGTTCGCGGGAACCATTCCGTTCCTCGGCGCTTACGTCGTGCCGTACATTTTTCTGAACGGATTGGTGCCTTCGTGGACGAAGCTGTGCGTTTTCTCGCTGGTGCTGATTCCGCTCTGCTTCGGCTACGCCATCATTCGCTACCGGCTGATGGACGTCGACATTATTTTCAAGCGCGGCCTGGCTTACACGTTTGCGACCGCCGGCGTAGTGGGCGTCTATTTCGGAACGATTGCGCTGATCGGCGTGCTCTTTCACCAGCGTCTGACGGCGGCGGGCCCGGGCGGCGAAGTGATTGCCATCGTGGTGGCCGCGTTTCTGTTTCAGCCGATCCGCGATTGGGTGCAAGCGCGCCTCGACCGTTTCTTCTATCGCGACCGCCTCGATTACCGTCGCACGCTGATCGAATTTGGCCGCACGCTGACGAATGAAGTGCGCCTCGACCGTTTGCTCGGTTCGGCGCTCGACCGCATTTCGCAGACGCTGCTGGTAGACCGCCTGGCCATCTTCCTGGAAGACCCTGGAGCGCCGGGGCACTTCACCCTTTCGCGAGCGCGGGGCATCGCGTATGAGCCCTCGTCCGCGGGCTTCGCCGGGCACAACGGAGATCCGAGCGGCGGCCTCGATTTGAGTTTTCTCGATCCGGAACGTTCCGCGCTGGCGCAGGGCTGCTTGTTCTACGAATCCGCGCGCGCGGCGGGACATGAAGGCGAGTCGGTCCGGCGAACGATCGATCGGCTGACCCTCAATTATTTCATTCCTTGCCGCTTCCATGACCGCACGGTCGCAGTTCTGGGACTCGGCAAGACGGTGGACGGCGATTTCCTGTCGAGCGAGGACCTGGAACTGCTCTCGACCATCGCGGGCTACGTGGCCGTTGCGGTGGAGAACGCGCGACTGTATCAGTCGCTCGAACAGAAGGCGCTGCAAATTGAGCGCCTGAAGGATTTCAGCGAGAACATCATCGAATCGCTGAAAATCGGCGTCGTCACTGTCGACCTCGAGAACCGCGTCGAATCCTGGAACCCTCTGCTGGAGGAACTGCTCGAGGTGAAGCGTGGCGACGCGATCGGGCAGAACCTGAGGAACATCCTTCCGGCCGACCTGGCGGCGGAAATCTCTTCGCGGTCGGCCGACGGCCACGTTTCCGGGATTTACAAATTTCCGCTCAACGTGCGGAACGGGCGCCATTCCGTGGTGAACGTCTCTATCGCGCCGCTGTTAGGGAAAGACGGCGCGCGGCTGGGCCGCCTGATTCTGCTCGACGACATTACGCAGCGCGTCCGCCTGGAAGAGCAGATCGTGCAGAACGAGAAACTCACCTCGCTGGGATTGCTGGCCGCCGGGGTGGCGCACGAAGTGAATACGCCGCTCGCCGTGATCTCAAATTACATACAGATGCTCGCCAAGCAGATCCCAGGCGACGATCCACGGCAAAAGACCATCGAAAGAATCGTGAAGCAGACCTTCCGTGCGAGCGAGATCGTGAACAACCTGCTGAACTTCTCGCGCACCGGTGGCGCCGACTTCAACGAGGTAAATTTGAACGCCGTGCTCGATGAAACACTGACGCTGGTGCAGCACCCGTTCCGCACCGCGCGCGTGAACGTGCTGCGGAATTACGGGGGCAATTTGCCGTCCGTGTTGGGCTCGACCACGCGACTGCAGCAGGTTTTCCTGAACCTGTTCATGAACGCGCGGGACGCCATGCCTGGGGGCGGCATGCTCGAAGTCCGCACCGGTGCGCACAACGGCTCTGTGGAAGTGGAGATCACGGATACGGGAGCGGGAATTTCCGCGGACGACCTGAACCGCATTTTCGATCCCTTCTTTACGACCAAGACTTCGGGAAGAGGCACCGGACTGGGTCTTTCGGTCAGCTACGGGATCATCAAGGAGCACGCCGGCAAGGTTGACGTCCGCTCGACCCCCGGCAAAGGCACTTCCTTCCGGCTCGAATTTCCCGCAGCGAGGAAAGCCGCCGTTCATGCTTAGAGGCACGGTCTTAGTTGTCGATGACGAAGTGGAAATTCGCGAAGGGCTCGAGGCGCTGCTCACCTCAGAGAACTTCGACGTGTCCGTCGCGGAAAGCGGCGAAGCCGGCCTGCGAAAACTGGAAGACCAGCCCTTCGACCTGATGCTTCTGGATGTCAGCCTGCCCGACCGCAACGGCATCGAGCTGTTGCGCGAAATCCGCGACCGCGACCCTCATCTCGCCGTCATTTTGATCACCGCGTTCGGATCGATCGATATGGCGCGGGCGGCCTTTAAGAATGGGGCGCACGACTACATCACCAAGCCGTGGTCCAACGACGAGCTGGTGGCCCAGGTTTCCATCGCGATCGAGGGCCGCCGCCTCCGTGAAGAAAACGTCCACCTGAAGCGCGCGCTGAAACAGCGCTACAACTTCCCGAACATCGTCGGCAAGAGCGAAAAGATGCTGGCCGTGCTCGACCTGGTGACTCAGGTGGCGCCGTCGCGTTCCACCGTGCTGATCCAGGGCGAGAGCGGCACGGGCAAGGAATTGATCGCCAAAGCCATTCACTCCGCTTCCACGCGCGCCGAGAAAGCCTTCATTCCCGTGAACACGGGATCGATTCCCGTCGATTTGCTCGAGTCGCAGCTTTTCGGCCACGTGAAGGGCGCATTCACCAGCGCTATTGCTTCGAAGAAGGGGCTTTTCGAAGTCGCCGATCAGGGCACGATATTCTTCGACGAGATTTCGACGGTGAGCCCGGAAACGCAGGCGAAACTGCTGCGCGTGATTCAAGAGCGCGAGTTCATGCGGCTGGGCGGCACGGATACGATCAAAGTGGATGTGCGCATCCTTGCAGCCTCGAACGAGGGTTTGCTGAAACTGGTCCGCGAAGGACGCTTCCGCGAGGATTTGTATCACCGGCTCAACGTCATCTCCCTCCAGCTCCCGCCGCTGCGAGACCGCAAAGAAGACATCCCGCTGATGATCGAGCGGTTCCTCGAACAGTTCTGCACGGAAAACGGCAAGACGGCCCGGCGCTTCACGAATAGCGCGATGAAATTGCTGATGGACTACGACTGGCCCGGCAACGTGCGTGAACTGGAAAACGCCGTCGAGCGCGCCGTCGTGCTTTCGACGGGCGAGTGCATGGACGCCGATCTGCTTCCCGAGAGCGTGTGCACGCGCGAAATCGTCAAAGGCGTGCGCCTGCAGCTCGCCGAGTTCATGCCCCCGGAAACGAATGGGTCCCAGAAGGGCGCTTCTCCGCTCTCGCTTTTCGAGATCATCGAAGAAGTGGAGCGCCGGCTGATCGTGGACATGCTTGAGCGCACGAACTGGAACCAGACCGAAGCCGCCGAGCGCTTTCAGGTTCCGCTCTCCACCCTCAATCAGAAGATCAAGCGCCTCGGCATCGAAACTCGGCGCCGCGCCCCGGGCACGGCTCGCAGCGCAGCCGCAGGCTTTACCGAGGATCCCGCCGAATTTTCCGCCGGCAAGTAGCTCTCTTCCCTGAAGTCCGACGCAGCGAAGCTGTTAAACGCTCAAACCGAGTCCCCGGGTCTGTTTCACAGAATGATCCTCGGGCGGCACGGTTCTGCGTTCCACGACCGTGTGTCAAACCGGCATGCCCGGGCACGAACACCCGGCACGTTTTGCCGCAGAACGACGGCACAGCTTGCCGAGAATGCTCGCGTCCGCATTTGGAGCATGCTGGTAAGTGCCCCAGATCGCGCGGCTTGGCGCCTGGGGACAAATCCCAAGCCTTTGGCAGGCGGACTGCCTTTCCTGTTTGTGACGAGGCCGAGCGGCGACTAAAGTTCGAGTCCCCAACCGCCGATCTGGTCTCTGTAAGTAGTGGACTGCAGCAAGGAGGGGATCATGTCCGTTTCGGGGATTTCCAGCAGTTCTTTTTTCCAATATGATCCACAGAACGTTCAGAACAGGCAGCAGTTTCAGCAGGAGTTTCAACAGTTGGGACAGGACCTGCAGTCGGGAAACTTGACCGCCGCGCAGACGGATTTTGCGACGTTGCAACAGTCCGGCCCGCTCAGCAATTCCGCTTCATCCCAAAGCAGCAACCCGATCAGCCAGGAGTTCAGCCAGCTGGCGACCGACCTGCAAGCGGGTAACCTCACCGCGGCGCAGTCGGACTTCTCCACCATCCAGCAGAATCTCCAGAGCCAGGCCACGCAGCAGCATTCCGGCCACCATCGTCATCACGGAGGCGGCGGATCGAGTGCTATCAGCCAGGCTCTGAACCAGCTCGGACAGGCGCTTCAGTCTGGTAGCCTGACCTCGGCGCAGCAGGCGTACACCACGTTGCAGCAAGACTTCCAGCAGTTCTCGCAGAACCTGGGGACGCAGGCGCAAACCCAGCCTGTTTCCACCAGCATATCGGTGAGCGCGTAGCATTCCGCTTCGCGCGACCTTTCTGAAACACGGCCTTCGAGGCGTGCCGGCAGAAGGACGAATTCACGTTCGCCCTTCTGCTGGGCGCTCCCCCCATTTCATTTTTCCTCAGCTTTTCGGTGTAGACTAGCGGCTCGCTTCTGCCGTTTGGGTCGACTCGACGATTCGCTGCATCGGACTCATCGATCGCCCAGGCCGATCTTGACTTCTTCAGGTGCTGCACCGGCTCTTGGGAGAATCGAATGGCCAACGCGGTAAAGGTCTTCTTGCTTGTTTTCAGCGCGTTGTTTCC
>Ga0335072_10011763_pt1 | contig 12528 bp, 12 predicted proteins | sample Lox_Sample_21_FD_206725 | JGI IMG/M metagenome (GOLD analysis project Ga0335072, IMG submission 206725) | Soil microbial communities from Loxahatchee National Wildlife Refuge, Florida, United States - Lox_Sample_2.1 | ecosystem: Environmental > Terrestrial > Soil > Wetlands | place: USA...
TGAACGCCTCGGCGATGACCTCGCCGATCTTGGCGTCCTGCGCGGAGATCGTCGCGACGTTAGCGACCTCGCTCCGCTCCTCGACCTCCCGGGCCGAATTCACCAGGGCTTCGGCCACCGCGGCTGCCGCGGCATCGATACCGCGCTTGAGCGCGATCGGGTTGGCTCCCGCGGCCACGCTGCGCAGCCCCTCGGACACCATCGCCTGGGCGAGCACGGTGGCAGTCGTAGTACCGTCGCCGGCTACGTCGTTGGTCTTGGTGGCGACCTCCTTGGCCAGTTGCGCGCCAAGGTTCTCGGTCGGGTCCTCTAGCTCGATCTCGCGCGCGACGGTTACCCCGTCATTGGTAATGGTGGGCGCGCCCCACTTCTTGTCGATTACGACATTGCGGCCCTTCGGGCCGAGTGTCACCTTCACGGCGTCCGCGAGGCGGTTGACACCGCGCTCGAGGGCACGCCGTGCGTCCTCGTTGAATTCCAGGCTCTTGGCTGCCATCTGATACCTCAGTGTCTTGGTAAGGCCGGTCTGTATGGATCGGTGCGGCGGACGCCCTGGCGGCCTGCGCGCGAGCGGCTTTCACGCCACCGCCCCGGACCGGGCCGCGGATCGCGAGAGCTTAACTCCGCAACCTGCGAGCCGAGCCGGGGCGGTGCCAGGCGGGCAGAACCCAGCCCGGCGCGGGCCAGGCCCGCGCGCAAAACTGCTTGTTACTTCTCGATGATGGCGAGCACGTCGCGTGCGGAGAGCACCAGGTACTCCTCGCCGTGGTACTTCACCTCGGTGCCGCCGTACTTGCTGTACAGCACGACGTCGCCGACCTTGACATCCATCGGGACGCGCTTGGCGCCAGCATCGTCGAACCGGCCCGGACCGACAGCCAGGACTTCGCCCTCCTGGGGCTTCTCCTTGGCGGTGTCAGGGATCACGAGGCCGGACGCGGTGGTCTGCTCAGCCTCAAGCGGGCGTACCACGATCCTGTCTTCGAGCGGCTTCAGAACAACCTTGGTGGCGGTCGTCACGATCTGACCTCCCCCTCCGGAAAGGGCTAGCTGAATTAGAGAGTCGACCATGTCGGCCTGCCGTCGCGGGTGCCAGACCAACTTTGTCGCGTTAGCACTCTACCGCAGTGAGTGCCAGTTCCGTAGGCTAGCCCCCCCTGCATTGGCTCGTCAAACAGGACCCCGGGCCGATCGGGCGAGGCGAGAACCCCCCGCAATGGCTCTGCCCGCGTCCGGCGATCTTAAGCCGCCGTAACCGTTGTCACCGGGAGTGAGGAATCTGCGCCGAAATCCAGCCCGGACGCAGCGACGCCCCTGGCAACCAGTTCGGCGCCAAGTGCCGCGACCATCGCGCCGTTGTCGGTGCACAAGCCCGGTCGGGGCACCCGCAGCCGCAGTCCGGCCGCCTCGCACCGCTCCCCGGCCAGCGCGCGCAGCCTCGAGTTGGCGGCGACCCCGCCGCCGATCACCAGGTGGTCGACGCCGTTCGCCCGGCACGCTGCCACGGCCTTCCTGGTGAGCACGTCGGCGACGGCCTCCTGGAATGATGCCGCTACGTCAGCGACCGGCACCGGCTCGCCTGCTGCCTCGCGCGCCTCCACCCAGCGCGCCACAGCGGTCTTCAGGCCAGAGAACGAGAAGTCGTGGGTGCCGTCCCGGTACTTTCCGCGCGGGAAGGCGATCAGGTCGCGGTCGCCTGCCGATGCGGCCCGGTCGATGTGCGGGCCGCCGGGAAAGGGCAGTCCGAGCACTCTGGCCACTTTGTCGAAGGCCTCGCCGGCCGCATCGTCAATGGTGGCACCGAGCGGCACGACCTCTGCCGCGACGTCCGGCACGAGCAGCAGCGACGAGTGACCGCCGGACACTAGCAAGGCGATCGCCGGCGCCGGGAGCGCGCCGTGCTCGAGCTGGTCTACGGCGACGTGGGCGGCCAGGTGGTTGACGCCGTACAGCGGCTTGCCGGTGGCGATCGCATAGGCCTTCGCCGCGCTCACGCCGACCAGCAGCGCCCCGGCCAGGCCCGGCCCCGCCGTCACTGCGATCGCGTCCACGTCGGAGAGTCGCACGCCTGCTGCGTCCAGCGCACGTTCGACGGTCGGCACCATGGCCTCCAGATGGGCGCGGCTCGCGACCTCGGGCACGACCCCGCCGAACCTGGCATGCTCCGCGACGCTGGATGCCACCGCGTCGGCCAGGAGCTCATGGCCGCGAACCAGGCCGACACCGGTCTCGTCGCAGGACGTCTCAATGCCCAGGACCAGCGGCGCGGTCATGTTGCTTCACCTGCCTGGCCAGCAGCCGAACCGCCGAGCGATTCCGGCGTCCCGCCTGACTGCTCCGCCGCCGGCTCCCTGGCCGCGCCCGGCTCCCTGGCCGCGCCCGGCTCCCTGGCCGCGCCCGGCTTCAGGGCTCCTGACAGGTCACGCCGCATGACGATCGCGTCCATTCCGGACGGCTGGTAGTAGCCGCGCCTGATACCGACGTCGTCGAAGCCCCACCAGCGGTAGAGCCGCTGCGCGCGAGTGTTGTCGGCCCTGACTTCCAGGAAGATTTCGGTGCAACCCCGCCGTGCGGCCTCCTCGAGCAGGTCGGCCAGCAGCTGAGAGCCGATGCCCTGGCCCCAGCGAGCGGTAGAAACGGCAATCGTCAGCACGTCCGCCTGGGCGCCCGCAGCCAGCAGGCCCGCGTAGCCAACAATCGCGCCGGCCTCTTCGGCGACGCGGTAGTAGCGGCTCGCTGGCTGCTGGCCAAGCTCGCCGATCAGCATCTGCCGGGACCATGCTTCCTCACCGAACAGGGACAGTTCCAGGCCGATCACGCTATCGAGGTCAGCGCTGGTCATCAGACGCAGGCTGGGGCTCACGGCGTCACCCGCTTTGGCTTGCCCGGCTCCCTGGCGTCCGGTCTGCGTAGATAGAGCGGCACGGCCGGCTGCGGTGGCTCCCCCCGCGCCAGCCGGCCCGCCGCGATGGCTGCAAGCTGAGCCGCAGACGGGAACGACGGCTTAAGCGGCCGGTCACTGAGGTCCGGGTAGATCAGGGCAGCCTCCCCGGCGACTGGGAGGCCGGACGGCAGATCGGCCGGCCGGCTCACCTGTGGCCCATAACAGCGCTGGCCGGCAGCCGAGTAGCGGGCCCAGTACACCTCCCGGCGGCGAGCGTCGGTCGCGACGAGGAACTCCGACCCTGCCGCCTCGGCCAGGGCGGCCGTGGCGATCACGTCGAGCGAGCACGCGCCATCGAGCCTGATGCCAAGGGCGCTGGCCAGGACGCGGGCAGTGACCAGTCCAGCACGGAGCCCGGTGTAAGGACCCGGCCCGGTGCCGACAGCCACAGCTGTCAGGTCCCCGCGCCCGGCACCGATGCTGCGCAGCGCCTTGTCGATGAACACGGCAAGGAGCTCGCCGTGCCTGCCCCGGTCGACAGCAGACTCTTCGGCAACGATGGCGGCGCCATCGTGCAAGGCCACCGTCACCGCCGACGTCGCAGTGTCCAAGGCGAGCAGCAGCACGGTTGACCAGCCTAATGATGCAACGTTGATGCTTCGACCGCAGTCCGGCGACGCAGCCTCAGGCCTGTGGCTCGGTGAGCGACTTCGCCAGCATGCCCCTCGCCGCCGCCTCCGCGCCTGCCTCAAGCGTGCCGGCCGCCACCGGGCCGAAGCCGTGCCCGGACTCCTGCCCGGACTCCGACACGGTGATCAGCACGTTGCGCTCGCGGATCACGACCGTTATCACGTCGGTCAGGATGTTGTCGGCGCGCTCCGTCTGCACGGCGACAAACGCCTGCTGGCCGGTTTTGGCCAGCGGGCTGATCCTGGCTGCCGATAGCAGCGGCTTAGCAGTCGCAGTCCTCGGCGGCTTTGCCAGGTTCTTATAGGACAGCTCGTAGTTGTCCTGCGCATTGGCCGATGCGCTGCCAGCCGCGCTGCCGGCCGCGCTCGCGGCCGCGAACGGCTGGTACGCCTCCGCCGCCACCTCAAGTACCAGGAAGTCGGGTTTGCGGTCGAGGGTGAAACTGCACTGGCTCTGCGTGCTCTCTGAGATCTCATCGGCCGACGTCCGGCCCGGGCCCGGCAGGTACTGATTCAGCACGGTGCCGCTCACGCTGTCGCAGGCATTAGGCACGGCCTTGAACTCACCCGGCAGCAGCGATGTCACGTACAGGGCAGGCTTCGGGCTGTGGTGGGTCACCAGCGCAGTAACCCCGGCAGCGATGACGCAGGCAACGATGGCAATCCCGCACCAGCGGTAGACGCGCCGACGGGACTTGCGCAGGCGAGTCGCGGCCGCCCGGCCCCGCCGGCCGGATCGGCGAGGCACATCTGTGCTGGCCGGCGGATCACCCGGACCGACGTCCGCCTGCCAGTCGTGCCCGGCGAGGTCGTCGTAGTCGTCCTCGCCGACCTCCGCACCGAAGACACGTTCGCGTCCGGCAGGGTGCCGCTGCAGCGTCCTGGCCGGCCTCGCTGGATAGTCACTCGGCCCGGCCCAGGCGGGCAGGTCATCAGGATCAGGCCCGAACGCGTCGAACTGCTGCCAGTCGTCGTCCCGGACGGGCCGCTCTGGTGAGCGGTCGTGTCGCCCTCGATGGTCGGGCCGGGGAGGCCGAGCCGAGCGAGGGGGCGGGGAGCCCTGCTGGGCCACGGCACGCCTCCTGATGGCTGATCGACGCCGCGAGTGCTCCGGCAAGGACTCGCTGGACTCTCCGGCAGTGTAGTAGCGCGAACCCCGCCGCGGAGGACAATTCGGATCGCACGCAGACCAGCGCAGCTAAGGCCGACGGGTTGTTCCGGGGTCAGTGCAGGCCGAAATCAGCCCGTAGTCCGAGCACGTACCTAGTTCAGGCCGGCCAGTGCCAGCCTGGTCGCGTCGGCCACCGCCGGGTCGCGCCACCGCTCGCCCCAGCCGCGCACCCGCACGGTGCGCCTGATGTCGGCCCCTGTGCCATCGTCAAGAGTGGCATCGTCAAGATCCGCGTCAGCTGACGGTTCGTCGGCCCAAATCCTGACCGACAGGAAGCTGGGCGCCAGGTCTTCGACGAGCCCCTCGCCCCACTCGACAACGGTGATCGCCGACGCCAGGTCGGTATCCAGGTCCAGGTCATCCACCTCGGCGCGGCTGCCGAGGCGGTAGGCGTCGGCATGCACGAGGTCCGGGCCCGCCGACAGGTTCGGATGCACCCTGGCGATGACGAACGTCGGGGACGTAACCGCGCCGCGAACGCCCAGGCCCGCTCCGATGCCCTGGGTCAGCGTGGTCTTGCCCGCGCCGAGCGGCCCGGACAGCAACACCAGGTCCCCGGCCCTCAGCAACCCCGCGAGGCGGCGGCCGAGAGCGCGCATCTGCTCGGCCGTGGGCACCCGGAGGACCTCGTCGACGCCCGGCTCCTCCGGATCGCCGTCGTCCTTTGCCATCCTGTACGGCGGCTGTCCGGGCTGCTGCGTTCCGGTCATGCGGGCCGCTTAGTGGTCGATTCGTCTAGCGCCAGGGCCACCAGGTCGGATATCTCCTCTGTCACTGCCTCGGGCCGTTCCAGGATGACCATATGCCCGGCCCTGGGTACCCGCACCAGGCTGGCACCTGGAATCGCGGCTGCCAGCTCAGCAGTCTGCTCGGCCGCGACGAGCCGGTCGTCCACGCCAGTCAGCGCGACAGTCGGGACCCGCCCGATCGTTGCCAGCGCCTTCCGCTCGTCGTGCTCGGTGAGCGCGAGGTAGAAGTCAGCCACGACATCGATGGGCGTGGCCCTGATCAGCCGCTCAAGGAAATCCACGACTGTCGGGCTGACATCCGGGTCGCCGAACGCGATGAACCTGGTGGACAGGAAAGCCAGATCGCCTGCGGCCCCGCGGATCCGCTCGGTCACCTCCGCCCGGCGGCCACGCGACGACCCGCGCAGCAGCGCGGGCGCGGCCCAGCGGCCAACCGGGCGCAGCGGTCCCGGCAGCCAGCCGGTCGGATCGACCAGGGCGGTGGTCGAGATCAGGACAACGCCGATGATCGTGCTGCCGAACAACTCCGGCCGCTGGTCAGCTAGCGACATGATCGCCATGCCGCCCATGGAGTGCCCCACGAGTACCACGGGCCCGCCATCAGGGACCGTCGCTGCCAGGACGGCGGCAAGGTCCCGGCCAAGCTGGCCGATGCTGATGTGCGCGGGGTCGCTGCGCTGCGATCTGCCGTGGCTGCGCTGGTCCCACAGCACCAGCCGGTAGTCCGCCTCCAGATCCTGGCGCTGGTAATGCCAGACCTCCTGGCTCAGCGTGTAGCCGTGGCAGAACACTATGGTCACTAGCGCGTCGTCGGGCCCGCAGACCTCGGCGTACAGGCGCAGCCCGTCCTCGGCCTCAACGTCCAGCGGGCGGCCCCTGAGCTGGCCGAAAGGCTCGTTCGCTGCCGGATCTGGCTGTAGCCGGATCCGGCCTACCGCGACTTTCTCGGCAGCGATGACCGCTCCTGCCGAGGCCGCCGCGATCCCGGTCGCCAGCCCTGCGACGCTAGAAAGCCGACGCCACTTGACCATCGGTTCTCCCGTCCGCGGCCCGCGCCGCCACATGTCCGGTACCGGTATCTGGCCCGGCTGCAGCAGTACCTGGCGCCAGTGCGCCTTGCCCGGCCGCAGTTACCCCAGAGTAAGTTCTCGGGACCTTTCCGGTAAACCGGGTGACAATCTCGTAAGAGAGCGTTCCTAGCGCTTCCGCCCACTCCTGAGCGGTCGGCTCGCCCTGATCGCCGGGCCCGAACAGGACGACGTCGTCGCCAGCCTCCGACGGCCCATCGCCGAGGTCGAGAACGATGTGGTTCAGGTTGACGGTCCCGGCGATGGAGACCCGCCTGCCGCGGGTGGCGAGCAGCCCCGCCGAATTCGTCGCGTGCCTGGGAATCCCCTCGTTGTAACCGAGCGGCAGCACGCCGAGCAAAGTGTCGGCCCTGGTGGTGTACCGGTGCGCATACGACACCGGAGTCCGGGCAGGCACTCGCTTTACCTGGATCAGCCGCGCCCGCAGGGTCATGGCAGGGCGGAGCCAGTCCGGCGCCCCGCCGGGCAGCGTGCACAAGCCGAAGACGGCGCCGCCAGGACGCACGAGGTCGAAGTACGAGTCGGGCAGGGTGAGGGTCGCCGGGCCGTTGGCCATATGCCGTACCTCGGGCCGCGCGCCGGCTCGCTCCGCGGCGGCCACGGCGGCACGGAAGGCCGCTAGCTGCTGCCTGATCGTCGGGTGGTCAGGGATATCAGCACAGGCGAAGTGCGACCACAAGCCCACGATCTTTGCCCGTCCCGCTGCTTGCGCTGCCAGCGCCGCGTCAACCAGAGCCGGCCAGTCGGCAAAGGTAGCGCCGCCCCTGCTCATGCCGGTGTCGGCCTCAAGGTGCAACCGGGCCGGCTTGCCCGCGCCCTCGGCCGCTAGCGCGATCTGATCGACCATCGCGGCAGAGCCGGCCGTCAGGTCGACCTCATGCCGGATGGCCTCGGCATGCGGCGAGTCAGGGCTGTCGTGCAGGCTCAGCACCGGCACCGAGATCCCGGCCTCCCGCAGCGCGATCGCGTCCGCGACATGGACAACGCCGAGCCAGGTCGCGCCGCCAGCCAGCGCGGCCCGCGCTGATGCCAGCATGCCATGGCCGTACGCGTCGGATTTGACTACTGCCAGCACCTGGGCAGCACCGACGTGGCGGCTGAGCGCAGCCACGTTTGCCTGGATAGCGTCCAGGTCGACAACGGCTTCGGGGTGACCGTCCATGACACCACAGTGTGCCAGCCACACCGGGCAGCTCGGGCCGACCGCCGCGGTGCCGGAGGAGGCCCGGATGCGAGCCGGCTGCGTCGCGGCGGGCTGCTGCCTGCCCTGCGATAGCGCGTTCCCGTGGGTTAACTGGTGTTGCTTGTCACCGCGCGGATTGCCGCCGGGATCGCGCCGATCAGGTCACTGGCGCCGACGGGGGCGTCGCGTGCGGCCAGCCGGCCGGCCATGCCATGCAGGAACGCCGCGGCCGCTGCAGCCGTCGGGGCGGGAAGGCCTTGCGCGAGCAGGGAGCCGGCCAGGCCGGACAGCACGTCGCCTGATCCCGCGGTGGCGAGCCAGCTGGTACCGGTGGAGTTGACCAGTACCGGCTCGGTGTCGTCCGGGCTGGCTATGACCGTCGTGGAGCCCTTGAGCAGCACTGTGACGCCAAGCTCGGCCGCGGCGGCCCTGACGTAGTGCAACCGGCGTGCCTCGATGTCGTCGCGGTCGGCCGTCAGCAGCCTGGCCAGCTCGCCCGCGTGGGGAGTTATCAGTACGGGGGCGTCGCGGCGCAGCAAGTCGCGGCGCTCGGCGAGCACGGTTAGGCCGTCGGCGTCGACCAGCACCGGCACGTCGCTTGCCAGGACGGCAGCGAGCAGGGCGGCTGCATCGGGCCCGGTGCCGATCCCGGGCCCGACTGCCCAGGCCTGTACCCGTCCAGCGGTTTTGATCGCCTCAGCCGGCCGGTCCGGCTGGTAGGCGGTGAGCACTGCCTCCGGCCAATGCTGGCGCACCACGTTCACCGCCACGTCTGCCGATACGAACCGGACCATGCCCGCCCCGCCGTGGATGGCGCCGCCGCAGGACAGCACTGCCGCGCCGGTGTACTGGTTGCTGCCGGCCACCAGGCCGAGCACGCCGCGGCGGTACTTGTCAGATTCGGCCTCCGGGCGCGGCAGCACCGCTGCCACGTCGGCCGCCTGCATGGAAACGACGGCCGGGGCCGGCAGGTAAGCGGCGAGGCCGATGTCGATGAGCTCGGTCAGGCCGGCCAGGCTGGCACCCGGATCGATCAGCAGACCGGGCTTGATAGTGCCGAAGGTCACGGTTACGTCCGCCTGGACCGCGCCGCCATGCACCTCGCCAGTGTCGGAGTCGATGCCGCTCGGGACGTCCACGGCGACTACCACCGCGCCATCGGCACGGGCGCGGGTGATCAGCTGGGCGAGCGAGCCTGCGGGCTCGCGCAGGCCGCCATGCCCGCCGATCCCGGTGACTCCGTCAATGATCAGGTCCGCGGCGGCGATCGCATGCGATGCCGCGGGCGCGATCTCTGTTCCGCCAGCCGCTCGGCTGTTGCTGTCGGCCGCTGGGCCGTCGTTGCCGGCGCCCGGGTTGTCGCGGTCCTGCGCAGCCGCCGGCGTAATGCTGCCGCCGCGGGCGAGGAGTTCCGCCGCTGCTGCTTCGTGCAGCTTCGGGCCGGCCGCGATCGCGGTCACGGCAGCCCCCCGTCCGGCCAGCCGGGCGCCTGCGTAGAGCGCGTCGCCGCCGTTGTCGCCACTGCCCGCGACGACCACCACCAGCGAGCCGTAGACCTGGCGCAGGAGGCTCGCGCACACTGACTCGAGCCCGGCCGCGGCGCGCTGCATGAGCACTCCGGCTGGCAGCTTGGCCATCAGCTCATGCTCGGCGGCACGCACCGCCGCCACTTGGTGCGCGTTCCTCATCGCCCCGCCCTCGTCGCGCCCGTCCTTGTCGCGCCCGTCCTTGTCGCGCCCGTCCTGGCCGCCGCACAGGCGGCACAGCACGAACCTGCCCTGATCATCGCTCGGCAACCACCATGGCGACGCACACGCCGGCGTCATGGCTGATGGAGACGTGCCAGGTGGTTACCCCGAGGCTGGCCGCGGCAGCGGCAACGGTCCCGCTGACCCGCAGGACCGGCGCTCCGCGTTGGTCGTGATCGATGACGGCGTCCGTCCAGCTGAGCCCGCGCGGGGCGCCAAGCGCCTTCGCCACCGCCTCCTTGGCGGCGAAGCACCCGGCGAGGGAGCGCACCGGGAGGTGGCGTTCACTCTCGGCGAACAGCCTGGCCGCTAGCGCAGGCGATCGGGTCAGGGCCTGCTCGAGCCTGGATATCTCGGCGACGTCCACGCCGATGCCCACGATCATGCGCTAAGCCTGCCACGCGACACAGCCAGAGAGCCTTGATCCATGATCGATGTTGACTCCGGGGTGCCATAGCCACCCGGAACTCACATCGATTATGGAATCTGGCCGGCTAGTCCAGCTCCCTGATGGCGTCCGCGAGGCGCCTGGCCAGCCGGTCGGCCTGGCCCGCGTCCTCGGCCTCCACCATGACCCGCACCGCCGGCTCGGTACCGCTCGGCCGGACGAGCACGCGCCCTGCGTCGCCGAGTTCTGCCTCCGCGGCGATTACCGCATCCGTCAGCGTCGGCGACGAAGTCACTCGCTTCTTGTCCACGCCGGGCACATTGATCAGTACCTGCGGGTACCTCGTCATGACGCTCGCCAGCTCGGCCAGCGGCCGGCCCTGCCTGGCGGTCTCGGCGAGCAGGTGCAGGCCCGTGAGCATGCCGTCACCAGTCGTCGCGTGATCGAGCATGATGATGTGGCCTGACTGCTCGCCACCGAGCACGAACTTTCCGTCCAGCATCGCAGCGATCAGGTACCGGTCACCCACCGGCGTTTCGATGACATTGATGCCCGCCGAGCGCATTGCGTGCCGGAAGCCGAGGTTCGACATCACGGTCGCGACTACCGTGTCGCCCGCCAGCCGGCCCTCGGCCTTCAGCGCGATGGCTAGCACAGCCAGGATCTGATCTCCGTCCATGACCTGACCCGAGGCATCGACCGCGAGGCACCTGTCCGCGTCGCCGTCGTGCGCGATGCCAGCATCGGCGCCCGCCTCGCGCACCGCGGCTGATAGCACGCCGAGGCTGGTCGATCCGCAGCCCGCATTGATGTTGAGCCCGTCGGGGTCGGCTCCGATCGCGATCACGTCCGCTCCGGCCCGGCGGAGCAACTCCGGCGCATACCTGGACGCGGCACCGTGCGCGCAGTCCACCACAACCCGCAGTCCCGCAAGCGGCGACGGGGCATAGCCCGGCCGGCCCTGCACCGTGCTGATCAGGTGCGCCAGGTACTGCTCGCCCTGATCCTGGGCATCGGCAACCCGGCCAAAGCCGCCCGCGGGGACTCCGGACGGACCACGAACGTGGTGACCGTCAATGTGCTCACCGTCATTGGACCCGCCACGGCTGTGCGCACGGTAACCGAGCGGCCGGAGGCCTTCCGGACCGGCCAGCCTGGCCTCGATCTCGTCCTCCACCGCGTCCGGCAGCTTCACGCCGCCGCGGGCGAAGAACTTGATTCCGTTGTCCGGCGCCGGATTGTGGCTCGCCGAGAGCACGACACCGAATTCGGCACCCATCGCGGCCGTGAGGTAGGCCACACCCGGCGTCGGTATGACGCCAAGCCGCACCACGTCAACGCCGCGGGCTGCGAGGCCCGCGACGACAGCCGCTTCGAGGAACTCGCCGGACGCCCGCGGATCCCGGCCGACGACGGCGAACGGACGCCGCCCGGCTGAGTCATGAGCACCGACGGGATTAGCGGCGACGGCTCCGTTACCAGGCGCCGCGTTAGCCTCGGTGAGCACGGTCGCGGCCGCAGCCGCGAGGTCCATCGCAAGCCCCGCCGTCAGGTCGAGCCCAGCGGCGCCCCTGACACCATCAGTACCGAAAAGCTGGCCCATCGTGCGCTAAGACCTTCCGTGCCATGCTGGCCGGCGCGCGCGCTTAGCGCTTGGAGTACTGCGGAGCCTTGCGGGCCTTCTTCAGGCCGGCCTTCTTGCGCTCGGTCACTCGGGCATCCCGGGTCAGGAAACCGGCCCGCTTCAGGGTGGGACGGCTGTCCGGGTCGACGAGGGTCAGCGCCCTGGCGATGCCCAGGCGCAGCGCGCCTGCCTGCCCGCTGACGCCACCACCGTCAATGCGCGCCACAACGTCGAACTGTTCCTCAGCGCCCAGGGCCACGAGCGGCTCGCTGATCAGCTGCTGATGCACCTTGTTCGGGAAGTAGACCTCGATCGACCGGTCGTTGATCTTCCACTGGCCGGTGCCCGGCTGAATGCGGACCCGCGCGATGGCCTCCTTGCGACGGCCTGTTCCCAGCGCCGTGCCAGTCACCACTGGTTTCCTGGCTGCCGGCCTCGGCTGGGCGTTGTCGCCGGTTGATGTCGTGTACTCCGACACATGCTCCTCAGGAGCCTCGGCGTCCGTTCCAGCTTCCAGCGTCTCGGCGGACTCGGCCACGTTGTCTTCCTCGTACTTCCGCTTAGTTCTTTAGCCTGGCTCTGACGTTACCTGGCGCCGGCCTGCTGTTCGACCTGCGTGATCTCGAACGGCACCGGCTGCTGGGCCTTGTGCGGATGCTCCGGGCCCGCGTAGACCTTGAGCTTGCGCAGCATCTGCCGGCCGAGAGCGTTCTTGGGGAGCATGCCCTTGACCGCCTTCTCGACAGCGCGCTCGGGGCTCGTGTCCATCAACTCGGCGTAGGACACGGAGTGCAGGCCGCCCGGGTAGCCACTGTGCCGGTAGGCCATCTTGTCATGCAGCTTGTTCCCGCTGATGGCGACCTTAGCGGCGTTCACGATGACGACGAAGTCGCCGGTGTCCACGTGCGGCGCGAAGACGGGCTTGTGCTTGCCGCGCAGCAGGTTCGCCGCCTGGCTGGCCAGCCGGCCCAGTACGACGTCCGACGCGTCGATCACATGCCATT
>Ga0335072_10011765_pt1 | contig 12528 bp, 11 predicted proteins | sample Lox_Sample_21_FD_206725 | JGI IMG/M metagenome (GOLD analysis project Ga0335072, IMG submission 206725) | Soil microbial communities from Loxahatchee National Wildlife Refuge, Florida, United States - Lox_Sample_2.1 | ecosystem: Environmental > Terrestrial > Soil > Wetlands | place: USA...
TTGCCAGTAGGTGGCGCGCGCAGTCTCGTTCCGGCGCAGGTAGAAGTTCCGCAGCAGCTGCGCGCCGGGCAGCGCCGCCTCCTGAGTCCGCTCGAGGACCGATTCCATCGGACCTATGCCCTCCGCGTCCCCGAGCAGCAGCAGCTGCCGCGCGAGCGCAAAGCGGATCGGCAGGGAGTCGGGATGCTTCTCGACGAGAGTCCGGCGTAAGGCGAGCGCGGCGGCGGATCCTGCTCCGACCTCCTCCTCGAGGTTCGAAAACTCCAGGGCGGCCGCCTCGTCCAGCTCGGCCGGGTCGCCTTTCGAGCGCAGCTCGTCGATCCGTGCCCTGCTGGCCTGAGTCTGTTCGTGGATCTTCTTCCAGGTGTCCTGCACGCGCTCCCGCCAGCCCGTATCGAAGCTGTCCTGCCACTCTTGCAGAGAAGGTCCAAGCAACATCTCGGCCCCTCCTCCGGCCGGCGGAGGCGCGAATTCCGCCGGTACGCCGAGCGCCTTCAGCCGGTCCGCGAGGCAAGGATGGGTATCCGCGTAAGAAGTCTGTTTGCCAAGCGCCGTCTGCAGCCACTGCTGCAGGTCTTCCGCCGGCAAGTCCTTGATGGCCCCGACCGCGAAATCGCGAAATGGCGCAAAACTCGGCAATGGCGCGTCCTTTGCGGCCGCCTGAATGGAAGGCCAGTACCTCTCGCTCAGGTAGGTTCCGACAACATGGACCGAGGTCAAAGCCTGAGCCGCGCTGCGGGCGGAGGTGATCCGTAATGAGGCGGCGTCGGCCTCGTACTCGTTGGCTCGGGCGAGCGGGAACGATGCCGCCGTAAAATAGGGGACGTATCGCTTGAAGAACGGCCTCACGAGTATCGCCGCCCAATGCGAGCTCTTCGCGAACGAAGCGTCCAGGCGCTGCCAGATGACACGCAGACGGTAGATCCAGTTCGCCGCGCGGCCGTGGCCTCGGGACAGATGGCCGAGCTCGTGAGCAATCACGGCTTGAAACTGCGCCACCGTCAACGCCTTGGTCAGGGGCAGGCCGATGACGAGATAGTTCTGATGCCAACCGAATAACCCCAGGCGCGGCACCTGCGTGATTCCGGCGTTGAAATCCGGCGTCAGCAATACCTGGTGCAGGCGAGGTGCGTTCAGCCGCCGACGCAACTCGTCCAACTGCTCGAAGAGTTCCGGGGAGCTCTCGCGGGTCAGCACTATTCCGGTAGGCGGCGAGAGTTTGACCCAGAGCGCGCGCAGCACGACCAGAAGGGTCGCGCCAACCAGGCAGATCAGTTTGATCGCCGCGGCCTTGAGGTACACCACCGATAGGACACTGAGGACGAACAGCGCGAGCAGCAGGGTGACGACGAACGCAAGATACAGGTACCCCAAGGCGGCCAAAGCGAAAATACGCCACCGGTATTGCCTGGGACTTCGGGCCGCCAGTTTCTCGCTGCGATCAACCACCGACTCAAAGGTCGCTGCGTCCATGCGCGGATCTTACATCAACGATTACTCGGAGATGGGGACCATGCGACTCATCCGCGTCATCCGGGCGCCGGCAATGCGTCGGTCCAGGGATTGAACACCGGAACGCGCGCCCTGCGGAACTCCGATGTGTCGCGCGAAACGACGGCCAATCCGTGCTGCCGTGCCGTCGCCGCGATGATCAGATCCGGTTGAGAGAAAGTGTGTTCGGACTTGCGGCCTTCATCGACCATCAGTCGCCACTTGAGCATCACGTCCTCGGTGACGGGCAAAATCCGCTGATTGAACATCGGGCGCATTCTGTGCGCGAGCCAGTCATTCAGCTCCGATCTCCGCGTCAGATCAGAGAGTCGCTCGATTCCGAACCGTATCTCGGCGAGAGAGACGACGCTGACGTGCAACAGTTCAAGGGGCTGTGCCGCGACAAACGCGCTCACCTTCGGCTCCGGCCTTGGCCGCCGCAGCTCGGACAGGATATTGGTGTCGAGCAGCCAACCGGTCACAAGGGCATGTCGCGAACCGGCATGGGCCCGCGATCCGGTTCCAGGTCGACTTCCCGATGGGGCGAGGCCTGCATCGCCTCTATCAATGCCAGGCCCGTAACGCTGCCGGTGAGCCGGCGGAATTCCTCGGCTGCGATCACTACGACCTCGTCTCGTCCGTGCACCGTCACGTGCTGAGGGCCTTCGCTACGCACCTTGCGAACGAGCTCGCTGAATCTCGCCTTCGCATCCTGCAGCAGCCAGTACCCCCGGCGCGTTTTCCGCGCGCGGGTCTCTCCGGTCTTGCGGGGCTTCTTAGGCTTTCTCAATCTAGTCATGCTGACCAGAATATCAGAGCTTTGAGGGTCCGCCCACTTCTGCCCCTAGCCCAAGGGCGCGATCTATCTGGTGGCCGGGACACTGGCTGAACGAAGCCAGTGGAGTCACACTGTCCGCGATCAGCAGATCAGAAGGCAGAGCAAGCCAGGTCTCGATGTCGCAAGTAACCGCCCGTGACGCGCTATCGGAAGCGGTCCGCTACTGGGAGCCGCGGCGCATCCTCTACAACTGCGTACTGCTGGTGGTTGTCGCCGCGGTCTACTACGCCAATCTGCCCGGCGCAAGGTCCGATCTGACCTTCAATACCCTGCAGGGATTCTTTGTCATGGCCGTATTGGCTAACGTCGCTTACTGTGCAGCGTATGTCGCGGATGTCCTCGTGCAGTTAACTACCTTCAGGCCCGTGTGGTTGCGGTTCCGATGGGCTCTACTGCTTGTCGGTTTGGCCTTCGCCGCCGTATTGGCCAATTTCTTTTCGCACGGCCTTTTCGCCCATGCGACATAGCATTTCCCGCCAAGTCATCGTCTCTTGAGTGGCCTGCCACGCGAAGCCGCGCCGGTGCACCGCTCCCAGTGCACCGGCATTGCATACGGGCCGGCCTGGGTGCGGACGTTCAGTGACTCCGGCCTTTACTGATTGCCGCAATGCCTAGATCGATCAATCCATACTATTCCGGATCGCCAAGCGACCATTTCGACGGCCTGCGCTTCTTCAATCCGGGTCATGCCCAAACCGATCGCGGCTTTCGCGATTTGTTGCGGTGGAAGCTGAAGGAAAGAGCCGCCGCATGGCCGCACTCGGTTCCAACGCGGGAGACTGTTCCGAACAAACGCATCAGCGGGCTGCGAGTTACGGTCATCGGCCACGCGAGTGTGCTGATCCAGGCAGGCGGCATCAACGTCCTCACCGATCCCGTATGGTCGGAACGGGCGAGCCCACTCTCGTTCCTCGGTCCCAGGCGGGTCTGGGCACCCGGAGTCGCATTCGACGCGTTGCCGAAGATCGATGCCGTGCTGCTCAGCCACAACCATTACGATCACATGGATATGGCGACGCTACGCCGACTGCACCTCGAGCGCTGCTCCATCATGGTGACGACGTTGGGGAACGATACGATTCTGCGGCGGGCGATTCCGCAGGTTCGCGTGCTCGCTGGAGACTGGTGGAGCCGCATCGACATCGGCAACGGCGGCGAAGTAACGATCGTTCCCGCCTATCACTGGTCCTCGCGCACAGGGCGCGATCGGCGTATGGCGCTCTGGGGCGGGTTCATGCTGAGCACCGTCGCCGGCAGTGTCTATTTTGCCGGCGACACCGGTTACGGCGACGGGGGCATCTTTCGCGAGATGCGTCGCAGGGTCGGACGGCCCGACATGGCGCTGCTGCCCATCGGCGCGTATGCGCCGCGCTGGTTCATGAGTGCGCAGCACACGGATCCCAGGGAGGCCGTGCAGATCCTGGAGGATCTCGAAGCTGCGCGTGCGGTCGGGATTCATTGGGGCGTCTTCCAGCTCACAAACGAGCATCGGCAGGAGCCGCCGGAATTACTCATCGAAGCCCTGAGGCACCGAGGGATTTCCGAAGAGCTCTTCCCTGCGGGAGAGCCAGGGCTTGCTTATGAGCCGCTCGCACCGGCAGTGTCATCTGGACCGTAATGCGGATCCGATGACCGTTGGAGCCCCGACGATGCGCCCGCGTCTTCCGGGCGGCGCTATAAGGTGGTGGAGCGGAAGGGGATCGAACCCTCGACCTTCGCATTGCGAACGCGACGCTCTCCCAGCTGAGCTACCGCCCCACGCAAGGCGCGCGATTCTAGCACCCAGGAACAGCACGTCCAATCGAAACGGCCCCCCACCCGGCCTGCCCCGCCCGCGGCCCCGGCCACGGGCGCCTTGCCCAGCCACCCCGGACCGCGGCTATGATGCGGCCAGAGCAAAACCACCCTGGAGAAAGGCCCATGCTGACCATCGGCGCGCGGGCACCCGAGTTCACCCTGCCGGATGCGGACGGACAGCCCACCTCGCTCAGCAATCTGCTGCGCGACGGCGCGCTGGTCCTTTACTTCTACCCCGCGGACTTCACCCCGGGCTGCACCCGCGAGGCCTGCCAGCTCCGCGACCTGCACAGCGAGGTCGAAGCGGCCGGCCTGCGCGTCGCGGGCATCAGCCCGCAGAGCCCGGAGAGCCACCGCTCCTTCCGCGACAAGTACAGGCTGCCCTTCACCCTGCTCGCGGACGTCGATCGTTTCGTGATCAAGATGTACGGCGTTCAGGGGCCGCTGGGGTTCGGCGTGCGCCGCGCCACGTTTCTCATCGACCAGGCTAGGCACATCCAGGACGCCCTGGTCGCCGACTTTCGCATCGGCCAGCACGAGGCATTCGTACGGAGGGCCGTCGCGCTGAGCGCGCGTACGCGGTAATCCCCTGGTCAGTAGCCGATCCGCAGCACGCTCGCAGGCTCGTAGCGCGGCACGGTGACCACCCAGGCGGCCCGCTGCCCGGCTGGAGGGTTGACCTGTTGGCCGCTCAGCACCTGAATCAGGTCCCCGATGACCGCCTCGGGGCAAACGACCAGCACGTTGTCGCCCGCGTGCTCACCCATGATCTGGCCCGCGATGCCGTTCGCATCGCTGCTCGAGAGGGTCACCGGCTGTTCGCCCAGGAGTTGCGCCAGCGGCGCCGCCGTCTGCTTCGCCTGCCGGCTGGCGCTCACGTAGATGGCTTTGAGGCCGTCCGGTCCGTTTGCCGCGGCGAACTGTTGCGCCAGCTGCTGCGCCTGCTGCTCACCGACCGCGGAGAGCGGCGGGTCGTCGATCGTCCCCAGCTCCTGGCTTGCCGGCGGCACGATGACCACGATCGTGTCCGAGGCCGACTGACGCAGGAAGAGCCCCACGCCCAGTACCGCGAGCACCCCCAGCAGAATCAGCCAGACCGGAGTGAGAAATGGACGGCGGTGGCGGGTTATGGCGGGAGGGCCCATGGCAGGAACGGATTCCGGTGTGACTGGCACGATGCTATGCCTTGCATATGGTAGCGACGTGACGGCCCGCAGGGGAAACGTGCGCACCGTCACATTTGCCTTCCGCACGGGGGATCCCGGGCCGGATCCTCCCCCGCCCGGACGGCCTGCAGACGATGCCGTTGGGCGGGCCTCCACAGTTTTCGCGCCTTGGAATCCGTAACATCCCAGGCCTGTCGCCAGAGTGAAGAGCCCTCGGGGGAGCCCCAAATGCGCACGGGTGGGCAGACCACCGTCATCAAGCGAGTCCTGGAGCGTCGCGCGCACCAGCCTTCGGCAGTCCAGGAAGACACCACGGCCACGATCGCAGTCATGCTGCGCGTGCTGCCGCCGCCGCGTGCCCTCGTCGCCATCTCGGACGCCGGGATTCTTGCCGATTTCGCAAGACGCATCCCGCCCGACATGCTCGAAGTCGAGACTGCCACCGATGAGAGCGAGGCGCTGGTCAGCCTGGTCACGGAATTCCGTCCCGTCATCGTGACGGACAGTCTCGAGCTGATCCGCAAGGTCCGCCAGCAACAGTCGGCACGTGCCCCCTACGTCGTTTTCGTCCCGCCACTCGATGAGTGGCGCGAGAGAGAGGCGGGCCTGACAGCGGGCGCGGACGACTGCGTAGGCCGACGCGTCTCTGATCGTGAGATACACGCACGACTCGGTGCGGCGCGTAGGATCGCGGAGCTGGAGGCTGTTCTACGCATCGCCCTCGTCGAGAATCGCAAGCTCTCTACGACGGACGACCTGACACGCGTCGCGAGCCGACGGTTTTTCAGCAAGCACTTCCCGCGTGAGGTGGAACGTGCGGCCCGCTACGGCAGACCGCTGTCGCTCATTCTGTGCGACATCGACTACTTCAAGAACGCCAACGACACGCTCGGTCACGCCGGCGGCGATGAGATTCTCAGGCAGTTCGGCGCGCGCCTGCAGGAGTCCCTGCGCCGCGGCGTCGATTGGGTGGCGCGGATCGGCGGCGAGGAATTCGCGGTCGTGCTGCCCGAGACCGCATACGATCACGCGCTCGACGTCGCGCGCAAGCTGCGCGCCTGCGTTGCCAACAAGTCCTTCAAGGTGAATACCCGCGACGTCGAGGTGACGGCGAGCTTCGGCTTGTGCGGACTCGATCGCGTGCCGGTCGGCGAGCGCAAGCTCGCGGAACAACTGCTCAAAGTTGCGGACGCGGCCCTTTATCGCAGTAAGAATTCCGGCCGCAATCGGGTCACCGCCACCATGCTGCCCGCGCGCTCGCGCTGAGCGCCAGCCGAGCCCGCCTGCGCCGGCCGCTGATCAATCGTTGTCCACGCTGACGCAAGCCCTTGCCCGCGCAGCGGCTTTGCCTCCGCGAGGCGCCGGTGTACACAGGGTTATTCACAAAATCTGTGGATAAAATCACGGTGGCAAGCCGCCAGCCGTTGTGTGACACTGGCCGCCCTTCGCCACCACCCAGTACTTCGCATGGGGAAGACAGCTAAGAAAAGGCGATCCGTCGGCGCCCCGTCGTCCGGCGAGAATCACCGGGCGGACACCTCGGCACCCGGCGCAAGCGCTGAAAAGCCCGCCGCGGGGGATCCGGCAGAGCCGATCGAGCGAGCGCGGCTGCAGGCGGAAGTGGCCCGGCAGCGGGTACGGATCGCCAAAGAGGAGCTCAAGCGGGCGCGCAAGCGGGTGAAAGAGGCCAAGCGCGAGGCCAAGCGGGCCCGCAAGCACGCCGCCGTAGCCCGCAAGGCGTGGAAGAAGGCGCGCAAGGCGCACCGCGCGGACCGCCCTTCCGAAGCTTCGGCCGGCAAGCGTAAGAAGGCGGCCCACACCGCCAAAGCCGCCGCCCGCGGCACGAAACGCAAGAGCCGGAGCACGCGCCGGCGCCCGCCGGCGGAAAAATCAGCAAAGGCCAAGTCCCGCTCCAGCGCACCCGCGGCACGCCGCGCCCCGGCAGCCCGGACCTCAGCAGGCCGCGCATCCAAGCCGCCAAAGCGCCAGACGGCCGCGCCCGCTGCCGCCGCCAAGCGACGCGCCCCGGCCCAGGCGCCGAAGCGCCAGAGCGCGGCCAGTCCTCCCGCCGCCCGCCGCCCGCCGGCAAAGCCGCCCAAGGCACAGGCGCGCGCCCGCGCCCCAGTCACCCACCGCGCGCCGGCTGAACCGCCGAAGAGCCAGGTCGAGGGGACTGTGGACGGCAGCGCTGCGGCAATCCCGTCATTGGACGTAACCCTGTCATCGGAGACCTGACGCATGCAAGAACGGTACGCGTACCAAGTCACGCCGCCCCCGCCGCCGGTGGCGGAGCCGGGACGCTCGATCTCGCCCTCCAATTCCCGCATGCTCGCAAGCTATCTCTCCGACATCGAGCTCCTCCTCGAGGAGCAGCGCTGGGAACAAGCGCTGCGCGAAGCATTCGACCTGCCGCAGATCGCTGCCGCATTGAGCGACCCCCGCATGCAAATCTCCGTGGAGAGTGTGCAGGCATGGTGCGAGGAATGGGTGAAGCACGGCGACGACGTCCCGCCGGGGGCCGATGCTGACATCGGCCGGACCGTTCAGCTCGTCTGCGAGCGCACCGACCGCGCGAGTATTGCCAATGAGTCGGTGCCTGCCCTCGCGCTACGACGCCTGCGGCTACATCGGCTGCAGCGTACGCGGCCCCGCGGCTTCAAAGCAGGTCCGCTCGCGGCGTTGGGTACGGAATCCGCCGATACCGCCCAGATCTGCACGGCCCTCGTCAACGCCACGCGCCGCTGGTATGCGCAGAGCGCCTGCCACGATTCGATCGTGCAGGCGAACCTGGCGCGGCTCGCGGTGCTGCGCTAGCCGCGCTCAGCTTTCCGACCGCAGCGCCATCCCGCCCGAGGCGATCAGCTTGAGCTGCTCGTCGCCCTCCAGCGCCTTGCGCAGCGCTTCGAGCATCTGCTGGTCGATGCGGGCGGATTTCTCCGGCACTACCGGATAACGCACGCTGCACTCCAGGCCGCTGTCCGTCAGCCGCACGCGAACCTCCGGCGACGGCGCCGCCGTCTCGAACTCGATGAAGCGCTGCGCGAGATCGTGTTGGCGCTGGATGGCCGCACTGTAGGTCTCATACACCTTGTTGGCGGCAGCCTCGAGCCGGCCGTAGGCCTTCTCGACATCCGCCGTGGCCACGATGGTCAGCGTCACGCTGTGCCAGAGGTACTCCGCGCCCGGAATCTGCTTGAAGAAGGCGGTGGGTTGAAACAACACCGCATTCGACAGCACCACCATCCGGCCCGTCGAATGCAGGTCCGGACCGCTGAGCTCCATGAGGTAGATCCGAAAGAGTGAGACGTCGACGACACGTCCGGTGACGCCAGCGATCGTGACGCGGTCACCCACCCGCACGCCATACCGGCCGATGAGGAAGAAGTAGGCCACGACCGCCAGAATCACATTCTGCAACGCCACCGCCAGGCCCGCCGTCACGAACCCCGCGTAGGTCGCCACCGAGCCGAACTGCGAGACGAGGTTGAAAACGACGACCAGGACCAGGGCGATGGTGATCACCAGACGCCGCAGCATCAGGAACGGCCGCCGGCGCCTGGCATCCGGCAGAAACTTGAAAGTCACTCGCCGCCAGATCTCCGCGAAGACGAGGACCGCCACGACCCACGCCAGCAGGACGCCGAAGCGCAGTCCGAGGTAGCCGGCAACACTGGACTCCTGCGCGGCCAACGAGTGGCTCCAATCCTGCAGCGTAGTCTGCGTGCTGCTCAAGGTCAGCGCCTGCTCGCCGAGCGGGATGATGACGCTGGACAGCTCCGTGAGCTGCCCGGTTGCGGCCTCGATCGTCTGCCGCTGCGTCGCCAGCTGCGCCGTGCTGCCTGCCGCGATCGACGCGAGTCCGCTGCCGACCAGCCGGCGCACGGACACGAGGAGCCGCGAGCGTGTCGTGGTCAGCTCGGTCTCCAGGGTGGTCGTGTCCTTGATGGCCGTCGCCAGCTGCACCTTGTAGCCGTGCAACGTGAACCATTGCCCGATCAGGGTCAGGATGCCGGCCGACTGCGGCTGAAAGTTGTTGGCGGCAACGGGCTTCGATGAGGCGGCCGCCGGCGCCCCGTGAGCCGCGGCCGAGGCCGCGCCCCCTCCCGGCCCTTCTCCCGCCGCGAGCGCGGGCACCGAGTGCTCGAGCGCCGCGATCTGCGCCCGCAGTCCCTTGGGCGGCTTGCCCTGCCCGGCGACCGCGTTCTCCTGGAAACGGCGCAGCTGAGCGACGTTGGACTCGATCTGCTGCACGAGCTGCAGCGCGGCAACGATGCCCGCGCGCTGTTGGGCAAGCGCGGCGCGTGCGTGCGCGCCCTTCGCCTTGCGCAGCTGGGCGTCGACCGCCGTCATCTCGGACTTGAGCGTCGTCTCCTGCGCGGCAAGATTCGCCGCCGCATGCTGCAGCTGCGCGGTCATGGTCGGTGTCCCGGCCGGGGCCGCGGCGCCCCCGCTTCCAGTTGCGGCGGCCGCGGCCTGCGCCTCGGCCTCCCGGCCGAGGACGTCCTCGGCGGCCTTGCCGAACTGGAAGGCCAGATGCACCGCCTCCAGAGCCTCCTGCTGCAGCTCCAGGCGCGCGCCCGGGTCGACGCCGGGCAGGCTGATCTGCTGCACCGTGGCCAGATCCCGGTACCAATCAACGCTGGCGCGAACGTGGGTCAGCACATCAGAGGATGAAAGCGGCAGGAGAGAGTCTGCCTTGGCTGCCGTGGGAGCCGCGGGTTGCGCTGCCGCACCTTTCGACTTGCCGGCAGCCGCCGCTGGCACTGCGGGCGCTTTCGGTGGCGGCTGCTGCGCCGCCATGACCAGCGTCCATTGGAAGGCGAGCGCAAGCGCAACTCCTGCAAGCGGCCAGCCACGTCTCTTCACGGGGGTCGAACTCATCTGCCTAGAATACGGAATAACGCTCAGGAGGGGGAATGGCTCGCTTACCGCTGTACCGATACGTCCTGCTCATCGCGCTGGCCGGAATCCACCCCGCCGCCGCGGCTCTTCTCTATCAGACATTCCAGGACCATGCCGTTCTTCAACGCGGCGTGCCCATCCCTGTCTGGGGCATCGCGACGCCAGGTGCCACGGTGACCGTGATGCTCGCGAAAGGCTCAGGCCCAACGTCTTCCACGACCCCGCGGTTCCGTGCGCACGCGGCAACTGATGGTCGCTGGCAGGCGACACTTCCGGCCCTGCCAGCAGGCGGTCCCTACAGACTCACCGCCCAGAGCAGCGCCGGAGCCCGGGAAACGGTCGGCGACATCCTCATCGGCGACGTGTTCCTCTGCTCCGGCCAGTCCAACATGGAGTATCCGACACGGCTGGCCTCGGACTACGACTCGGACGTCAACAGCGCGAACGATACCCAGATCCGCCTCTTTCACGTCGAGCGCTTCCCGAGCGCGGTGCCGCGGGCCGGCTTCGGCGCCGGCGCACACTGGGACATCACCAGTCCGCAGAGCGTCCGTGAGTTCTCCGCCGTCTGTTATTTCTTCGGACGCGGCCTGCAGCCGGCCGTCGGAGTGCCGATCGGACTCATCGAGTCCGCCTGGGGCGGATCGGTGATCCAGGCCTGGATCAGCGCGCCGCGGATTCGGCGGCTCGGCGGCTACGGCCCCTACCTCGCAATGCTGCCGGTGTATGCAAGATCGCCCACGCGGGCCATCCGCGACTGGGATCGCAGGATGGCCGGGTGGTGGCAGACTCACGATCCGGCGAGCGCCGCGAGTCCGCCGTGGTATGCGCCCGCTTACGACGACTCCTCCTGGCGCAGCATCGTTCCCGAGGGGAGCTGGCGCGAGTGGAACGTGCCGCAGCTTCAAACCTTCAACGGCCTCGTGTGGTTGCGGAAGGACATCGTGCTCGACGCCCGGGAGGCGGGACGGGAAGCCGTGCTGTCGCTCGGTGCCATCGATCAATCCGACATCACGTGGGTCGACGGCGTCGAAGTCGGCGCGCTGGAAGGCTACGATGTTCCACGCGTATACCGCGTGCCCGCAGGCGTGTTGCATGCGGGCCGCAACACCATAGCCATCGGTGTATCCGGCGGCGCCGGCCCGCTGCTGCCCGGCAGTCGAATGACCCTGAAGGTTGCCGATGGCACGACGGTCGGGCTCTCCGGCAAATGGCGCTACGAGACGTCGACCCCGGCGAGCCGCGCGGGACAGGTCCCGGACGTTCCGTGGCTCAACCAGTTCGGTCTCACCGACCTGCATAACGGCATGGTCGCGCCGCTCGGCGCCACGCGGATTCGCGGCATCCTTTGGTATCAGGGTGAATCCAACGCGAACGCGCCGCGGCAGTATGCGCGCCTCCTGCCGGCGCTGATCGCGGACTGGCGGCAGCAGTTCGGCCAACCGACGCCGGTGCTCATCGTGCAGCTTCCGGGCTTCGGCCCGTACCGGGCGCAGCCGCAGCCCTCGGACTGGGCCGCGCTGCGCGAAGTCGAGCGCCGTGTCGTGGCCGCGACGCCGCATGCGGGTCTCGCCGTGACCATCGATATCGGCTCGACACTCTTCCTCCATCCGACCGACAAACAGGACGTCGGCGACCGGCTTGCATTGCTCGCGCGCCGCCTCATATATCACCAGAGCGTCGTCGGCGCGAGCCCGGGCCCGGTGGGTGCCTGGCGTGCCGGCGGCAAGGTGCGGGTGCGATTCGATACGACCGCGCTGCAGGCCGAGGAATCCAATCGGCCGATCGGTTTTCAGCTCTGCGACCGCGCGCAACGCTGCGCCTTCGTCGATGCTGAACAACACGGTGCGGAAGTCATTCTGGACGCTTCATCCGTCCCTGCAGCGGTGACGGTGCGGTACTGCTGGGCAGACAGCCCGATCTGCAATCTTTACGGCGGCACCGGTCTGCCCGCGGTGCCCTTCGAGCTGCCGATCGGGCGCGCCGCCCCGGACGCGGTACCGGCGCGGTAGAATGGCCGCCGGAGGCACAATGACCCAATATTCAGACCTGAAGCTGTACATCGACGGCGAATGGATCGGCACGGAGAAGCGCCGGACGCACCGGGTCGTCAATCCCGCGACGGGCGGCTCGCTCGGCGAGCTGCCGATGGTCGATTCCGCGGATCTGGATCGCGCGCTGGAGACGACCGAGCGCGCGTTCCGGCAGTGGAAGCGCTCGGCTCCGGAGGAGCGGGCGCGGGTCCTCAAGGGCGCCGCACAACTCGTTCGTGAGCGCGTGGAGCACATTGCACGCGTCGCCACGATGGAGGAAGGCAAGCCCCTGCGCGAGACC
>Ga0335072_10011766_pt1 | contig 12528 bp, 6 predicted proteins | sample Lox_Sample_21_FD_206725 | JGI IMG/M metagenome (GOLD analysis project Ga0335072, IMG submission 206725) | Soil microbial communities from Loxahatchee National Wildlife Refuge, Florida, United States - Lox_Sample_2.1 | ecosystem: Environmental > Terrestrial > Soil > Wetlands | place: USA: Florida...
CGACGATTCGCGCAAGTCAGAAACGCCCGCCTTGTAACTGGCGCCGACGACGATGATCCGGGCGCCGGCGAGCTGCAGCCCCTCGGTCGCTAGTACCTCGCGGGCGCGTTCGATGACACGCTCCGGGCGCTGCCGGATCGACGTCATCGCCTGCTCGATCAGCGGCGCGCTGCGGCCCTGCGTGTTCAGCTGCCAGAGGAGGTAGTGCGGGTCACACGGGATGCAGTGGCCGCCGACGCCAGGGCCGGGGAACGCGGCGAGAAAGCCGTACGGCTTGGTCGCGGCCGCCATCGTCACCTCGATCGGGTCCAGGCGCAAAGCTCCGCAGGCATCGGCGAACTCGTTGGCGAGCGCCAGGCTGACTGCCCTGAAGATGTTCTCGTAGAGCTTCGTCGCCTCGGCTGCCTCTGGCGAGCTGACCAGGTACACCTCGCTGGCTAGCTGGCTGATGACCCGGCCTGCCCTGATCGCGCACTCCCTGGTCACGCCGCCCACGACCCGCGGTGTTTCGTCCTGCTGATGGTCCGGATTGCCCGGGTCGATCCGCTCCGGGCTGAACGCCACGAAGACGTCGCTGCCGGGCTCGAGGCCGCGGCCGCTCAGCGGGTTGGCCAGCAACTCGGTCGTCGTTCCCACATAGGTGGTCGACGAGAGGATGATCGTCTGGCCGGCCCTGGCATGCTTGACCACGTCAGCGCATGCAGCGCTGAGCGCCGAAAGCTCAGGCTCTCGCCGGGAGTCCACCGGGGTGGGAACGCACACGATGACGGCATCGGCCGACGCCAGGGCCGCGGGGTCCGGGGTCAGCCGAAGCCGTCCGGCTGCGAGCGCAGCCGCCAGGTGCGGCCGGACGCTTTCGGGCACGTCCGCTTCGCCGGCCGCCACCACCTGAAGCCGCTCGCGGCTGATGTCGATGCCGATGATCTCGCGGCAGCGCGGTGCGAGCGCGATCGCAGTCGGCAGCCCGACGTAGCCGAGACCCACGATTGCCACGCGCAGCTGATCGCTGCCCTGACCGTTGCCCCCGACGTGCCCGTTCCCGCCTGCATGCTCAGGTAGCGGAAACGAGACGAGGCGTCGGCGCAACTGATGCTCGCGGCCGTTGACCGCGAGTCCAAGCTGATGCTCGGCCATTACGACGTTCTCTCCCGTTGCGATGCCCTGTCGCAAGCTTGCTCAAGATGCCGTACTGGCTGCTCAGCCAGACGTCGTAATCCGCTTACGCTATGCGACGTAGAGCGGACTCACCCGTTCCGGCGGTCAGGGCATTTGCGCTGGTCAGCCGGTGTCGCAGCCACTTAGCTCGCAGTCGCGCCGCGCCGTCGGAGTCACCCACGTAAACGCGGGGCACGGCGTAACGCCCGGTCAGTCCGCTCGCGGAGGTGCCGCACGCGTAGTCGTACCCCGCCTCGTGCACGCCGCTGACAACCCGGCTGCTGAGGTGTCCGTAGGGGTAACAGAAGCCGCTGACACTCGAGCCCGTGATGTCCTGGAGTATCTGGCGGCTGAGCCGCTGCTCTCGGCTGAGCACGGGGCCGCTTGCCTGATCCAGGCTGACGTGTTGCAGTCCGTGCGAGCCGATCTCGATGCCGGCCGCTGCTACCGTCCGCACCTGGCTAGCTGTCATCAACGGCTTGCGCGGCCCGAGCCGATCCCAGGCGTTGACCCCGCCGAGCCGGCCGGCGATCACAAACGCGGTCGCGCTGAATCCGTGCCGCTCCAGTACGGGAAGCGCATAGCGAAGGAAGTCCTCGTACCCGTCGTCGAAGGTGAGCCCGACAAGTCCGGCATCACACTGTCTGCGTCGCGCTGCCAGGAGCTCAGCCATCGAGACCCCGCGCATGCCGCGCTGGTCCAGCCAGCGCATCTGCTGCTCGAACCGGGGCGGGCTGACCGTCACCTGATAGGGATCCTCCTGGCTCGGCGCCACCGAGTGATACATGAGCACCATCGGCTGCCGCTGGCGGGCAGGCTCGACGCTCGGCCGAAGTAGCATGACGTCCCCCCGACTCGGCTACCGCAGCACCCTACTGACCGCGCCGGAGTCAGCCGGTCAGCCGAACAGACGATTTCGGCTACGACTTCCGGCCGAGCAGTGACGCCCCCGGGGCCGGGCCCGCGCAAGCGCGGGACCCGGCCCCGGTTCACCCCAGGTCGCGGCTATCTGCCGCAGGAGCGGCTATTTGATGGTGTAGGTGTACGGGATCGCGGCCAGTTCGTCGCCGGAGATCTGGCCGTACGGCGGGACGCCGCTGATGTAGTCATCGACGTAGAGATCACCGCTGACTACGGTGCCCGCCGCACCCGACGGCGTGAAGGTCACTTCGATCGTGGCGCTGGCACCCGGCCCGATGGTCACCGGCGAGAAACTCGCCGACGGGTTGACGGCAATGAGCCAGAGGTCGCCGGTGGTCGAGGTGGCCGCCGGGTCGAACGCCTTGGCTGTCGCCCTCATGGCAACATTCGCGACCCCGGCCGGAGCGCCCGCGGCCGGATACGGCCCGCACTCGCTGGGGGCCGCGTACCACACGCCTGCCGTGGCAGTGCCGCCCGCAGGCGTATAGCTGCCGGACGCCTTGGTGCTGCACAGCGACCCTGGTCCCGGCGGGGCGCTGGAGATATCCGGGTCGCCAGCAATCGGGCCGAAGTCAAACTGAATCGGCACGCTCCCGGTTCCGTTGACGGTGACGCTGGACGTCTGCGTTGGCACCAGCCACAACGCGTCGTCTCCGGAGGTCAGCGGTATCCCGGTGGCAGGCGCACCGAACTGCGGCGCGAGCGACAGTGCGGTACTGGATGTCAGCCGCGGGTCGACGAAGAAATCGGCGGCCTGCGCCCCGGTGTTAGTGATCTTGACCGGGATGGTCACCGCCTTTCCTGCCGTCAGGTGCGTGCCCGCGCTGTCCGGGACCCCGGCAGCGCTGACGCTGACACTGTTGAACTTGATGCTGCCGGTGAACGGCTGGGACACCTCGTCGCCGACCACGGGCTCGGCAAACTCGACCACCAGCGTCCAGGTACCGGGCACTGGATGCAGGGTGTACGCGGTCAGCGAGAGCGTGTTAGTGCCGTTGACGGAGTTCTGCCCGTAGCCGAGGGTGTCGCCGTCCGGGCTGACGAGATAAGCACCGACCGGATCGGCGACATCGTTGGTCAGCGACACGTTCGCCGCGACATCCCGCACTCCGGACCCGACGCTGAACTGGTAGTAGTCGACCTGACCCTGGCCGGGTGGCCGGCCGTTACCGCCGGTCAGAACACCGCTGAACGCGCCGCCCGCCGCGACATTGACCAGGCTGCGCAGCGTTACCGGGATGGACGTACCGTTCTGAACGCCGAAGGCGCCCCGGAACCGCCGCGCGTACCCGGCACCGAAGCCCGGACTGCCGGAGGTCAGCACGATCGAGCCAGCCTCGTCGCCGGGCGACGACGGGGTCGTGGCGCTGACGGTAACCGTCTGGCTGTGGCCTGGCGCGAGGAACACCGTAGCGGGACTTACCGACCCGAACGGGGCGAACTGCTGTGTCGAGACCTGCCACGGCACAGTCCCGTTAGTGCCGTCATCGGCAGCGACGTCGCCGAAGATGACCCCGGTCCAGGTGCCGGCGACCGGATACCTGACGTCGACGCTGCCGAAGTTGCCCACGCCTTGCGGCAGGCTATGCGCGGCGAACCGGCCGAGCGGGTCGATCAGGATCAGCCGCACCCTGGCGTTCAGGTCGTTCGGGTAATCGGCCACCGGCGCCGGATAGGCAATGGACGCGGCGAGCCGGTCCTGGCCTGGCGCCACGGTGAAGTGGAAAACGCCGTAGTTGTTTTCCAGGCCGCCGTAGTTGACGAACTGCGGGCTGGTCGCGTCGTTCAGCGTGACGCTGCCCGTCTGCACATGCTGGCTGCGGCCGAAGGTCCTGCCGGACAGGTGGACGACCTGACTCTGCGCGCCGGTGTTGGTGATGGTAACCGGCCAGCTTTCGGTGGTCCCGGCCGGCCCGACGGCGTTGAGCTGGCCGGCAGAGGTCAGCAGCGTCTCACCGACCGGACGGGCGTTGACCGACTCGGCCAGCTGGACCGCCTTGTAGCTGTTCACCAGGCCGGCGCCCTGCTCGTCGGCAGGCGTGCCTAGGTCGCTTGCCGTGCTGGTCAGGATCTGCTTGACCAGCGCCGGGGCCGGCGTCGCGCCGCCGTGAGAGTTGCGGTAAGCCTGGATGATCAGCGCGGCCACGCCCGCGACGAACGGAGACGACTCGCTGGTGCCGCCGCTCTCCTCGATGTCGGAGGACTGTTCCTGCAAGTTGACGCACCCGTAGTAGGTCGCGCTGGCATCGCAGGATGCGTAGCTCAGGTCGCCGGGAGCGACAAGATCGACGGTGCTGCCGTTCTCGGCGAAGCCGCCGGAGCTCAGCGAGCTGATGTTGTCGCTGATCCAGCCAGAGGTCGCGAAGTACCGGGCCGCGGCGTAGTTGGTCTGGGCATACATCTGGAACTGAGTGCTAGCGCCCACCGAGATGAGGTTCGGGTCAGTGGCCGGCGAGCCGGTCGTGTTGGTGGATCCGGCATCGCCGGTGGAGACCGTGACGACCACTCCGGCAGCTACTGCGGCGTTGTCAAACTGGATGGTTGTGTCCAGTGCCGCCACGTCCGGGAACGGGTTCGAGCCGAAGGACTCGTTCAGCACGTTGACGTGGTCGGTCTCAACTGAGTAGTTGATGGCCTGCAAGAAGTTGGACGTGGTCGTGCCCTGGACGCCGTTCTCGCCGAACACGTCGAGGCCGACCAGGCTGGCGCCCGGCGCCACGCCCTCGATCCTGATGTTGCACGGAGTCGGGTTCGACTGGGCCGAGAAGCCGTTCACGTTGTACACGTGGATGCCCTGGCCCGCGATCGTGTTCGCGTCCAGGAACGCCTCGTCACCGCTGGTCACCGCGCCGGGACCAGCACCGGTGAAGTCCTCGTAGTCGGAGAACACTGAGGTGCCGTTCGGGCGGATGAAGTTGACGTTGTCCGGGTCTACGCCATCGGCAATCCAGGCGACTTTCACGCCCGCGCCGGTAATGCCAAGGGAACGCGCGGTGGGCGCGGCCGGGTCATCGGAAGCGGTGTGCGTGAGCGCAAGCCCCTCGGGCGCGAGTTGCACGGCGCCGTTCCGGCCGCACGCGCCAGGGATCACGTTCGGGGTGAGCGACGTGCTTGCCGTGCGCGAGGCCGCATGACCCGCGGTCTTGCCGGTCTTGGCGGGCTCAGCGGCGTCGGCGGACTGAGCGCCCAGGTTGATGGTCACGTCCGGGATGACCTCGCGCACCGCCGGATTGGCCTTCAGGCGCGCTTCCTCACCCTTGGACACCGTCGCGGCCAGCGCGTTCACCAGGGTGTAGGTCTTGACGTGCGTGGCGTGTACTTGCCGGAGCTCGCGAAGCAGCGGCTGCTGGGCCGCCGCGGTCCGCGCCGAGCGCATCGCCGCGGCATGACTGCCGACGCGGGCGGCCCGCAGCTGACTCTTCATGATCACGATGACGTGCTGACTCACGTTCTTCGACAGCTGCGCCGCCTGCGCTGCGGTTAACGGCGCCTGGACGGCGCCGCGGGCCGGCGCCGCGGATGCTGCGGTGGCCGCGACCGCCGACTGGCCAGCGACGATGGCAGGCACCGCAGCCGCCGCCACGAAGAGCGAGACGGTACGGGACCTGGCGCGTTCACGGCTCGCGCCGCTCCTGCTGAGTATTCGCATGCTTGCCTCACCCTCGAGCCCGGCTACGACTTCGCCGTTGGCATACAGGCGGAAGCTAGCAGGAACGGCTGAGCTCGCCTATCACTGCGGAAATAACGTCTGTATAACGAAGTCCGCGAATGTCGGCCTGACATGTCACGGTTGCCGGTCGCCAATATCGGCCCGAAACGGGCATCTAGGCGTACCGCGGCCGTGAAATGTGCGCGGATAGCGGCGCCAGACCGCCAGCGGCCGAGGCTGGATTAGCCTGCAGCTGCCTCCAGGTCGGTGTAACCGGCCGGGAGTTGCCCGACGAGGTGCCGGTAGTCTTCCTCGCTCAGCGCCTCCCGCAGCGCGGCCAGGACGGCCCCGGCGCCCGCGCGCGCGTCCTGCTCGGTTAGCCCGGCGTGCTCGCTCAGCCGCCGGACGAAGTCGTCGGCCCCGACCGGGTGGGCCCCTTTCCTGCGCGGTAGCTGCACCTGCTGTGCCAGCTCTCCGGGGAGATCCGCGGCGAGGCGCCTTGCCTCGCCGTCGCTCAGCTGGTCTGCGAGCCCCTCCAGCACTGCCCTGGTGACATCGGCTGATTCCTCACGCGACAGCGTCGTTCGCTCCGCTACCGCCCGGACGAGCACCTTCTGCTCCATAGTCCCCCCCTTGGCCGGGCTAACCGTGCGAGACGTCAGGCCGTGACGCCGTCACCTTGCAGCACCGGCACGATGTCGGGTGCGCCGAGCCGGATCGCGTCGGCGTCCTGGTCGGTGTCGGCCTCCTGGGAGGCCCGCTCGGCCGCCACCCTCGCCCGGTAGTTCTCCAGTTCCCTGGCGATCTGCCGGGATTTCCACTTCATCGGTCCGGCCATCAGGCTGACCGCCTCCTCGGCCGCGGACAGGCCGCGGTCCCAGGTCTCGATCGAGGCGTGGGTGCGTCGCGCCAGCACATCGTCCAGGTGGCGGGCGCCTTCGTGCGACGCCGCGTAGACGATCTCGGCACGCAGGTAGTCGTCTGCGCCGGCCAGCGGCTTGCCGAGGCCCGGATCGGCGGCAATGAGCGCCAGCACCTCGCCAGCCATGGAGCCATACCGCTGCAGCAAGTGCTCGATCCTGGCGACATGCAGTCCGGACGCCCTGGCCATGGCGTGCCGGGAGTTCCACAGCGCGATGTAACCGTCCGCGCCGGCCAGCGGGACGCTGTCAGTGCACGACGGGGCAACCTTGCCGTCAAGGCCGTGCGCTACCGCGTCGACGGCGTCTTTCGCCATGATCCGGTACGTCGTGTACTTGCCGCCGGCGATCAGGACCAGGCCGGGCACCGGGTGGACGACGGTGTGCTCCCGCGACAGCTTGGAGGTGGATTCGGACTCGCCGGCCAGCAGCGGCCGCAGGCCCGCGTACACACCCTCGACGTCGTCCTGGCTGAGCGGGACGGCGAGGATTCTGTTGAGCTGCCGGAGCACGTAGTCGATATCGGCCCGGCTCGCTGCCGGGTGCGCCTTGTCCAGCGACCAGTCGGTGTCGGTTGTGCCGATGATCCAGTGCCGGCCCCACGGGATCACGAACAGGACGCTCACCGGCGTTCGCAGGATGATCCCGGTCGTGGAGTGGATGCGGTCGCGCGGCACGACCAGGTGGACGCCTTTAGACGCGCGGACGTTGATGCTGCCCCGGCCGCCAACCATCTCCTGGATCTCATCTGTCCAGACCCCCGTGGCATTGACGACCTGCTGCGCACGGATCTCAAGCTCGTTCCCGGTCTCGAGGTCGGTCGCCCGCACGCCGGTGACGCGCTCGCCTTCGCGGAGGAAACCAGTGACCTGAGTCCGGGACGCCGCGTGCGCGCCGAAGCTGGCCGCCGTCCGCACCAGCGTCACGACGTAGCGGGCGTCGTCAACCTGGGCGTCCCAGTAGACGAGTGCCCCGGTCAGCGCCTTGCGGTTCAGGGCCGGCGCGAGGCGGAGCGCGCCGCTCCTCGTCAGCTGGCGGTGGCCGGGCAAGCCGCGGGTCTGGCCGAGGGAGAAGCCGAGCGAGTCGTAGGCGGTGACGCCCGCGCCCACGTAGGCCCGTTCCCAGCCATGATGGGTGAACGGGAACAGGAACGACACCGGGCGGACCAGGTGCGGCGCCAGCCGCTGCAGCAACAGCGAGCGCTCGCTCAGCGCCTCGCGTACCAGGCCCACGTTGAGCTGCTCGAGGTAGCGCAGGCCGCCGTGGATGAGCTTGCTGGAGCGCGACGACGTGCCCGAGCCGAAGTCCCTGGCCTCCACCAGACCGGTGGTGAGCCCGCGAGTAACCGCGTCCAGGGCCACTCCGGAACCGACCACGCCGCCGCCGACGACCAGTACCTGCAGTTCCTGGCTCGCCAGCGCGTCGAGGGCGGCGGCGCGTTCAGCCGGGCCGAGCCGCGTCGTGGCCAGCGCCGGGTCGCCGTCAGGCAGGTGCCCGTTCGCGGCCTGCTGGCCGCCAGTGCGGGCACCCGGCCAGACCCGGATGTCAGCGCGGCGTGGCACTCGGCGTCACCACGACTTCGACCCGCTGGAACTCCTTCAGGTCGGAGTAGCCAGATGTGGCCATGGTCCGGCGCAGCGCGCCCATCAGGTTCATGGAACCGTCGGGAACCGAGGACGGCCCGTGCAGGATCTGCTCCAGCGTGCCGATCGTGCCGACCTTCAGGCGGGCGCCTCGGGGGAGGTCGGGATGGTGAGCCTCGCTGCCCCAGTGATAGCCGTGGCCGGGCGCCTGACTGGCGCGGGCGAACGGGGATCCCACCATGACCGCGTCCGCGCCGAGCGCCAGCGCCTTGGCGATGTCGCCACTGCGGGTCATCCCGCCATCGGCGATGACGTGGACGTAACGTCCGCCGGACTCATCCAGGTAGTCGCGGCGGGCCGCCGCGACGTCCGCGATCGCGGTGGCCATCGGCACGGCGACGCCCAGCACGGCGGCCGTCGTGTGCCCGGATCCGCCGCCGAATCCGGCCAGCACGCCGGCCGCGCCGGTCCGCATCAGGTGCAGCGCCGCGGTGTAGGTCGCGCACCCGCCGACGATGACCGGTACGTCCAGCTCATAGATGAACTGCTTGAGGTTCAGCGGCTCAGCCTGGCCGGAGACGTGCTCAGCCGACACCGTCGTGCCGCGGATCACGAAGATGTCCACTCCGGCGTCGATGACGGCCTTGTAGAAACGCACGGTGCGCTGCGGCGACAGCCGGGCCGCCGTGATGATGCCTGCGGCCCGGATCTCCTCGATGCGCCTGCCGATCAGATCCTCTTTGATCGGCTCGGCGTAGATCTGCTGCAGGCGTCTCGTGGCCGCCTCGTCGCCTAGTTCGGCGACCTCGGCCAGCAGCGGTTCCGGGTCATCGAACCGTGTCCACAGCCCTTCCAGGTCCAGCGCCGCCAGGCCGCCCAGCTTCCCGATCGCGATCGCCGTGGCCGGCGACACGACGCTGTCCATCGGTGCCACCACCATCGGCATCTCGAACCGGTAGGCGTCGATCTGCCAGGCAATCGATACCTCTTCCGGGTGCCGGGTCCGGCGGGACGGAACGATGCCGATCTCGTCGAGCGCGTACGCCCGCCGGCCGCTCTTGCCCCGCCCGATCTCTACCACGCTCACGTTGCTCTCCCGCCCCCGCAGGTTGTCTTGCGCCCCTGCGTGCGCGCACAGGCCTGGCAGCCAGGATTAGCGTGCCAGGGCTTAGTTCCGCCGGCCGCCGTAGTTGGGCGCTTCGGCGACCATCTCGATGTCATGCGGGTGGCTCTCCACTAGCCCCGCACCGGTGATCTGGGTGAACTGGGCCTGCTGAAGCCCTGCGATCGTCCGTGCACCGCAGTAGCCCATCGCGAAGCGCAAGCCGCCCACGAGCTGCTCGGCGACGGATGCCAGCGGGCCCCGGTAGGGCACCTGGCCCTCGACGCCTTGCGGCACCAGCTTGTCCTCGCGCAGGACGTCGTCCTGGAAGTAGCGGTCCTTGGAGAACGAGCCGCCGCGCTCTGGATTGCGCATGGCGCCCAGAGAGCCCATCCCCCGGTACAGCTTGAACTGCTTGCCCGAAACGAACACCAGGTCGCCGGGCCCCTCCTCGCAGCCTGCCAGCAGGCTGCCGAGCATCACGGTGTCAGCGCCAGCCGCGATGGCCTTCGCGATGTCGCCGGAATATTGCACGCCGCCGTCGCCCATGACCGGAATGTTGGCTTCCCGGCACGCCAGCGAGGCCTCGTAGATCGCTGTGACCTGCGGCACTCCGACACCGGCCACGACACGGGTGGTGCAGATCGAACCGGGACCAACGCCCACCTTCACCGCATCGGAGCCCGCCTCGACGAGCGCCTGCGCACCGGCCCTGGTAGCTACGTTGCCGCCGATGACCTCGACCCGCGAGTTGGCCTTGACCTGGCTGACCATGTCGAGCACGCCCTGGGCGTGGCCATGTGAGCTGTCCACGACCAGAAAGTCGGCGCCTGCCTCAACCAGCGCCTGAGCGCGGCGCTTGGCATCCTCGCCGACGCCGACCGCCGCGCCTACGACCAGCCGGCCCTCGGCATCCTTCGTCGCGTTCGGGAACTGCTCGCTCTTGGCGAAGTCCTTCACAGTGATGAGCCCGCGCAGCCGGCCCGCGTTGTCGGTCAGCGGCAGCTTCTCGACCTTGTTGCCGCTCAGCAGCCGCAGCGCATCCGGCCTGCTGACCCCGACGGGAGCGGTGACCAGGGGCATCGGGGTCATGACCTCGGCCACGCGACGGCGATGGTCAGACTCGAACCGGATGTCACGATTGGTGACGATCCCGACAAGAACGCCCTTGCTGTCGGTGACCGGCACCCCGGAGATCCGGTATCGGGCACACAGTTCCTCGACGTCAGCCACGGTGGCATCCGGGCCGCAGGTCACCGGGTTAGTGATCATGCCGGCCTCAGACCGCTTCACCATGTCGACCTGCTGAGCCTGCTCCTCGACGGACATGTTCCGGTGCAGGACCCCGACTCCGCCCTGGCGGGCCATGGCGATCGCCATCCTGGCCTCGGTGACGGTATCCATGGCGGAGGAGACCAGGGGGATGCGCAGCGATATCCGTGGCGTCAGCCGCGCCGTCGTGTCCGCTTCATTCGGCAATATCGCGGAATATGCGGGAAGCAGGAGAACGTCGTCGAAGGTCAGGGCGGGCGGGCCGAACTTCTCGTCGCTCATCTCACGTTCCGTGTCCGGGTGCTGGGATTGCCCTTCATCCTAGTGACCGGTCAAGGTGGCCGGGCCCGGTGCCGGCCACCACTCGGGCCCGACTTTGCCCATGATCACTGACGTGCGCGCGGGCCGGCTAGCGGATCGCGTAAGCCCGGTCGATCGTCTCCACTGACGTGTTGCCGTGCGAATCGGCCACGGTGGACCGCAGCGCAACGTATCCGCTCGCCGGGTCGGGCACCGTGGCGAGCCAGTATCTGCCGTGCCGCACCAGCTTGACTGTCTGCCAGGTCTTACCGCCATTGACCGACGCCTGGACCCGGAAGGTCGCGAGCCGGTACCTCGGCGGCGAGATAGAGCCGCTCTGCGTCGGGCTGACGACGGTGACTTTGACGACAGTGCTCGCACCTGGCGCCGCCTGGTTCTGGAGGTCCAGGCCGCGGGGAACGAAGCGGGTGGCTGTTACTGGCATGAACTTCGCGTCGAGCGGCACGCCAGTCTGCGGGGACGTCCGGAAGTGCCAGGACAGGGTCACCCGCGGCGACAGGACGCTCGCGGGCACCGTCAATCCGGGCACGCGCCGCCATGCGACCAGCCGGAAGGTGTACCAGGCCGCAGACGACGCTCGCAGGTCAGCCGTGAACCCCCGGCTTTCGTGATACTGCGACTGCACCGCGCGCTTGACGACGTGCCCGCGATAGGAGAGCGTCATGCGGCTCATGTCACAGCACTCGAAGCTCTCATGCTGCGGGTCACTGATCGGGCTTGCCGACGTGAACTGAAACCGGTTCTCCCAGACGCTCGGGAAGTCCTGTCCAGGTCCCCAGGCTGCCGCCCCGAACGTGTCCGAGTAACTGTGCCGTGCTGCGTAGCGGGCATTGTTGATCCAGAACGCCCGGTAGCCGTCAGTCCAGATCTGGTAAGGCCCGGCCGAGACGTACTGGGTAAACGACTCGCCAGCCGGGCTCTGCACAGGCAGGAACTGCTGGATGCCGCAACTGGTCTGACGGATCAGCCGGATGTCCTCGTAGTTGCCGATTGCATCGCCGCTGCGCAGGGTCAGCTGAACCTTGGCCATGCCAGCCCTGGTCGCCCGGTACCGGGGCGTCCTGGGGATACCGCCAGTTGACTGGCCGGAGACGAGATACGAAGCGGTGGCTGTCTGCCATGTGCTGTCGTAGCCGAAGCCGAACCCCTTCGCGCGCACCGGAACCACGTACAGCGAGGTAGCGCCCTCCCCCGCGCCGATCGGTGCGCCCGTCACGAAGTTGCCGCCCACGCAGGCCTGCACCGCCTGGCCGGTCAGCCGGGCACCCGGCACGGCCAGGCTGAACTTGACGAGCTTGCCGGGGCGTGCGTCCAGCACGATGGTCCGGCTGCGGGAGATCGTCACTCGTCGCATGACCAGGGTGGCGCTCGTCAGCTCAGACCCGCTTGTCGTGTCGACCTCGGCGCCGACCCAGGCCGGTCCCTTCGGCACGGAAACGGCCCCGCCACCGGTATAGATCGGCGGGTAGGTCGTGCCGGTAATGACGGCGTAGACCTTCACCGAATGGCCGTTCCTTGCGATGCCGGTCACCCGGATCCGGACGGTGGACCCGGCGGCCAGCGCCGACGGCGCCGACGCCGCGGCGAGCCCGCCCATAGCTAGGA
>Ga0335072_10011767_pt1 | contig 12527 bp, 11 predicted proteins | sample Lox_Sample_21_FD_206725 | JGI IMG/M metagenome (GOLD analysis project Ga0335072, IMG submission 206725) | Soil microbial communities from Loxahatchee National Wildlife Refuge, Florida, United States - Lox_Sample_2.1 | ecosystem: Environmental > Terrestrial > Soil > Wetlands | place: USA...
CCGGCTCGCACGTCTTCGCCGGCAGCAAACAGTTGCTCCCGCAGGCCGACGCGGTCCTTCAGTTCTGCCACTGCTGCCTGCCGGGCCCGGATCTCAGCCGGATCGGCCGGAGTCAACAGCCACCTCGCCAGGGTCTCTTCGCCAATGCGCGTGCGGGCGGTGCACAACAACTCGAACAGCGACCCTTTCCCGAACAAATCCAGATCGCGGGCATAGGGGTGCGCGGAGTCAAGAAACCGATCGCCGGTTTCGCCTGTCCCCGCCCACTGCTCTTCAACCCGTGCCAGTCCCCGCGCATAGAACTGCGTGACGCGCGAGTATTTTGCAAGCCGCCGAATCACGCGGTCATGCGCAACAACCAGCGCTATGAAGACGAGCAGCGGAATCAGGAGAAGGCTCAGGGGCCCGTGCATATGGATCAGCGCCGCTGCGGCGATCACGCCGGCAAGAAAATCTGCCAGCTTCGCGTAGCCCAGACCGATGTGCCATCGCCGCACGCCTTCCATCCGCGCCTGGTGCTGCGCCAGCGATCGGCGATAGAGCGCCTCAACCGATTCCACGCTCTAAGAATCGCACGCGCGAGCGGGCAATGCCGCTACTTCGGCAATCCCACGGCCTTGTCGCTTTTTACCTCAGGAGGGTTGCCGCCCTGCAGGAAGGTCCGGTACTGCGTGTCGACGATGCCCAGATTGCGCGCCAGGCCGAGCCGCGCCTGATTCAATTGATAGACGCTGCTCACGTACTGTGATTGCGCCGCCACCAGAGTGGACTGCGCTTCGGACACCGGCAGGTTGTCGCTGATGCCTGCCCTGAACCTGTCCTCGGTCTGGTCCAGAGCCGTCGTTGCCAAATCGACATTGCTCCTGGCCACCTGTACTGTCTCGGTGGCGGTTTGCAGGTCCAGAAGGCTGTCGCGCAGTTGCTGGTCGATCTTCTGCTTCAAATCCTCAAGACGGGACTGGATCTCCTCCAGCTGCGCCTCCGCCGCATCGCGATCGCCGCGAAACTCGGCTTCCTTGAAGATCGGAACGCTCAGCGTGCCCACTGCTGCGAATGTATCGTGATAGATACCGCCGGAAACGCCGGTTACACCCCAGTTGCCGCTGAAGATCAGGGTAGGGAAGCGCTCGTGCCGTGTCGCCTTGCGTTCACGCTCCGCGACGATCAATTGCTGCTTGAGCCCAAGGTAGTCCTGCCGGTTGGCATAAGCCTCAATGCGTGCGTCAATCAGATCCATTGGGTGCAGCTCGGCATAGGGGCTGGATTCGGTGAGCGTGATTGGCTGCTCGGGCCGGAGTCCAATCTCGCGATTCAGCGCGATCTTTGCCTTATCGAAATCGTTCTGCGCCGCGATCGCCGCCTGCTCCTGGCTCTGCAGCTGCACCTTCGCCCGCAGCTCGTCGAGATTCGCGACCACGCCGGCGAGGTGCTCTTCGTGTGCCTGGTCGAACGCCGTCTGATCGGTCTTGACCAGCGCCTGGGCGTAATCGAGCCGAGCCTTGGCGGCCAGCGCTTGCAGGTACGTATCCCCCACATTGAGCACCACGAGGCCGCGCGACGACTGAGCGTTGTAGTACGCCGCTTTCGTAAAGGCCTGCGATGCCCGCCACACGTCGTAACCGGCCCAGTTGAACAGGTATTGCGAGAAGTTCAACTGGCCGATTGTCGTGTCTACCTGGGTCACCAGCGGAAAGGACGAAGTGCTCGTGCCCGGCGGCAAATGGGCAGCGAATTCTCCCAGCGAAGCCGGGTGAAATCCCTCCGCCTCGAGGTTGTACTGATGTACGCCGGTTTCGCCATGCAGCGTAATCGTCGGCAGCAGAACCGTCACCAGTTGCAGCTTCGCTGCGTCGGCTGTCCTTTGCTGTTCGCGCTCCAGCGTCAGGGCGAGGTTGTTCTCGATCCCCAGTTTGATTGCGTCGTCCAGCGACAGCGCTCGGGGCTCAGGCGAAAAGGGCACCGCCTGCACGCTGCCCAAATAAGGGTTCGCGGCCGAATTTCCCGGATTGCTCTGTGCCTGCGCCGCTTTTTCCAGCGGCAAGGCGCCTCCCAGGAGCATGCACAGAACCAGCGTCTTCGTTGTCACTGAATTCATGCGAAGTCTTCTGTTTAGATCAGAATACCCGTTTCGAGTTGCCAAAAATTGTGCGGTCCGGCCAGTTCCCGTTGCGAGGGACGGAATTCGGCGGCCTGGCTGCAAATCCCGCGTTTTCAGCTAGCGGCCCGTTTTCTGATCAAGCAACACTCAACGGTGTGCTCACATCGAAATTTTTAAGCAGGACGCTGCGGGCCCTATCAACGCCAACTTCCGCCTGGCACGGTTTCGGACGCGTAGTTGGCCAGGTTTTTGCTTCGGAAGGCGGGAATACCAGGAGGCTCGTATGGGATGGGTGGAAGCTGAAAGAAAGCTTCCCACAAGAAGCGTGCAGGAAAGGCCGAACGCCCAGCCCCGGTCCGGCCAGTATGGTCGTGCAACCATGACAGGCTCCTCCATTCCGGCCGTGCTGATGCTGCGCTGCGCTGCGCTGTCGCATCATGCCGTTCGCGCAGCCGCCCGTCACGCGGGTTTGAGGTTGACCCTCGAGTTTGCCGAAAACCGGCGCGAATTCCTCGAGGAACTGAGCCATGGCTCTACGGACCTGATCATCGCGGGTACGGAGGGTCTCATCGACATTGATATTCGCGAGGTCATTGACCGCGCGCGTTCTGCCGAATCGCCGATTCCGGTGCTGCTGGCCGGTGGCCGCGTCGGGGAAGCCGGCGCGATCCGGATGCTTCGCGAGGGAGCCACGGAGATTGTGCAGTCGGGCGAAATGGAACGGCTGCCTTCTGCGATTGCTCGTGCTCTGAAGGTCCGGCAGTCGGCCATCGTCCAGAGCCATGCCCAGCACGAACTGGACCGCTCGGCGGTCATGCTCCGCGAAAACCAGAAGCTGATCACCATCGGCCGTCTTGCCGCCTCCATTGCACATGAGATCAACAACCCGCTGGAATCGGTGATGAACCTGCTGTTCCTTGTCGGGGAAGAAAAGAATCTGCCGTCTACCGTGATGGGCTATCTGGCACTAGCGCAGCGTGAACTGGACCGCGTTGCCCAGATCAGCCGTCAGACTCTGAAGTTTTCGCGCGAAACCACAGGCCCAGTCCCCGTTCACGTCGAGGAATTGCTGGAAGAAGTTCTGTCGCTTTACGGCCGGCGCATGATGGAGAAGAACCTCCGGATCGAACGCCAGTACGATTGCGGCGAGGAAGCCATCGTCTATCCAGGCGAAATGCGCCAGGTTCTGTCGAATCTGGTGACGAACGCGATTGAGGCGTCGTCGCTTCGCGGACGGATCCGGTTGCGGGTCCGCTGCACACGCAGCTGGAGCGATCCCGGCGTTCGTGGTATCCGCGTATCGGTCGCGGACACCGGCAGCGGGATCCCGCCCGAGGTCCAGCATCGGCTCGGCGAGCCGTTCTTCACCACGAAAGGCCAGCGTGGAACCGGCCTCGGTCTTTGGGTGACGCGCTCGATCATCCAGCGCTACGGCGGGGAAATGCAGCTTCGCTCTTCGGTTCATCCCGACCGGCACGGCACGGTCTTCAGCATCTTTCTGCCGACGAACCTGCGGCCGCGGGCTGTGGATCGTCGTCCTCATGGCTCCAATGGCGACAACGGGGGCTCGGGTTCGGTCACGCCCTTCCCCACGCCCGGCTCCGGGGCGGCGGATCTCCCGCGCGGGAGCGAGTCGGCCCGCCATTCACGCGGCGCCTGAGCCTGTACCCAATTCCGGACCCCTCCTGAGCCGGCGTCCCTGCTGAGCCGCGGTTTTCTATTGCCTGCTTCGTACGACCTGCCGCAAAATATCTTCCTCCCCAAAACCGAGCATCGAAAAGAGGCCCATGAGGAAGCTCGCCCTGTTTCTTCTGTGTTCCGGAATTTCACTTTCCACCGTCTCCGCACTGGCTCAGAACGACGACGCTTCCGCTGCCGCCGGCGCCGCCACCTGCGGCATCTGTGGATCTTTTTTCCTCTTCATCTTCATCGCGATCATTGGCCTCAATATTGCCATCCTGGTTTGGGTGGCTCGCGACGCGAAAGCTCGGGGCCTCGAGAACGGGGTCCTTTGGATGCTGCTGGTGCTGTTCACCGGCATCGTGGGCCTTATCGTTTATCTCCTGGCACGACCGCAGGGCAATCTCATCGTCTGTCCCAGCTGCGGCAATAAGCGCCTGCAGTCAGCCGTCAAATGTCCGAACTGCGGAGCCTGAAGGAGGCGAGACTAAGGACGATGGCCAAAGTCCTGCGAAGCCCCGTGCCCTGGCTGGCGTCGTTGCTGATTCTCGCTGGACTCGCGTTTGCCGATTCTCTCCGTCCGCCCTCGCACCAGGTAAGCGTGCGCGTTTTCACTGCGACCGTGGCTGGTTATCACCACTACCTGCATCCGGTAACCGGCCGTTGGATCCACTGCCGGTACCAGCCGACGTGCTCCCGCTACGCCGTCGAGGCGGTTCAGAGGTATGGCATTGCGAAAGGGCTCGCCCTGAGCTTCCGGCGCATCCGCTCCTGCCGCGGTTCGGTCCCGATGGGAACGCGCGATCCAGTTCCTTAGCGGAAGTGGGCTACTGGCTTGCCTTAGCTGTACCTCAGCCAGCGCATCATCTCCGGCAGGGTCGCCCGCTTGCCGTACATAAGCACGCCGATCCTGTAGATCCGGGCCGAGAGCCACACCATGGCCCACACGGAGGCTGCGAGCAGAGCCACCGACAGCCACACCTGCCAGGCGGGCGGCATCTGGGCGCAGATGCGCATGTACATAATGATCGGTGTGAAGGGCGGTAACAGCGACAGGACAATCGAGGCCGTCGAGTTGGGGTTCCCCAGCACGTAGGGCAGCAGCACCACGCTTGCCACCAGTGGGGAAATCAGAATGAAACTGAACTGCTGAATCTCCTGGTCTCCGCTCACGCTCGAGCCCAGCGCCGCCGCCAGCGCGCTATAAAGCAGAAATCCGCCCAGGAAGAAAAACGGAAAAAACAGGAGTTCTGCGCGTGTGAGGCCCAGCGAACTGAGGCCGTGAATCCCCTGGCTGGCTGCCATCGCGGAGCCGGCGTAAAGCACCACCAGGCCAACCCAGATTCCCATCTGCGTCAGGCCCACCGCTCCCACACCCAGGAGCTTGCCCAGCATCAGCGAGTCCGAGGATGCCGTCGACAGCAATACCTCGAAAATGCGCGATGTCTTCTCCTCGACCACCGACCGCGCGATGTTGATTCCGTAAATGAGAACGGAGGCATACAGCAAAATGATCAGCGCGTCGGCGCCGGCAAAGCTTTTTTCCGAGTCCGACGAAACCGCTGTGCCGTTTTTCAGCTGCTTCGTCTCCAGCTTCGTTTCCTTCATCAGGTCGTGGACCTGATCCTCGCTCATCCCGCGCGCCAGCAACTGCTCGCGGATCAGTGCCGACCGCACTGCTGAGTCTGTCTGCGCCTTGCCCACCAGGTTGATCGAACTACCCGAAATCCACGTCGCCTCCGGCTGGTCCTCTCCCTTCATGGTGTTGAGGGTCAGATATCCCTCTATCTGGTGCGTGCTCACCTGCTGGTTAACTCGCTCCAGGTCCGCTTCTGTCGACGGTGCGTAGACCTCCACCAGCTTTGGCTTAAACGTGCCGTCCTCCAGCGCCGCCTTTACCTGCTGCGCCAGCCCTGGATTATTCGAAAGAATCGCCAGGTTTTGCACTCCCTCCAGCTTCTTTCCACTCATCGACACGAGGAATGCCATTCCCGCCATTCCAATGGGTACGAGGAGGGTTGTGATGCGGAAGACGCGGCTTCGCACGCGCTCGAGGTACTCGCGCTTCGCAATCAGCAGCGTGTTCCTCAGCAAGCCGTCACGCATCGGCGCGCCCTCCTACTGTCTCGATGAAAATCTCCTCGAGGGATGGTTCCACAAGCTCGAACTTCGTGATCGTCGCCGTCGCTGCTGCTGTCCGGAGAAGGTCCTGAGCGTCGGCGTGGGGCTTCAGCTTAATCTCCGCGTGGCCTGCGTAACTCTTCGCCTCGGCGATTGCCGGGTGCTGTAGAAATTCATCGCTGCCCTCAAACTGCACGATCACACGGTTGCGCTCGTAGCGTGACTTCACCTCGCGCATTCCGCCGGCAAGAACCGCCTCGCCGCGATTGATGAGGCAAATCGAATCGCACAGCTTTTCCACCTGATCCATGCGGTGGGTGGAGAAGAGCACTGCGTTGCCGTTCTTCTTTAGTTCGAGAAGGGTGTCCTGTAGCAGCGCAGCATTTACCGGATCGAGGCCGGAGAAGGGCTCGTCCATAATGATCAATTCGGGATCGTGCAACAGGGTCGAGATGAACTGAATCTTCTGCTGCATGCCTTTTGATAACTCCTCAGTTTTCTTGTCGATCGAGTCGGCAATCTGCAGCTTCTCGCACCAGTGTCTGGCACGCCGTTTGGCCTCCAGTGCTCCCAGGCCGCGCAACTCGGCGAGAAAGACCAGCTGGTCGATGACTTTCATCTTTTTATAGAGGCCGCGCTCTTCCGGCAGGTATCCGACGCGCCTGAGGGCGCCGTTACCGAAGGGCTTGCCGAACAGCGACACCTTGCCCGCGTCCGGCATCGTGATGCCGATCATCATGCGGATCGTCGAAGTTTTGCCCGCTCCGTTGGGTCCCAGCAGGCCGAACATGCAGCCGGCTTCGATTTTCAGGCTCAGATCGCGAACCGCGGCCTTCTCCTCATAGGATTTTGAGACGCGATCCAGTTCTACTAAGGCTTCCATGCAGCGAGAGAGCTCCGGGAGTTGTCAGCGCGGGCAGAAGTGATAGGGTGCTGCCAGAATATCAGCCCTGTTCCTGCATCGTGCCCGAGATCACTGACGTCGTGCCCGGCGCAGGTGTAAACGATTCCTGCCTGCACCAGGTGCCTGCCATGAAGGCTCCGCGAACCCGTCTCAGCGACACCACGCTCCTGATCCTCTTCGGCGTTGCCATTTTCCTGGTCCATCTTGCCGTCAACGGCCGCTACGGCTTCCATCGCGACGAGCTGCTCACGTACGACAACGCCCGTCATCTCGCCTGGGGCTATGTTGTCTATCCACCTCTCACGCCATTTCTTGCGCGCGTCGAGTTACTTCTGTTTGGAGCCTCGCTGCGCGGGTTTCGGTTCATCGCTGCCGCTGCGCAGGGCATTATGGCGCTGTTTACTGGGCTCACTGCACGCGAAATGGGAGCCCAGCGCTACGGCCAGACGATCGCGGCCGCGGCCTTCGCCATTAGCGGCCCGAGCCTCTTTAATGGCGGATTCATGTCCTATGCGACCCTGGATGAGTTGTGGTGGGTTCTCGCCGCCTGGTCGGTCGCCCGCCTGCTGCGCACGCAGAATCCGCGCTGGTGGGTCTCCGTGGGCGCCGCAATCGGTCTCGGGCTCATGACCCGGTACACAATCGGCCTGCTTGTCCTCGGCATCCTTGGCGGACTTCTTTTCACCTCTGCCCGCCGCAACTACAAGTCTCCCTGGTTCTGGGCCGGAGCGGCCATCGCCCTCGCGATCTGCCTGCCCAACTTCCTTTGGCAGATGCAGCATGATTTCATCTGGCTCAAGTGGGTGCACAGCATCCACGCCCGTGACGTTCGCGACGGGGGCACCGATGACTTCCTCCTGAATCAGCTCTGGAAGATAACCAACCCAGCCACCGTGCCTCTGTGGATCACCGGCCTCTGGCTCGTCTTGGTCAAGCCCGAGGGGAAACCCTGGCGTCTCCTCGGCTGGATGTATGCCGTTCCGTTGCTCATTCTGCTTGTGCTGCGCGGCCGCGACTACTATCTTGCCGGGGCCTACCCGATCCTGTTCGCAGCCGGAGCCGTCCAGATGGAACGCTGGCTCGCGACGCTCTCGGCCCGAGCGGCCGGCACCGTTCGCGGCGTCACCTGGTGGGCATTCGCCGCCAATGGACTCATCCTCGCCGGCATTGCCCTTCCCCTGGCCCCGATCAATTCCCGCTGGTGGCACATTGCGGATGCGGCCACAGGCGGCAACTACAACTCTCAAATCGGCTGGCCGGAGGGAGTCGCCAGTGTTGCGCACGTGCGCGATGCTCTCACGCTTGAGGAGCAGGCGAGCTACGCCATTCTCGTCGGCGATGACGGAGAGGCCGGCGCCATCGACCTTTATGGACCGGCTTACCACCTGCCCCCGTCGATCAGCGGCATGAACTCAGCCTGGGCGCGTGGCTACGGCGATCCGCCGCCGCAGACGATCATTGCGGTCAACATGGATCCGGATTTTCTTGAGCGATCCTTCGCCTCCTGCCAGGTTGCAGCACGTCTCAGCAACCGCTGGGGTATCGCTAACAGCGCAGTGCCGAACGCGGACGTTTATGTCTGCCGCGGTTTGCGCAAGCCGTGGCCGGAGTTCTGGGCGAAGTTTCAGTATTACGGCTGAGAGATGGCAGGGCGGTTGCTGAGGCTGGTCCTGATTTTCACTTCGCTTTTGGCCGAAGTTTGAAACGGGCGTTGTTGGGCGGCTGTCCGGGCTGGGCGTCGGTTTCGCTCACGTAAAAGCGATAGATCTGGTCGTCACCGGGATGGATCATGCGAGGGTTGCCGTTCTCCGCGACTTCGATGTCGTTGAGGCTCTCGACCAGGTCGGTGCAGTCTCCAAAGATCGAAGCGCCCTCTCTTCGGCGTGCTGCGTCAATCGCAGGCTGAGCGTCGCGGTTCAGCACAAAGAGCCAGTCGCCGAAGACGTCCCACACATCGTGGCGATTGAGGGCACCGCGGTAAACGAGCAGTCCCAGGTCGTCGCAGAAGTTCAGCTCGCCGATCAGGGCATCCGGTGGATTGTCCGGATCGTATTGGCGCAGCCGCTGGTTTGACGGATCGATGCGCTGACTTGCAAGTGACTTGCGGATGTCGACGAAACGGGGGCTTTCGTATTCGGCGATGCGCGCCTCCAGGTTTTGAATGCCGGTTCCGTGTTCGAATTGCGTGGTTGCGTGCTGGGCAAACTGCAGCGCGAGAAAAAGTGTGACGGCGATCAGGACCGTCGCGCAGGCGGTGATGGCGTTGAGAGTGGTGTTCCAGTTAACTTTCATTCGTTGCGCTGTTCGCCCACTGAGATCATGTTGGCGGCAACAGGGTATCACTGTGATTTCCTCGTCAATCGCGCTGCGAAGGTCTTGACTTGCCGGCGAGGCATTGCTAGTGTGAGTCACGCCCTGGGCTCATTAGCGCGGGTGCAAGTGTTCCCGCCGCACTCAGTTCGAATCTGTACGAATTGATCCGGCATTTCTGCCGGGTTGCTTTGCCTTGGTCTTTCCTTCCTTAGACAAATCTCGTTGCGTGCGCTTTGCGCGCAACGCTCTGACCGTTCCGATCACTATTGCCGTGAGAGAGGGAATCCTATGCCTTCATACATGAGTTGTGGCGCTGTTCGTGTGGTTCGCCAGCGGAAGTCGCGCGCAGCGTGGGGCTGGAGCGCCGTGGTGGCGCTGTTCTGCCTGATGATGAGCGCGGTTGCGGCCAACGCGCAGACATGGACGTGGACGCAGTTGTCGCCCACGAGCAGCCCTTCGGTGCGGACCGATGCCATGATGGCGTACAACCCGTCGACCGGACAGGTGGTTCTGTTTGGCGGGGAAGACAGCAGCGGCAACACTCTGAACGACACGTGGGTGTGGGACGGAACGAACTGGGCGCAGCAGGCTCCGGCGACGAGCCCGGCAGCGCGCGAAGACGGGATGATGGCTTACGATCCGAGTTCGGGTGGCGTGGTGCTGTTCGGAGGCTTCACTCATCCGACCCAATACCTGAACGACACCTGGGTATGGAATGGCAGCAACTGGACAGAGCAGAGTCCGGCGACGAGTCCATCGGCGCGTGAGGCAGGCGGGATGGCGACGGATACGGTGAACGGGCGCGCATTGCTCTTTGGCGGTACAGATGGGTCCGGCGTTATGGGCGACACGTGGGAGTGGTCGGGCGGAAACTGGACGGAGCTGAATCCGACGACGAGCCCGGTGATCCGGTTCTTCCCGGCCATGGCCGAAGAAGCGGGCGAGGGAAAGATCGTGCTCTTTGGCGGCGGCAACTTCGCGCAGAACCTTCTCGGCGACACGTGGGAGTGGGACGAGGGCAGCGGGACCTGGACTGAGGACTCGCCGGCAAACAGTCCTGCGGCAAGGGACAGCGCGATGATGGCTTTCGATCCCGGGGCCGGACGCATGGTGCTGTTCGGAGGCGCAAGCCGCACCGGGTTCCAGAACGATACATGGGCGTGGGACGGGAGCGACTGGACACAGCTGACTCCGGCAACGGCTCCAGCGGCGCGCGATGGCGGCGCGATGGCATTTGACGCGGCAAGCGGGGCGTCGCTGCTGTTCGGAGGAGAGAGCTGCGGAAACGCAGGTTGCACGGCGGTGGCGTACGACGGCGACACATGGACGCTGCAGTCGTCCGGAGCACCGGCGAGCCAGACGATCAGCTTCTCATCGATCGCGGCGCAGCTGGCAGGCGCGGCGGTTCCACTGAGCGCGACAGCGACTTCGGGACTGCCGGTGAGTTTCCAGTCGCTGACGGCCGGAGTGTGCTCGGTTTCGGGCTCGACGGCGACTCTGCTGACGCCTGGAACGTGCACGATCCAGGCGAGCCAGGGTGGCAACAGCAGTTACAGTGCGGCGCCTCCGGTGACGGTGAGCTTTGCCGTGGAGGGCTTCATGCTGGCCGTTCTACCGGGGTCGGAGACGACTATCCGCGGAGGATTGGCGACGTTCCTGGTTGAGGCGAAATCGGTGAATGGATTCGCGGGCAACGTAACGATCACCTGTTCCGCCAGTGCGGCGCAAACCTCCTGCGGAGAGTTCCCGGGGACGGTCAGCGTGCAAGCCAACGGAACCGGCTACGCAATGGCGAAGGTCCTGTTCCGTCTCCGCGGCGCTGCGCAGACGTACACAGTCACCTTCACCGGCGTTTCGGGCACCGACATCGGCACAACGACAGCGCTGGTCACGGTACGGTAGCCGATCGAGACAACGGGATCAGGACCTGGGACGGCCGCCACGCTTCACTCCTGGAGGCCGTCCCAGGACCAGCGCTGGATGGTGAGGCCGGCGGGCACGTCATCGGCGGAATGGTGGTAGCGGGCCATGGTGGTTGTGGTGGCCCAGGCGAAGTAGTCGTGCAGTACGCTGCGGAGAGCTTCGTCTTCGGCGAGTCCGGTATCGGCCAAAGCCTGATCGAAGCAGGCGATGGCTCGGCGATCCATCTCGTCGTGCACGCCGTTGCCGCTGTGGATGCGGACGACGGAGGTCTCGTCGCCATAGCAAGCTGAATAGGCGGCCGGACCGCCGAGGGCCTCGGCGAAGTACGCGGCGAGGCGTTCGACATGGTCGGGCTGAAAGCCGTGGCTGAAGGCATGGGCGACGACTTCGTCGTCCATTACACGGCGATGCCATGCCTCGGCGAGACGGCGCATCCCGTCCATTCCACCGGCGGCCTCGAAGACGGTTTGCATGTCGCTATGATTGCAAGCTCCGTGCGGCGACACAAGAGCGGGAGCCCATCGGCCGCACCTCAGGACCTGGCGGCGGAATACAACAGCCACACGACGTAACCGATAAGCGCCGCCACGGTGCACACGTTGATGAGCACATACAGGCGAAGCAGGGTGCCGAGGACGTGACCGAGGACAGCGGGCAGGATGGTGATGCCGATCAGAAAACTCGCGGCCACGAGAATCGGCACGCCGTGGCCGGCGAACACGGGTTGCCAGGTGATCGACTGCAGCTTGTACAGTGCCGCCCAGGGCAGTGTCAGCAAGGCGAGAGCGGCCCCAGCGGCGAGGCTTCCGACAAAGATGCGGCTGCCGGCCGACCCTTCCTCGAACCATCTGCACTGCTCATCCAGAAACGCGAGCGGCCAGGTCTTAGCGGTGACCCACTCCAGCAGACGCATCAGCGGCCGATTGCCGGTTTGATAGCGATGGTGAACCGGGGCAAGCCACGGAGCAACAAGGTAGCTCAGCAGAGAAGCCGTGCGCGCTCGGGTCCGGCGGGGTTGTTGCACAGAATGAATCCTGCTGCCGACAGGTTGCCGGCGAGGAGGCAGCGAACGCGTCGATCCGACGCCCTCGAGCGCCAAACCACTGCGTCCGATCAGGTACAGCCCGTCCTCGTTCAGATCCGCCATGGAATCTTGCCAACTCCGCAGCCCTTTGCGACCCATGATCTGCGCTCTCCTCATCTCTGTACTGCGAACAACCGCATACGGTGCTCGCTTCAACGTTGTCAGCCCAACCGCATGCTGCAATCGGGGGATAACTGCCTTACACCCAAAGTTAGATTGACATACTTACTTCGTTGTTGGTGCAGATCATAAGTAATGGCAGGTGCATGACCATCGGCTTCGCGGTATGGTGTGCGCCTGATGTAAGTGCGGTGCTCATGCACGGTACCTGCGTATAAATTCTGTGTGACTGCGGTCCGAGGCTGCGAAGTACTTTTCGGGGAGCCCCTGTCGAGCTACGGAAG
>Ga0335072_10011770_pt1 | contig 12526 bp, 15 predicted proteins | sample Lox_Sample_21_FD_206725 | JGI IMG/M metagenome (GOLD analysis project Ga0335072, IMG submission 206725) | Soil microbial communities from Loxahatchee National Wildlife Refuge, Florida, United States - Lox_Sample_2.1 | ecosystem: Environmental > Terrestrial > Soil > Wetlands | place: USA...
AAACACTTAAGAAACCAAGGCCGCTCGCCGCGAGCGTGCCCCACGGCCGATGCCGCACGTGATTGAGAATGGCTGCCGAAAGCGCGAGCCCGCCAACGATCGGGCTGATCCGGTTGGCTGCGTAACCAAACATGCTCATCAGCATGTCCGTGACTCCGTAGGCATCGCCGCTCTGCATCCAGCTTCCGGTCGCGAGGTTGTAAAAACCCTGAACGCCAAGAAGGAACAGCGCCGCGATGATTGATGCCAGCGGGCTGTAACCCTGGCTCATATCGAGAACTGCCTTGAACACAAGCGAAGCTGCGACCACGGGCACTACATGCCCCACGAGAAAATTGGTGACGAAGTCATTGGTCACGCGCTCGATCCCGGCCGTGTATTGCGCGCCATTGGCTCCCGCGATTGAAAGCTGTTGCGCTCCGGGCACCGACTCCTGGACGAGCCACAGGCTTACTCCCGGCAGGCTGAGCAGGAAACATCCCCACAGCAGCCACTTCAAAAAGCCGCCACTGGCCTCAAAGTTCATTCCCCCTTCCGAGCGCAATCTCATGCCCGCCATAACGAACGCTCCCAGCGATGCTGGGATGGCGAGATCCATGAGAAGGCCGAGAATGGCTCTGAAGACCAGTGGCGCCTGCATAACCGCCTACCCCACTGCCTGACCTTGCGCGATGAAGTACTCGATGAGCCGAAGAATGCCGGAAACGCAGATGAGACCTCCGGCGGTCATCGCCGAAGGGAGCCAGCTGCGCCCGCTCCTCCACTGCAGGATGGTTGCGACGACGGCGATGCCGGCGCCCACAGGACAAATCACGTTGCATAGCCAGTTGACGGCATTCAAGAATGCGCCTTCCGGCTGCGACGCGGTCTGCCCCTGGACGGCCTGTCCTGTCGCCGGCGTTGTGCCGAGGTTTTGAGCCAGGCCGGCGCAGGGCGCCAGCACGGCTGCTCCAATTGTGGAAGCGAGCAGGAACGCCTGCACGTGCTTTTGCCAGGCGCGCACTGTCCGCACGAACGACTGAACCATGAACTTGCCTCCTTGACGGGAATCCGTCGCGAAGAAAATCACATGGTTTGTCGATTCGCGCAACGAGCACGGGGGTGCACAAGGTCGCTGCAGGAGCCGATGTCACGAAAGGTAGATAGAGAACAGAGAGAATTGCTCCCCTATATGAGAGCGGTCCCTCTATATATGGAGGATGCGCCGCACAGTGGCCCTGCACGATCACCCGATCGGGAAGCGATTTGTGACAAAAGTCTCGTACTCACATTTTTCTTCTGTCCCAAATTGCCGGCAATTTTCGGTGCACCTAGACGATCCAGTGACAACTTGTGACAAAAGTCTCGTAAACGCATTTTTCTTCTTTTCCAACTCGAGTACTCTGGCCCCGTCAGTTTCAGGATCAAAGAGCAGCCATGCCTGCGAGACTGCTCTGTTCCCATTTTCGCTCACTCGTTCAGGACTGTAGGCGCATTCCCGGCCGCCCGATCTGGTCTCCGCAAAACCCGCAGCGACGGCATTCTCCTGACTCGTGGTGTGGCCCATTCCGGTCCACGTATGACTCCTGAAGGTTCGGAGAAGCTAAGCCGACTCGCCGTACAAATCATAGCCCAGCACAGGCTCCGCAGCTGGAGCGCTCTGAAATGGCAAGGGAGGGTATATCACCGTCGCGGACTTAAGATTGTTGTCATACACTCGCGTCAAGGCTTTTGGCTAAGAGGTGTTGCCGTGAAGATTCGGGCCTCAACTCTAGATGATGTACTGCACGAGGTTTTCGAGCGCCTTCTGCGAACCGGGCGGATCGTCCCCGAAACAACGAAAGGGAAAAAACTCGGCAAAACGCGGGAAGCATCGGGAGTGGTAATTGAGCTCACAAACCCGCGCGCGCGTATGAGTCGCACAGAGGTGAGGCATTATTTACTTTTCAGCTGTCTGGGCAAGCTTCTTTGGTATCTGGCGGGAAGTGACGATTACGGCTTCATAAGGTATTACATCCCCGAATATCCGAATGAGAGTGGAGTTCCGCATCTGAGAGATGCCTATGGGCCACGGCTCCGTTCCGCCAAGAAAGATCAGCTTCTGTGGATCACTGAGATCCTTCGGAAGAAACCCAATAGTCGTCGGGCCGTGATTCCTTTTTATGGGATGCAGGATACCTACACTGATCTTAGCGAAGTTCCGTGCACTTGCACTTTGCAATTCCTTTTGAGGGGTGACCGTCTCGAGTTATTGGCCCACATGCGCTCAAACGATGCATATGTGGGACTGCCTAACGACATCTTCGCTTTCACAATGATTCAAGAACTCATCGCACGGAGCCTTGGTGTTGAGGTTGGCCGCTACAAGCACTTAGTCGGGAGCCTGCACCTTTATGAAGTGAACTGGAAGGCCGCAACGAAATTCTTGGCTGAGGGATGGCAGCGTAAGCATACGATGCCATTTATGCCCCTGGGCGATCAGTTTGAAAGTCTAACCAGCGTGTTGAAGCTAGAGAAAGCATTGAGAACGGGCCGAAATCCGCGGACTCCGTCATCTCTGCCGGGTTATTGGCGGGACATCGTCCAGCTTCTTCGAATACACAAGGCCGACAGGGACGATGCATCAAGCGCAGAGATAAGCCGCCTGCGAAAGGGCATGAGTTCCGACGCATATGGACCCTTCATCGAAACCAAGCAGCGGCGGGCGCGAAAGCGTGAAGCGGAGCAACGCGCTGGCTCAAGTGGTACGCTCTTTCCGTTGTGAGTTGGGAACGAGGACTGAACGATGAGAGCAGAGGATAGACGGCGTGCTGAGACGATCAAGGCCAAGCTTCGGGAGTACTCCCGATCGTCGGAGCGTCTCCCCGGGATTGATTCACTTTCGGCATTGAATACATTTGTTTTTCAAATCACGGAGAGCATACGCCGCATTCGGTACGTCAGCGAAGTTGCAGGTCGTCCGATATCACCGTTGCGAATGGACCCTCGTAGCGATCTCTTCGACCCGGTAAGGGCGGCGATTTTAAAGCATAGGTCGGGAGAGGCAGAGGAAGCCGGCTGGCTAATCTTTTTGTTCACGCACTTCGGGCGCAATCTTAGAAGCGGGTACCGCCTGATCCGAGATGTTTATGGACGTCTGGGAAACGGTCGCAACTGGGATTGGAAGGCGACATCGAGCGATTTGTACGGGTTTAGAATGTGGCTCGGCAAGAATGGGGCGGCCCTCAAATCTGACCTTGTGGCTCACCGTGCTTTTGGAAACCATAGGAAATATCAGAGCTTGGACGCTTGGAAGACCAACGGCACCGGCGCTGCTATCGAGAGCTACGTTACGTGGGTGAAGCAGGGGGGGAGCCACCAAGAGCTTTTCGCGCACGTAATTAAGAGCCACGCAGGGAATGGAGCGCTGGCGTTCGGGGATCTATACGAACAGATGGAGGCCGTAAGGACATTCGGCAGAACGGCCAGATTTGACTACCTCTGCATGATCGGCAAGTGTGGGCTTGCGCCGATTGAACCAGACTCTGTTCACTTCCAAGGTGCGACTGGGCCGGTCACAGGTGCCAAGCTACTTTTTCACGGAAGCGAGCTTGCCCGTGTACCCGATTCGGCACTAGAGCGCTCCGCAAACTTGTTGGCTGAAACGCTCGGGATCAATAAGCAAGCGATGGAAGATAGCCTCTGCAACTGGCAGAAAAGTCCCACTATACCTGAGCGCTTCCGCGGGTGAAATCCGCTACCTTATAGCGCGTTTTGAATGCGTTGAACCGCCCTGGTGAGAGTCGTTTCTTGTTTTGCAATTGGCCTACGATTATGCCTGGCGAAACGCCGCATCTCCGAGCGAACCTGGCAATAGCGAATTTATTAATTGGTAATGCTTTGAGCGCGGATTCCCCATGCGGCTCAAGTAATATCCTTTGGGCGAACTGGTTTGCTTCGGTCTCTTGGGTGGACGTCCCGGAAAGGCCCTCGCCCTCGATCCTGAGCTCCACGCCGTGGAGAATCAGGTGTGCCGCCTCGTGGAAAAACGAGAACCAAAAATGATCGTCAGAAAGGAATCGGGCACTGAGTAGGAGGAGGCCTCGCCCTGACTCAAGCCTCAGAGTTGCACCGCTCGCTGCGCAACCGCTTGGACACCGTTCTACTACGACTGCGACTCCATATTTGGCGCATTCCGTTTGAAGGCGCGGAACAAATGCGCGCGGACTTCGCTCCATCGATAACGACTTCAGGCCTGATAGAGACTTACGAAAGCCTTCCGGGTTCCAGCTCTTGCAGGACATCTCTTCCGCAACGAGTTCACCTCTACGTAGCCACGCAGTCGTAGCCGTAGTGCTGTTCTCGAACGTGCTTGAGGTTCGGAACTTTATGCGCTCTAAGCGGTTGGCATGCTCGTCCTTCCATTGCTCCACAGTGGATACGGCAAAAAAATCCAACAATTCAAAGGGGGCCTCGGCGGGACTTGTGAACTTGGATATCCAACCCATCTCGCGCATTTTCGCAACGGGAAACGCGCGGAACCATTGTTCTAGTTCCGGGCGGCGCAGCGCGAGCGTCTTAAGATTTGATTGATATCTGCGCTCTCGCTCTGTCCAGAATCGAGGCGTTGAGCCGAACTTTGCCGAAATCCGTTTGGCGAGGTTTGAGTCAATAGGATATTTGCCACTGAGGAGTCGGAGCGCTTCCTGCTCGGGCAGCCCGACCAATTCAGAAAATTTGTAAACGGAAATGTCTCGAGCTCTCAGGATCGACAGGATGGTTTCTCCCGGCGGTGATGCCCAGTTCGGTTGGAAGGCCGGCTCAGTCATTTTTGAGTGATCCCCATCAGTTTAACCCTGTTTACCCGTTGCCATTCCGTCTTAGTCCCTGGCGAGGCCTCTCGGTCCCTGCTGTGGTTCGATGCGAAGACCGCAAAACAACAATCAGTCAGGGGCAAACGGAATTCAATCGCCGATTCGTCTGAGGGAATAAGACAAATCGGAAGTTCTTCCGGGTTCCTCGCCGCGTCGACGTCGGCGAGTGCTGCCCTGAGTGCAGTGGCGGCGTCCTTGCCCAGCTTCTTCGCCGCAAGGGTTGCGCTTGTGGAAAGACTCCGCAACTCCTTCGTGTGGAATGCAATCTCCAAGGCTCGGAAAAATGATCCTTTTCTAACATCCGCCTTGTATCAGGGAACACCAGTGAAGTGCAAGAAGGAATTAAGGTAATAAGCCCCAAAATCACCGAACCGGCCCAAATCGGTCATTAGTTCGACAAACGGGATTGCGCCCACCATCCGAAAGCGGTGTTTCCGTGGGTCGAACCGACGCTCATTTCGATTTCCGGGGTCCTAGGTTACTCTGATTCCCGGCCGGGATTTGTAACAAAAGCCTAGTGCTCGTTTTTTTCTTCTTTTCCAACTGCACCCGGCTCCGCTGGTTCAGGGGGCGACTCTGCCGATCGCAATTTGCGACAGGGCCTGCGTCGGAGGTTTTTCTCCTTTTCAAAAGGCTGGTTATTTCGGTGAGCCCGGACTCGCACGTAGCGGGATCTGTGACAAAAGTCTCGTACTCGCATTTTTCTTCTGTCTCAACGAGATCTCTCTCGGTGTTCCGGACCCCTTCTTCTGCGTACTTGCGGACGCACTACGAAGAAAGGTGTCGCCGAATTTGAGGGATTCCGTTCCACTCATTATTGGTGTTCAGCTTCCGCAGACTGGCTGACACCGCTCCACTCGCTCGGCACGTGAATCGTCTTGTCCGCGCCCTGGGAGTTCGCTGCCGCAGACTTCTCAAAGACGACGTAGAGTTCCGTTCCCGCAGGAACGCTGACGACGATATGTTCCATTGTGAGCATCTGCATGATCTGTTCGTCGCCGGCGTTTCCGATGTTGTTCGCAACTTGCATTCGCATCAGATCGTCTTCGTTAAAGGCGCTGTTGGCGTTCGGCGCCCCAACCATCATCGCCGCCGTCTCGCCGATTCCTGAGAGCGACCTGACGAGCATGCTTTTGCCCCTCTGCCTACCTGTGACCTGTCCCTTAATCGCCTGGAGATTCATGTCGGCACCGACTGCATCAATGGGAACGCTAGACCCATCCGGAAACTCGATGGACGAAAAGGTGATGCTCATTAGGCCCGAGGGGTCAGCCTGGGTGATCTTTCCGACGACGCGTGCGCCGGCGGGAATGATCACTTCGCCGTCACGCTCATAGTTGTACTCGACGACGGCAATGACGGGAGCGTGCACAGCGGTTGAAGCCATCGATTCCAGCCGCGCCGCAACACGATAGCCAGGCGCAAGACCGAGATTATTCGGCCCTGCTGTCTGGCCTATCGATCCCGAATGGGCAACGGACTGCTCATGCGCAGTGAAGACCAGAGAAGGCTGGCTGAGCGCGTCCTCAGCCTTTTTCTCCGTCTGTTGATTCCGTGCGGTATCACTTCCGTAAGGCGGAGGCGTCCACTTCCCCTGCCGATTCGGACTGGTGTCGGGTTCCTCAAACTTGCCAATTCCGGCGAGGTTCTTCGGTGACTCGGCCGATCTGCCCAAAGATTGGGATTGCGCGAGATGAGGCGATTTCGTCCGTTCAATGTCGGACGCATTCACAGCGCCGGATTCCGATGCGCCGTTGGGCGTAGGTTTCACTTGGTTGTTCGGAACAAGATCCCCAGATGTTGTTCCTGTGTGCGCCTGGCCTAGATTCGGCTTCCCAGTCTCTTCCATTGTCCGCTTTCGGTTCTTGCCCGTGGTTGAGAGCAGCGCAACCATTGCGATCGCGAGTACTACCAGTGTCCCAGTGACGATCAGCATCGTAGCGAGGTGCCCGCCCCGTGGACCGGTCGTCTTTTTGAGCACAAATGGGCGTCTTGAGATGCGCCCCGGCGAGATTCCCTCACTGCCTTCCGCGGCGGCGTCGATAGCTCCGACCTTCTCCGGCTGAACTGTACTCTGGACTGTTTCTGTTGAAGCCATGCTTCACCTCACCCTTGTTGAAGTCCTAGCGATCTCACTCTCCGGGCGCAACGAACGGCAATTGCAGCAATAGTGGATGATCCACTGCGCTTGCTGTTGCGATTTCCAGCACGAGTCGGTCGGCGCTTTGTTTGAAGCCCGGACGGGAGAATTCGACTGCGCCGTCCGCCCGCTGCCCCGGTGCTAGCCGCCGTGCGCTTAGCCGGAAGTCTGCAACAGGCACTTGGTCGGCCAGGGTCTGCTTCTGCTTTTTCTTCTTGCCGGCATCGTGATCGGGGCTTCTCAACTCCACCTGCGGAGGCAACACTTCTATCCAGTGACCGCTCGTGTTCACGACTGAGTACGCCACGAGCATTCTTTCTCCGCGGTTCTGCACATTGCCGAGAGCGGCCAGAATCGCCCCTGTCGATACTCCGCCGCCAGTATTTCCTGCTTGCTTCTCCATTCCATTTACCCACCGCGGACTCGCAAGGTCTTCCTGTTCCCGCAATGCCACGTCGATGGGCCTCGCTTGCGCGGGCGGATCGTTGGGTACGACTGCATTTCGGGCAAGCGCGTCGGTTGAGCCGATTAGAAAGCTCTGCCTCGGTTCGTAATTCACGACGAAATCCACCGGCGCTGTCGAAGCCTGACCATTCGATAGCAATCGAATGCTGATTTCCTGACCTGACTTGAGAGAAATGATCAGATTGCTGACGGAGGCATCCGCCGACGTAGGTTTGATGAAAACCAGCCGCGGATCATCGGTGGAGTGTTCCACCTTGAACAAAGTCGGCGCTCCTACTGCAACCGACGTCACGGGCTCAGGCAGTCGAATGGTCGTCGTAAACAGAGGCCGGAGGTGGATGTCGCTAACAGTGTTCCCCGTGATTGGAAGATCAAGAACTGTTGGATCCACTTGCTGGCTGGAGACGTTGGGGATGTTCGCTTCCTGGGCGAAGACGTCGCCCACTCCCTGTGCATTGATAATAAGAATCGCGGCGATTAGTCGAAAGTGGTTCACGTCAGTTTCCTCCTGCCAGCGGAGCATTTCCGTGGCCAGCTTCCTCGGATACTTCGCGGCGGTAGCGCGCGCGGACTGCTTCCACATAGGCCAGGACATCGGGATTGCGATAGGCCAGACCCTTTTGGAGAATGTGACTCGGACCGCAGTAGTAGGCCGCAACAGCAAGCCGCATGTCTCCGTGAAATGCGGTCAACAGTTCCGACAGATACTGAATGCCTCCTCCGAGGTTTTCGATTACGGAGAACCGATTCCCGACGCCATACATCGCAGCTGTCGCCGGCATCAGTTGCATGAGGCCCTCGGCATTCTTCTTTGAAATCGCCAAAGGATTCCAGGCCGATTCCTGCGCGATGATTGCGTGAACGAGAGCGCGCGGCACGCCGTAGTGGTCTGCGTAGGCATCGGCGTAATAAACGGCTTCTGGGGCCTGCGCATGTGCGCCCGGGCATTCGAGCCACCAGACAAAGATGGCGGATCCCACGAACATGAGAATGAGCTTCTTCATTTTGGGATTTTCCCTCCGGCAACAACCTCCTCAGATTCACAGCCATCCTCCTTCGCGATCTGCTCAGCGTGCTTCCCAGCCATGCGGACGATCGACTCAAACGCTTCTTTCATCAAAAGGCGCTTGCGGTCGCCTTCTGTCTTTGCGATCAGCGGCAACATGATTTCCTTGTGCTGGGGAAGTATCCGGTCGATTCGCAACAGATCCATGGCCATCGCGACGTCGTTCATTTCTGAGATCGAAGGCGGTTTCTCCAGGGTGTACGCGCGAAGACTCTTGGCCAGTCCCGCGATAAATCGGTGCGTCGCCACGCTCGCCTTCGGGGTGCGCTCTGCCACAATCGCCGCTTCGCGTTCGGCGTTCGGATGTTCGACCACAAGGTAGAAACTGCGCCGCCGAAGGGGATCGCCCAGCCGGCGCTCCCGATTGGAAGTGAGGAACACGTACGGGATGGAGGCCGCGCGAACGGTGCCGAGTTTCGGAATCGATAGCGTCCATACAGAAAGCAGTTCGAGCAGCATGGCTTCGAAGGCATAGTCAACCTTGTCAATTTCGTCGATAAGAAGAACGCAGCGCTTCTCCTGCTCAATCGCTTCGAGTAGGGGGCCAGCCATGAAGAACGACCTGCCGGTGATCTCACGTTTGATCTGCGCCCAGTCTGGTGCCTGGCCGCTCCTGCTCATGAGGAGGACGTAGAGTTCCTGGAGCCCTCGATCGTACTGTCCGATGGCCTTTTCTTCGTTAATGCCCTGATAGCACTGCAGACGGAGGAGGGACACGCCATAAGCGCGCGCGACAGATTGCGCGAGTTCCGTTTTACCCGCACCTGCCGGGCCCTCGAGCAGAACCGGGCGATTGATCCGGCCCGCTAGGTAAACCGCGGTCGCCGTCTTGATATCGGTAAAGTAGCCCGCGCTCTCCAACGCGGCGAGGGTCTCTGATGGTGACGCAAACATCCGGAACACACTCCCGAACGGCTCTGACGTGGGGAGAGCGTAGGACGCATTTGGAATTCGGTCAAACGGGCGTCAGCGAAGTGACCGCTCAGTGAATTGGATAGACTTGGTTGTCCGGACCCATCCATCCCTTTTCAGTCCAGCGAAACCCATAATTGCTCTGATAGGTCTCAATTGTCCCGGGACTTCGATTGCCCAACTGGACCAAGTCTTTCACTTTTGCTTCGTAATAAAGCGTGTAAATCTGACCGCCGTCGACCTGCTGCATCTGCCCATTGGTTTTCGTCAAGCTGAGCAGTTCCTGCGTGTGAAGATTCCGATGAATATAGTTCCAGACCGCCGTAGCATCTTGTTCATTCGGTGGCGGAGGCGCACCCTTGCAGGCCGTAAACTCTCCAACTGCAAAGCTGAACGCTGCTAGCAGGAAAAGGTAGGGAATGAGTCTCTTCATTGCGGGGGAGGTCCTTTGCGAGATTTCATTCTTTCGAGCATCGGTTTCATCTGTTCCAATGTGCTTTCGAAAGCGTCCCGCGCCTCAGCCATCCCTCGTTCCGGTCCGTAGCGGATGACCAGGTGCACGATCAGAGTGCGTGCCAAGGCAAGATCCGTCAACAGAGGCAGGAAGGGTTCAGTCGCCGATTTCTCGAGCTCCTGAACGAAGGCAAGAATCTTCTCCGTATATTCGTCGCTCCGCGTCCTTCCCAGTTCGGTGATCCAATCGGATTCCATCTCGAAGTCTTTATCCATCACCGGCCGCCTCACCACGAATTGGCTGCTCTTTTTGTACCACTGTTCACCTCAACAGCGATTGCGGTGCTTCTCTCCAACGGACGGATTCCTATCGAAAAGAACAAACTTGTGGATGAAATGGCATTACGGAGCCCGGTCCTGGCTCGCACGCAAAGTGATTTGACTGAAATGATGAACCGTTCCAAGATGCTCTCGCGAACCGGTCTCACAACTGGCTCCGTTTCCGCTTACTTGGTTCTGGCCACAATGCAATTCGAAGATGTGTTTCGCGGGCCCGACCGGAGAGAGAGACACTCATGAGCATATTGGAACAAATTGAGCAACGCGCCTCCGCATTGAAAGTCAATGAACTCGCCGAAATTCTTCAAGTTACGCCCCAGCATCTTTATCGCCTGGCATCAGACGGGCTGATCCCCTGTTTTCGCATCGCCGGCGCTATCCGGTTCGATCCCCACGATGTCGCAGAATGGCTCCGGAGCCGCCAGCCCAAGATGGTCCGATCGAGACGCTTGCGAGTAGCGTAAGGCGATCGAAAGCACAGCGAACGGAATTTGCGCCTCAATTTGCCGATCCCGTGACGGCACCCTGCTCGGATCGAAAAGCTGCGGCGGCTAATTCGGCCATGGCACTCTTATCGATGATTTCATGAACTCCCTGGCGTCCAACGTACTTGAGGTACACCATCGTCGAAGCCAGATCGCTGTGCCCCAGCCACTCCTGTAGTGTGCGAATGCTGACGCCTTCTTCAAGGCAGGTTGTCGCGAAGGTGTGCCGGAATTTATGCAGAAACCACTTTCCGCAGTATGGTCCCTCACTGCATTGATTGCCGTACTTGGACGTGCAACGTCCGCAATTGAGCCCGGCACGGCAGGCGATTCTCTTGAGCTTATTCTCGAGTTTCTTGTCTGGCTTGCCTTCAGATGTCGGGAAGATCAGGTCGAGTCGGTTTAGCCCTGTTTGACGGCTCTTGTACTCACGGAGTGCATCAAGAAGAGCTGCTGGGACCGGTATCTCCCGTTCCTCCTTGTCCTTGGGCTTGAAGCCAAGCTGTTTCTTGGCCGTCACGCGGACGCACTTTCGATTGAAATCGATATCTGACCAGGCTGTGTACCGAACCTCTTTGTCGCGCTCGCCGGTTAGGAGAAAGAACAGATAACGAATTCTCTCCCCCGCATCGCAGGCTTTGAACAGAGCTTCCAGATCCTCCGGCTGGTACATCTCCCGCATGTTGGTCACGAAGTTCGGCTTGTCGCGGCCATGCAGAAGCCCAGTGATGCCGTTCAGCCTGAGCCACTGTTGCACGATACCGATGCGGTTGTAGACGGTGCGAGCCTCGTTGCCGATCGAATAGAGGTGCCGCATGAATTCGAGGCAGTCGTTGCGATCGATGTCTTTCACGAGTTCCTTTTTGCAGGTATCGCGGAAACGATAGAGCACATTCCGGTACTCCTCGTAGGTCTTAGGCTCGCGCTGTGGAGGCTCCACGTCCTTGAGATAGGCGTCAATTGACTGCGCAATCGCGCCGACCCCTTTTTCTAAATCAGCGGCGCTGCTCGATTCCGCGGGGCGCGTCAATTCGAGCCTCCGGCGATACGGAGGAGCGTGCCCCTCAGATGGTGACGGAAGAAGCTCCGGTTGCTGGGTAGGCGCAGTTTCGGCTTCCACATCGGTGGCGACTGCGGTCGTCAGCCGGGAGCGCAGCACTGCTTCCACCCTTTCCTGAATGTAGGCTTCGATACCTGTGAATAGAAGACGTGCGGCATTCGAGGTCGATGGTGGTTCGATGGTGACGCCCGCGTAGCGCTCCGTGAGAGTCAACGCCGTCAGAGATTCGGTTTGCACTTCAGGCCGAAGGGCTTCGAGGGCAATTCCGGTTTGCCGGGCCTCGAGTTCCAGCGATTTCAGGCGAGCGCGCTCAAGCACCTCAGCTGCATTCGGGATTGCCGCGCGCAGACGTCGCCCTTTCTCGCGCCATTCGAGGTAGTAGACGCCCTCCGCGTGAACCTCAATGCGACCGCCAACCCGAACTCGATCGCGCAACCGGCCATTGGTCTCGCGCACGACGGGGCAGAGACGCCAGCCTTGGCTCGTCCGAACCTTCTTCAGTACGTTGACCTGAGCTCCGCGATGCGAGCTGTCCACACGGCGTGGCATGGGCGGGATTGTCCGTCCTTCTCAAAACTCGCGCAAACAAGCGCGGCGAAGTGGACACCACAATGGACACCAAACCCGTGGTTTTGTGGACACCATGATGGACACCATGGCGGCAAGTCATTGATTTTAAAAGGATTGGTGCCGAAGAAGGGACTCGAACCCCCACACCCTTGCGAGTACATGGACCTGAACCATGCGCGTCTGCCAATTCCGCCACTTCGGCAC
>Ga0335072_10011773_pt1 | contig 12523 bp, 11 predicted proteins | sample Lox_Sample_21_FD_206725 | JGI IMG/M metagenome (GOLD analysis project Ga0335072, IMG submission 206725) | Soil microbial communities from Loxahatchee National Wildlife Refuge, Florida, United States - Lox_Sample_2.1 | ecosystem: Environmental > Terrestrial > Soil > Wetlands | place: USA...
ACTGGGCCACGCACTAGTATCGCCGCGCTCGCCAAACCCCTGGGGCGGGTCACACACACAAATCCTCGAGGAGGAGGAGATCGGTGAGGATGTACCACCACGTTCCGCGCGTGCGGCTTGGCCTGTCGTGTGCCGCGGTTCTCGGCGTGCTGCTGATGGCAGGCTGCGGCAGCAGCAAGAGCAGCAGCACCAGCAGCGCGGCGGCGCCCGCTGCGTCGTCGACCTCGGCCAGCAGCACCAGCACCAGCGCCGCAACGAGCGCATCGACGAGCACCTCGTCGTGCGGTCCGAAGCCCGGCACCGCGGCCACCGGCAGCCCGATCAAGCTCGGCGCGATCAACACCAAGCAGCCGGGAACGGACTTCACGGACATCGAGAACATGGAAGGCGCGTACTTCGCGTGCGTCAACGCGAACGGTGGAGTGAACGGACACCCGATCCAGCTGATCAAGCTGACCGAGCCGACGCAGCCGGCGCAGATCGCCGCGGACGCGACGCAGCTGGTCCAGACCGACAAGGTGGTCGGGGAGTCGGGCAACTCGAGCATCCTCGAGTGCACGATCAACCACAAGTACTGGGAGTCGCACAACTTCTTCGTGATCGCCGCGGGGATCGCACCGGAGTGCTACTCGACCCCGAACATCGCCGACGTGAACATGGGACCGCGGTACAGCTCCGACGGAGCGGTCCAGTATGTCCTCGGCCTACACCCGAGCAAGATCGTGTTCGACCAGTCCAACGTCCCGGGCACCGGCTACATCGCTGCGGGCCCGGCAGCGCTGGCGAAGAACGCGAACGTGCCGATCACGCAGCTGACCGAGAACGTGCCGATCAACGACGCGAACTCGGTGGCGCTCAAAGAAGTCGACGATGCAGGCCCGAACGGCGCGGTGGTGCTGAACTTCACCCCGCCCGAGGCGCTCGTGATCCTGCAGGCCGCCCAGAAGCTGGGGCTCGAGAACCGGGTCAAGGCGTGGGCCTGCTCGACGCCGTGCAACACCGACTTCCTGGCCCAGTCGCTGGGATCGAAGTGGGACGGCAAGTTCTTCGTGAACGCCGAGCTGGCCGATCCCGATGACACGAACACGCCGACGATGAACCTGTACAAGGCAATCCTCAAGCAGTACGGCACGGACGTGTCCGGCGGCATCGGCAGCTTCAGCGAGATGGGCTTCACGATGGGAGAGATCGCCACACACGCGCTCGAGTCGATCAACGGTGCCTACACCACCCAGAGCGTGAACGCCGCGTTCAAGGCCGTGAAGAACTACGACACGGGGATGCTGTGTCAGCTCTGGACGTTCGGCGACTATCCCCTCCATATCGCCAACAATCAGGACTACACGGTCACTCCGAACAACGGGAAGATGGTGCTCAAGCAGGGCTGCACCAACATCTCCTCGGTCGATCCGCAGATCGCTCAATACCGCAGCGCGGCCGGGACGGCGCCGACCGCACCGGGACAGCCGGCGGGGTGAGCGAGAGGTCATCCACTAAGTAAGTAGGATCCACAAACGATCAGGGCGTCCAGGTAGCGCACATGCTCATCTCCGGCATTCTCGGCCTGCCGAGCTGGCAGGACTTCCAGCCGTTCCTCGTCACCGGGCTCTCGCTCGGTGCGGTGTACGCGCTGTCGGGAGTCGGGATGGTGGTCCTGTACCGGGCCACCGGGGTGCTGAACCTGGCCTTCGGGGCAGTGGGCGCGATGGGCGCCCTGATCGCGTGGTCGTTGATCAACCATTCGGGGTGGAACGAATGGCTCGCATACCTCGTATGCGTGCTGTTCGGCGGCGTGCTGACCCTGTTCTACGGGATGGTCTTCGGCCCGGCGCTGGCCAAGCGTGACCCGCTCGTCAAGGCGACCGCCACGCTGGGCCTGACGCTGATCCTGCTCGGGGTGATGGACCTGCTGTGGACCTCGAGCGGGGGCGCGTCGCGCTCGATCTCGTTCCCGACCGACAACGACACGTTCACGGTCGCCGGGATCCTGGTCGAGTGGACCAACGTCATCGCCCTGATCCTCGGCCTCCTGATCACCATCGCGACGGCCGCGTTCCTCCGTTTCACGAAGCTCGGAACGGCGATGCGGGCGATGGCCAACGACCGTGAGATCACCGCGACCCTGGGCGTGCCGGTGCGACGAGTCGAGGCAGCGGCCTGGTTCGGCTGCGGCGTCCTGTCCGGTCTGGCGGGAATCCTGCTCGCCGACCTCGTGGCGCTCGATGCGACCACGCTCACGTTCCTGGTCCTGTCGTCCCTGGCCGCGACGCTGATCGCGAGACTCAGATCGATCCCGATCACGTTCGTCGCCGCGCTCGTCGTGGGCACGGTCGACGCACTCATCACTCCGATCCAGTCGATCACCAACTACCGGGATATGACGCCGTTCGTGTTCGCCGCGATCGCGTTGCTGCTCCAGAACCGCCGACGCGTGATCACCGTCGGGCGGCAGGGGGTGTAAGCGATCGAGCCCACCGGCGTGAAGACCGACGAGACTCCGGCAGCGGCCAAGACGAGCGGCGGGCCGCCGTCATCGGCCGGATCCCCGCGCTCGATGCGCAGGGTCGAGCCGCGCAAGATGGTGCAGCCGGGCGTGGCGCTGATCCTGCTGCTGTTCGTGCTGCTCGTGCTGCCGTCGCTGTTCAGCACGTACTACATAGACGCGAGCACGCAGGTGGCGATCTACGCGATCGTTGCGCTCGGCCTTGGCCTGCTGGTCGGCCGCGTTGGCATGGTGTCGCTCGGCCAGGCGGCGGTGCTCGCGATCGGCGCGTGGGTGGCGGCACGGATCCTGTTCGCGGGCTCGCTGCCGTTCCCGCTCGTGCTGCTGTGCTCGGGCCTGATCACGATGGTGCTGGGAACGCTGGTCGGACTGCCGGCGCTGCGGCTGAGCGGCCTGTACCTCGCGCTGATCACGCTGATGCTGGCCGGCGCGATCACCGTCGTGCTCGCCACCACGAACTTCCCCAACGGCGGCCACGGCTTCCTCGGCTATAACGGCTCGAGCGTCCACATCCCGCCGATCCGCCGCCCGAGCATCGCGACCGGCGAGACCGCGTACTTCCGATACGCGGTGATCGTCGCGGTACTGATGTTCCTGCTCGTGTGGGCGCACATCCGCACTCGCCCCGGGCGCGCGTGGGCGGCGATCCGCCAGAGTGAGGCAGCGGCACTCGCGGGCGGCATCAACACCACGCTGTACAAGCTGTGGGCGTTCGCGCTGGCCTCGTTCGTCACCGGAGTCGCCGGCGGGTTGCTCGCGGGCGGGCTCCACTATCTCTACTCGATCGATTTCCAGACCCAGGACTCGATCACGCTGTTCGCGGTGGTCCTGATGGGCGGCGCGTACAGCCTGTGGGGCGCGGTCCTCGCCGGGATCCTGCTCCAGTTCTTCCCCGCTCTGTTCACCAACTGGGGTATCTCGCCAGACTGGCTGACGATCCTGTTCGGGGTCGGCGTGCTCCAGGTGCTGACGACGGCGCCACGCGGCATCGTCGACCAGTTCCCCAAGGACATGGCCAAGCTCGGCCGGTTCCTGTATCGCCTGGTCAACCGTCCCGCCCCCTCGACGAGTGGGGATCCGTGATCGAGGTCTCCGATCTGACGGTCCGCTTCGGCGGGGTGACGCCGCTTGACCAGATGAACGTCAAGTTCGACAAGGGGACGTGCGGCCTGATCGGGCCCAACGGCGCCGGTAAGACAACGTTCTTCAACGTCCTGAGCGGGTTCGTCAAGCCTGTGGCCGGCAGCGTCTCCGCGTTCGGCGACGATCTGCTGGCGATCACTCACTTCCGCCGTGCCCGCTGGGGCGTGCGCCGCACATTCCAGACCGAGCAGGCGATCGAGGAGCTGTCGGTTTTCGACAACGTCGCGATGATCCACGAGAACTCCAGGATGAGCGGGTCCACCCGCCGCCAGGACGTGCTCGACGCGATCTCGTTCGTAGGGATGGACATCGATCCTGGCTCGCGCGTGGGCACGCTCGGCGCCGCGCAGCGCCGCCTGGTTGAGCTCGCTCGGGCCGTCGTCGGCAGGCCGCGACTGGTCCTGCTCGACGAGCCCGCGGCCGGTCTCCCCGACGAGGAGACCGCGCACATGGGCGAGGTGATCCGCCAGATCCCCGAGCAGACCGGCGCGATGACGATCCTCGTCGACCACGACATGAGCCTCGTGTCAGCGTGCTGCGAGGAGACCGCGGTGCTCGACTTCGGCAAGATGATCGCCTCGGGTCCGACCGCCGAAGTGCTGCGCGACGAGCGCGTGATCAAGGCCTACCTCGGAACCGAGGAGGTCGTGTGACCACCGGCGGTGGCGTGATCACAGGCGGTGGCGTGGCCGCGGGCGACGTGCTGCGCGTCGATGATTTCGTCGTCGCGCGCGGCGGGCGCAACGTCGTGCGAGGCGTGAGCCTCGAGATTCCGTCCGGCGAGATCACCGCGCTGCTCGGCCCCAACGGCGCCGGCAAGTCGAGCATGGTGCTCGCGATCGGCGGGGTGCTGAAGCCGGTCGCCGGCAAGGTCGTGCTCGATGAGCGGGACTTCGCCGGCAAGCGTCCCGAGCGGATCCGCGCGGCCGGGATCGCGATCGTTCCCGAGGGCCGCCGGCTGCTCCCCGAGCTGACCGTGGCCGAGAACCTCCGCGTCGCCACGTACACGATGACCGGCGGGGACGCCGACGCCGGGCGCAAGCGCGCGCTCGAGCTGTTCCCCGAGCTCGAGAAGCGCCTCGACTACCCGGCTCGCTCGCTGTCGGGCGGCGAGCAGCAGATGGTCGTGCTCGCGCAGGCGCTCGTTTCCCACCCGCGGTTCGTGATCATCGACGAGCTGTCGCTCGGCCTGGCGCCGGTCGTCGTCAATAGACTCGTGCCGACGATCCGGTCGGTCGCCGAGGCGGGGGCCGGCGTGCTGCTGATCGAGCAGTTCGCGACGCTCGCGCTGGGGCTGGCCAACCGCGCCTACATCATGGAAGGCGGCCGGATCCAGTACTCGGGCATGGCCAAGGAGCTGCGCGAGAACCCGGCCATGCTCCAGTCCGCCTACCTGTTGCGTACCCGCAACGGCGCGGGCACCCCGGAGCCGCTGACGGGCCCGCAGCTGCGTTCCACATGACAGTGACGTCGATCGAGCACGTGCTCGTGCTCAGCGACGACATCGACGCCACCCGCGACTTCTACTGCGCGGTGGTCGGTCTAAGCGTGGGCGAGCGCCCTCCGCTCGCGTTTCCCGGGTATTGGCTGTACGCGGGCAGCACCGCGTGCGTGCACATCGCCGAGCGCGGGCCGTATGCCGCGCACGCGGCGGGGCTCGGTCTGAGCGTCCCCGAACGCGACCCGGGCGTCGGCCCGGTCGACCACGTCGCGTTCAGCGCCGGCGACTACGACGCGCTCGTCGAGCGGCTCGCGTCCCGCGGGGTCCCGGCGGTCACCAACGTCGTCCCCGGAGGCCCCCGCCAGGTGTTCATCGAGGATCCGAACGGCGTCCGCGTAGAGATCAACGTTCACGGGAGGAGCTGAGTGACCGAGCATCGAACCACCCCGCCGTTCCGTGCCGACCACGTCGGCAGCCTGCTGCGCCCGGCCGAGTTGCTGAGCGCGCGCGACGATCACGCCGCCGGGCGGATCGACGACGACGAGCTGCGCGCGATCGAGGACAACGCGATCCGCGATGCGGTGAAGCTCCAGCAGGACGCCGGGCTCCAGTCGGCCACCGACGGCGAGTTCCGCCGCGCCACGTGGCACATGGACTTCATCTACCAGATCGGTGGGATCTCGCAGGCGCCCGGCGACATCAAGGTCCAGTTCCAGAACGAACAGGGGACCGTCGAATGGACCCCGGCCGCCCTCCATATCACCGAGAAGATCCACCTCGACCACACGATCTTCGCCGACGCGTTCGGATTCCTGAAGTCGGCCGTCAACGGGGCCACGCCCAAGCTCACGATCCCCTCGCCGAACATGGTCCACTACCGTGGCGGCCGAGCGGCTGTCGACGAGCGCATCTACCCCGACATGGAGGAGTTCTGGAGTGACCTGTGCGCCGCGTACGCGGACGAACTGCGGGCGCTCGGCGAGCTCGGGTGCACGTACCTCCAGTTCGACGACACCTCGCTCGCGTACTTGAACGACCCGCGCCAGCGCGAGCAGATCCGCGAGCGCGGGACGGGCGACGTCGAGCACCTCCACGAGCAGTACGTGCGCAACATCAACCGCGCGCTCGAGGGCAAGCCCGACGGGATGACCGTCACCACCCACCTGTGTCGGGGCAACTTCCGCTCATCGTGGGCGGCGGAAGGAGGCTATGACTTCGTCGCCGAGGCGCTGTTCGGCGGGCTCGGCGTCGACGGTTTCTTCCTCGAGTACGACGATTCTCGTTCGGGCGGGTTCGAGCCGCTGCGGTTCGTGCCCAAGGGCAAGTACGTCGTGCTCGGCCTGGTCACGACGAAGACCGGCGAGCTCGAGTCCAAGGACATGCTCAAGCGCCGGATCGAGGAAGCCGCGCAGTACGTGCCGATCGAGCAGCTGTGCCTGTCGCCGCAATGCGGGTTCTCCTCGACCGTCGAGGGCAACGTGCTCACGCGCGAGCAGGAGATCGCCAAGCTGGAGCTGATCGTGGAGACCGCGGCCGAGGTCTGGGAGGACTGAGATGCGCGCCGCGGTCACCGAGGGAGTTCAGGCGATGTCGATCGTGGACCGCCCCGAGCCGTCCGACCCGGGCCCGGGCGAGGTCGTGGTCATGCCCCAGTCGGTCGGGATCTGCGGCTCCGATTACCACTTCTTCCTGGGCGAGCTGTCGCCGGAGGCGGGCGGCTCGCAGTTCCCACGCGTCCAGGGGCACGAGATCGGGGCGACGATCGCTGCCGTCGGCCCGGATTGCGCTCCCGAACTCGTGGTAGGCCAGCGAGTCGCGATATGGCCGCTGCGCGCGTGCGGCGAGTGCTATCCGTGCAGCGTCGGACGTCCCAACACGTGCGACTACTTCGAGCTGATCGGGATCCACAGCGACGGCGGCCTCCAGGAGCTGCTCGCTGTCCCCGCCGAGCAGGTGTACCCGATCCAGGCCGACGATGCCGCGGTGGCGGCGCTCGCCGAGCCGGTGTCGATCGCGGTGCGCGCGGTCAACCGCGCGGGCATCGCGCCCGGCGAGCGGGCCGTCGTGTTGGGCGCCGGCCCGATCGGCCAATGCATCTGCCTGGTCGCGCGCGAGCGCGGCGCGGACGTGCTCGTCGTCGACCTCCAGGACACCCGTCTTGCGCTGAGCCGCGACATCGGGGCGGACACGCTCGTGTGGACGGGCCACGACGAGGTGGTCGCGTTTGCGCGAGATTGGGCCGGGCCGGCGGGACCGCCGGTGGCATTCGACGCCACCGGAGCCCCGGTCGCGGTCCGCGCGATGATCGACATGGTCGCCTCCGCAGGGCGCGCCGTGCAGGTCGGGATGTCGGCCGACGAGGTCACGTTCCGCCTCGGCAGCCTGACCGAGAAGGAACTCGATCTGCTCGGCGTGAGTTGCTGCGGCGCCGGCGAGTTCGGCGAGGCGGTCGCCGTCGTCGAGCGCAACACGCCATTGCTGGCGCCGCTGATCAGCCACCGGTTCGCGCTGGACCAGGCGCCCGAGGCGATCCGGTTCGCGATCGAGAACCCCACCGATGTGATGAAGGTCGTCATCGGCGACTAGCTCCGGTGGCGTCCGCCTCGGGAGTCTGGGTCTCGCTGCGCTCGACGTCCGTGGGGCCGGTTCCGCGCGGCATCCCTGCCGCGCGGGGCCGTCGCCGCAATGCCGGTTGCGCAGGGCATCCATGCCCTGCGGGATCGGCGCGCACCTATGGATGGCTGAGAGTCGGCGGGGCATTTAACGGCGGGCACCTGGAGCATGGGTGTGGCGTCCCCCCATCCGTGCCGGAGCGCCGCGGAGCATGCGTAACCTGCCACTCGAGCCCGAATCCCGTGACCGTGGCCTGTCACGCATGCCCCACATGCGTAGTAGGCCACGGTCAGAGGAAACCGCCTCGAATGGCGTGTTACGCATGATCCGGAGCCGCGATCCGCCCCGGGAACGACCCCACCCATCCTCCAGGTGCCGCCGTTGACGTTGCCACGCCGACTCTCAGCCATCCATAGGTCCGCAACCACCCCGCAGGGCATGGATGCCCTGCGGAAGCGGCCCCACGGACGCCGAGCGAAGCGAGGCCCATTCGAGACCCTCCGGTAGCGGTTCCGTTAAGAGTTGTTAGCTCCGGCGCGCGGCGCGGTTAAGCCTGGGGTCAGGCGCCCGGAAAGTGGTAACGCCATGCGTATGCTCGGCCGATAGGAGCATAGGGCCGGCAGACAGATCGATTCCGACGGGAGGGAGCCCAGGTGCGACGGGTGAGGCTTACCGAGGGCGGTGCCCGCCGGGGGCGGCGGGTGATTGCGCTGCTGGGGGCCGCGATCGCGGTACTTGCCCTGCTCGTTTCGGGGATCGCTCTGGCGCTGCCCGACAACGACGCTTCCACAGGCGTCGCCTCGGGTCCGCGCCATCCCGCCGAGTTCGCCTCGGCCCAGGTACCGGCGCACCGGCGGTCGGCGCACCGCGCCGGCGCCGGCTCCGGTTCCGCGGCGGATGCGGTGCTGACGATCAGCCCGACCGCGAGCACGACGGCAGTTCCCCCGTCTTACTTCGGTCTATCGACCGAGTACTGGGCGCTACCGATCTTCGAGCGCGACATGCCGGTGTTCGAGCGCGTGATCTCGCTCCTGCACGTGCCGGGCAACGGGCCGCTGGTGCTGCGGATCGGCGGCGACTCGGCCGACCATTCGTTCTGGATGCCGAAGAAGCCGAAAGACATGCCGTCGTGGGCGTTTGCGGTCACGCCCACGTTCCTCACGCAGTTGCGGACTCTCGTCAAGCGCGACCCGGTCAAGCTGATCGTCGACCTCAACCTGGTCACGGACACGCCGTGGACGGCCGCCACCTGGGCGCGCGCCGCCGAGACGTCGCTCCCGCGCGGCAGCATCGTCGGGTTCGAGGTCGGCAACGAACCGGACCTGTACACCCACTCTTACTGGTCGGCGATGGTCGCGCGCTCACCGCTCGAGGCCCGGCCGCTGCCGCTCGAGCTCACCCCGGACAGCTACGTCGACGACTTCCGCGACTACGCGAACGTGCTTGGCGAAGGCGCGCCCGATATCCCGCTGATCGGCCCCGCGGTGGCGCACCCCCGAGTCAGCCTGCCGTGGATCAAGGCGCTGATCGCCGCCGAGCGCCCCGAGCTCGGCGCGATCACCGGCCACCTGTATCCGTACTCCGAGTGCATCAAGCACAAGTCGAACTCGGGCTATCCGACGGTCGCGCGCCTGCTGAGCTTCCAGGCCGTGGGCGCGCTGGCCAAGGACGTCGCCGGCGCCGTCAGGGTGTCGCACGACGCCGGCCTGAAGTTCCGCTTGACCGAGCTCAACTCGGTCACGTGCGGCGGGAAGGCGGGCGTCAGCAACACGTTCGCGACCGCACTGTGGGCGCCCGACGCGCTGTTCACGCTGATGCGGGCGGGCGTCGACGGCGTCAACCTCCACGTTCGGGCCTACGCGATCAATGCGCCGTTCTCGCTCGACCGGCGTGGCCTCTACGCCCGGCCTTTGCTGTACGGCCTGATCATGTTCGCGCGAACGCTCGGCGCCGACGCGCGGCTCGTCCGCCTGCATATGGCCCATGCCCGCTCGCTGAACCTGAGCGCCTGGGCCGTCCGGGTCCGCGGCGGGCTCCTGCACGTGCTGCTGGTCGACAAGAGCAACCGCAGCGTCCGGGTCGACCTGCACCTGCCCGCCACCGGCCCGGCGTCGGTCCAGCGGCTGCTCGCCCCGTCGGCGTCGTCGACCACCGGCGAGACGCTCGACGGCCAGCGGCTTGGACCCGACGGCACCTGGATCGGGACGCGCGTGACGCAGACGATCACCCGTGGCGCCCACGGCTACATGGTGACGCTTCCCCGGCACAGCGCGGCGCTCGTGGGAGTGCGGATCGGTACTCCTCGCATCGCCGGCGTGCCCACGCTGGGGACCGGCCACCACCGGACGAAGGTCCGTCACCACGCGGGCCGTTCAGTGGCCACGCTGGTCGCCGACAGGACCGACCGCCGCGGTACGCGTCGCGCCTGAGCGACCGCGTCGAATATCGCGCTCAGAAAACGACCGTGGTGTTCCCGTGGCGGAGCACGCGGTCTTCGCAGTGCGCCTGCACGGCGCGCGCGAGCACCGTCCGTTCGATATCGGCGCCCAGATGCGTCAGCCGCGCGACATCGTCTCGATGGCTCACCCGCTCGACATCCTGCTCGATGATCGGCCCGGCGTCGAGCTCCTCGGTCACGTAGTGGGCGGTGGCGCCCACCAGCTTGACCCCTCTGGCCTTGGCGCGCGCGTACGGGTTGGCGCCGGCGAACGCCGGCAGGAACGAGTGGTGGATGTTGATCACGGGGACGGCGAGCCGCTCGAGGAACTCGCCGGACAGGATCTGCATGTAGCGCGCGAGCACGACGAGGTCGCACTGGCCGTCGAGCAGCTCGAGCAGCTTCGCCTCGGCCTCGGGCTTGCGGTCGGGGTCGACGGGCACGTAGTGGTACGGAACCTCGAACAGCTCGACGTCGGCGCGGAGGTCGGGGTGGTTAGACGCGACGAGGGCGATCTGGCCCTCGAGCTCGCCGCGGCGCCAGCGCCAGAGCAGATCGAGCAGGCAGTGGTCATAACGCGACACCAGCACCGCGATTCGCTTGCGCCGCGCGGAGTCCCACAGGCGCCACGTCATCCCGAGCGGCTCGGCGACCTTCAGCCCGAACTGCTCGCCCAGGCCGTCCCGCTTCTCGGGGGCCAGGGCGAACTCCATCCGCAGGAAGAACGTCCCGCCCTCGGGGTCGGTCGAGTACTGGTCGGAGCGGACGATGTTCGCGCCGGACTCGTATAGGAAGCGCGAGACGCCGGCGACGATCCCCGGCCGGTCAGGGCAGGAGATCAGCAGGCGCAGCAGCGAGACCGTCACCGCTCACGATGCCTGGAGCGGGGCCGGCGCGAGCTCGAACTGGGAGATCCCACGTAGATCCTCGACGCGGGCGTCGATCTCGCCGGCGGTGAGGCGGTCCATCCGCTCGGTGCCGAACTCCTCGACGTTGAATGACGCCAACGCCGTGCCATACGCCATCGCCTGCCGGAGGGTCGGATCGGTGAGCCGCTCGCTGCGGTGGCGGGCCAGGTAGCCGACGAACCCGCCGGCGAACGTGTCGCCGGCGCCGGTCGGGTCGATGACCGTCTCGAGCGGGTACGCGGGGAGCGCGAAGAACCGCTCCTCGGTGATCAGCGCGGAGCCGTACTCGCCCTGCTTGGCGATGACGACGGACGGTCCCATCGCGAGCACCTCGCGTGCGGCGCCGACGATGCTCGGCCGCTTCGTGAGCTGGCGCAACTCGGCGTCGTTGAGCATCACGCAGTCGACGCGGCGAATCACCTCGACGAGCGCGTCACGCGCGATGTCGATCCACAGGTTCATCGAGTCCATCGCGACGAACTGCACCTGCCCGCACTGCTCAAGCACGCTGAGCTGGAGCTCGGGCTGGATGTTCGCGAGAAACAGGACGTCGCAGTCGCGCGAGGACGCCGACAGCTGCGGCTGGAAGTCCTCGAATACGTTGAGCTGGGTATCGAGGGTCACGCGCGAGTTGAGGTCCCAGCCGTACTCGCCCGCCCAGAAGAACGTCTTGCCGTCCGGGACCCGTTCGACGTCCGCGATATCGGTGCCGCGTGTGGCCAGCACGGCGAGGTCCTCGTCGCCGAAGTCCGCGCCCACGCGCCCGACGACGTGGACCTGGTCGAAGAACGACGCCGCCAGCGCGAAGTGCGTGGCGGCGCCGCCGAGCATGCGCTCGCGCTCGCCGAACGGCGTCTTGACCGCGTCGTACGCGACCGATCCGACGACGGTGATGCTCACGCGCTGACGACCTCAGCGGGGGTGCTCAACCCGGCGGCCGCCGCGAGCGCGGCGGCCTTGTCGGTCCGCTCCCACGTGAAGTCGTTGTCCTCGCGGCCGAAGTGACCGTAGGCCGCGGTCTTCTGGTAGATCGGCCGGTGGAGCTTGAGGTAGCTCCGGAACGCGCCCGGACGCAGATCGAAATGCTCGTTGATCAGCTCGAGGATCTTCGAGCGCGAGACCTTCTCGGTCCCGAACGTCTCGACCATCGTGGACACGGGATGGGCCACGCCGATCGCGTACGCCACCTGGACCTCGGCGCGGTCGGCCAGCCCGGCCGCGACCACGTTCTTGGCCACGTACCGCGCCGCGTACGCGGCGCTCCGGTCCACCTTCGACGGATCCTTGCCCGAGAACGCGCCGCCGCCGTGGCGGGCCATGCCGCCGTACGTGTCGACGATGATCTTGCGCCCGGTCAGCCCGCAGTCGCCCATCGGACCGCCGATCACGAACCGGCCGGTCGGGTTCACGAGCAGGTTGCGGCGAAGCGTCTTGCGGTCATACAGATCGTCGGGTAACTCGGGCTCGACGACGTGCTC
>Ga0335072_10011774_pt1 | contig 12523 bp, 10 predicted proteins | sample Lox_Sample_21_FD_206725 | JGI IMG/M metagenome (GOLD analysis project Ga0335072, IMG submission 206725) | Soil microbial communities from Loxahatchee National Wildlife Refuge, Florida, United States - Lox_Sample_2.1 | ecosystem: Environmental > Terrestrial > Soil > Wetlands | place: USA...
TCCATACGGCACTGTTGAAGACATGGAAGTGCTCATCCAAGAGTGCCATAATCTGGGAATGCGCCTGATCCTCGATCTCGTCGTCAATCATACCTCTCACGAACATCAGTGGTTCCAAGAATCAAAGTCGTCAAAGGATAATCCAAAGCGGGATTGGTATATCTGGAGGCCTGCCAAGTACGATATAAATGGAAAACGATGGCCACCGAACAACTGGCGGAGTAACTTTGGGGGAAGTGCCTGGGAATGGGACGAGGAGACACAAGAGTACTATCTACACCTCTTCGCCCCTGAGCAGCCTGATCTAAACTGGGAGAATGAGATCTGCCGAGATGCTATCTACGACAGCGCAATGCGATTCTGGCTCGACAAAGGAGTTGACGGTTTCCGAATCGACACAGTCAACATGTACAGCAAAGGATCCGAAATGCCTAATGCTCCTATCGTGGACAAAGGAAGCTTCGTCCAGCCTGCCGCTGCTCTTTTCTGCAACGGCCCTCGCATGCACGAATTCCTCCGCGAGATGAACACCAAAGTTCTCAATCACTACGACGCAATGACCGTCGGCGAGCTTCCACATACACCAGACCCAGCACACGTCTTACAATACGTCGGCTCCGGCGATAAGCAGCTAAACATGGTCTTCCAATTCGATATCGTGGACCTGGGCACTGGCAAGATGAACAAGTACGATTTCGAGGGCTACACACTCCCAGAACTGAAAGCGGTGGTGACCAAATGGCAACAGTTCATCGTTGGCACCGACGGCTGGACGACCGCCTTCTGCGAGAACCACGACCAAGGCCGCTCCGTCTCCCGCTTCGCCTCTGACGCCCCGCAACACCGCGAGAACTCGGCCAAGATGCTCGCCATCATGATGGCCACGCTCACCGGCACCTTATTCCTCTACCAGGGCCAAGAGATCGGCATGATCAACATCCCCAAGGACTGGCCCATCGACGACCTGCAGGACATCGAGTCCATCAGCTACTACCACTCCGTCGCAGCACGCACAAGCAACGACCCCAAAGCCCTCGCGCGCGTCATGGAGGGCATCCAGGCCGTCGGCCGCGACAACGCGCGCGTGCCCATGCAGTGGGACGATTCTCCCCACGCGGGCTTCACTGCGCCGGACGCCACACCGTGGATGCGAGTGCACGATCTGTATGCCGAGATCAACGTCGCGAAGCAGGAGCGGGAGCCGAAGAGCGTGCTCGGTTTCTGGAAGCAGATGCTGAGGCTCAGGAAGGATTATCGGGATCTCTTCGTCCATGGCGGCTTTGAGCTTTTCGATGCAGAGGACGAGAAGACTTTCGTCTACGCGAAGGAGTTTGCCGGTCAGAAGGCGGTGACGGTGTTGAACTTTACCGGAGAGAGGTTGCCGTTTAGGAAGCCGGATGTGAAGGGGAAGTGGCGGCTCCTGGTTGGAAACTTCGAGGAGCATGAGGAAGGGGTGCTGATGCCGTATGAGGGGAGGGTTTATCTTTTGTCCTGAACAGATTGGATGTTTTGGGTTCGTGAACCTGCATTGCGCTGAGGATATAGTTGGCGCATGATGCTGATAAACTGGGCTGGTACAATGCTATAAATTTCTGTGTGCGGTTGTCCTGTTTTCTTACTGCTTTAATGCCATAGACTGTCGATTAATAGAGAGTGTTACTTTTAGGGTGTAATGTAACCATCTGTGAATTACGCGATGCGGTATAGCGCACCCCGTGCCGGGTATAGCGCCAGTTTTTTGCCTGAGCAACTACAAAGCCTCTCTCCTGTCGCCGGTTTACCATCCTTCCTCTATCTTCCTCCCCGATCGCCGATATTACTCCCTTCCCTTGCCGTATCCCAATGACCGGCTCGCAATGGAAGCGCTGCGCTATTCTGGTCGTTTCACTCTCTCTTTCCTAAACTTTCATTGACACCGCGTCCCTAAGAAATCTTCGTTGCACCGAGACAGACCGGCGACACTTAAATTAGTAACACTCCAGTCTTACGCCTGATTCAATTGCTAACCTCAATTACGTCGAGAAGGCGCCAATATTTATCTTAATTGCAATAGTTACTTAGTTAGCATTAAACCAAATCTTTTTGAAGGCTTAATTTGCCTTGCAAAACTAAGATTCTATAGCTACCTCTAGATTGATGCTTTTTGCGTTAATCAAAAAATCCTTGCAAAGCGAAATTCGTAGACCTCTTTGATAGGCAAGATATACTCTAAAGCAGCTAAAATAATTGCCTAGCTTGGAAAAGAATCTAGGGATACTAAGGGTATCGTGTGGTTGCACAATTACTTTATACCTAAATTAAGGAACAAGCTGTGGATACTGTGACAGTTGTCATATGCACACGGATAGCCAACAGCTTAGGTTAGCTAACGAGGTCGTAACCGATTAGGTAACTGTTGGTACGACTTCGGTATATCACTAGGATGGGGGAAAACTGGGTTCAATTGATGCTTCTTGTCTCTGTCTACTACCTGCGGTTGAGGTTTATATAGTTACAGTTTTGGCTCCTCGCGTCGCCCCACCCGTTCGCTATGCGGTCCGAAACCATGCCCATACAATTGTGAAACCATGTCCGTACAGTTGTGAAACTACGTTCAGACAGTAACTGATAACTGCTGTTAACTAAGGGATATATTAGAGTTATAATAGCTAGTTGGTGTATATAAAGGGACCACTTGCCCTTAAAGGGCCTTCCTTCAATCCTTAGCTTAGTATTTTCGAATAGTGCAATTTACAAAGCGGATCTACTCTTGTATACAAGTCTGCACAGATTCTATTAGGTCTGTAAGACTCTTTCTGTTGTCTGTAAGGTTACTCTCCTTATCTGCATTGCCTTCCCTCTCGCCTTAGGTCTTCCTCTTGCCCTAATTCTTGTTGTAATAATCATCTTCTAGCTTAGTGCCTATTCAGCCTTCTTTATTCTCGAGCTTTAGCACCCTTGGCATCCCTTTGTTCAACTACTAGCTAAAGCTTTAATAAGAGTAATGTTCGCTTGCACGATTATTACGCTTTTAAGAAGAATCAACCTCAACGTCTCAAGGAAGAGGGTATAACTTAAGCCCAGATCTCCTTCTAATTAGTTCCAAGCTCTTCGACGGCTCGATCAATATGCTCTGTACGATTCTATGTTGTTTGTATTTTCAAAGGATGTAGCTGCCTTCGCTAAGACGTATTAGTCTATAACAGGTGCCATCACTACATCGTGCGTTCTTACCACATCAAGTGTAAGCATCCGTAGCACCTGAAGCACCTAGAAACTTCAGCATTTTCCTAACCTGTGCCGTTTCAGATAGGTAGGCACCACCTCTAGAATTGTTTCTCTGTTCCAGAAATCATCGTGAGAATAGTCGCCAGCAAACCTCTTTCTTTGAGCTGTAGTTCCCCATTGCGCCCTAAGCAACCAATCCGCCTCTCTCTGGTCACCAATGTGGAAGGATGGAATGGATGTGCCGTCGCAGTGTACGATCGTTGGGACAATAAGTAGGTCAGCGTATAGCTCAAAGCCAAACCTCACAAAAAAAACAACTGTATTCTGTATCTTGTAAGGAAAATTCTGTTTAAAACCCGTATATTGTCCGTAAAACTGTCCGTACTCGTCCGTAATTAATCCCTTCAGCAGTCGCTCGTCCTCTCCGTATCCGTAAAACCTAACTGTCTGTATTCCCATCCCGTCCTAGATAATGATAAAAGAGAGTCTACAAGCTGGCCAAAATACACTAATGCCTTCGGTACGAGAACAAATATCGCCCAAAGTCATATGATTTTTATAGGGGACTACGACATAGTGCTCTGTAGTCGCACTAAACAGGTGAAACTGTACTAATTAATACCGGTATTGTTGCTTCCGATACGGATCTGTAGGATCCGTAGAAGTGATACTGTTGATGAGACAGTAGTGCCCTGAATGAGCCCATGACTGCCGCAATTCGAACAACAGCAGATTACACTGGTCAGTGACGGTTGGACCAATCTCCGTGGGCAAAGCATAGTTAACTACACGCCTGTAACACAGACTGGGGCTGTTTTCTATAAGTCTACGGCAACTGACACTGAAAGGTAAGTGAATTGGTCCTGTTCTATGGAAACAGCTAACTAGATATAAGCATACAGGCGAAAACGTTGCGGTCGGCCTGATGGATGTTATAGAGGCCATTAGGCCGAATAACATCGTGGCCATCATCACAGACAATACTGTCAACATGAAGAAGGCCTGGGAGGAGATCCATGCCATCTATCCCGAGATGATTTGCTTGGGGTGTGGCTCCCATATGACAAACTTTCTACTGAAGAATGTCGTGGCGATTCCCGAGCTTTCCAACTGCTTCAAAACGACTTTAACGATCATCACATACTTCAGAACACATGCTGCTGAACGGTAGGGTCATGTGAAAGCTCTAGGCTCGCACCTTACATTGGTTATCCGGTATCAGGATGCGGCCATCCCAAGTTCTCTGCGATGTCGGACCAAATGCAATCTTTCGCTGTCTTCAGATTCTTTATCACTAGCCTCAAAGTTCAGGCTCCTATCCTTTTGTTTCTGTACCTTTACCATCTATCTGACTCTTCTTACACAGACCCGTAATCGATTCGCGCAACACTAGCAGAAATGGCTGGCGCATCATAGTATATGCTAGAGAACCATTTTCTATGACGAGCTCCGCACTACAACTTTAGCCTCGTCTAACAGGAGTTAGAACAGCAACCAAAGTCGACTAGGACAATAGTGACTTACTAACTTCCGGTGAAAAGGAGAAAGAATATAAAATTTGCTATCGTGCGGAAGTGAGTCATTCTTAGTTACCTGTCGCATATAAATTATAAATATTTAGCTATCAGCACCAGAAGTATACGTTGAGAATATGCCTTGATCACTCCTGAAGTCAACATCAGTTAGAATTCACTCTGGCGCATCCGATTTTTAAATAATTATCTATCAGCATCAAAATCATACGTTGAGAGCGCGTCTTTAAACATCCTCGGCATCAATGTCAGTTATCATCCATATTGTCCGACATGCTGAAGTAAGTGCGAATTAACTTTTATTCCCTATAGCTAGTAACTGAAACCTATATTAGAGCTACAAGAACCTTTATGAATACGACTATTCAGGGGAAAATAAAGATCCTGGTCTGACATGGAGGGGAATTTATCAATGTGATGGAATACGCGATAGATTTCCTTACGGAGAATATCTTACTCATATTATCTGCTCGCCACTGACCCGTGCCATCGACACTACATTACGGTCCTTCAAACACTTGGGTCTTCCAATTGTGGTCTTCCCTCACTTGCAAAGCCTGTCTTGTGAGCAGTCTGGGATTGGGCTCAGCGTGGGCGAGCTAGCTAAGAAGTACAAAAAGTCCGAGACCTTGGATCTAAGTCACATGGAAGAAGAATGGAACTCTAAAGAAGGAAAATGGGACCCAGACGAGTACAAAGGTGTTATGGCGGAAATTGAGTCGTGGCTAAGGGGAACCGGAGACCCACCGTTACAAAAAGGCAGTCGACGAGAGATATTAATCGTCACTCATTCGAGTTGGATACATACATTCACAAGCAACCTAGGTAATCCTAACCTGTCATAAGCCCTAAGAGCTGCTAACAAAGTCCATTTTAAACATAGGAGCTGAGACGCATTCTTCCTCTGGCCCGGAATGGTTCACTTTCCGATTCGATTCAAACGGTCGTTTCCACCGCGTAACGAACCCGCAAAACCTTCCAAAATACAGAGATGAATAAATGACCGTTCGAGGCAGAGAGAAAAACTTTTAGAGCCTCAGCTTCAAACTTGGCTTGGGAGCTGTAAAACGAGTGCTTGCAAACGTTATTCGGGTGTTGAATAAGATGCTGTTGAGGCTGCGTATGAGTCTGATAAGAAGTGCTTTATAAAGTGGACTCGTATGCGTACAACTTTCCTACTTCATTTCTAACTAGTTACATAGATGGTAAACTCATAGGGCGGGCCATGGCGGAACACCTTAGTTAAAGATCTTCATTTCCGTGATGCGCTCATATCGTTTTAGCCGGCAAGTCTTGCCGTGAGAGATTCTTCGCAATTTTTTTTTTTAATAAAAAAAAAAAAAAGGCCATGACGTATCCAAGCGATCCTATATTTTCATGGTGAGATTTTTTTTTGTGTTCAGGATGAGTGAATAAGACTAATAAAATAGGTCCCGAACAGGTCCCGAACATGGCTCTACCCGCGAAGTCCGTGTTCTTTCCCTAGGCATGTGAAAGTGGGTCTTTGAGTCACAATATTGCTTGGCAAGGCCGAAATCATTGACATTCTCCGTAGTGCAGGCGCCTTACTTTAGTAGTGGTAGGGATGTGGTGATATTCTCCACTATCGAAGTGCCTAAGTATACTGCCAAGGAATATCTTAGGCCGGCCTACCTTAATAGGCAAGCGGTGTAATTAGTAGGACCCTGAAATCGACACCTAATGTCAACGTAGATGCACCAATGGAATTTCAGGATGTGATTTCGGCCCTGTGCGGATGTGGGCTGTTTGAAGCAGGAATTTTGCATTGCAGCGGGTGTCCAACCTTGACAGTGGCGACAGTATGAAGGGTGCCCCTGAGTTGGAAAGTAGTAATCAAAATCAAAGAAGTCACGTTGCCATCAAAAGAAACACTCAGAGTCGCCTGCTGCAGAGGTGGTGGTGGAAATAAGCTTCTGTGCCATAGCTTCATCAGGGATGCTTCGACCAATGGAAATTTGTTGCTAGACCCTCCATTACGAGACATTAAATATCCTGCTCCTTTGATCATAATAAACTCAAGAAAAGAAAGGCTTCGCATCTTCATTTTCGACATGTATGTATCACTTAACCTGCATACGCATCAATCTAGTGGTTACTGTGGCACAACTGGAGAATATATAAACTGTGGAACCCAATACTGAGATATATTAACCAGCATAGCGGACATTCCTTGAAAATACATCGCATAAACTCCTTCCCAAAACTTATCGCAGAAGTAGCCTTCCAATCCTTATAGAATATTTCTCCCAGTGTACCAATCCATACCTAAAAACCATCGTTGAGGCATCAGCAGGCATCCATATAGTCTCCTATCCTCCAGCGTGAGTGTTACGATGTACATCCCTGTCCTCGATTCTAGTGAACTGCCTGTCACAACCTCCGAATGAACAAAAAATAGACAAAGCAGGGTTATGAATCCTTGCATGACGCGCTGCAGCCTCCTTTGTCAAAAAGATCCTGTCGCAGCCCTTCGCCACGTTGAGCGGACAGAGGAATGTAGGCTTCATATTTCCTGGCTGGGGAGTCCATGAAGCGTCGGCATCGTCGGAGAGATTGAGGATCCTGGCGCCATCACAGTGCTGTAGGCGAACCTCGTCCTCGTCGCAGTCATAGCAATCTCGACATCTCATATGGTTGCAGTCTCGAGTGCGGCATTTTTCAGGAGTCTGCTGCGCCCATCTGAAATTACTATCCATGTTCCAGTTCTTATACGCGCACTAGAGGCAGTAAGAATTAAGGTTAGTTTAGCATCTTTTAAATAGGGAAGGGGAACTCATGCTCGGTCTCTTATATACACACCAGGTGGCATTCCCATGTAACAACTTTGCAGACGCTGCCGTGGCCATCATCTATCAAATCATATGGATAACTTTGAGACATCTCGGGAAGCTTTTTTAAAATTATTTTCTTGAAAGAGCTCAATGTTGTAAGTAGAGGTATTGCAAGTCAGGATGTTGTAGGCCAGTGTTGCTGAGGCTTTGGTAGATACAAGTTGAGGTTTGTTACAGAGATAGAAAGAGTATGAACTATGGATAGGCCTTGTCCCATTTTATACTAGGATTGGTGAATAAGAGTAAGAGAGGATGAACTTTAGACTTAAGACATGATCCACACGCGGTAAGAACGGAGAGTCCTGATTCGCGCCATGAATCACTGGTTGCATATAGGACAAGCCGAGCTAAGCATCCTAGTAGCAAAATTGAGAACGGGTATAACAAGCGGAGATTAAAGCAATGAAAATGAAAGATAAGAACGTATTTCTGAAGTCGGAAAGCAAGTCATTAGCAACAAATTGAAATGCATGCCTATAGAAAGAATGACAGAATCTTTGAGAGCAAAAACATCAGATGAAGTTATTCTGGATTTTGGGAATGAGAAGTTAAATAGACGGATTAAACGCAGATATAATATATAAGGTCGTGAAACCTGGTGGCTGTGTGCCGTTGAATCTAGCTGCGGAAGACCCAAACGCCCATCATCAACCCAACTAGAGATACCGACTTCTCAGCGCTTGACTTATAGTACTCATTCTGCTTGCCATCCCACCCTTTTGCAAATTGCTTGCTAACGCTTCCTCAAGAGCTGATTGGGTCACTGATGCATCTGCAGAGCGTTAGCTGTTCATCCAGCTCCGAGATAGAGTTCGTGATTAGGAAAAGTAGTGGGTGATTCAGAAAAGTGTTGGGCATATACCATCAAGGTCGCTGAAACTGCTTCCCATGCTTGGTGTTCCATCGCTACCTTCACGCCCCCCGTTTTTACCTCTTCCTATGGGACTTCGTCCTGCGAGTTCGGCTGTCCGACGTGGTGACAATGGACCCACAGGCCGCTGTTGATGGCTCGGGATTCTCAGGACAGGTTTAGTTGCCAGCGTTGTTGAGCTTGTCGATGAATCGGATGTTTGAGACTGTTGAATCACTTCTGTTGACTTTTTTGGCGTAGTTCGGCGGTTGATTTGCAGTGGATCTCCTCTTAGTGTAGCACTAGGATCTGTCTGTGTGCTTTGCGGTCCACCACTTGTCGAGAATGGTAGGAAAGCCGGCGCGTCATCATCGTCATCATCATCTTTGTCAGCCTTCCGTCCCTCCCTATGTGGTTGGAAGCGTGGTGGGCGACGAATCAGACGGCTTTGTGCCGACTCTGAGTCTGACGATGAATCTGACGAGCTCGATTCTGCAGCTTCGGAGGGTGAGATATTCTTCGATTTCGATAATGCTGTAGGACCATGTCCCAGTGGTGGTGGAGTAGACCGTACATTTGTCGGCGGGGAGATTGATAAGCGGTGCAGGGTTGCTTTCGTGGGACGTGGGCTAGCTTGTGGAAAGGGTCTATTTTGGATGGTATTCGCAGACGACGTTCGACTTAGTGGTGGAGCTAAATGGTGAGTATACAAAATAGGACTTTGTGGCCATATGTTGACTTACCCACAGGTATATTTGAGATACTGCCGTCATTCCTTGGTATAGGGGAGTCTTTGCGACCTGCTAGAGAGGACGGCGCTCGAGGGCCTGCATAGATTAATACCCCGAAATGCAAAACCAGGAAGGATGTGTACCTCCTCCGCCAGAACCTGTCCTTCTCATTGCTTCTCCAGCAGCGTTGTCTGTTCCCGGGACAGGAGATTGAGCTGACGACTTAGAAGCTCCCACTCTCCTCATATGAGCTTTCACCTGAGAAAGCTGACGTTCATAGAGCCACGCTGCTTGTTGGAGTATGAAAGGAAGAGCAACATCGAACTTTTCGGCCCTGGTGGTGTTTAGCAGTTGACTCGAGACGTTCTTTATTGCCTTACAATGCGTTCCCTAAAAATGCTGTTAGTTGATGGAATCCCTTTAGATAGGTAATAAAACAAGACTCTTACAATCAATATCATTATTTTTCGAAGCCTTGGATAGTATCTTCCATAGCGCTGCGTCCTTTGTCGCGTCCCAGTCGACCTAAAGAGTCAGTCTTGCTGCCAAGCCACGAAGAGTGACATACTGCAGGAGGATCCACAAAGTCTCCTCGTGGGAAAGGAAGCCTGATGAACACAGTATAGGAAGCGTCCGGCGCTTCTGAAGCTGCCATTTTACAAATATAGGAAAATCAAGGACAAACGGTCGGAGATAAAGAAATATTGGACGATGCTCCATTGAAAATCACCCAAGGCTGATGGCGTTATGGCGGTGAAGCATGGCAGTAAACCGCCAGGGTCTCTTATTTCATTTGACGAAGGATTTCACTGCCAAATCTGCTGCATATGCAGATACAGACGTGTACATTGCGATCAGATTGAGAACCAATCAAATATGTTTCGCGATGACGCGCTTCCTATAGCCCGCAATCTATCCTCCTCCGAGCTATTCCCCGAATCTACGCCCTCGACACGTGAAAACGATGATAACAATCTCGATGACGTCTGGGGGCCTGCTCCCTCGTCTTCCACCTCCGAAACCTTCCCAAGAGATGCAAACAACATAAGAAACGAGCCTTCAGATATTCCCCGTCTCCGCTCGGAACATAGCACCTCCGGTTACCGGGACGGCTTGTCATCTGCGAAGAACATTACAATACAGGACGGTTTTGACGAAGGATATAGTCTGGGTGCGGTGATGGGTCTGGAAATTGGGACTGTACTGGGATTATTGGGGGGGATTTACAATGCTGTACGGGATAGTGGGGTTCATGACAGCTCAGACCATAAGGGGCTGATCACACTACTCGAGACTGCGAGCAGGGAGCTGCGAATGGAGGAAGTGTTTGGAAGGGATTGGTGGAGTGAAGATGGTACTTGGAGATATGAAGTTAGCGGAGAGGGGGTCGAAGAGACGGAAGACTTCACATTCAAGGAAGTGGTAGACTCCCATCCTATCATACAGAAATGGAAGGGGCTTGTCAATGGAGAGGCAAAGAAGTGGGGGCTTGATCTGACCGTCATGGAGAGAGCGGAGGAGAAAAGACTGGGTAGTGACGACGAGGGGTGATTTTGAAGATTGCGTGAGGCAGTTGGACATTCGATCAGATTTGGTAAGCGTTTTGGAAGGACTTGAGATGCGGAGAGGACCCCACGATAAGCAGCGATCCGGTCCTTAAACTGACACCAGGACGAGGAGTACGAGGGGGGATGGTACGATCTTGTTGAAACCGAGATCAGAACGCCCGATAAGCAGCGTATATGTAAAGCTTCAGGGAAGCGAAAATACCAGCATCTTGATTAATGAGCTAGTTGGGATTTCATTCGTATGGAGAGATAAATGGGGCAGCCGGTCCCTAGGAGCGCCTGTTCGGACCACCTGTGCAACCAGTCTTTGGTTATTTCCCCTGGAAAACGCAATTAAGAGGGTACTGGCTCAGGGCAAAGTGGCGACTGGGGAATCGAATGATAATCCAGCAATCGTGTACGTACCAAAGTATTGATTGCGCTTGCAGACAGATGTGATGTTTTATCAAGCTCAGACATCCGCAAATGAGGAGAGTCATGTAAGGTGTCGTCACTCTATCTCGAATAGTGTCGAGCGCCAAATTCGCAAATCTCGTCATAATGCCAAACTGGATGGATCCTCCTTGCATATGTAAGTTATGATGTCTGTGCCTCACATCCAGATTCTGCTATGGTCGCTGTCGCATGTCATCTCTAGCAAAATGGCAAGTCGAGCATGCCCAATTGGGATGCTCCACTGAATTAGGCACTACTCCGCAGATGTCTGCAGAATGGACAGCGAGAAGAGGTTAGAATAATGGAAGGAGCCCTGCCATAGCGCGATAATGTGGAATTCCTTCATTCAAATTACGCCCTATTTTGTTTGTGTTTCGTGCATCTATACGAACGCTCCGACAACTTATCTTCCCATTGTCCAATTCCTTTCATCACTCCTTCCCAGTGACAATATCCAGACTCCGTCTCATTGTCGCCTCTTTATACTAATTACAAGTATCAATTTCCCCCCATTCTCATATCTCTACCGTCATCGTCGACCCGTAGATGCAGAAACTAGAATCGCTGAGAATCCCGATCTCTCTTTTGCGACAGTGTTGACGCTTCACTGCAGTCTGGATAATTCTCGAATCCAGCGTGGCTGCCTTCGTGGTCAGCAATGCCAGGACAATGGAACGCGAGATCTCCGCTTTTTGGTCGGACGGTTTCTACAGACAGACATGCTAATTGTCAAAAAATATGCTTGTGTGGCCACTTCCGAACCTATTTCCTGCTATGCAGCATCGGGGCTTCATATAAAGCAATCCAATGTGGCATTTCCAACTGATGGCACATGTGGTGCTGCACATGGCGGGACGCTCTGTAGCCCGCCAAGCGCAGTATACACTGGTAGCTGCAGCTCAATATAACTGCACAGGATCATTCTATGGATTTTGCTGACTTTTAGTTTAGTAATATGGCTGGTGTGGTAATACTACTGCGTAAGTCAGACATCGGAACTGATGGTATTGTGTCAACTGAATTATTTAACAGGCATTGCTGGGCGGGTTACCAATCTGGATGTCCAGGCTAGTGCCACCACTCCTCGTGAAGATGGACAATGTAGTGATGTGAGTCCAGTCTACACTCATGCTATATTTTAACTGACCGGTAAGCCTTTTCGTGGATTCTACTTATGAGTGGGTTTGCATGTGTACAGGAATAATACGCTGAAAATTAGTGATAAACAGCCTTCGAAAGAGTTTTCGCAAACTTGAAATTCAGCTAAGATTATTACAATAGTCTAACTTTTGATTGCAGACCTGTATCTGAATACGATATTGTGTTGATGTAAGTACTTTAAATTTCT
>Ga0335072_10011775_pt1 | contig 12523 bp, 12 predicted proteins | sample Lox_Sample_21_FD_206725 | JGI IMG/M metagenome (GOLD analysis project Ga0335072, IMG submission 206725) | Soil microbial communities from Loxahatchee National Wildlife Refuge, Florida, United States - Lox_Sample_2.1 | ecosystem: Environmental > Terrestrial > Soil > Wetlands | place: USA...
AGCCGCCCTGGCCGGTCATGGCCTGGGTCGCGGTCATGTAGACCGCGTCCACGTCCGGCCGCTCCTCCCGGTCGACCTTGATCGACACGAGGTTCTCGTTCATCAGCGCCGCGGTGGGCCCGTCCTCGAACGACTCGTGCGCCATCACGTGACACCAGTGGCAGGCCGAGTACCCGACCGAAAGCAGCACCGGGACCCCGCGCTCGCGCGCCGCCGCGAACGCCTCGTCGCCCCAGGGCCACCAGTCCACCGGATTGTCCGCGTGCTGCAGCAGGTACGGGCTCGTCGCGTTCCTCAGCCGCTCCGCCATACCCTCCATCTTGCCCCGCGGCGGCCCGGACCCGCCTACGGCGGGCGGGGGTTGCGTCGCCGGGCGGGCATGTTCAGCATCCGGGGCCCGGCACTCGTTCCCCCAATCTCCATATATCGGGCTTTCCGCCCGTATCGCCCCGGTTTATCGCAGGCCAGCCGGCTTGCCGGGCCGATGAAAGTGAGTCTGCATCACACCTGACTGCAGCAACTCCACTTTCATCGGAGGTGGCCTGAGTTGGCGGGCCATGTTGGTCGCCGGGCCAGGCCGGACGCGGGTCGGCGGAAAAGCCGCCGGAGGCTGCTACCGTGCGTGTGTGACTACTTCCCGGCCGGCCCCGTCGCCGCTCGGCCGCGGCACCCGGGTGCGGGGCACCCGGCAGGCCGAGGCCCTGTCCGCGGTGCTGGACGGGCTGCCCGGATTCTGCAGCGCCCAGCAGATCCATGCCGAGCTGCGCACCCGCGGCGAGCACGTCGGGCTGACCACGGTGTACCGGCACCTGCAGGTGCTGAGCGAGGACGGCCGGGTCGACGCGATCCGGGATTCCAACGGCGAGACGCTCTACCGCAAGTGCCGCAGCGACGCCCACCATCACCACCTGACCTGCCGGAACTGCGGCAAGAGCGTCGAGGTTGAAGGGCGCGCGGTCGAGCGCTGGGCCGAGCAGGTGGCCGCCGAGGCCGGCTTCACCGACGTTGGTCACACGGTCGAGCTGTTCGGGCTGTGCCCGGACTGTTCCAAGGCCTGACCCGCCAGCAAGACCGCGGGCCGGACCGCGTCGGCTACCGGTCGGCGGCCGACTCCCCGACGTGCTTGGCCAGCCATTCGCGCAGCGGCAGGCTGGCGGTCAGGAACCCGGCCACCCGCTCCCTGGCCGCCCTCGTACCCAGCCAGGGCTCGACCGGCCAGTGCTGCCAGGCGACCAGGCCCTTGTAGCGGAGCAGGCCGATCCGCGGGTGGTCGGCGGGGTAACCCCGGGGCGCGGTCTTCAGCACGTCGCGGCCGTGCACCCCGATCCCCTGCCGCTCGATGCCGGCGATGATCCGCTCGAGGTCCGGCCCGGGCCCGTCGCTGGCCACCGCGCGCCGGAACCGGTCGAGCTGGTCCGGGGCCATGCCGTACATGCCGCTGCCCGCGGCCAGGCCTTCCGCCGACAGCTGGATGTACCCCACGCCGAGGGTCGCGGCGATGTGGGTCTTGTACGGGGACTTGTCCTTGCTGAACCTGATGTCGCGATACGGCCGGAAGACCCGGCCCTCGCCGAAGTCGGGCGCGAGCTCCTCCAGGAGCTCGGTCATCGGGCCCAGCACCATCTCCTCGTAGACCGCCTTGTGCGCGGTCCAGTAGGCCTTCGAGTTGTCCGCTTCCAGCCCGTCGTAGAAATCCAGCGCCTCGGCCGGCCAGCCCGCAAAGGACATCGCCGGGTCCTCCCGTCATCGCTCGCGTCAGCGTGATTCTGCCAGGGATCCCGCGAGGCCGGCGTCGCTAGACTGCCGCACGTGCTGCGATTCCCCCTCATTCATCCGCCTCTGCTGGCGGCGCTCGGCGCCGCGGGCCACGGCGGGCGGGTCCTGCTCGCCGACGCCAACTACTCGCACAGCACCAACGTGAACCCGGCCGCGACCCTCATCCACCTGAACCTGCGGCCCGGCCTGGTGACCGTCGAGCAGGTGCTCGAGCCGGTGCTGGCCGCGGTCCCGGTCGAGGACGCGACCGTGATGCGCCCGGACGACGGCAGCACGCCGCCGGTGTTCGCCCGCTACACCGAACTGCTCGGCCCGGGCCTGCCACTGCGCCCGCTCGGCCGGATGGACTTCTACGCCGAGTGCCGCCAGAGCGACCTCGCGGTGTGCGTGGCCACCGGCGACAACCGCCTCTACGCCAACCTGCTGCTGACGATCGGCTTCGTCGCCCCGGGCTAGGGCAGGGCCAACCCGGTCAGGGCTTGCGGGCCACCGCGGCCCAGGCCGGGTCTTCGGCCGGGTCGACGCCGCTGCCCGGGCGCCAGCGCGGGGTGGACACGATCCCCGGCTCGGCCAGGTCCAGGCCGGTGAAGAACCGGGCCACCTCGTCCCAGGTGCGCCCGTGGGACACCACGCTGCCGAGCCGCTGGTTGAGGCGCTTGGTCATCTCGGCGATCTGCTCGGGGTGGATGTCGCGGGCGGGATGCGAGATCGCCAGGTAGCTGCCGGACGGCAGCGCGGCCATGAGGCGTCCGACCAGGTCCCACGGGTCGTCGGCATCCGGGATGACATGCAGGATGGCCAGCAGCATCAGCGCGACCGGGCGGGAGAAGTCGAGCGTCTGCCTGGCCTCGGCCAGGATCGCCGCCGGGTCGCGCAGGTCGGCCTGGATGTAGGCGGTGGCCCCCTCGGGACTGCTGTTCAGCAGGCTCTGCGCGTGGACCAGCACGACCGGGTCGTTGTCCACGTACACCACCCGGCTCTCGGGCGCGATGCGCTGCGCCACCTCGTGGGTGTTGCTCGCGGTCGGCAGGCCGGTCCCGACGTCAAGGAACTGCCGGATGCCCGCCTCGGCGACGAGGTAGTTCACGGCCCGGGCCAGGAACGCCCGGTTCTGCCGGGCCCAGGTCACGAAGCCGGGAAACGCCGCGATGGCCTGCTCGGCGGCCTCGCGGTCGGCGGCGAAGTTGTCCTTGCCGCCGAGCAGGTAGTCGTAGATCCGCGCCTGCCGCGCCACGGAGGTGTCGATCGGGGATGTCTCGTCCGCGTCATTCTGGGTCAACCGCCCGGCCGTCCTTCCGCATCACGGGTGCCGACCCGCAGGATATATGCGCGCCCCCGGGTTGTTCCGGCGACGCCACGGACATTCGAAGGAAAGGCGGCCCAATGTCTACGTCCTACCCGAAGGAACTCGGCGGACTCGCGGCCCTCGTCACCGGCGGCGCCTCCGGGATCGGCCTGGCCACCGCGCGGCTGATGCAGGCGCGCGGCGCGCGCGTCGCCATCCTCGACCGCGAGATACCGAGCAGCGTGCTGGCCGGCGGGAGCCTGCACGCCGTTCTGGCCGACGTCACCGACGATGACGCGGTCCGTTCCGGGGTGGCCGGGGCGGCCGCGGCCCTCGGCGGCCTGGACATCCTGGTCAACAACGCGGGCATCGGCGCGGCCGGCACGGTGGAGGACAACGACGACGACGAGTGGCGGCATGTCCTGGACGTGAACGTGCTCGGGGCGGTCCGCACCACGCGCGCCGCGCTGCCCGCGCTGCGCGCGGCCGCCGCCCGCCGCGGCACCGCCGCCATCGTCAACACCTGCTCGATCGCGGGCGTGGCCGGACTGCCGCAGCGCGCGCTGTACTCGGCGACCAAGGGCGCGATCTACGCGCTGACCCTGGCCATGGCGGCCGACCACGTCCGCGAGCAGATCCGGGTCACCTGCGTCACGCCCGGCACCGCCGACACCCCGTGGGTGGGCCGCCTGCTGCAGGCCGCGCCCGACCCGGAGGCCGAACGCGCGGCGCTCAAAGCCCGCCAGCCGATGGGGCGGCTGGTATCGGCCGACGAGGTGGCCGCGGCGATCGCGTACCTGGCCAGCCCGCAGGCGGCGGCGGTGACCGGCGTCGCCCTGCCCGTCGACGGCGGCATGCTGGGCCTGCGCCTCCGGCCGCCGGGCCAGTGACAGATCGGATGACTGCGAACTTGCCCGCCGACAGATCGGATGACTGACCGAGCAGCCGACGCCCCTGGTGAGCGCCCCGCACCCAGAAAACCTCCTTAATCCCTGGATATCGATTCGGTGACGGTACCGCTCCCGGCCCCGGCCGCCCGTTGACATCCCGCATACATCCGATCTATTTTCCAGGCACGTGTGAGCGCTGCCCCCGCGCGCAGCCCCGGCACACAGGAGGACCGATGGTGTTTCGCAGACGCTTCGGCGCAACTGCCGTGGCCGGCCTGGCGGCCGCGGCGCTCGTCACGGGTATGGCCGCGTGTGGCTCCAGCTCCGGCTCGGGTTCCGGCACCAGCTCGTCATCCAGCTCGGGGCCGATCCCCATCGGCATCGACCTGACCTACAACAACACCGCGTTCTGGGCCGCGTACATCAACTACGAGTCGCAGTACGCCAAGCAGCTGAACATCAAGCTGATCGGGCCCAAGCTCGCCGCGGCCAACGCCAGCCTGCAGAACCAGCAGATCGAGGAGCTGGTCAACGAGGGCGCCAAGGCGGTCGTGGTCAACCCGGAGACCGCGACCAGCCTCGGCCCGGCCATCTCCTACGCGGCCGCGCACCACGTGAAGCTGATCTCGGTCGACACCATCGTCGGCGTCGGCAAGGTCTACATGGTGGTCCGCGCGTCCAACCTGATCTACGGCCTGGACGCCTGCGCCTACATCAGCTCGAAGGTTAAGTCCGGCTACGTGCTCGACCTCGAGGGCGACCTGACCTCCTCCAACGGCGCGGACCGGACCAACGCGTTCAACGCCTGCATGGCCGCGAACGACCCGGGCGTCAAGATCCTGAAGGACCCGACGGTGTGGGTCGACGCGACCGCGGTGACCGACGCCCAGAACGCGGTCAACGCCTACGGCAGCAAGCTCAAGGCGATCTACTCGCAGTGGAGCAGCCCGGACACCGGCATCCTGCCGCTGCTCAAGCAGAAGGGCCTGACCGGCAAGGTCCTCGTGGTCAGCGACGACGGGGTCCCGTTCGAGATGTGCGACATCGGCAACGGCAGCACCAACGCCTCCCAGTCCCAGCCCGCGAACCTGTACGCCGAGTGGGCGCTGAAGTACGCGGTCGACGCGGCCAAGGGCGTCAAGCTCAAGGCCGGCGACCCGGGCGGCGGGGCCCCGGCCCTGCAGATGCTCTCCTACCAGGGCGACTCCAACCTGGGCGACCCGATCGTCGCGCCGTTCGTGACCAAGACCTCGGAGAGCCTGACCGTCACGCCGGTGGACGGGCTGTCTGGGACGGTCACCACCACCCCGGTCAGCGACGCGCAGCTGTGGGGCAACGTCTACGGCAGCCAGCACGGCGGGGTGTGCAGCGCCGCCGCCGCGGCTGGATGACCGAAGCGGCCAGGTCCGCAGCCTCGGCGGCCGGCGCCACGCCGGCCGTCGAGGCGACGGGCATCTTCAAGCAGTTCGGCAGCACCCAGGCGCTGCGGGGCGTGGACCTGACCCTGCAGCCGGGCCGCTGCCTGGGCCTGGTGGGCCGCAACGGCGCCGGCAAGTCGACGCTGGTCTCGATCCTGTCCGGCATCTACCCGGCCGACGCCGGGACGGTGCGCTTCGACGGCAGGCCCGCGCCGCCGCTCGGGGCGGTGGGCGAGTGGCGCCGCCGTATCGCCACCGTGTTCCAGCATTCGATGGTGGTGCCCGAGCTCACCGTGGCCGAGAACGTGTTTCTCGGCAGCCACCCCGGCCCGCGCGGGCTGGTCGACTGGCGTGCGATGCGCGAGCAGGCCCGCCAGATCATGGCCGACTGGGGCTTCCCGCTCGACGTGAACCAGCCCTGCGCCCGGCTGTCGGTGGAGCAGCGGCAGATCGTGGAGATCGCCCGCGCCCTGGCCGCCGGCACCCGCTGCCTGCTGCTGGACGAGCCGACCGCGGCCCTCGAGCGGGCCGCCGTGACCCGGCTGTTCGAGCGGGTGCGGCAGCTGACCGACAGCGGCGTCGCCGTCCTGTACATCTCGCATCACCTGGAGGAGGTGTTCGAGATCTGCCAGGACGCCGCCGTGATCCGCGACGGTGAGCTGGTGCTGACCGCCAAGGTCAAAGACCTTTCTAAGGAACGCACCGTCTCGGCCATGGTGGGCGCGCAAACCGCGACGCTGGCCCCGGCGGGCCCCGCGTCGCACTCGGCCGGTGCACTGCCGGGCGAACCGTCCGCGCCGGCCGACGCCTGCCTGCAGATCGAGCACCTGCGCGCGGCCTCGCCGCAGGGGCCGGTACGCGACGTCTCGCTCGAGATCGCGCCGGGTGAGCGGGTCGGGGTGACCGGTCTGCTCAGCGCGGGCGTGACCACGCTGGCCCGGGTCGTGGCGGGCGCCGCGCCGTATGAGTCCGGCACGGTGGCGATCGACGGCCGCCCGCTCCCGTCCGGCCGCCGGGACCGGGCGCTGAAGGCGGGCGTGGGCTACATCCCCGAGGACCGGCAGGCCGAGGGCTTCGTGGCGCTGCTCGGGGTGGCCGAGAACGGCACGATGACGATCGTCGACTGGCTGGCCCGCCGGCTCGGCTGGTTCCGGCCGCGGGCGAGGTCCGCGGCCATGGCCCCGCTGGCGCGCACGCTGTCCATCGTCTCGGCCGGCCTGGGCCAGCCGGTCGGCGAGCTGTCCGGCGGCAACCAGCAGAAGGTGACCGTGGCCCGCTCGATCGCCCGCCGGCCGCGGCTGATCGTGGCCATCGCGCCCACCCGCGGCGTGGACGTGGCCTCGAAATCGCTGCTGCTGGCCGAGCTGGCCGCGGTGACCGAGCGCAGCGGCGCGGGCCTGCTGCTGGCCACCGACGAGCTGTCCGACCTGGACATCTGCCACCGGGTGGTGGTCCTGGTCCGCGGCGAGCGGTTCGCCGAGTTCGGCGCGCCGCCGTTCGACCGCGAGGCGCTGATCGCGGCGACCGAGGGCCTGGCCAGCGGCGATGGCGGCCCGCCAGCACCGACCGACACCGACGAGCGGGGCACAGCATGACCGATATCTCCGAGCGGAGCCGGGCCGAGGTCGAGGCGATCCTGCAGGGCCGCAGCCGGCGGGCGGCCGCGATCTCGCTGGTCCGCGAGGCGGCGCTGGTCCCGGTGCTGATCGTGCTGATCGTCGTGGGCACGGTGGTCAACCCGGCGTTCCTGACCGCGTCCAACTTCTCCGGTATCGGCCAGCAGGTCTCCGCGCTCGGGGTGACCGTGGTCGGGGAGAGCCTGATCCTGCTCATCGGCGGGATGGACCTATCCCTCGAGGGCACCTACGGCCTGGCCCCGACGGTCGCGGCCTGGCTGATGGTGCCCGTCCTGGAGTACGGCTCGGGCGCCAACCTGAACCCGTACCTGGCGATCGTCGTCCTGCTCGTCGTGGGCGCGGCCATCGGCCTGATCAACGGACTGCTGATCGTCAAGGGCCGGCTCAACGGGTTCATCGTGACGCTCGGCATGACGATCGTGCTGGCCGGGGTGCAGCAGGGCATCGTGAAGGGCAACACGCTGTTCAACCTGCCCGCCGCGTTCAACGACCTGGGCGCCAAGGAGTTCGGCCAGCTGCCGGTCTCGCTGATCGTGGCCGCGATCATCTTCGTCGGGACCGGCCTGTTCCTGCGCTACCACCGGGCCGGGCGGGCGATCTACGCGGTGGGCGGCAACCGCGAGGCGGCCCGGGCGGCCGGGATCAAGGTCGACCGGATCCGGATCGGCGTCTACATAACCGGCAGCGTCCTGGCCGCGATCGGCGGGCTGATGGAGGCGGGCCGGGTGAGCGCGGTCACCGGCACCCAGGGCTACCAGGAAGGCATCATCTTCGCGGTATTCGCGGCGGCCGTGATCGGCGGGGTCAGCCTGCGCGGCGGCCGCGGGAACATGGTCGGCGCGGCGTCGGGCGTGATACTGCTCGGCCTGGTCCAGAACATCCTCGACCTGTCCAACGTCTCGAACTACTGGATCGAGGCGGTCGACGGCGGCGTCATCCTGTTCGCGCTGCTGCTGGCCAGGATCATCGGCGGAGAGGCCACCGCCGAATGAGCAAGATCCTCGGCTTCGACACCTACGACGTGCGCTTCCCCACGTCGCGCAGCCTGGACGGGTCGGACGCGATGAACCCGGCCCCCGACTACTCGGCCGCCTACCTGGTGCTGCGCACCGACGCGCCGGACGGGCTGGCCGGCCACGCGCACGTCTTCACGATCGGCCGCGGCAACGACATCCAGCTCGCCGCGCTGCGCGCGCTCGAGCCGTTCCTGGCCGGCCGGGACCTCGACGAGACCCTGGCCGACATCGGCGGCCTGTCCCGGGCCCTGGTCGGCGACAGCCCGCTGCGCTGGCTCGGCCCGGAGCGCGGCGTGGTGCACATGGCCATCGGCGCCGTGCTGAACGCGTGCTGGGACCTGGCCGCGCGCCGGGCCGGCCGGCCGCTCTGGCGGCTGCTGGCCGACCTGTCCCCGGCGCAGATCGTCGCCCAGGTCGACTTCCGCTACCTGGCCGACGCGCTCACCCCCGACGAGGCGCTCGACCTGCTGGAGCGCGGCCGGGCCGGGCGGGAGGAGCGGGCCGCGATCCTGGTCCGCGACGGCTACCCGGCCTACTCGACCACGCCGGGGTGGCTCGGCTACTCCGACGACAAGCTGGCCGAGCTCTGCGCGCAGGCCGTGGCGGACGGTTTCGGCAAGGTCAAGCTCAAGGTCGGCGCCCGGCTCGAGGACGACATCCGGCGCTGCGGCGTGGCCCGCGCGGCGGTGGGCGAGGACACCGGCATCGCCCTGGACGCCAACCAGGTCTGGGACGTGCCGACGGCCATCTCCTGGATGCGGGCCCTGGCTCCGGTGCGGCCGGAGTGGATCGAGGAGCCGACCAGCCCGGACGACATCCTCGGCCTGGCCCGGATCCGCCACGAGATCAGCCCGGCCCGGGTGGCGACCGGCGAGCACGTCGCCAACCGGGTGATCTTCAAGCAGCTGCTGCAGGCCCGCGCGATCGACATCATGCAGATCGACGCGTGCCGGGTGGCGGGGGTCAACGAGAACCTGGCCAACCTGCTGCTGGCCGCGAAGTTCGGGATCCCGGTCTGCCCGCACGCCGGCGGCGTGGGCCTGTGCGAGATCGTCCAGCACCTGGCCATGTTCGACTACGTGGCGCTGTCCGGGACCACGGACGGCCGGGCCATCGAGTGGATCGATCACCTGCACGAGCAGTTCGTCACCCCGGCCCGGGTCCGGCGCGGGCGCTACCTCGCCCCGTCCGAGCCGGGCGCGTCCACCGAGCTGCGACCCGAGGCACTCGCCGAGTTCTCGTTCCCGGCCGGCCCCGCCTGGGCGGCTACGGTAAAAGCATGACATTGCCGGACGCCCCGCTCGGGCGCACCGGATTGCGCGTCACCCGGCTGGTGTTCGGCGGCGCGCCCATCGGCGGCCTGTTCGCGCCGGTGGCTGAGGACACCGCGCTGGCCACGCTGGACGCCGCCTGGTCGGCCGGCATCCGCGCCTTCGACACCGCCCCGCACTACGGGGTGGGCCTGTCCGAGCAGCGCATGGGCCGGTTCCTGGCCGGGCGGCCCCGCGACCGGTACGTGCTGTGCACCAAGGTCGGCCGGCGGCTGGTGCCAGCCGACCGCGACGTCGAGGGCACCGATGGCTTCTACGGCACGCCGCGGCTGACCCGGGTCCGCGACTACAGCCGCGACGGCGTGCTGGCCAGCCTGGAGGACAGCCTGCGCCGGCTCGGCACCGACCGCGTCGACGTCGCGCTGATCCACGATCCCGACGAGCACGGGCGGCAGGCCCTGGACGAGGCCTACCCGGCGCTGGCCGGCCTGCGCGCCGAGGGCGTGATCGGGGCGGTCGGGCTCGGCATGAACCAGACCGAGATGCTCGAGTGGTTCCTGCCCCGGGCCGACCTGGACTGCGTGCTGGTGGCCGGGCGGTACACGCTGCTGGACACCCGGGCCGCCGCGTCGCTCCTGCCCGAGTGCGCGCGCCGGGGCGTGGCCGTGCTGGCCGGCGGCGTGTTCAACAGCGGCGTCCTGGCCGACCCCGGGCCCGGCGCCACCTACGACTACCGGCCCGCGCCCGCGGACCTGGTCGACCGGGCCCGGCGGATCGGCGCGGCCTGCGCCCGCCGGGGCGTTCCGCTCGGCGCGGCCGCGCTGCGGTTCACGCTGCGCCATCCCGCCGTCACCGCGGCCGTGGTCGGGACGCGCCGCCCGGAGGAGATCCGCGACGACGCCGGATACCTGTCGGCGTCACTCCACGACGCGGTGTTTGATGGACTATTCGAGGAGCTGGTCGAGGATGGCCTCGTCACGGATCCGGCCGGGGGCAGCCGATGATGATCGACGCGCATCACCACGTCTGGGATCCTGCCCGACGACAGCACGTCTGGCTGGAGGGGTTCCCGACGCTGAACCGCCGGTTCGGCCTCGACGATTACGAGCGCGAGGCCGCACCGGCCGGGGTCACGGCCAGCGTCCTGGTCCAGGTCCTGCCCGACGCCTCCGAGACCGCCGCATTCCTCGCCGCGGTGGACAAGTCGGACCTGGTCCGCGGCGTGGTCGGCTGGACCGACCTGACCAGCCCGGCCGCGGCCGACGAGATCGCCCGGCTGCGCGCCCTGCCCGGCGGGAGCCTGCTGGTCGGCATCCGGCACCTGGTCCAGGACGAGCCGGACCCGGACTGGCTGCGGCGCGCCGACGTGCGCCGCGGGCTGCGCGCGGTCGGGGCGGCCGGGCTGGCCTACGACCTGCTGGTCCGCCCGGGCCAGCTGCCGGCCGCGCTGGAGGTCACCGGCGACCTGGCCGACGTGCGGTTCGTGCTCGACCACGGGGCCAAGCCCGGCATCGCGGCCGGCAACCGCGAGCCCTGGGCCTCCCTGATCAGCGACATGGCCGCCCGGCCGAACGTGTCCTGCAAGGTATCCGGCCTGGTGACCGAGGCCGGCCCGGGCTGGCGGCCCGCCCTCATCGCCCCGTACATCGACCACCTGCTGGACTGCTTCGGGCCGGGGCGGCTGATGTTCGGGTCGGACTGGCCGGTCTGCACGCTCGCGGCCAGCTATGCCGAGGTGCTCGACCTGGCCCGGGGCGCCCTGGGTACCCGGCTGGGCCCGGACGAGATCGCCGCGGTGTTCGCCGGCAACACGATCACCGTCTACGGGCTCGACGTGGTGCGGACGGGGCGTTAAAAAAAATCTCAGAGCACGGACGCCAGCCACTGCTCCACGCTCGCGATGTGCACGGTGGCCCAGGACCTGGCCACCTCGGGATCGCCCGAGGCGAGCGCGTCCAGGATGGCCCGGTGCTCGTCGAGCGTCCGCTCCTTGGCGCCGGCCTGGGTCAGCCCGCGCCAGACCCGGGCCCGGGTCGTGGGCGCGGACAGCGTCTCCAGCAGCGAGCACAGCACCGAGTTGCCCGAGCAGGCCGCGATCCGGCGGTGGAACTCCAGGTCGTTGGCGACGAGGTCCTCGATCTCCGGGTGCTTGCCCAGGCTGTCGAGCAGCGCGCCGAGTCCTCCGATCTCCTCCTCGGTGATCCGCTTGGCCGCCATGGCCGTGGCCGCGGGCTCCAGGATCCGCCTGACCTGCAGGAACTCGAGCACCGTGGCGTCCTTGTGGAAGTCGACGATGAAGCTCAGCGCCTCGAGCAGCACGGCGGGCTCCAGGCTGGTCACGTACGTGCCGTCGCCGCGCCGGACGTCCAGGATGTTGACCAAAGAGAGCGCCCGCACCGCCTCGCGCAGCGAGCTGCGCGACAGGCCCAGCTCGGCGGCCAGGTCCGCCTCCTTGGGCAGCCGCTGCCCGGCCCGCAGCGTGCCGGAGACGATCATCGATTTGATCTTCTCGATGGCCTCGTCCGTCACTGCCACCGGAGACCCTCCGTCCCCCGATAGATCCGATGTTTCCCCTAAGTATGCGTCCACTCAGGAGGTGCCGGGGCCGGGGCGCGCTGCGGGGCTACGCCGGAGGGTGATGGTGGTGGTGCCGCGGGAACGGGTCCTGAATCGGTGCCGTCGCGACCGGCGAGGGGGTCGGCGATGCCGTCGCGGAGGGCTTGGGCGCGGGCGACGGCGAACTGGACGGCGAGGGCTTGGCCGGATGGGCGCGCCGGTGTGCCGGGCCCGATGAGGGCGCCGAGGTCGGCGCGGGGGCGGCCGGGCTGGGCGGCGCGATCGCGGCCTGCGCCGGGTGCTGCGCGGGCGGCGGCGCCGGGCCGTTGCTCGACGCGAGGGTCAGCGCCAGGCCGGTGGCCGCGAACGCCGCCACGGCCAGGCCGCCCGCGGCCAGGACGCGCTGCTGGCGGGATGCGTTGCGCAACCGGCCACGCGCCCGGCCGGCCGGGCGCGACGGCGGCGCGGCGTGCTCCGCTGGACGCGGCGGCGGCGCGGCCGGCGCGGCGGCGTGCTCTTCCGGGCGCGACGGCGGCGCGGCCGGCGCGGCGATGTCCTCGGCCGGAAGCAGCGGGGGCGCGATGTCCTCGGCCGGAAGCAGCGGGGGCGCGGCGGCCTCAGCCGGGGGCGGCAGGGGCGCGGCCGGGGGCGGCAGGGGCGCGGTCGCCTCGGCG
>Ga0335072_10011776_pt1 | contig 12522 bp, 8 predicted proteins | sample Lox_Sample_21_FD_206725 | JGI IMG/M metagenome (GOLD analysis project Ga0335072, IMG submission 206725) | Soil microbial communities from Loxahatchee National Wildlife Refuge, Florida, United States - Lox_Sample_2.1 | ecosystem: Environmental > Terrestrial > Soil > Wetlands | place: USA: Florida...
GGGCACCTCGCGCCGCTGCATCTGGACGTCTGGCCGCAGCCGCTCACCAGGAACGACTACCAGGCCCTGGCCAGCCTGTTCGCCACCGCCGCCGAGCCGGGCGACGTGTCCGCCGACCAGCCGCCGTACGACGGCTCGTCGTGGCCGCCCGCGCCGGGCCTGGTCGGCCTGGAGGAACCCCCGGGCCCGCACCCGGCCGACCTCGACGATCCCGCGGAGCCCGCCGACCAGGCCGGCCAGACGGAGCAAGCCGATCCAGCCGATCACCAAGCCTCCGGGCGGCATGCGAGGCAGGACGCGGTCCAGGCGCCCAGCCTGCGCATCGGCGTCCTGGGGACGTTCACGGTCAACGGGGCCCCGGCCGCGCTGCAGCCCGCGCAGAGCCAGCTCGTCCTGGCCCTGGCCCTGAACGGCCGGGACGGCCTGTCCAACGCCCAGCTGTGCTATCTCCTGGGCGCCGACCCGGATCATCCGAAGCCCACCGACTCGCTGCGCCAGCTGATCGTGCGCACCCGCAGGCAGCTGGGCCGGACCGGCGACGGCCGGGAATGGATCGAACACCTCGGGGCCGGGCAGTATGCGCTGCACCAGGACGCCACGTTCGACTGGGCCGAGTTCGAGGAGCTGAGCCAGCGCGGGCTCGCCGGGCGCGACCCGCACGCGCTGCGCCAGGCGCTGACGCTTATCCGCGGCAAGCCGTTCACCGGCTGCTACCACTGGTGGCTGGACCTGGCCTTCACCGAGACCGTGCGGGCGCAGATCGTCGACGCGGCGGTCCTGCTGGCCGAGCTGGAGCTCGCGGCCGTCGACCCGTCGGCCGCGGCCCGCGCCGCCCGGACCGGCCTGGCCGCCGACGTGGCCGCCGAACAGCTGTGGCGCGCCCTGATGCGGGCCGAGCACGCCGCGGGCAACCTGGCCGGGGTCCGCGAGGCCTGGAGCCGCTGCCTGGACACGATGACCGACATCGCCGCCGACGGCGAGCCGCATCCGGACACCGCCGCGCTCTACCAGGAGCTCATCGGCGGCGACCGTCCGCAGCCCGCCTGGGTCCGTGAGGCACGGGGATTTCGCTGAGCCGCCCGCCGGTGACCCTGAGCTAACCGTTTGATCAGGATTGGGTGCGCTCTGGGCGTAGTGACGCCCAGGTGGAACGATCTAAGGGTGACGCTACCCAGGAAGGACCCGCCGCCCGCCCAGGATCCGGGCCAGGCTGCGGTCTTTCCGGTGCGCCCGGGCGCCAAGCCACACGAGGCCATCCACGTCGAGGACCGGCTCGAATCACGGATCCGCATCCCGGCCGACCTGCTCCGCTTCGTCATCGCGCTCATCGAGATCGCCCTGCTGGCCGGGCTCGGGCTGATCGCCAGGGCGACCGCGAACGGCGCCGAGATCGACATCGTCCTGGCCAGCCAGCGCCTGCCGCATGCGGTGCTGTCCTTCCTCGGCTTCGCCGCGCACATCGCCCTGCTTATCCTGCCCGCCGCCCTGGCCATGAGGATGCTGATCCGCCGCCAGCCACGCCGGCTGGCCGAGGGCCTCGCGGCCGGCGGGATCACCGTCGGCGTGGTCCTGGCCGCCAACCTGCTGCTGCAGCACCAGATCGCGAACGGCCTCTACGACGTGCTGACCGCGAGCCACACGGCCGACAAGCGGGTGCCCGCGCTGGACTGGTACCTGTCCGGCCTGACCGCCTACGTCACGGTCATCGGCCTGTCGGGCCGGCCCCGGTGGCGGACCGTGTTCTGGCTGGCCGTGGCGTTCTACGCGGTGGCCAGCCTGGCGGACGCGCAGACCACCGTGTTCTCGGTGCTGATCACCCTGCTGATCGGCGTCGCCTGCGGCGCCGCCCTGCGGTACGCGCTCGGCGCGGTGTCCGAGCGGCCATCGGCCGTGGAGATCGCCCAGGCGCTCGGCGCCGTGGACGGGCCGGTGATCGCGATCCGGCGCGTCGTGCACCCCAGCCTCGAGACCCGCAGGTACACCGCGACCCTGCGCGGCGGCGGCCGGCTGGACCTGACCGTGTTCGACCGCGACCAGCAGGCCGCCGACCTGTTCTACCGGCTGTACCGCCGGCTGCGGCTGCGGGCCCAGGTGTCCCGCAGCGCCCCGCTCACCCTGGACCGCGCCGTCGAGCGGCGGGCGCTGCTGACCTACGCCGCCGAGGACGCGGGCGTGCCGACGCCCCGGCTGCGCGCGCTCATCAGGGTCGGCCCGGAGGCGGCGGTGCTGGCCAACGAGAGCCACGACGGCACCACCCTGGCCGAGCTGGCCGGGACCCCGACCGACGCGCAGCTCGCCCGGGTCTGGGACGCGGTGCTGCAGCTGCACAGCCGCCGGGTCACGCACCGGGCGCTGACCGCCGACCGGATCCTGCTGACCGGCGACGATCTCGCGCAAGGCGACCAGGTGCACGGGCGGCACCCCCGCGCCCTGGACAACGGCGACGGCGAGGTCATGCTGCTCGACCCCGGCAACGGCGACGTGGCAGCGAGCGACCTGCAGCTGCGCCTGGACCTGGCCCAGCTTCTGGCCGAGCTGGCCCTGCTGGTCGGCCCGGAGCGGGCGGCCCGCAGCGGCCGGCAGAAGCTGAGCGAGGATGAGCTGGCCGCGGTCGCTCCGCTGATTCAGCCGGTCGTGCTGCACCGGTCGACCCGGGCCGCCACCCGCAAGCACAAGGACGTGCTGCCCGCGCTGAGGAAGCTGCTGCGGCCCGCGGTACTCGGGCCGGAGGCCGCGCCCGTGCAGCTCGAGCGCATCCGGCTGCGCACCCTGGTCACGCTGGTCGCCGCGGTGTTCGCCGCGTACCTCCTGGCCGTCGACCTGACCAAGACCAGCTTCAGCCACGTGCTGCGCAACGCGGACTGGCGCTGGACCGTGGCCGCGGTCGCCCTGTCCGCCCTGACCTACGTCGGCGCCACATGGCAGCTATCGGGGTTCGTGCTCGAGCACCTGAGGCCGGTCCGGACCTTCCTGGCCGAGGTCGCGTGCTCGTTCGTGACCCTGGTTACCCCGGCGGCCGTGGGCGGCGCCGCGCTGAACGTCCGCTACCTGCGCAAGGCCGACGTCGCGCCCGCCGACGCGGTGGCCAGCGTGGGCGTCGCGCAGGTCGTCGCGCTGGTGCTGCACCTCATCCTGCTGGTGATCTTCGCCGCGCTGACCGGCGCCACCCACGGCACCTCGATCCGTCCCCCGGAATGGTCGTACTTCGTGCTCGCCGCCCTGCTCGGCGTGGCGCTGATCGTGTTCGCCGTGCCGGCCGGCCGCCGGCTGCTGCTGGCCCGGCTGACCCCCACGCTCGGCCAGGTGATCCCGCGGCTGCTCGACCTGGCGCAGCGCCCGGTCAAGCTGGCCGAGGGGATCGGCGGCACGCTGCTGGTCACGGCCTGCTACATCGCCTGCCTCGCCGTCTGCGTCCGCGCCTTCGGCGGCTCGCTGCCGTTCGTCGCCATCGCGGTCGTCTACCTGACCGGCAACGCGATCGGCTCGGCGGTCCCGATCCCCGGCGGCATCGGCACGGTCGACGCCGCCCTGTCCGCCGGGCTCACCGCGGCCGGGCTGCACGGCACCGTCGCGTTCAGCTCGGTGCTGTTGTTCCGGACGCTGACGTTCTGGCTCCCGGTCCCGGTCGGCTGGACCGCGCTCAACTATCTGCAGCGCCATGAAGCCCTTTGATTTTTAACGCCCCGTCTCGGGCTAGACCAGGCGCGCAACCGCCAGCGAGGCCGCGAGCAGCACCAGGCCCCACGACATCGCGCGCAGGGCGCCCTCCAGGGGGGCCAGCAGGACGCGCTGGTCGAGCGCGGTGACCTCGCCGCCGGCCAGGGTCACCCGGCCCTCGACCCGGACCGACCGGCGCCGCAGGATCCGGGCCGGGGTGCTCAGCCGGCGCTGGGCCGCCGACAGCGCCAGCGCCGCCACCGCCGCGAGCACCGGGGCCAGCGCCAGCCGGCCGGTCTGCGCCGCATAGGCGGTCAGCACCGGAAACGCGCCCCACGCCGCGGCGAAGCCCAGGTCGGTGTGGATGATCCCGCCGAATAGCTCGGCGTTGTAGGCCAGGACGAGCACCGGGCCGACAATCATGAACGGCAGCAGCCCCCAGCCGACGCGGGCCACCCCGGCGGCGCCCAGCGCCACGGCACCGGCCAGGCCCGCGGCGGTCACGGCGACCAGGACCGGACCCGGGATGCGGGTCTGCAGCGGGCGGCCGTTCAGCTCGTCGAGCGCGTGCGCGGCCAGGCCGACGGCGAGGAAGAACGCGATCAGGGTGGCCAGCAGGGGTGTGAGGCTGACCCGCGGCGCGAGCGCCGCCCCGATGACGACATAGGACAGATGCCAGGCCGTGTACGGCGGGTGCAGCAACGTCCACCAGTCGCGCCACCCGCCCGGGCTGGCCGCGTAGTAGGCCGGCCGGGCTCCGGCCGTGGGCGGCCGCGCCGACGCAGCCTCCGCTCGCGGCGGGTCGGGCTCCGGGCGATCGGCGGCGAGCCCGTCAGCCACGTGCGCGCGTTCCCCACATGACCAGCCCGCCGCCCAGGCTCATCACCCGCACCCCGACGTCGGTGAATCCGGCCTGGCGCCACGCTTCGACCGTCCAGGAGACGGGGTAACGCCGGTAGTGCCCGGAGATGCTCGGGCCCAGGAACCGGCCGACGCCGTACCATTCCCGGCCGCCGGTGACCAGCCCGCCGACGGGCAGCAGCAGCCGGGTGTACAGCCACCACCAGGCCCGCCAGAACCGCGACGGCGGGGCCAGGAACTCCAGGCTGGCCACCCGCCCGCCCGGCTTGACCACACGGGCCAGCTCGTTCAGCGTGGCCTGCGGATCAACCACGTATCGCAGCAGATAGGTGAACGTCAGCGCGTCGAATGTCGCGTCGGCGAACGGCAGTTGCTCGGCCCGGCCGGCCGTCAGCCGGATCCGGTCGCCCCGGCCCGCCTTGGCCACGTTGCGCTGGCCCTGCCGCAGCATCTGCTCGGTCAGGTCCAGCCCGACGACGCTGGCCCCGGTGCGCGCGGCGATCTGCAGCGCCACGCCCGCGGTCCCCGAGGCGACGTCCAGCACGGTCTGCCCCGGCGCCGCGGCGATCGCGCTGACCATCGCGCGGCGCCAACGGCCGTTCTGCGCGAACGAGAGGATCTCGGCCAGCCGGTCGTATCGCCGCGGAAGCGGGGTGAACAGGCTCTGCGCGAAGCGGTTGCGCTCGGCGGCGGGAGTGCTCTGGGCGGCGGGAAGCGGCACGGCGTCTCCTCTGTGCTGGGCCCGGGGGACCACCCCCAAGCCCCTCCGCGGTGCTGGCCCCGGGGGGACGGCCCCCGGAGCCATCCGCTAAGGGCTCACGGAATTTCACCGTACGCCTTTGCTGCGGCGGTCGCGCAAGGCCAAGATCGCCCAAATCAGGCCGGCCGGCGCCAGGGGCGCGAGATGCCGCCGCCGGGCCGCCCGGGCCGCCTCGCCGCGACGGCGGCGCGACGGCGGCGCGACGGCCCGGCCGCGGTGCTGGTCAGCGTCGCGGGACTGGCCTCGCCGAGCGGAGAAATGCGCGGTCAGCACGGGGATTTGGTTTACCGGCGAGGCGATCCTTTACCTGTGCTTGACCAAGTCATGACCATGACGTGGGGGGCGTTAAGGACCGGTCGATATAGGTGGAAGAGCCATGCGTGTTCGCAGCCGGCGGCCCCCGCCGGCGTGATCTAATGCTGGCTGCCCGCCCAAGCACGAGTTCCCGCGGTGCCGACGACAAAACGGATATAAGATCCCCTGTCGGCATTCGTCGGCGATGACCGAAGGAGCCTGTATGGCACGTCATTGGTGGATCCCCGTCGCGGCTGTAGCCGTGGTGGCCGGGGGCGCGGTCGCGGTGGCCGCGGCGTCCGCCTCACCCGGATTAGTGCATCACGCCGTTGAGACCGCTGCGGTGGGCGCGCCCATCGCGTCGGCGAATCCCGTCGCCCCGGGAAATCCGATGATCGCGTCCGGCGGCAGTTCCGCCGCCGCGGCCGGGAACTCGGCCATAGCCCGCGCGACCAAGAGCACCAACTGGTCGGGTTACGCGGTGCACACCGGCAAGTACCGCAACGTCTCGGCCACCTGGATCGAGCCCGCGGCCAAGTGCCCGTTCCCCAAGGCCAAGCAGTACGCGGCATTCTGGGTGGGCCTGGACGGCTACAACAGCAACTCGGTCGAGCAGACGGGAACGGACTCCGACTGCTCGGGCCACACGCCGCACTACTACGGCTGGTACGAGATGTTCCCGGCGGCACCGGTCTTCTTCAAGACGCTGGTCAAGCCGGGCAACGAGATGAGCGCGTCGGTGACGTTCAGCGGCACCGATACCTACACGCTGGTGCTCAAGAACCTTTCCCGTGGCTGGACCCACACGATCGTCAAGCAGGAGACCGGGCTGGCCCGGACCTCGGCCGAGATAATCACCGAGGCACCGTCGTCGGAGTCGGGCGTGCTGCCGCTCGCGGATTTCGGCACGGTCACCTTCAATTCGGTCAGGGTGAGCGGGATCCTGCTGAGGACCCTCAAGCCGACCGAGATCGTTATGGCCGACGCCAGCGGCCAGGCGAAGGACTCCACGAGCCCGATCGCCAACGACAGGTTCCACAACACCTGGATCAGGCGCAACTAGCTGACCCAGCGACTCACGGGACGTCCCGGTCCGCGATGGCGCGGCCGGGACGTCCGCTTTTTGTCTGGCGCCGGGCCGTCGTCGGCCGGAAAGCGGCAGCGGCTACGCTCACGGCATGACGCACGAGAGCGATGAGCGCCGGCAGACGGTCCAGGCGCCCGGCGGGCGGGTGCTCGATGTACTGGTCAGCGGCCCCGAGGACGGTCTGACCCTGGTCTTTCACACCGGAACGCCGAGCGGGCTGGTCGGGCTCGGGCCGATGGCCGGCGCGGTCACCGCCCGCGGCCTTCGCACCGTGTCGTACGCGCGGCCCGGTTACGGCGACTCCACGGCGCAGCCCGGCAGGCTGGTCGCCGACGCCGCGGCGGACGTCGAGGCGATCCTGGGCGAGCTCGGGGTCGACGAGTTCGTCACCGCCGGCTGGTCGGGCGGCGGCCCGCACGCGCTCGCCTGCGGGGCCCTGCTCCCGGTCCGGTGCCTGGCGGCGGCCACGATCGCCGGCGTGGCGCCCAGCGACAGCCCCGGGCTGGACTGGCCGGCCGGCATGGGCGAGGAGAACGTGCAGGAGTTCAACGCGGCCGTCGCGGGGGAGGGGGAGCTGAGCAGCTTCCTGGAGCACGAGGCCGCGGGAATGCGCGACATCGACGCCGCGACGGTGGCCGACGGGCTGGGCGGGCTGGCGTCGGAGGCCGACAAGGCGGCCCTCACCGGCGAGTTCGCCGAGTACCTGGCCTCGGCGTTCCGCGCGTCGGTGAGCACCGGCATTGACGGCTGGCGCGACGATGACCTGGCCTTCTCCAAAGACTGGGGGCTCAGCCTGGAGGCGCTAGGCCACGCCACGCCGGTGGCGATCTGGCAGGGCGACCAGGACCGGATGGTGCCGGCCGCGCACGGCGAGTGGCTGGCCGCCAACATCCCGCTGGCCCGGGCCCGGATGCGGCCCGGCGAGGGCCACCTCACGCTGATGACGAACTCGTTCGGCGAGATTCTCGACGACCTGCTCGCGCTGGCCGGCAAGGCGCGGTCATAGCCGCCCCCTTCGGTTCGCAGGCCGGGTCCGGCATGGCGCGCGGGGGCTTCGACCCCGTCGTGCTGCGCGACGCGTACGACACCGTGGCTCCCGAGTACGCCCGGAAGTTCGGCGACGATCTGGATCACCTGCCGCTGGACACCGAACTGCTTCGCCGGCTGCCGGCAGCGGCGGACGGCGGGCTGCTGCTCGACGTCGGCTGCGGTCCGGCCCAGGCCGGCGGATACCTGGCCGCGCGCGGCGCCCGCGTGCTCGGCCTGGACCTCTCGACCGTGATGCTGGCCGCGGCCGTGGCCCGGCACGGCGGCCTGGGCCTGCGGGCCGCGGCCGCGGACCTGCGGCGGCTGCCGCTGCGCGACGGCTGCTCCGCGGGCGTCACCTCGTTCTACGTGCTGCACCACCTGCCCCGCGAGGACCTGCCGTCGGCGCTGCGCGAGCTCCGCCGGGTGCTTCGGCCCGGCGGCGGGCTGCTGGTCGCCACCCATGAGGGCACCGGTGAGTACGTCGCCGACGACGATCTGGGCATCCGCGGCACGCTCTACGCCGGCGCGGAGCTTGCGCGCGCCGTGGCCGGTGCCGGGTTCGGCGATGTGCTGGTCCGTACCCGTGACCCGCTGCCGCACGAACGCCAGTCCGGCCGCCTCTACCTCACCGCCACCGCCTGACCCGACCCGGCGCGCGCGTATCGCGGCTCCACCGCCACCGATCCGCGCGCCAGCCTGGATCGATGTACCGTTGGGCGGCCAGCAGCACGCCCTCCGGTACATCCATGCCGCCGGAACGGCCCGGCCCCGGCGGGTCACCTGGCACTCGTGATGGTTGTGGTGGTCTCGGGGCTGGTGAGGTTGTACACGGTCTCGCCGCCGACCGTTTCGGAGCGGAAGTGGGCCCGGACCCACTCGGTGATCCGCGCCGCGTCGCCCGAACCGCCGCCGAAGCTGTGCGCGTTCGCTCCGACGAAGTAGTGGATCTCATGATCCGCGACGTACTTCTCGAACTGGGCCAGCGTCGGCGCCGGGTCGGTGCCGTTGAACCCGCCGATCGACATGATCGGCTCGTCGCTGGCCAGCTGCAGCGGCGCGGCGCTGTCGGAGCTCACCGTGGCCGCGGCCCACCGGAACCCGGACCCGCCGTCCTTGAGTAGCCGGGTGAGCGCGTCGCTCACCTGGGTGTTGCCACCGAGGCCGCCGCCGATACCCCCGCGGGCGCCTCCGCCCGCCCCACCCGGACCTCCGGCGCGGCCGGACGGCATGCCGCCCGCACTGCCCGACGGCATCCCGGCCGCAGTACCGGATCCACTGGCCCGCCCCGGCTGGGTTGTGCCGCCCGCCGGGTTTCCGGGCCCGAATCCGCCGCTGCCCCGGGCACCACCGGCACCCTCAATACCAGCGGCGCCTGCGGCCTGGCCGGTGCCCGCGGACCGGCCGGGGACACCGGACCCGCCGGTCCCGCCCGCCCCGCCGCCGGGACCGAACCCGCCGCCGGAACCCGCGCCGCCGGGCCCGCCGAACGCGCTCGCGACCGTCGGACCCGCGCTGGGTAGCGCGCCGGTGTGCGCGGTGGCCGCCGTGTCCAGGCTGGAGGCGAGCGGCCCGGCCAGGGCGGCGACCAGCGCCAGCAGCACCGGCGCCGCGGCCAGGGCGAGCCTGCCCCGGCTCGTGGCCACGGCCCGGGCGCGCCCGCCCAGCCAGCGCCCGCCCAGCCAGCGCCCGGCCAGCAGCATGGCGGCCGCGGCGAGCCCGGCGAGCAGGACGGCCACCCGCAGCCACGGCAGCCAGGCCGGAGTCCGGGCCAGCAGGACATACGACCATACGGCGGTGGCCGTCACCCCGGCCGCCAGCACGCCCCGGCCAAACCAGCTGGCCCGGTGCCCACGCCAGCCGTCGCGCACCCGCCACAGCTGTACCGCACCGATCCCCGCCAGCGCCGCGATGGCCGGGGCCAGCGCGACGGTGTAGTACGGGTGGATGATGCCCGCCATGTAGCTGAACACGCCGCCCGTCACCAGCAGCCAGCCGCCCCACAGCAGCGCCGCGGCCCGCGTCCGGTCGGTCCGGGCGGCGCGCCTGGTCCCCCACAGCAGCGCCGCGAGCGCGATCAGCGCGGCCGGGAGCAGCCAGCTCACCTGGCCGCCCATCTCGGCCGCGAACAACCGGGTGAGCCCGGTCGAGCCGCCGAACGCGGGCCCGCCGCCGCCACGGCCGCCGCCGAATCCGACCGACCCGGCCTCGTTGCCGTCCAGCCGGCCCAGCCCGTTGTAGCCCAGCGCGAGCTGCAGGATGCTGTCGTTGGCCGAGCCGCCCACGTAGGGGCGGTCCGCGGCCGGGGTGAGCATGACGGCCGCCACCCACCAGCCCGCCCCCAGCACCACCGCCGCGGCGCCGGCCAGCAGCTGGCCGGTCCGCCGCATCAGGCCACGCGGCCCCGCGACCAGGTACACCACGGCGAATCCGGGCAGCACCAGGAACGCCTGCAGCATCTTGGTCAGGAACCCGAAACCGAGCAGCAGCCCGGCCAGCACCAGCCAGCGCGTCTTCCCGGCCTCGATCGCGCGGGTCACTGCGTAGGCCGCGGCGGTCATCAGCAGCACCAGCAGCGCGTCGGGATTGTTGAACCGGAACATCAGCGCGGCCACCGGCGTGATCGCCAGGATCACCGCGGCCAGCAGCCCGGCCGCCGGGCCGAACCAGCGGCGCACCGTGGCGTAGAGCAGCCCGGCGGCGGCCACGCCTTCCAGCGCCTGCGGCACCAGCAGGCTCCAGTAGTTCACGCCGAAGATCCGCGCCGAGATCTCCATCACCCATAGTTCCGCCGGCGTTTTATCGACGGTGATGAAGTTCGACGCGTCGAAGGAGCCGAAGAAGAACGCCTTCCAGCTCCGGGTGCCGGCCTGGACCGCCGCGGCGTAGAAGTCGTTGGCCCAGCCGTTACGGGACAGGCCGACCAGGTAGAGCGCGGCGGTGAGCGCGAGCACGGCGAGCAGGGCGGGCCGCGCCCAGCGCGGATCGGTCGACGGCCCGCGCAGCACGCGGCCGGGCCGGCCCCTGCCGCCGGCGAGATCCGGCTGACGGGCGTGGCCGGGACGACCCGGATGAGTGGTGACGGCGGTCATCGGGCGCTCCCGTTCGGCTGGACGAGCGTGATTACGGCGGGCGGCGTGACCCGGGCGCGGAACACCCAGCTCCGATACAGCGCGAAGCGCACGATCGTGGCCAGCAGGTTGGCGCCGGCCAGCGCGGCGACCTCGGCGCCGCGGGCGGGGCGGCCCGAGACCGCGTGCAGCGCGGCCAGGGCGCCCGAGGTGAGCAGCAGCCCGGCCCCGAACGCCAGCAGCCCCCGAACCTGGTGCCGTATCGCGTGCCGCCGCCCGCGGACGCCGAACGTGAACCGCCGGTTCACCGTGGTGTTGGCCACGGCCGTGACCAGCAGGCTGACCGCGTTCGCGGCCTGCGCCGGCATCGCCGTCCGCAGCGCCAGGTAAAGCAAGAGATAAGCGACGGTGCACCCGGCGCCGACGCCGACGAACCGGCCCGGCTGGCGCCCGCCGCCCAGCCGGACGATGCCGCGCAGGTCGGCCAGCGCGGCGCTGATCACGTCAACCCGCGAGTCCGCGTCGTCGGTCCAGTCCACCGGCACCTCGTGGATGCGCAGCCCGGCCCGCTCGGCCAGCACCAGCAGCTCGGTGTCGAAGAACCAGCCCGGGTCCTCGGTCCGGGCCAGCAGCGGGCGGGCCCGGTCGGCGCGAATCGCCTTGAATCCGCACTGGGCGTCGGAGAAGCCCACTCGCAGCGTGGCGTGCAGCAGCAGGTTGTAGCAGCGGGAGATGACCTCGCGGCGCGGCCCCCGGATCACCCGCGCGCCCGGCGCCAGCCGGGTGCCTATGGCCACGTCGCTGTGGCCGGACAGCAGCGGGGCGACCAGCGGCAGCAGCGCGTTCAGGTCGGTGGACAGGTCGACGTCCATGTAGGCGACGACCTCGGCGTCGCTGGCCGACCAGACCGACCGCAGCGCCCGGCCGCGGCCCGGCTGATCCAGGCGGACCGCGCGGACCAGGTCGAGCTCTCGGGCCAGCGCCACCGCCACCGACCAGGTGGCATCGGTGCTGTCGTTGTCCGCGATCGTGATCCGGGCGGTGAACGGGAACCGCTCCCGCAGGTAGTCGTGCAGCCGGCGCACGCTCGGCCCGAGGTCTCGCTCCTCGTTGCGCACCGGGATGACGATCTCGACCTGGACCGTCGCGGCCGGCGCCACCGGCGGCCGGTGGTCAAGTACTCTCTCTGGCGTTCCCATGCCGATCACGATCGGTGATCACGCTGCGCGCGAACTGCGCCGGATCTCTGCGCCGCCTATGAGGATGGCGCGGTCGGCGGGTCGGCGAGGAGGGGGAGCGTGATCAGGAACCGGGTGCGGCCCGGCTGACTGGTCACCGAGGCCGTGCCGTGGTGGGCGGCGATCACGGCGGCCACGATCGACAGGCCGAGGCCGGTGCTGCCCGCCGCGCGGGACCGGGATGTGTCGCCCCGGACGAACCGCTCGAACAGGTCCGGCTGCAGCTCGTCCGGGATGCCCGGCCCGTCGTCGGTCACGGTTACCTCCGCGAGCGCCCCGGCCGGAGAGCGGCCGAGCGCGACGGCGACCGTCACCATGGTGCCGGCCGGGGTGTGCGTGCGCGCGTTGCTGAGCAGGTTGGCCAGCACCTGGTGCAGCCGCTGGTCGTCGCCGGGCACCAAGACGGGCCCCTCGGGCAGCTCGAGCCGCCAGCGGTGATCGGGCCCGGCCACCCGCGCGTCGCTGGTCGCGTCGATGGCCAGGCGGGTGAGGTCGACCGGAGCGGACTCCAGCGGTCGGCCCGCGTCC
>Ga0335072_10011777_pt1 | contig 12522 bp, 12 predicted proteins | sample Lox_Sample_21_FD_206725 | JGI IMG/M metagenome (GOLD analysis project Ga0335072, IMG submission 206725) | Soil microbial communities from Loxahatchee National Wildlife Refuge, Florida, United States - Lox_Sample_2.1 | ecosystem: Environmental > Terrestrial > Soil > Wetlands | place: USA...
TCGCTGGCGGCCGGGCCGGCCCCCGCCCGCTGCGCGGGGCGGGCCCCCGCCCCCGCGCCCCCCCCCCCCGGCGGAGGAGGAGGAGGAGGAGGAGGAGGACAGTGAATGGGCAAAGCAGGGGCGGGTGTCGGTTGGCTCTGGGAAAGGGCTACAAGGTGTACATTGAGTGCAGCGCTAGATGGAGAATAGCTCCTCTTGACCTCAGGTCTGACTATGATAGCATTGAAGAGACGTGGAAGAAATAAAGAGAACGTGGCCTTTGAAGGCCGGGAGAAATGGCCTGTGTGCTGGGAAATAATCTGCTGTCCTTTGGTAGCCATTGTTTGCGTCTCAGGATCTCATGCGATTTTGATGACTTAGCACCCGATAATCGACCACGCACAAAGATTTGTCTAAGCAAGAAGTCTTAGAAGTATGAAACATGATAGCCCTCGAGGGACGTAATAAGGGCAATTGTGGGAAAACCTTAGCCCGAGCAGGCCCACCCCCAGACAGCCGCATCTCCAAAAAGGCAACGGGGTATATTAATGGCGCTGGACAGACCAGCAAATGGCCCCAACCCAGCAAGGTGAGGGTTCGCGCCAGTGGCGTCCTTGGCCATGGAGATCGGCGCCTTGCCGGCTGGTATGACCTGCTAGAGTTTGGGGGATGATGATCTTTGTGAAGACGCACAAACTGGATGGCTGCGGATCCTGCCTTTCCGTCATTACTAAGAGCTGATGCCGGCTTTCAAGTCCAACGCAAATGAGTCACCCACGCGCACCCTCCCAAGCTCCAGAGTCGCTGTAACGTAGGATCCTACGCTCTGCTCGCGACTTCATTCCGCCATCATACTGTGTACTTATTTTATTAGGCACATATTAGGGCTAGGGCGCGTTATCCTTTTAGAAGCGTGAACCTGAACTGTGGCCCGGCTAAGCCTTTACCAAACGTCGTCATCCGCAATTCGGGCTTAGGGTAGCTCCGATGTTCAATCGACAAGAATTCTCGTCTCCATTCCAACACTCAACCACAGAGTCGCTCTTCAGTGACATCGGGAGTAACTTCTTCTGCCATACCGCCCCTAGTAGACGCCTTCAAAGCAAGTCACTTACGTTTCCCTATCTTACCATAGGCCCTTTTTCCTTGAACTGAGTCGAGAACGAAGCAATCGTTTGCTTCCGCGGCGCTTCCTCTTTGCGACATTTCAACATATTTCCTTAATTGTTGCTCCAAAGACGTGGAGTGAGGACACTAGGTTGATACGACCGCTCCTCCGCTGGCGTTTGATCCAAGTCTCACATCTCCACTTGACCTGATAAAGACGTGCTACATCCCACGAGCAGGCTACTTTTGAAGACGCAGTGCAAAAACCGCTCGCGCACAACTTGGAGAGCCAAAGGTCGGCCAAAACCATCCAAGCCTCTGATGGTAGATAGTGGCAAGACCTCAATGCAAAGTCCAGAGGCATCCCCGAACGACGAGCCAGAAGATGACTCGCAATGGCAAGAGGGTGACCAACATGGCATCGACTCGAAATCAGGCACCCCTGCGGAAAATACGCCCACTGGCGAACAATCGAACAATAATTCGGTACCCATGCAGAAAAGACGAAGGGTGACTAGGGCCTGTGATGAATGCAGGCGAAAGAAGATTAAGTGTGACGGAAAACAGGTGACCGCATCGACCCCCACCATTGGTTAGAGAGATCTGACTGGTTCAGCCTTGTACTCATTGTACAGTGTATAGCTACGGTACGGGGCATTCCCCAATTTTGTGCGCAGCACGGCCACTGATCCTACAACAGAATGCACATACGATCAGCCCTCGAACAGAAGGAGAAACCCAGCCCCGCAGTATATCGAGGCACTCGAGAACCGTCTGCACAAGGCGGAAGCCATCCTACGGACAGTAATCCCAGGTATAGATCTGGAGGACCCCAAATATGACGCTCGTAGTATCGATCAAATCATCGAGTCGCAGAACAACAAATCCGCCAGACAGGCAGGTACCGCGCCAACAAATGACTCCAAAGCAGAAGACGATCCGCAATTACAGTCTATGGTGGAGAATACCGGCTCCCTCGAGCTTGATGATCAAGGCCACTGGGACTTTCACGGCCACTCATCCGGCCACACTTTTATGTCCAGGTTTCGTGCTCAGTTTGGAGGATTGGCTATTCCGGATCCTCATCCAATATTACAGAGGAGTCGACCTTTCTCGCAGCTTCTTGAATCCTCCCCGAAATCTGCCGGGTCGTCTCCTTTTGATATCAGCATGCCTTCCTCGCTTGACTTGCCGACAAAAGAGGTCGCCCGAGAGCTGTGCAGAAGCACGCTAGACGATGCTGTTGCACTTATGCGGTTCATTCATCAACCCAGCTTTTTTCGGAAATTCGACCGAATTTTTGCAACGGATCCGGACCAGTTCACCAACACAGATATACGATTTTTGCCCCTCTTGTATTTCGTGATGGCCGTGGGATGTTTGTTTGCTTCGGCAGAGAACTCGGTTTTGTCTAGCAAGGGTTACGAGGACGCAACTGATCAAGGGCACGTACTAAGAAGTAACCGTTGGGGCTCCAACCACATGCTGACAATTCAAGCCAGATTCCACTACTATCAGGCCGGCAAACAAATGGTTGATATCACGGAATGCCGAGATCTCACGGCAATCCAGTCAGTGTGTTTCATGATAATATTCCTCCAGTGTACAGCAAAGCTCAGTACTTGCTATTCTTATCTCGGAATTGCACTACGAGCTTGCTGCAGGCTCGGACTTCATCGTCACGTAGCCAACGAGTTTAATCCGGTCGAGCGGGAAGAGCGCAAACGAACATTTTGGACAGTACGCCGATTTGACACTTACGTTTCAGCTATGCTCGGATTGCCGAGCATGTTGAGTGACGAAGATATTGACCAGGAATTGCCTATCGAGGTTGATGATGAGTTCATCTCCGAAAACGGTATCCAACCAATGCCTTACAAGCACTTCTCCCTTATGAGCGCCGCAAATGCGCATACAAAGCTCGTGTTCATTCTACAAAAGGTTGTCAGACTCATCTATCCAATCAAAGGCGTCAAACCCGCAGAGGCGAATCACCCTGGTGACGGGTACTCGATCAGTCATTCCAGAATCCGAAATATCGAGCGCGACTTGCAGACTTGGATGGACAAGCTTCCTATGGAGCTGAGGCCAACGGACCAAGCTGCCGGAGACTTGGCCAGGTAAGTATCTTCATATGGTCTCTCCCCGTTCTCTTTCTCACACTGCTAGGGTTCAACAACTTCTCCGTCTCTCGTACGCACACATACAGATGATGCTTTATCGGCCGTTTCTACACTACGTATCCCAAGGCTGCGCGTCAAAAGGCGTTGACAAGAGAAGTTTTGCATGTGCTGCTGCTTGTGTTAGTGTTGCTCGCAATATTGTCCACATCACGACGGAAATGAAGAGGAAGGGTCTCCTTATTGGAGCATACTGGTTTGTCATGTACACGACCTACCTTGCTATATTGGCCTTGGTGTTCTTCGTGCTAGAAAATCCGTCGAGCCCAACCGGGAAGGACATTCTAAAAGACGCAATTGAAGGGAGAGAGACACTTGCAAGCCTGGCAAAGAGAAGTTGGGCGGCGGACAGGTGCTCACAGAGCCTAGCGGTAAGTGACCCCGACTTGGCATCTCTTTACCTCATCTGACGACCACTTTAGAATCTCTTCTCGAGCTTACCCGAGGCTCTTGAAGAACAAAAACATTCATTATCCACGCCGGTTTCGGCACAATCATCCAAAAAGCGAGCTTCCCCTTCAACGGATACAACGAGCGCGAGAACAAATTATAGTGACTTAAATGTTGCCTCTCTCCAAAACCTGCGCAGCGGCCAGCGGATTCCTAGTCGTGTGCGTTCATTTCCTCACGACCTTTCCATCAACATCTCGAAACGAAGCTCCTTGTCGGAGAGCGCGGCATTAACGCCCCAAAGCTTCGACGAGCATGACTCTTCTCATCAAAACGTCTGGGATTTCGGAAGTGCAAGCAACACAATGACGCCGACAACTTCTGCGGCGCCGTTCTCAAGCCTAATGGGCAATCCAAATCTGCCGGATATGAAACCGGTCATGTTTCCAAGCGAAAACCCATTTGCTTATCCCAACCAGCCTATGAGCACGCTGGAAGCTCAACAAATCATGAATACCGAGCCACCAAGTTCCTACTCTAGCCCTGTTACCAGCAGTATGTACAATCTCGGTGGAAGCAATGTTCAGACGCCAACGACTCTATCTTTCGACAACAATCGCATGTCTGGGTTTGCCGGATCGTTTAACGTTGCGCCACCTCTCATGCATCAAGGGCGACAAATAGGCACACCACTGAGTGTCGGACCATCGTTTGATACACCCCCACACGTAGACGAGCCAGCCGACCTGGATGCAATTAACTTTCCAAGTGGGGAAGGGTATTGGAGCCAAATGGATCGAGCGGGTACAGGGCGCACTGGACTCACACCCGGCGGTATCAACTTGGATGAATTGTTTGGAGGGGAGGGTTGGAGTAACATCTGGAACGCTCAGTCATTCGCGAGGTGATGAAGGAGGGCCTTATCGACGGATATATTGAAAGTGGTTTGTAATAAGTGGCTTGCCCACGGTAAAATTTCTGGAGTATACCTAGTGCGACAATGACAATGTAGAGAAAGACGAACGCACGAACCGATGCCCCGAGGCTTTGAAGGGGGCCCACCGAGCATGTCGCATTCGTCACCATATTCTTCCAGTAGGGGCCGAGCAGTTTGGGGACGAGGGGCATGGGCGTTCGTAGCTCCATCAGTAGGGAAGGCAGATGTCAGCTTCAGGATGCTGGTAGTATAGATAATGAGCTCTCGAAGCATTGTGCGCTGTTTCTCGCCCGGAAGCCGAGCCCTTCAAGTTAAATTCGAAACTGCTCCGCCGCATTGCCAAGGGCGGGGACGCTCAAAATAGCTGATCGCATTTGGCGGTTCAGTCATCCAAGGGTCTCGGCAGAGTCATCGCTTAATGCAACTGGACTTGTGTTGGGACGCGGTGTGTCTCGCGTGCTTCCAAGAAATACCGCTGTCCAGCGGATTGCTTGGGAGCGCTCCTGCAGGTGTTCGTAATGCCAAGGAGACTAGGGCCACTCGCATGCACAAGTCTGAGCCAGCCGCCCGAAAGGGCCGTTGGAAGCGCCCCCTGTTGGCACGGAATAGCGCCACCTTGGCCAGATGACGGACCAGAGTTTCGATTGCGATATAGTGGCAACACTAGTGGCTCGGCACCTTGGCAGGCCTCCGCTCTTGGGCTTTGATTCGATCGAGGACGCTGGCTGGCCTGGGACAGGATTGTGGAAGAAAGGGAAAGCGTCACTCGGGCTGATTCAAGCGCTGCAATCTTTGCCTCTTCCAGTGTTTGTAGCCCAGTGCACTTCGGAACGTTGATGACCGCCGTAGAAACACAAAAAGACTACTGAGACTTCAGCCAGCATCCTGCCCCTCCGAAATTTTTGCCTGTGCACTTCTTCACTCTCCTTCAACAAACTCCTCACCCCTTCACCAACTTTCAACAACCCTTTGGTTGCGTTCAAATCCGATTACAGCTCGTGGTGACAGGTATTTGCAACGGACGTTTGATTTAGTATTCGATTTCGTCTTGGCCTCTGAAGCCTTGGCCTCGCTTGCCAAGTCCTCACTCGCGTTCGAGTTCATCACGATGGCCGACCTGGGACAGCAACCTCAAGATGTCGTTCCACAGCAACAAGGTCAAGCTCCCCTCGTAGGCCAGTCTACCGCACCCCTGACCAACAGTGCTGGCGAGAATCTGCAATGTCAGTGGCAAGGCTGCGGAGAGCGTTGCACCACGCCCGAGACACTCTATGTGAGCACAAAGTCCTTTCCATCCAAAACAAGAAGCTTATTATACCATCAGGAACATGTCTGCGAGCGCCACGTCGGCCGTAAATCCACCAACAACCTCAACCTGACCTGTCAGTGGGGTAGCTGCCGCACCACGACTGTCAAGCGTGACCACATCACCTCGCACATTCGAGTCCACGTCCCACTCAAGCCTCACAAATGCGATTTCTGTGGCAAGTCCTTCAAACGCCCACAAGACCTCAAGAAACATGTCAAAACCCATGCCGACGACTCGGTCATCATGCGCTCGCCAGGGCCAGAAGGAGGCGCGAGGCAGCAGGGCGGAAATTATAATGCTGGTGACATGAAAGGTAAGCAATAATTCGTGCTCAACGCGTACTTAGGTTCTTTGGACTATTCATACCTTTTCCTCAATGGCCCCTTTGCGTTTCTGTGAGCCCCCGATTTTTGAATGGGCCGGCCCTGTACGACCTAGAAAGGAAAATTCTTCACCTTACTCCCGTGTTGTTGTCTCACGGGCCCCACGTCTGGGGGGACCATCGCTATTTTGCTCTAAGCCCACAGAGAATGCCAGCTAACATGCGCAAGCAGCACCAAACTACTATACTCAAGCCATGGTTCCTGGTCAAGGTTACGACCCAAACCACCAGCAGACTCAGTACTATCAACAACAGCACAATCACCAAGCCTCCCAGCACCCTTCCTATGGCCCCGTTACGTACTACACCAACGCTCCTGCATCGCAGGCTTCTCTCAACGACTACGAGTCGCGCAAGCGAGGCTATGAGGCTCTTGACAGCTTCTTCGGTGAAGTTCGCCGCCGCACGTTCGACCCTGTCAGTTATCAAAACGTCAGCCAGAGGCTCTATGAACTGCAAGGTCTTCAGCTGCCACTGATCACTCAGCAGCCTGTAACAGCGATTCCAGCTTATCAGCCCGTCTCGGCTTTAGTTGGCGGCGGTGACTATGGTCAAGGAGATCCCATACAACAGTACAGCCTCCCACCTATGGGCAACGCAAAGACCCGTGGCGACCTTACTTCAATCGATCAGATCCTGGAGCAGATGCAACAAACGATCTACGAGAATGACCAGAACCTCGGCCAGACTGTCGTCGGCCAATCAGGAGCTCACTATGTCGCATACCGCACAAGCCAGAGTCCTCCAGGTGTCCAGCTTCAAAGCTCTCATGCGCATGACAGCAACATAATGGGTCAACACCAACATCATGGCAGTATCGCTAGTGCCAACGACAGTGTCCACGCAAGCACTCCAGGTTTAACTCCCCCGTCTTCTGCTCAGAGCTATACCTCTGGTCATAGCCCTGTTTCGCATCATGCGCACACACCTCTTCAAGGACACTCAAGTGGTGCCATGTACCCGACCCTTCCAGCTCACTCTGGCATGGACTATGCCAACACAAGCGCACCAAATGCCGCCACTCTTGGAAGCATGTATGAAGGTGAGGATCAACGCCGCCGCTACAGTGGTGGGATGCTGCAGCGTGCTCAACCTGCTCGACGCGCCAACAAAGCTGGTAACGAAGACGCGATGGACGGATCCAGTGAAGGCAGTGCCACACCACCAGTTGCTGCCCGTAAAGCCAAGGGAAAACAGAAGAAGGCCAGTGCACAGCAGATGGTCATTGACCCGGCACTTGGTGGCGAGACTGCCAAGACTCCGATCAGTGAGAGGGGTGGAGAGGTCTCAAAGGAAGAGGCTGAGAGGCAGAGCATCTGGGTGGAGAATATGCGCTTGATCGAATGGATGAGAGAATTTGTCAAAAAGCGTCTGGAGAGCGGAGACTTTGACGATGAGAATGGCAACCAGGCTATTGGAGCGGATACCGAGATGGGCGAGGCAGATGAGAACAAGAAGCACGAAGGCCTCTATCCAGTTCTCAAGGCGGTCGAGGGCGACAATTAGAGTTTTGGAGACCCCTTGTGTCTCAAGATGAGCAACGGCCATGGAGCGTTTGGACGGGCCAAAGGGTTTTCTCTTTTCTTCTCATCGCCTCTCAATCTCTGCACATGGCGGTAGCTAGTGCATGCGCTGACCAGTGAATGGACGGCCTAGATTTTGGTCGTATGGCAAATGGCATTCGGAGGCTTAGTTTAGTTCGGATAATGTATGCACGAATACAGAAATTAAAGGTTACATCTGTTTATCCCCAAACATGAGTTTAGCATGTACAGGATGCTCGTTTATCGAGTTTAGTTATTTGCCGTTTAAAACTTGACTGGCATCTGGCCAAGCTTAACTATTGCCTATCAAAATCTTAGAACTCCAGAAAAAGAAGCTCGAAGACATTCTAACACCCCAACAACAAATATCATATCCTCAAACCACGTATACTCATTCCTGTTATCCGCTTTCGGATACCCTTTACATCGACATGGCTCGCACAAAACAAAAGTCGAGTCATGACCTAAAGCGGAAACGTGACGACAAGGACGACATCAGCACACTGGCCACGAAAAAGGCCGCCATTTCTCCATCTCTCTCTACGGAAATGGATGAGAAGAATGGTACAACCAAACGAGGACCGAGGAAGCTAAACAGGTCGCCAGACGCTATAGACATCGACGAAGCTATTGGACACATGGATAACAGTCTACTTGCCGACCACTTTGCTAAGCAGATCAGGCGGCACCTGGGAGATCTGAGCACAGCAGAGCTTGATGAGAAGTACATGCCATTGAAGGCATTTCTCAACACTTCAGAATTCGAGTCCACTCGAAACCTTTCAACTTTGCCACAGTATATTGAGAAATTTACACCTGGCGGGCGAGACGAGTTGAAGGACACCGTCGAAGCTACTTCCAGTCCTCATACGTTATTTATTGCGTCTTCCGGAATACGAGCGGCTGATCTGACAAGGTTCGTTCGAGCTGCAGCAGCTCCATCTAATCGCTCTACTGACATCTGTTCCTAGGTCGCTACGAGTCTTTCAGTCTGACAAGTCAGCAGTTGCGAAGCTCTTTGCGAAGCACATCAAGCTCGCTGAGTCGGTAGAATATGTCAAGAAGACTCGGTAGGCTCAGAATCCGTCTAACGAGGAGATACACACTGCTGACGTTCGTAGCATCGGTATTGGAGTTGGTACTCCTGCTAGGATCCAAGATCTTATCAACACCGAAGCACTGAAGACGAGCAACCTGAAGAGGATTATCATCGATGGATCCTATATCGACCAGAAGAAAAGATCCATATTCGATATGAAGGAGATCTTTGTGCCTCTGCTCGACTTTTTATCCCGCAAGAAGCTGAAGAAGAGATATGAGGATGGGACTTTACAGGTCCTCGTCTTCTAACCTACCCGCTTTGGCTGTGGGAGACTTTTTTTTTTACCGGGCTTGGCGATGATGTCAAGTAGACAAGGGTAAAGGGGTCCCTAGCTGGGGTAAAAGTCCTGGTGCTGCTTCGGATCTTCGCAGGAGGGCACACACGACCACACGCAGCTGTTGACTTACTGAAACGGTTGCACGGATCACAAAGTCCAATTTCCTTAACAAATCAGCAGGATCTGGTATGGCAGCCTTTTGAGCTGCGCCACTCCCTATTAAAAGGCTTTGCCCCTTGATTCCATTGGCGTCCTCACGGTGATCGGAGAACGTGCAACGAAGTGCCCAATGTCGGCCATGAGAAAGCAACCTCCCTTCTTTACGACTACTCCTAGCTCCAGCCCCTATTCTCTTCCGCCATTCAACACTCCCCTGACACCAGCACAGCTCGATGCGGCTTTTCAAAAGTGTCTCGACCTGCAAAATGCCGGCGTGACGCTTCACTCGAAACGGCCCTTTGCGGCACTACTCCTTGCACCAGATAAGACAAGCGTCCTCTTAACACACCTCTCAATCTCCCATGTACAACACGCCGAAGCAGAGGTGGCTCGACTAGCAGCCATCCACTATTCGCAAGAATATCTCTGGGACTGCACGTTGATCTCGACTTGGGAGCCGTGTGCGATGTGTACGGGCACGATATACTGGGCGAATATCGGAAGATTGATTTATGCTGCGAGCGAAGAGGAGCTCAATAAACTGACGGGCGCGGGTAATGAAGAGAACATGACAATGTCGCTGCCATGTAGAGAGGTATTGAAGCGAGGACAGAAAGCTGTGGAGGTACTGGGGCCGGTGAAGCCTTGGGATGATCGGGTAATAAGAGAGAGTGGCAAATGGTGGAAAAAGCATGCAGTCCAGGGAGAGAAGGACGTTAACGGGTCGAGGGAGCCAGAATTGGACGGCGACTATAGCGTAGCGGATCTACAGAGTTCTATCGATTGGTTATCTTGATGGCGTCAGATGTTTTGGAATACCTTCCCTGTATAGTCCTATTCAATCACAGTTAGAAATGTTTCCACTTTTCGTAGCTGCGACTCTAGGCTTCCGGACACCGCAAAAAGGCGGCCCTCCACCAAAATATTCAAATGACGTAGCGTGGTGTGACGAAAAATCATTACAGCCCCCTTAGCATATGAAATTCTGCAGTCGATTTTCACGAAACAATGGCACCTGGAAGACTCATTTCAGGAGGCCTTTCTGGGGCGTCAAGCGACGCTTCCTTATCGGATGGAGACAGAGTCCTGGATCGCGCTCATAAACGCAGGCGCATCTCGAAGGGCGAATCACCAGTTGGCCCACGAATCAAATATGATGCCCCGTCTAGAATAAGAAAGACAGTACCGACGCTGGATGTGGACACGGCCAAAAGTACACTTCAGACTGTCCCAATCACGGACACCTCATTCGAGGCCTTAAATGTTGCGCCATGGCTCCTGCACTCCATGTCAGCGATGGAGATCAAACATCCCACACCGATTCAGAGAGCATGTATACCGGAAATACTCCAAGGCCGTGATTGCATTGGAGGAAGCCGAACTGGTACCGGCAAGACGATCGCTTTTGCTGTGCCAATACTTCAGAAATGGTCAGAAGATCCGTTCGGCATATATGCGGTCGTTCTGACACCTACACGAGAACTTGCCCTGCAAATCTACGAGCAGTTCCAAGCGCTTGGGTCACCACAGTCCGTCAAGAGCGTGCTAATCACAGGAGGAACCGAGATGCGACCACAAGCCGTGGCTCTGGCCCAACGGCCACACATTGTGATAGCCACACCTGGCCGTCTGGCGGATCATGTGCGGACATCAGGTCGAGATACAACCATTGGACTCTCTCGCGCTCGGGTTATTGTTCTGGATGAAGCAGACCGTTTGCTTGCCTCTGGTCCGGGCAGCATGCTTCCAGATGTCGATACCTGTCTGTCCGCACTTCCACCTGCAGCCGACCGCCACACATTGCTCTTTACGGCTACTATCACTGCAGAAGTACGCGCACTGAAGTCATTACCGCGACCGAAAGGCCGGCCGGAGGTTTTTATTGCCGAAATTGACGCTACGGATGATTCACCGCAATCTCTGATTCCTGAAAAGCTCAAACAAACATATCTACAAGTGCCAATGACTCACAAGGACGCCTTTCTCCACGTTCTGCTTTCAGTAGATACGATATCTACATTGTCTTCTATCATTATATTCTGCAACAGGACCAAGACGGCCGACCTACTTCATCGTGTTCTGCTTTCTCTGAACCACTCAGTCACTTCGCTCCATTCCCGGATGCCGCAGTGGCAGCGCAACAAGAACCTCTCCGACTTCCGGTCATCAAAGGCAAAGCTACTGGTTGCGACAGATGTCGCAGCTCGCGGCCTCGATATTCCGAGCGTTGCGCTGGTGATCAATTACGATGTGCCGAGAAACCCGGACGACTACATTCACAGGGTTGGTCGGACGGCACGGGCAGGGCGAGGTGGTATGAGTATCACGTTCGTGGGACAGCGAGACGTGGAGTTGATCCTGGCGATTGAGAAGCACATCGGAAGCCAAATGGTGGAGTGGAAGCAAGAAGGTGTCAATGTTGAGACGAGGGTTTTGAAGGGTAGGATCTTGAAAGATGTAGGTGAGGCGAAGATGGAGGCGACGAGGGATGTAGAATCGAACAAGGACCTTTATGGGCAAAGAAAGAAGTTGGCGAAGAGAGTGGAATCGTAACTCTTGATCGAGGGCTTGAAGTTACCTTCTACAAACCTGCCGGTGCTCAGCTTTCTCTTCGCCCACTTGTCTCAGCTTAACGATTCAGAGTTGCAGCTTTGGAAGTGCTTTGGTTTCTGGGACTGGTGTTGTACTGGGAGCCAATCGATACTTTGCATGCCGTCATCCATTAGTCCCGTGACGGCCATGAGAGCGATTCTTCCCGCTGCCAAAGCAAAAGCTACTCCGCTACAAGTTTACAAAAGAGAACCTGCATGCAACGTTGTCCGCAGCATTTCTTGATTACCGTTTATACTCACCTCATACCTATTATGGCTACGATCATTTCGGCACAAGAAATCCAAATCGAGAAGGTCTGGGTGGGATGGTAGGATGGGAGGTCCGCGGATTGTGGTCATGGCGGGGTCTGAGGATAAGTTGATGGGCGTATGGCTGATGGAAGATATGGCATGGGACTACAGGCACGGGTTCCAAACGCTAGTAGAGGAGAAGAGGCACGATGCTGTTGCTGTGCAGAGTAGGGGCACCATGGAGCCGACCAAGGGTGTGGAGGAAAGTTATGAGGCAGGCATGAGTATCGTGGTGGTCAAAGGAGCTTGCCAT
>Ga0335072_10011779_pt1 | contig 12521 bp, 12 predicted proteins | sample Lox_Sample_21_FD_206725 | JGI IMG/M metagenome (GOLD analysis project Ga0335072, IMG submission 206725) | Soil microbial communities from Loxahatchee National Wildlife Refuge, Florida, United States - Lox_Sample_2.1 | ecosystem: Environmental > Terrestrial > Soil > Wetlands | place: USA...
CGTGCCCCTATTATTCGTAAGTACCTCGAATGAAGAGCAGATGTGCACCTGTCCGACTGTTGGGTGATGGCAGGATTTCTCTGCGGCCCAGACTGCGTGGCGGAGAGGGAGGGATTCGAATCCGCCTGAAAACATCAAACAAAAGACTTAACCGCGCACGGACAGCAAAATTAGCACTTATAAGTACATGAAAAACCAGCCATCTGATTTGCAAGTGATTTGAGTTCCTGTCCCCTAAGCCTGGCGTATGATCGTGTACTTGCAGGCGGCGTGAACTTCCCGGAAAACGAGTTGCCGGTCCAACCCCAATACGAGCGACTGGGGCGCTGCACCTTGACCTACCAAGGGCTGCGCCGCTTGGCTGAACCCAGGACAAGAGCAATAGCAGTCATACCCCGTCGCATGCCGAACTGACCCGTGTCGGCAACGAACTGGCAAAGCCTCTATATCCCGGCGAAGCCGCTTTAGGGCTTATTGCGCTATATGAGGCCGATCACTCCCAAAAAGTGGCTCGATGCTGCAAACCCAGGCCCTGACTTAATCTCGCCAAGACCCGTCTCGGGCTTTCAACTGTTCCGCCGATCATTGGGCGCTGATCGCGACCGCAAAGCTACTTCCCCTATTGCGAAGGGAACCTTGCGCGGTCTGGTCAAAGTCGGGGTTAGCTCGGAGTGACTCTAAATACTGTTTAGTGTGATGATGCGCACGGGCTTGGGGATTTTTGTTGACATCCACAGGCAAACGCGCCTAGTGTCACCTCCAATCAGCGAACCGGAGCTTCCGGGGCGACGGAAGTTCGGTCCCTAAGTCATGCACGCTGCTTCCTCTGTTGTATACAGAGCTCATACCAATGGATGGCCGAATCGCAAGCGGCATCCATGACATGCGGGCAACCTCGACTAGGTCATTTGCCCGGCGCAGGCCGGTACGGGCCCATGTCCGATCTCTTATCGGGAGGAATGCATGCCTCGTTACTTTGTGCAATCATTCGCATTGGTTCTCTTTGCTACGCTACCAGCCGCTATTGATTCGGGAAGAAGGTTCTACCGCGCCTGTCTCGGTATTGGCCGGGGCCGAGAGAAAAGACTCCCGTTACTGCTAGCTGTTTCTGTCTGTTTTGCCGGAATCGCACGTGCACAGGTGAGCCCCGGTATCCAGTCGTTCTCAGCGTATGACACGCACGAAATCGACAGCATCGACCTCTCGACCAACAACATCATCATCACTGGGCCACTCTATTCGAAGCCGGGAATTATTCCACTAAACTACAGTATGACCGCCAATTCCTTCATGTACGAGTGGCCGGATACACCCCCTCTATGGACACCATCTCTCGATGCGTCGTGGTTGGGCGTGGTGTCGGTTCCATTCCTGCCGACGGGCGCTGGCGGATTGCTTGGAAGCGGAACGGGCTGGTCCGGGTACGGGTCTACTGCGTCTTTCACCTGGTCATTCCAAATTACCTGTCCCGACGGGATAACTAAAACCACGAACGAAGGCGGCTGGTACATTGTGACCGCCGATGGAAGCCACCACTCCCTTCCAGGAACCGACACCATTGATACGGCTGGCTGTGAGCACTCCTCCTTTACCGATCAAACCACCGACGGTAGCGGGCTTACCTTGGCAGCAAGTGCCAGCGGCGGTTCAATTCAAACGACTATCTACACCTCATCGGGCATGACGGTGACGGCCAACTCTATCACCGACCGACATGGAAACGTAGTGTCAGTAGGGAGTGGCAGCTTCCCGCACACGATCACAGACAGTATGGGCCTCGCCGCAGCCACGACCAATGGGCTGATGGGATCATTCTCCTGGACCGACGCGAATGGCGGCTCTCCTGCGGTGACTCCGACAGTCACAACAACCGCAACGATAAGGACCGCCTTCGGTTGCTCGGGAATCAACGACTTCAACCAATCTAATCAGACCCTGCTGACTAAACTTTCCTATCCGGATGGCACGTCACTCAGTTTTGCATATGAGACGACACCGGGATACCCCAATGATTACACCGGACGTATCGGACACATCACACTTCGCGAAGGCGGCACGATTACCTATACGTACAGCGGCGGTTCGCACGGCATTCACTGCTCATATCAGTCCGTGCCCATACTTACTCGCCAAACCAGCGATGGCACTACCACGTACACTCTTGCTTATTCTCTCATCAGCGGAACCAGTTATAAGGCAACGAACACGGTCGTGGACAATGGTGGGAATACTAGCATTTATACATTCACAGGGTTTACAAGCAGTGCTGCAGTCCGTCCGATTTTGACGGAAGTTCAGAGATATAAGGGCTCAAGCACCCTGCTCAACACAGATGTTTACTGCTACAACACGGCGTTCGCTAGTTGCTCATTCACCAGCGCACCGACGGCATCGGTAACCTTCCCCGTTACTAGTCTGGTCGTCATGCACCAGATAAATGGCATGTCAAGTACCTCTGCGACGGAGACGCATTACGATTCATATGGCAATGTGACGTATTCTGCGCAATACGACTTCGGAGGGCAAAGCCCTGTGCGGGCCACCACGACTACCTATGGCAGTTGCAGCGCGAGCTGCAAGAGTTCAAACCCAACGATTTCCGCAATCGGTGCAAACATCAACAACAAACCGGGCCATGAAATGACGACTCTAAACGGAAGCATCATTGCTCAGTCCAACTATACGTATAGTTCGAAGGGAGACCTCCTGACGACTTATGAGTGGACTGGATCAGGATGGCTCAACAATTCTACGCTGAACTCTTACAACGCAAATGGCACGTATTCAACCTTGTACGATTTGGCAAATAATCCAACGACATTTGCGTACTCGTCCGGTGGCTATGCGTCATGTGGAAGCTGCGCTAATTTCCCGTTTCCCACATCGATAACTAAGGGTGGGCTCAGCACCAGCAGTACCTGGAATGGAATCGGAGGCGTGAAGCTCGCGGATACAGACGCAAACGGAAACACCACGAACTACTGCTACAGCACGGGAGCGAACTGTGTAGGCGGCACAGCGGATCCGTTTTGGCGTGTGCTGCAAACGATAGATCCGTACGGCTCGACTGTGATCAAAACATATCCCACTGGATCCTCGCCCGACACGATGACTACCAGCTTCACGTTCAATTCAGGCAGCTCGATCCAGAGCACGACAACGACGACGGACGGCTACGGCAGGACAATCGACATGCAGACTGCCGAGTCTCCAAGTCCGACAACCTACGACACAGTTTCGACGCAATATCTATGGTCAGGAAACTACCGCAAGGTGCAGACCACGCGGCCTTGCCCGCAAACCGCATTAGGCGGGCAATGTTCTTTTTCATCAGCAACGACCACCAGCCTGTTTGACCCTTTGGGTCGTGCCTATACCGTCACCGACGGTAACACTCCCACGCCCGGAGTAATTAGCAAAACCTATCCACAGAATGACGTGCTGACGGTGCTAAGTCCCGCCCCCACGAGCGAGAATAACAAGCAGACTCAGAAGCAATACGACGGGCTGGGCAGGCTGCAGTCCTCCTGCGGGATCATGGTCAGTGGCGGGTATTCGTCATGCTCCCAAAACAACACCGGCTATTCGGGACGCTACACGACCTACTCGTATACTGCTGCAAGCGGGAGCACCACGACGACCGCTACACGGGGCTCTCAGAGCCGCATCACTAAGAGTGACGGGCTCGGTCGGGTTACACAAAAGAAGGTTCCGGAAGCGGTAAACCAGTCTGGAACCGAGGTGCCGTGGACTTACTACTACGATTCTTCTTACAGTTCTTGCCCGACTGGATATACTGGAGCCCCCGGTCAATTAGAAGCGGCAGTGGACCCCGACGGCAACGTCGTTTGCTACGCTTACGACGGCTTGAACCGCGTTACCGGTGTCAACGCAAATGGAACAACCTGCCGCCATTTTTATTACGACAACTCGACTGGCTACAGTGGTTCCATTCCTTCCGGAGTCACAACGCCGACCAACTCTTTGGGTCGCACTGTGGAAGCGGCAACGGACGCGTGTTCGAGCGGGACGCTCATTACCGACGAGTGGTTTAGCTACGACAAAGATGGCCGCGTGACCGACATGTGGGAGCTGACGCCGAACTCGACGCAGTATTACCATTCGGTCGCGACCTTCTTTGGCAATGGAGCCATCAATACACTGGAGCTGGCCAGTCCGAACGTCTATACCTCTACATACGGAATCGACGGTGAAGGCAGGTTGAACACCCTCAAGGTTTACGCGCAACAGGTTGTCTCGAACACCACGTACAACGCCGCCAGCCAGCCTACGAACATCGCAATTGGAACGAGCACGGACACTGACTACGATGGCTACAGTTACGACAATACAGGGAGAATGTCGGGCTGGACCTTCCAGGTTGGGAAAACTCCTGCAACGCAAAATGGTGTGCTGACATGGAACCCCAACGGCACCTTGAACAATGTAGCGATCACGGACCAGTTTTATTCCGGCGGAACGCAGACGTGTTATTTCAACCCGTCGTCAGGCTCCGGGATGGGATACGACGATTTAGGCCGGTTGCTCAATGACAGCTGCGGAACCAACGGTTCTATCTGGAATCAGACATTCAGCTACGATCAATATGACAACATCACCAAATCGTCGTCTGGCCCAGGGCTCAGCTGGATTCCTGGTTACAACTCCGCCAATAATCACTATACCTTGGCGGGCACCAGCTACGACAGCAGCGGCAACATAACCAACGACTCTATGAACGTATACGCCTACAATGAGTTCGGCAGGACGCTTTCGATTAACGCCAGCGGTACCAACTGCGCAAGTGGGGGCAGCTGCCTTGTATACGACGGTTACGGTCGGCTAGTGGAGATCGACAGTGGTTCGTCCTCCACAGAGATCTGGTACACCCAATTGGGCAAGACGGCGTACATGAATGGCATAACGTACACGTACGCTTATTGGCCGACGCCGGGCGGGTCAACGCTGTTGCAGAAGAGCGGAGGATTTTACTATTATCAACACAAAGACTGGCTGGGCAGCGCCCGTATCTCTTCCAGCGTGGGTGCACAGAACATCATCGATGACCGTGCGTTTGCCCCTTACGGAGAGATGTACAACAACTTCGGTTCCACGAGTCCGAACGAGAACATGTTCACCGGTGACACGCAGGACATCATGGCGACCGGAAACTGCTGCTATGACACCCCGAACCGGGAGCTGAGCGGGAACCAAGGCCGCTGGCTGTCGCCGGACCCGGCTGGCGCGGGGTGGAGCCTGTATGCGTATCCAACGAACCCAAACAGCAGTGTTGATCCAATGGGGTTAGCTGGTTTGACAGCACCATTCTACAAATATCCATTCTTGGCGCCCCCCGACGACGACGACATGGAAAGGGACTCAATTGAATTTCAAATTTTCGGATATGCAGGTGTGCCAGGCAGCGAGCAACCGGTGGCAGATGCAGGGGAAAGTAGTCCGCAGACTCCCGATCCTGCTCCCCCCGTGTCCCTTTGCTTTTGTTCAGACGACGCCACGGCTGCAATCGTGGCGGCGGCTGCGGCGCCGCTTCCATCCGACTTGTTTGACATTAGTCCGGAAATGCCGGATCTCCAGTTAAGCGTTGTGTATTCGCCTCAGCTGGCAGGAATGGACCCAAACTCGGCTGACGACCTGACGATGGCTATCAACGGATTCAAACCTTCTCAGGCTTTCGACGGACAACTGGTGTTTGACCAACTCAGCCAGATGGCACCTGCGGCAGAAGACATGATAGGGATCGCTGCAGCTGCACCTCCTGTGGTGGTTGGCGGGTTTGTGGCGGGCTCTACCTGCGCCTTGACATGCATAACCTGGGGGCTAATCGGACTTGAAGTGTACAAAACGGCTAACCCGGATATGGAAGATCAACCTGCTAATGTGCCGGAAAACGCTGGACATCCAGTTGGTGAAGAGCCCGGGGACCGGACACCGGAGGTGTCGGAACCAGCGCCTGGTTCAGCATCTCCGCCGCCCCCTCCGGCGCCCTAATGATTTTACGTTACCGCAACAGGAGGCAGTTCGGGCGGGAAAAGGAGTTATCTTGCATGCGGGGGGGAAGTCGTGCGTCTGCCGTCGCTGATGAGGCTGGTCATTTTAGTGGGTATCTCTAGCATACTTTCCGCCCGACCACGATTAGAGGGTCAGCTGCCACAGAAGGCCTGGAAGCAGTGCGAGAGCAATGATGCTGGCCAGAGTATCGGGGGGTGCACGGAACTCATCCGGTCTGGCAACGTGTCGCATGCCAAGCTCGCGGAGGCGTTCCACGATCGAGGCCTGGCATATTTCCGCAAGGGTGATTACGACCATGCCATTCAGGATTTCGATCAGGCGCTGCGGATCAAGCCAAGCTACACCGATGCGTTGGTATCCCAAGGCAGTGCCTACCTACAGAAAAAGGATTACAACCGCGCGATCCAGGATTACGATCAAGCCCTGCGACTGAATCCAAGCTCTGCGGCAGCGTTCTACGGTCGTGGCATTGCCTATACCTACAAGGGTGCTTACGATCAAGCCATTCAAGACTACGATCAGGCGCTGAGCCTCAAGCCGAGCGATGCTGATTATTTCTACGGAAGGGGATTGGCGTATATGTACAAGGGTGATTATGGCCGTGCTATCGAGGACTATAGCCACTCTCTGCAGATCAATCCAACGTATGTTGCCGCTTTCTATAACCGCGGCTGGAGCTATGCAAAGAAGGGCGATTATGACGTTGCGATCAAGGACTACGATGAGGTGTTGCGGCTGAATCCGAATTATGCCGATGCGTTGTATAACCGAGGGCAGGCGTACGCGCACAAACGCTACTACGACCGCGCAATCCGGGACTACGACCAGGCGCTGCGGCTAAGGCCCAGCAATACTGACCTATTTGACCATCGGGGCTTGGCATACTGGCATAAGGGTGAGTACGACCGCGCGATCCAAGACTACAATCGGGCGCTGGAGCTAAAGCCTAGCGATGTTGGTGCTCTCATTGACCGTGGCTTGGCATACTGGCGCAAGGGCGAGTACGACCACGCGATCCAGGACTACGATCAGGCGCTGGAGCTGAAGACCAGCGATGCTGACGCATTCTATAATCGCGGGCTTGCGTACGCGTCCAAGGGCGACTACGACTACGCGATCCAGGACTACAATCGGGCGCTGGAGCTGAAGACCAGCGATGCTGACGCATTCTATAATCGCGGGCTTGCGTACGCGTCCAAGGGCGACTACGACCGCGCGATTCAAGATTACGATCAGGCACTGCGAATCAATCCGCGCTTTGGAATCGGATTCCGCAGCCGGAGCATTGCATCTGCGCACAACGGTGAATATGTTCGCGCGATCGAGGACTGGTGCCATTGGCTTTGGCTGAGATATGGCGTCTTAAGCTTTGCAATACGGTTGTGCATCCTTGCGCTTACGGTTGCTTTTGCTTTGGGCCTTAAGCGGTCTCGACGAATGGTAGGTGTGGGATGAAAGCGCCTGTCTTTCCTTTGACCCAAAACCCAAAAACTGACACAGAGGAGATTAGAGGTAAGCTGGGGCAGGAGTCCGGAAGAGGAGACGAGGACGATGCCCAAGAGTGGTCACACGGAAGAGCAGATCGTAGCGGTATTGCGGCAAGTGGAAGCGGGAGCGCGCGTGGACGATGTTTGCCGCAAGGTCGGGATCAGCCAAGCGACTTACTATCTCTGGAAACGGAAGTATACCGGGGTGGGAGTGAGCGAACTGCGTGAGCTGCGGCAGTTGCGGGATGAGGTGGGACGGCTAAAGCGGTTAGTGGCGGACCTGAGTCTGGACCGGCAGATCCTGCAGGAGATCGTCTCAAAAAAGCTGTAAGGCCTCGTGCGCGTCGGAAGTTGGCGCGCTGGGCGCAGGAGGCCTATCGGATCAGCGAGCGGCACGCGGCGCGGATCGTGAAGCTGGCGATCGGGACGCTGCGCTATGAGAGCCGGAAGGTATTCGATGAAGTGCTGCGGCATCGCTTGCGAGAGTTGGCGGGAATGCATGTGCGCTATGGTTATCGGCGCCTGACCGTACTGCTGCGGCGCGAAGGCTGGCAGGTGAACGCAAAACGCATCTACCGTCTGTACCGGGAGGAGGGGTTGATCGTGCGGACGAAGCAGCGGCGGAAGATGGCGCGCCGACGGCCAGTTTCCAGCGGCATCGCGGCGCGGCCGAACCAATGCTGGAGCATGGATTTCGTGAGCGACAAGTTGGCCGATGGGCGTTCGTTCCGCATTCTGACAATGGTGGACCAGTTCACGCGGGAGTGCGTTGGGTTGGAAGCAGATCGCTCGATGACGGGGATGAAAGTGACGCAGGCACTGGAACACGCACGACACGAACGGGGCCATTTGCCGGAGCGCATCACGGTGGACAACGGCAGTGAGTTCTGCAGCCGGGCGCTGGAAGCCTGGGCCATGACCAACGATGTACGGTTGTGTTTCATTCGGCCAGGCCGTCCGGTGGAGAACGGATTCATCGAGAGTTTCAATGGCCGGCTCCGCGATGAGTGTTTGAACGTGGAATGGTTCTCGTCGCTGGACGACGCGCGGCGGAAGCTGGTGAAGTTTCGCGAGCATTACAATTGCGAGCGTCCTCACAGTTCGTTGGCAGATCGGACGCCCGCAGCATTTGCGGCGTTGCATCAGAAGAAGGCTAGTACATCGATGGGGCGCGGACTCCAGAGTCTCTTGATCGAGCCTCTGGAGTCCGCGAAACCCCCGTCAACAGCGGAGGAAAGGACTTACACTGCCCCGAACCTCTAACCTCGCTTGTGACAGAGAATGGGAGCGGTTCACCTTCGCTGAGATCATACTCAGCTTTGTGCGGAAAGCGGGGAGCAGGTCACCGGGATCATCTTCCGTTTCACTGTACCTGGGATTGTCGTAACGGATTGTGAAGCCAAAGTTCAGTTTGCCACGCTGTGGCCAAGAGATTAGAGGCGCGTGCAGGTCTAGCTTGCCGTTCACAAGGCTAATCGTGTCGATATCGCCGCCGTGATAGGTAACCATAGGGCTTCAGACCAGTGTCTGTAGTGGCATTGCCGAGTTGACCAAAGGCGGAACTGACAGCACAGAAGAGAATTGCTGCGAGAAACAAAGATGCTGGCAATCGAGACATCGAAGCCCCTCCTCGTGGAGAACAAATACCGTTGACGGGCTGTTGTCCACGTTTGGCGCAGAGCTTTGCCACACGCACACGTATCCCAGCCAATCGCAATCTGTTCACACTTCGGGAGAAGCAGCGATCAGAATCGCTGACCTAAACTGGAACCGCTCGCCCCCTCTGGCGAATCCCGTTCGCTGATTGATCGCAACATAAATCACTGAGTCTGTGGAAATCAACCACAAAATCGCTGGTAGTATCTCCCATCACATCAGGCTGTGGTGAATTTCCTAGCCGGACAATGTCCGCTAACGTTACGTACGTACGTAACGTTGGCGTCGGGCTTCGGAGATCATTTCCTCGAACTGAGGTAGAAAGGCACAGCTGAAGAAATAGGCGAAGAAAAATACGCCCAAGGCAGCATAACCGAGATAGCGCTGCCATTTAATCTCGACATTGCAAACCATTTCGAGAAAAATGGGAAATTCTCGGGTACCGGTCTCCATTCTCACGAACGTTGCAAACTCCTCCGCTTGCTCTTCTGAGCAACTTTCCGGCCCCAGAATGGCATATCCTAGTTCCGCAAAAGTATGTTCTAGAAGTTCGCGGAATTCGTGGAAAAGCGTGTGTAGATGACCAAAAGGAACACTCTCGCGCTCGCAGATAAAGATTTCCTTCTTATTTTGAAACGAGCAGTTAAGCCCGTGAAGTTCTTGAGGAAGCGGGACAAATGAAAGGCGTATTCCCTTCGATGAGCAGAGTTCTACCATCGCACTGCGCGTCAGAAAGGACTTAACGCCAAGCCAACTTACGAACTCTTCGGCTAAGACTTCTTCCGTGGGCGGCCAGTTCTCAGCATGACGGGAAACTACCGCCTTACAAAAGCCTAAGATCGGATCTCTTTCGGTTCCGTCTGTAAGCAATCTCACGTTATTTAAGCCCCCTTAAGCAGGTTCCGCTGGGTTAACTTCTCGTACATCTCCACAATAAAGCGCTTGGTTTCCAGGCTGACATGCGTTCCCTTGAGCCGGGTGCCCTGCTTAAAGGTGGGATCGGTTCTGACGTGCTCGTAGGCTACCTCAATTTGCCGTCGTTTCGCGGTCTCCGCCGAATCCTCTTCCAGGTATCCTGCCGCAATCAAAAGCTCGCGGTGTTGCACATCGTAGGCCTTAGCCAGCCGTTTCAGGATGTCGGGGTGCGGAGGATTGCGTAAACCCCGTTCGATCTGGGAGATGTAGGCATTGGATACTTTGGCCTGGGTTTCGACCTGTTTGAGAGTCAGTCCCTTGGACTTGCGCAAGCGCCGCATGTAGGCTCCGAAGCTCTCCATAGCCTCTGTAGGATACGGCATAATATTAACAATTGCAAGATTATTCGTTTCCCTGTTGACAAGTGCGATGGGGCAGACTGACAATGATTACTCTTGTTAGATTCCATTAACAGTAGGACTAGCCCCATGGCGTTTGACCTCAGTCCGCGACCGGAGCAGCGGTTCCCCTGCCCCCTTTGCGCCAAGGGTCTTGAGGTGCGGCAAACCAAGAAGAAGAAACCGTACGTAATCTGTGATCCCTGTGGTGTCCAACTGTTCGTTCGCAGCAAAGCCGGTATGCGCTGTTTCGAGCAACTGGTATCAGACGGTGAGCAGCGCAACATCTGGAAGCGGCTGGATGACTTGCAGAGCCGGTATCGGCGGAAATGTCCGGAGTGCGAAAAAGAATTTTGGATTGTTCCCGATCTGCTCAAAACGAGCTGGGTGGACGGAAAATTCGAGGGTTACCACTGTCCAGAACGAGGTTGCAGCGGAGTCGTCGGTTGGAACAAGGAGAAGAAATGAGAATCACACTGCTAGGAGCGCTCGGTTTCGTCGGAGTTGCCATTTTGCTTTTCTATGCCGGTTATGAGCTACACCGGACAATTCAAGCGAAAGCCATGCAATCTCCTCAAAATCTGGATTCTTCGATACACCCATGACCACAACACGGAACCAATTCGAGGCCCCGCCGACCGCAGAGTGGCTCACCGCTGTGGAGGCTGCGCAACACCTCAAGATAAAAGTCCGTACCCTGTTGCTGTGGGTCCGACAGGGCAAAGTGAAAGCCTTTGCGCTCTCCGGCACCAAACGTCGTGTGTGGCGCTTTCGGCAGCACGACTTGGACGCTGCCCTTCTGGAATCTGCCGTGCTACCATCCATTCCGCTGTCCGTGCGCTCTGAAAGGAGGATTTCTTGAAAAGAGCAGCACGGGTAAACGAAGGTAGTGTCGTCTTTAACAAGCGCTTCGGAACGTGGAATTTTCTGTGGCGTGAAAGCGGTCGCAGACGTTCAAAGGTGATTGGCACCGCACGCGAGTTCCCGTCCAAAGCGTCTGCATGGCGCGCAGCGGAACCGTTGCGCAGGCAGTTAGAACGGTCGGAAAGAAGTGTTCAGCCGGTTCCTATGGTACGGAACCTGGTGGAACAGTACCGTAGGGAAAGAATGCCACGAAGAGCGATGACCAGACAGGGATACAACACATGGTTGAATCACTACATCATCCCCAAGTGGGGTGGCTGTACGCTTCAGGAGCTGGAGGCGCGTCCGGTTGACCTGTGGCTGCAATCCCTCGTACTGGCACCCAAGAGCAAGGTTCACATTCGTGGACTTGTCCGTGCTCTGTGGGATTTCGCAATGTGGCGCGGTGACGTGCCCACACAGCGTAATCCTATGGAGCTGGTCCCGATCAAAGGTGCAACCAAACGCGTCAAGAAAACGCGCAGCCTGGCGGTGGAAGAGTTCCAGCAGCTTGTTGAACAGCTTGAGGAACCCTTCCGTACGATGGCTCTGGTCTGTGTTTGTTTCGGGCTTCGCATTAGTGAATGTTTGGCTCTGAAGTGGTCTGACGTGGACTGGTTAAACAGCACGCTTTGTGTTGAACGTGGCATTGTGCATCAGGTTGTCGATGAAGTGAAAACACCTGAGTCACAGCGGTCCATGTACATCGACAGCGAGATTTTGGAAGTGCTGAAGATGTGGAAGCAGCTAACCCAATTCTCCACACCGGAGGACTGGGTATTTGCTTCTCCGGCGCAAATCGGGCGCTTGCCTCTCTCCTATGCGGGGGTGTGGCGGACACTTCGACAAGCTGCGTTCAAAGCTCGCATCGGTCACATCAGCTCGCACACCTTCCGGCACACGCATAGATCGTGGCTCGACGCTGTTGGTACGCCGGTTGGCGTACAACAACGCCTGATGCGGCACACCGACATCAGAACCACGATGAACGTGTACGGAACCGCTGCCACGGCGGACATGCGCCAAGCGCACACAAAAATCGTTAGACTCGCTCTGGCGCGGGCTTAACTGATTTGTGAGTTGATTTGATGCGCGGTAACTGATTGAAAACATGGCGGAGAGGGAGGGATTC
>Ga0335072_10011780_pt1 | contig 12521 bp, 11 predicted proteins | sample Lox_Sample_21_FD_206725 | JGI IMG/M metagenome (GOLD analysis project Ga0335072, IMG submission 206725) | Soil microbial communities from Loxahatchee National Wildlife Refuge, Florida, United States - Lox_Sample_2.1 | ecosystem: Environmental > Terrestrial > Soil > Wetlands | place: USA...
TCCGGGCTTGTGGGCAAAGCGGCCGCAATGACGCCGCGCGGATTTGTGCGCGTGGATATGGAGGGATCTCCGTATACGCAGCGCACGCTCGATTTTGTTCACGAGCTGCACCAGATGCCGGGAAATGGAAACAGCGTGGGCACAGTCGTTCAGGCATATTTGAAACGGTCGGAAAAAGACATTGCCGATTTGCTGGCGGCGGGAATCCGCATTCGTCTGTGCAAAGGCGCTTATAAGGAAGCGGCCAGCATCGCATTCGAGAGCAAGCCCGACGTGGATGCGAATTACGAGAAGCTGATGAAAATCCTTATGACGAGCGGCATTTATCACGGGCTGGCCACGCACGACGAAAGAATCATTCGTGCGGCGCAGGCTTTCGCGACTCGCGAAAAGATTGACCGCAATTCGTTCGAATTCCAGATGCTCTACGGCATTCGCCGCGATCTGCAACAGAGCCTGGTTCGCGAAGGGTGGCGCATGCGTGTGTATATCCCCTTCGGGACGGAGTGGTATCCCTACTTCATGCGGCGGTTGGGCGAGCGGCCGGCGAATGTGTTCTTTGTGGCGCGGAATATGCTGCGACGCTAGGATCGGCAGGACTCGCGAAGATCAGAACTGGCAGGTCTGCCGGAGACATTCCAAATACAGCAGATAACCGGGTTAGGGGTTTCCCTCGCCCGTTTCATTGGGAGCAAGCGGCAGGCGGGCCGCGCCCCGAATAATGTCGAGTTCCTGATCGGAGAACATCCCTTTAAAGCGGTCGGAGTCGATGACACGTTCGCGCTGATCCGGCGGCATAGCGGCCAGATCGCGGACGGCGGTCCGCACCATACGCTGCCGATCGGGCGGGAGCTGCCGCATTTGCCGGAAGGTTTGAAGCGCTTGCTGTTTTTGGTCGGGAGTCAGATGTTCCCAGGTCTCCATACGGTTCAGCATGCGCAATTGCTGCTGCGGCGGAAGGCTGGAGAAGTGCTGTAAACGCTGCCGAAGCCGCTGTTGCTGGTCAGGAGATAAGCGGCGAAACCCAGGGTCGTTCTGCAGAGCGCGTTCCTGCTCCGCCGGCGGCAGATCTTTATAGCGTCGCAGCCAGTCCCCCGCGTGCCCGCGAAACTGCTGGCGGGCTTGCGCTTGCCGGTTGGCTTGGGGATGCTGTGCTTGAAATGCAGGGGCCGGATGACCCTGCTGTGAGGGATGAAAACTACCTTTTTGAGCCAGGCAGGGAAGTGGCAGCATGGCCGCCAACACGACGGCCGCGAGCCAGCCCATGATTTCTTTTACCTGCCCCACGTTCCCGTTTCTCCATGCACTTCGCCGAAATTGCCCATCGAAAGCAGCCGGCTTAGGGGTTCGCCGTGACATTCTGCTGCACTTCGAGGTCGTCGAGCAACTCGAAATCGGAATACAGATCATGATTCTTTTCGAGAGATTGCAGATCGCTGACCGCCGTGCCCGGCTCCGCGCTTTCGTTCAACGAGGCCTCCTGGCCGTGATTGAGAACGCTGCTGTCATGAGTGACAAACAGGCCGACGCCAATTCCCATCAGCACGGTGAGAGCGGCGGCGAGCACGGGACGGCGGAGCCAATAGCGCCAGCCCACCTGCGGTCTCGCCATTTCTTCGCGCAGACGGGCCTGCAGCCGAACGTCGAAGTAGGGCGAAGGCTCTGGCGTCCGCCACTCATCCAGTAATGCCATCGTTGCCCGCATCGCTTGCCATTGTTCGGCGCATGCGGCGCACGTTTCGATGTGTTTGGTTTCGTCTGCCCCGGGCTGGATCAATCCCGCCGCTATATCGGGCATACGCTCGCGAACTTCGTCGCAATTCATGACCTCTTCCTCGATTCCCGCCCTTCGCTTCACCAGAAAAAAATCTTTCTATAAATATTCTTTTAACTGTTCCCGCAATGTCTCATAAGCCCGGAAGAGCAGTGACTTGGTCGCGGATTCGCTCTTCTTCAGCACTTCGGCAATCTGTTTGTAATCCATCTGCTGGTACTTGTGCATGATGACCGCCATCCTCTGCTGCTCAGGAAGGGCTTCCACGCGGCGCCGGATGGCGAGCAACCGCTCGCGCCGGACCATCGCCTGTTCCGCCGTAAGATTGCCATCCGGCAGTTCGAACGTCGTGCCGGACTCTTCGTCCGGTTCATCGAGGCTGACGGTGACTTCCGGCCGTTCGTGCCGCGTGTCGCGGGCATGATTGACGGCGAGGTTGGTCGCGATCCGATACAGCCAGGTGGTGAACTTTGCGCTCGCTTCGTAAGTGGCGCGCGAACGATAGATGCGCAGAAAGACTTCCTGAGCCAGATCCTCGGCCACCGCCGCGTTGCGCGCCATCCGGTACATAAAACTGACCATGGGGCGGCGATACTTCGCAACCAGGTAATCAAATGCCGACTGATCCCCAGCTTTGACGCGCAGCATCATTTGCGCATCTGAAATCAGATCTGCGCCGACAAGCGCGTCCGGCAGCGGTGGAGTCACCGTGGCAGCCATCAGCATGCCGGAATCGAGTGCAGCCGTGCCCACACTCCATTCAACCCCGTCAGGCCGGGAAAGTTGCGCCCTCTCGTCTTCTTGCGTGCGAGCGGAAGTGCTTTGGTTGTAGGAGGATACAGAGCTTGCGCCGGTTTTTGGCTGCAGTCCCATCGAGGAGCTTCAAAGCAGGGCAAATGGGGGGAGAATCCCGACCCACATGCCTGCATCCGGTAGGCTAACATGCCCCATGCGTATACTGGAACTCCGGCCCGCGCCTGCCGGCTTCCGAGAGTGCAATCCAAGTCGGATGGAAAAAATTCTGCGTAAAAGGCGTCCCCGATCCTACACTCTCACTTTGGCGAGTTTGCGTTTAAGATACAGCGCTAGCAGTGGCATCGGCGAACCGCGCCCGCATGCATGAATTCTAATTCTCAGCTCCAGGCTCCTTCGCTCTCTCGGCCTTTGAAATCGCCGAGATTGCGCGAGGCGCGCTTTGACGATTACGCGCTGGTCGCCGCCTTAGCCCACAAATTTGGCCTGGGGTTCGAGGACGACGAGGCCTGGCAGCATCTTTGGAAAAACAATCCAGCCTATCGCGACCTGCAAGGCAAACTTCCCATTGGATGGGTCCTGGAAGGGGCGGACGGCAGAATTGCGGGATACCTGGGCAATATTCCCCTGCATTACGAGCTCGAGGGCAGAAGTGTGCTGGCTTCTGCCACTCGATCCTGGGTCGTGGACATTGCCTACCGTGGTTATGCGCTGATGCTGCTAAGCCCGTTTTTTCAACAGACGAACGTCGATCTTTTCCTGGGAACGAGCGTTAACTCCCAGTCGGCCGTCGCATCCTCGGTATTCAAAAACGTTCGCGTTCCGGTTGGAGAATGGGATCGCAGCCTGTTTTGGATTACTCATCCGCGCGGCTTTACCGACAGCTTCCTGACGAAGAAAGGATTGGCTTTCGCTAAGGGATTCAGTTATCCCGTAGCGCTGGCTTTATCTTTGCGCGATCGAGTGCGGGGTAGCGGATTTCGAAATGGAGCGGACAACCCGTCGGTGGTTCCTGTGGACGGCTTCGACGAGCGCTTCGACGATTTCTGGGCCGCTTTGCGCAGGAAGAAATCCGGGATCCTGCTGGCGGTTCGCAATCGCGAAACCCTGGATTGGCATTTCAAGTTCGCCCTGCGCAAAAACGAAGTGTGGATCTATACCTTCAAAGGTGCCACCGGGATGTGCGGGTATGCCGTGTTCCTGCGGCAAGAGCGCCAGCAAGTTGGACTGAACCGCGTATGCCTTGCCGATTTCCAATGTCTCGACGAGGACAAATCCAGGACTTTCTTCATGGCAGCGCTTTGGGCCGCATTCGAACGCTGTCGGTGCGAATCGGTTCACATGCTGGAGCTCATTGGCCTGCCTCATGATTTGCAAGCAAGCGCGGAAGTGGCTGCGCCCCACCACCGCAAACTCGATAACTGGATGTACTTCTACAAAAGCAACAACCCGGCGCTGGCAGAAAAACTGAAAAGCTCGGAAGCCTGGGAGCCTTCTCTGTTTGACGGTGACTCCAGCCTGTAACTGAAAACAGAGTCGCAAACTTCGCCGAAGTCTTCTTCTAACTTCCCGTCGGAATCCGGCATCCAGCCGTGAGTTGCAAAATCTTTCACGTTTCGCGCGCGCAGGAATTCGATGTACAATCCTCGGGCTTTGACATAAATCGCGTGTGGGAATGAAAGCCGTCAAGGCGATTTGCCAATCCGGTGCGCGGCCGGGCCGATCACCATCGAGTAGATAAGGCTGCGTTCTAACTCTTCCGTTCGTACCGCCGTCCGGGCAATTCCAGGGGGGGCCTTCTCCGCACTTCGCGGATTTAGGGGATGGGGCCAAGTCAAATTTCTTGCGTTCTGGAGAAAACATGCAACCTCGAAATGTGCAACTTCTGAAGTTTTGCGGCAGCGCGCTGGTCGCGCTTTTCGTATGCCAATTCGCAACCGCGCAACGGCATCAGACTCCGATTCCACATCCGATCGGTTTCCCGCAAAGAGCGGCTGCTCGCGCGGAAGCTGCGACAGCTTCCAACGCTTCACCCTGGACTCCACTGACCAACCAGCCGAGTTTCATGGTCGACGGGAGCGCCAATCCCATCCTGCTGATGGATGGGACGGTGCTCGTGCAGGACGCCGGCTTTCCCGATTGGTGGAGACTGACGCCCGATCAATACGGCAGCTATGCCAATGGCACCTGGACCCAAGTCGCATCCTTGCCGGCTCCTTACAGCCCGCTTTATCACTCCTCGGCTGTGCTGCCGGATGGCCGCCTGATCATCGAAGGCGGCGAATACATCTGCGATCCCTCGACCTTCAACTGCAATCCCGTTTGGACGAATCTGGGCGCGATTTATGATCCCGTGGCCAATACGTGGACTGCCGTCAATCCTCCCGCGGGCTGGACCACGATCGGCGACGCCGAGAACGTCGTTCTCGCCAACGGAACCTATATGCAGGCGAATTGCTGCACCGAACAAGCCGCGCTGCTCAATCCCAAGACGCTGACCTGGACGCCCACCGGAAAGGGAAAATACGATCCCAACGATGAAGAGGGATGGAATCTTTTGCCGAATCAGCAAGTGCTCGATGTCGACGCCTACGTTCCAATCTCGCCGTTCCCTTACATCCCCACTGGCAAGAACTACGAACTCTACAATCCCTGGACGGGCGACTGGCACGTAGCCGGAACCACTCCCGTGCAGCTCTGGGATTCCTGGCTAACTTGCGGCGAACTTTCCCAGGAACCAAACAACGGACCCACATTTGAGCTCGGTCCCGGCGTCCTCCGCCCGGACGGAACGGTCTTTTACATGGGCTCGAACACCTGCCCCAACGAATCTGGCGCGACGGCGATTTACGATTCCTATCGGAACTCGTGGAAAGCCGGTCCGTACTTCCCGGGCACGAACAATATTTCCGATGGCCCAGCGTCGTTGGAAGTCAATGGCGACGTTCTGATGATGGCCAGCCCGGGCTACGGGAATCCACCGTCGACATTCTTCGAATGGAACGGCAAGAATCTGTATCCGGTTCCGGGAACTCCCAACGCGCCGACGGATGGCTCGTATTACGGAAATATGCTGCTGCTTCCGACCGGGCAGGTCCTGCTCACCGATTTCTCTAATGACATCGAGCTGTACAACTCCAAGGGAGGACCACAGCGGCAGTGGGCGCCCTTTGTGGTGTTCGCGCCCAATTTCATCCGGCCGGGTAAGTCGTATCAGGCGTTCGGATTTCTGTTTAACGGTTGGTCTCAGGGCGCCTTCTATGGAGACGATGTGCAGGCGGCCACGAACTTCCCGCTGGTGCGCATCACGAATCTGCAAACCGGACACGTGCGCTACTGCCGCGCCCATGATCCCAGCACCATGGCCGTCGTCTCGAATGAACTGAACTCCGTATGGTTCGATGTTCCCGCCGACCAGGAATCGGGATTCAGCAAGCTCGAGGTGGTTGCCAACGGAATCGCATCCGAGCCCGTTTTCGTCAATGTGCAAGGGAACAGAAAATAGTTCCTTTGATTCAGCGGCTGGCTGCTTTCCAGAAATAGACGATGGAGCCCCGGACGCCATGTCCGGGGCTTCCAGCCAGATGCTTCAGACTTGCCAAACCTCTGGTACGGATTCCCGTATCTCGACCTCCGCCGGGCAAATTGCCTTCCCTTGAATGTGAGCGAGAAACCAGCATCAGTGATCCGGGAGAACGGCCGCAGGAAGCCATGTTTCTCGTGATCCGACTCACAATGTCCGAATTGAAACTGGAGCACAAAACTTTGGTCATGGGGGCCGTTGCGACCGGCGATGCTGAAGCCTAGAATGAAAGGTTCTCTTATGCGGATTTTTGTTGCCAGTTCGACGGTTGCGAGCCGAAAAGATGCTTCGGCTCTACCTGTTTTTATTCCAGGTGTGAAAAAACATGTCCTCATACGTTGCAAAACCCACTCCTCCCAATCAGGACAAGCGCTGGAAGCTGGTGGATGCCACTATTCGCCGCCAGGGCCAGCAAGCCCGCGGACTGATTGAGACGCTGCACACGGTGCAAGAGGCGTTCGGATACCTCGACGAACAAGCCCTCCGCTATGTTGCCATGTCGTTGCGAGTGCCTCTGAGCCGTGCCTACGGCGTTGCGACTTTTTATCACTTCTTCACTCTGAAGCCTGCGGGCCAGCACACCTGTGTGATCTGCATGGGCACGGCATGCTACATCAAAGGAGCTCCGCAGCTGCTGGATGCCGTGCAGCGTGATCTGGGCATTCATCCTGGTGAAACCACCGCCGATAAAAAAGTCTCGCTGCTCACGGCACGCTGCCTGGGATCGTGCGGCTTGGCACCAGCGGTGGTTTACGATCAGGAAGTCGCGGGCAAGGTGAGTACGTCCGCCATCCGTGAGCACCTGAAGAAATGGGCCAGTCATGACGCCTGAAGAACTTGACGAGATCGCCGAATCGGAACGGGCGGCACAGAGCCAGTTCACCGAGCACGTGAATGTCTGCGTGGCGGCGGGATGTCTTTCCTGCCAGAGCCAGTCGGTCAAAGACGCGCTCGATCAGGAAGTCAGCCGTCGGGGGACGAAAGGCCACTGCCAGGTCAAGGGCGTCGGCTGCATGGGCCTGTGCGCGGAGGGTCCGCTGGTTTCGACGAGTGTGGTTTCGACAGGTCTGGCCTCGACCGGTGCGGGCGTTCTCTATCAGAGGGTACAGGCATCCGACGGCGAGGCGATCCTTGACGGCCTGAGCGGCGAGCCGGTTTCGCGGCTGATCTGCCCGACGGATATTCCGTTTTTTCAACGCCAGAAAAAAATCGTTCTGGAAAACTCCGGGGTGGTCGATCCGGAGCGAATCGAAGATTACATCGCGGCGGAAGGCTATGCCGCGCTGATTAAGGCGCTGACCGAGATGACGCCGCGAGAAGTCATCGATCAGGTGACCAAAAGCGGCCTGCGCGGCCGGGGCGGCGCCGGCTATCCCACGGGACTGAAGTGGAGCACGGTTTCGAAATCGGTGGGCACCAAAAAGTACGTCATCTGCAATGCCGACGAAGGCGACCCGGGCGCATTTATGGATCGCAGTGTGCTCGAGAGCGATCCGCATCGCGTGCTGGAAGGCATGCTGATCGCCGCCTATGCCGTCGGGGCATCGGAAGGATACATTTACGCGCGCGCGGAATATCCGCTGGCGGTCAAGCGCCTGCGCATCGCCATCCGCCAGGCCGAGCGCATTGGCCTGCTCGGGACCGATATTTGCGGCACGCGCTTCAGTTTTCGAGTCGACGTGCGGCTGGGCGCGGGCGCTTTCGTCTGTGGCGAAGAGACCGCACTGATCGCTTCGGTCGAAGGCAAGCGCGGTACGCCGCGCCCGCGGCCCCCCTACCCTGCCATGGAGGGCCTGTTTGGGGAGCCGACGCTCATTAATAACGTGGAAACCTTCGCCAACATCGCTCCCATCATTCGCAAGGGCGGTGAATGGTACGCGCAGATCGGGACCGAAAAGAGTAAAGGCACGAAAGTCTTCGCGCTGGCCGGACGGGTGCAGAACACGGGGCTGGTCGAAGTCCCCATGGGCATTTCCCTCCGCGAGATGGTTTTCGAAATTGGCGGCGGCATTCCGGAAGGCCGGAAATTCAAAGCGGTGCAGACTGGAGGTCCTTCTGGCGGCTGTCTGCCCTCCGATTGTCTCGATATGCCGGTCGATTATGAATCTTTGGCCAAAGCCGGCTCGATCATGGGTTCGGGGGGAATGATCGTGATGGACGAAAGTTCCTGCATGGTCGACGTGGCCAAGTACTTCATGGATTTCTGCATGACGGAATCGTGCGGCAAATGCATTCCTTGCCGTGTAGGAACCTATCAGATGCACCGCATTCTCACCGCGATCGGCAACATGTCCGCTACGCAGCAGGACATCAAGATGCTCGAGGAACTCTGCGATCTGCTCAAACACACCAGCCTGTGCGGGTTGGGCCAGTCGGCGCCGAATCCCGTGGTCAGCACGCTGCGCTCGTTTGCCGAAGAATATCGTGCTCATGTGGAGGAACACAGGTGTCCGGCGGGCGTCTGTAGCGGTCAGTTGGCGGGAGAGACGGTATGAAGCCGAGCTCCAATGTAAAGACTCTGAATATTGACGGACGCGATCTGAGCGGTCGGCAGGAAGAAACGATTCTTGATGTCGCGCGCCAGAATGGCATTTTCATTCCCCGCCTTTGCGAAATGGATGGCCTGACTGACGTCGGCGCGTGCCGGCTCTGCCTGGTCGAAATCAAAGGTCAGAACAAGCTGCTTCCGGCTTGTGTGACGACGGTCGAAGAGGGCATGGAAGTCACGACCGACTCGCCACGACTGCAGAACTATCGCCGCATGATCCTGGAACTGCTCTTCACCGAGCGCAATCACGTGTGTGCGGTCTGTGTTTCGAATGGCCATTGCGAGATGCAGATGCTGGCGCAGCGACTCGGCATCACGCACGTTCACTTTCCCTACCGCTATCCCAAGGAAGAGGTCGATGCCTCGCACGACCGCTTCGTCATCGACCATAATCGGTGCATCCTGTGCACGCGCTGCGTGCGGGTGTGCGATGAAATCGAAGGGGCTCATACCTGGGACATCATGGGCCGGGGCATCGATGCGAAGGTCATTACCGATCTGAATCAACCGTGGGGGTCTTCGGATTCCTGCACCAGTTGCGGCAAGTGCGTGCACGTGTGCCCGACCGGCGCGCTGTTTGAAAAGGGGCGCTCGGTGGCGGAGATGCTCAAGCGCCGGCAATTCCTGCCGTATTTGACGCTGATGCGGAAAGAGAATGAATGAATACGGAAACCCCACCACCGACGGCGACGAAGAAACGAATGGCGACGGTTTGGCTCGACGGCTGCTCGGGATGCCACATGTCGTTTCTCGACATCGACGAACGCCTGCTCGCCATCGCCCGAACCGCCGATCTGGTTTACAGCCCGCTGGTGGATGCGAAGGAATTTCCCGAGAACGTAGATGTGACCCTGGTCGAAGGGGCGGTCAGCAGCGAGGAAGATCTGCACAAGATCAGGATGGTTCGCCAGCGCACAAAATTGCTGGTCTCCCTCGGAGACTGTGCGGTCACGGCGAACGTGCCCGGGATGCGCAATCCCTTTGGGACGAAGCCGGTGTACGACCGGGCCTATCGCGAAAACGTGAGTTTCGATCCGGGCATTCCCAATCAGGTCGTTCCGGCGCTGCTGCCCACGTCGCGTCCGATTCATGAATTTGTGCGGGTGGATGTCTTCGTTCCGGGCTGTCCGCCTTCGGCGGACACGATTTTTTACGTAGTCACCGAATTACTGGAAGGCCGGCAGCCGGATTTGAGTCCGAGAACCCGCTTTGGCGCATAGCCTGCGGGCAAGGATGTGAGTTGGAACTGGAGCGAGTTTAGGAAAATGGTTTTGAGACATTCAGACGCTTGGGTTCGGTCGTGATTGGAAAGGAAGCGGCTGCAAGCCGCGCGGTAAGGACCGGCCAAAATCACTGTCGGCATCGGCCGCTGCGGATCACGCAAGGGATCTTTTGAAAAGGTTTTGATTGAACAATAGGAGAAGTTGTGAAGCAGGACAGCACCATTCTCGTGATCGATCCGGTGACCCGTATCGAGGGTCATTCCAAGATCACGCTGCACCTAAATGAGGAAGGCCGAGTCGAGGACGCGCACTTTCACGTGACGCAGTTTCGTGGATTCGAAAAGCTCTGCGAAGGCCGTCCGTTCTACGAAATGCCATCGCTGATGGCGCGCATTTGCGGTATCTGTCCGGTCAGCCATCTCATCGCATCGGCCAAGGCGTGCGATTCGCTGCTCGCGGTGCGAATCCCTCCGACCGCCGATAAGCTACGCCGCATTTTCGGCCTGGCGCAGGTCGTGCAATCGCACGCATTAAGTCTTTTTCATCTTTCTTCGCCCGATCTGCTGCTGGGCATGGATGCCGATCCCTCCAAGAGCAACATTTTTGGTGTCGCGGAAAAGAGTCCGGAGCTCGCGCTCGACGGAATCCGGTTGCGGCAGTTCGGCCAGCAAATCATCGAGCGCCTGGGCGGCAAGCGAATTCATCCCGCCTGGATCGTGCCCGGAGGTGTCAGCGAACCACTCAGCGTCGAAAATCGCGACGCCATCCTGCGCGCGCTGCCCGACGCCTTGGCCATCGCCGAACGCACATTGGAATGGTTCAAGAGCATCATGGAGAAATTTCGCGAAGAGATTGCCACCTTCGGCAATTTCCCCACACTGTTCATGGGAATCGTGAAGAGAGACAATGGCATCACTTTCTACGATGGCAAGCTGCGCATTGTCGATGCCGGCGGGCATGTGGTCGCCGACGATATCGATCCCACGCAATACTTCGACTACATTGGCGAGAAGGTCGAACCCTGGAGTTATCTCAAGTCGGCTTACTATAAGCCGAAAGGTTTTCCCGATGGCATCTACCGGGTGGGTCCGCTTGCGCGCCTCAATGTGGCGGACCGCTGTGGCACGCCGCAAGCGGATCAGGAACTGGCGGAATTCCACGAATTGCAGCGCACTGCAGTTCTCAGCTCGTTCCACTATCATCACGCGCGGCTAATCGAGATTCTGTACTGCATCGAGCGGATGGAACAGTTGCTGAGCGATCCCGACATTCTCTCCAAGCACGTGCGCGCGCTGGCGCGGCCGAACGCGCTTGAAGGCGTGGGGGCGTGCGAAGCTCCCCGCGGCACGCTCTTCCACCATTACAAAATCGATGAGCAGGGATTGATTCGCTGGGCCAATCTGGTCATCGCCACCGGCCACAATAATCTCGCCATGAACCGCAGCGTGCTGCAGGTGGCAAAACACTTTGTGCACGGCAGGCAACTCGCGCCCGGCATGCTGAACCGCGTGGAAGCCGTGATCCGCTGCTATGATCCGTGCCTGAGTTGTTCGACCCACGCCCTGGGCCAGATGAAGCTCCAGGTGCAACTCATCAGCCCGGAAGGCGAAGTGCTGGACGAGCTGGTCCGGAACTGAATTGACGAGGCGAGCTCTCGACCAGTAAGGGGCGAAGTATGACGAAGGAGGGCCAGCTTCCTTCGCGCAACTTCGCGCCCTTCGTGGTTCTCGATTCCAATCAACAGGTTTTGCCCACTCTTTCGCATCACGACTGAACGTCACTTCTGAACGTCAACTTCTGACGAGCAAGCGCTTCACTTCTTCGGATGCGGTTCCTGCCTCTGCTGCAAATGTTGCTGTTGCTGCACCTGTCTTTGCTGCAACTGGTGGGTCTGCTGCTGATGCCTCTGCTCCATCTGCTGGGTTCGCTCGGGAGGAGCGCTTTGCATCTTCTGATGTTCCTGCTCCTGCCGTGCCTGCAGCTGTTGCCGCTCTTTTTGTTGTTGGTTGTAGAGCTTCTCCTGTTGCTGCTGGTATTTCTGATCCAGCTTCGCATTGCCCGTATTGGGCGCCGTGGGCCGTTGCATGGGGGGAAGCTCATTGGGATGGACCGCCGGTTTCCCCGCATTATTTTCCGGCCGCGGCTCGGCGCCACGATTCGCCTCCGGTGCGGCATTCCCGCGATTTGCCGGCGGGTGATACTCGCCTCCGGCTGCCTTCGCCGCTACAACTCCATTGCCGCGAAATTCCGTCGGTTTCGGAGTGGCCGCGATCGGCGGGCGTCCGTGATTTTGCTTCGCTCGCAGCTGCGGATTTGCCTGAGCCGTCCTGATCAGTTCCTGTTGCGCGGCGACCGGGCCAACATGCCGCTCGCTCCCAGCTCGCTCCTCCGCGGGCGTCGGGCGAGCATTGATCCCACCGGGGCCTCCGTTAAAACTGACGTGGTTGCCCCCGCCGTGGTTGATTCGCTCGTCATAAACGTTGTGGATGTTGGTGACGTTCACGTTCATCACGGCGCGGTTGTAATAGAAGCGATCGTTCTGCCAGCGTCCTCCCACAAAGCCGTTGCCGAAATAGCCGAAGCCATAGTCGATTCCTCCGTAGAAACCGACCGTCGGCCCCCAAAATCCTTCATGGAATA
>Ga0335072_10011781_pt1 | contig 12520 bp, 10 predicted proteins | sample Lox_Sample_21_FD_206725 | JGI IMG/M metagenome (GOLD analysis project Ga0335072, IMG submission 206725) | Soil microbial communities from Loxahatchee National Wildlife Refuge, Florida, United States - Lox_Sample_2.1 | ecosystem: Environmental > Terrestrial > Soil > Wetlands | place: USA...
GAGCATGACTGCAAAGGAGGATTCTGTTGCCGACGTGGCCGGCCCCGGGTCCGTGTCCAAGATGTCGCGAGTGTGCCCGTCGCCGTCGATCACCCAGGCGTACTCGCTGTGGCCGATCATCGCCCCGCCCGGCAGGTAGATGACCTCCTCGCCGTAGTGTTTCCACACGCTGCGCAGGTCTGCAAGCGTCCCGGTCAGGTAGAGCCAGTTCGGGATGCCTTCGAGACCTTCTTGCTGGTCGAAAGCGTCGAGGTAGTCGGGAGAAATGTACCGGGGGTTGGCATTGACCGCCACCATCTCGACCCGGCGGCGGTCGCTGCCGAGGTAGTCGTCGGCTGTGCGGAACTCGGATGCGATAACCGGGCAATCGGTGGTGCACGTGTCGTCGAGGAAAGTGAGAGCCACCGCCTTGCCCCTCAGGCTGGCCAGCGTCACAGGTTTGCCTGCCTGGTCGACGAGGCTGAAGGCCGGGGCGATGGCATTGACCTCCTGCGGGCCGCCGTCCACGGCCTCTGCAAGCACCGGGTCGGCGCGGGCGACAGTCGTCGCCACGGCCATGGGGACGGCCCCCAGCAGGGCCACGCCCATCGCGCCAACCGCCGCGACGGACCGAAATGCTTGCGTCGGGTCAGCGGTCAACCGGCCCCACCAGGTTGCGGCACCGGTGGGCGGCCCTATCGGGACCACGTTGGGCCCGAAAGCCGGCGTTGGAGGGCGCGCTACCGCCAGGTAGCCCGCTACCAGCAACAAGGCGATCGGGATCATGCTGTTCGGGTCGGTACCAATCCCGCCAAAAAAACCAAAATCCTGTACCAAGACCCAATCGGCTAGGCAAAGCACAACTGCTGCGACGACGCCGGCCTGCAACAGGCGACCACGGGCCCACGCGAAACTGGCACCGGTGAGCGCGAGCGCAATTACGGCAAAGAGGTTGACCGCCCAGCCGTGTGCCGCGTCGAAGCGGCCAAACGCGTCGACCCAACCGGCCAGGAGGTGCGGTTGCGGCGTTTGGCTCATCTGCTGGACCATCCCGACCAACTGGCCGGCCGCTGCGCTCGGGCGAGGTTGGCCCTGCCAGAAGCCCCGCCCCGGCCAGGCTTGGAGCACGGCCATCCCGACGAAGAAGGCACCCATGATGCGTAGGACGACCTTGCCGAGGCGAGGCCCGCTCCACGCTCCTTCGGGGAGAGCGACCAAGCCGCCGGCGAAGCAGTAAAGGAGCACTGCCCCCGGGGCCCCGAAAAGCCAACTGGCGCCGGGGGCGAAGATCCCCCCAAAAGCCTCACCGAACGTCCAGACCACCAGGCCCCACCCGACGCTCGCCACCCCTGCCAGGCGCGACCAGTTGCCGCGCGAGACAGCCAGCAACCACAGGCCTATGCCCACCTGGATCCATACCGCTGCGGCTGCGGCAGGTACCGGGTGGTAATCCCAGATGGTGGTGCCGGCGCTGACAAGCTGGCCGACCCAGTGGGGCGAACCGCTCGCAGCCGGCTCGACGACCTGGGGCCCCAAGCCGAGAGGCATCGAAATCTGGCACTGGAGGATGCCGTCAAGGACCCAGATAAGCCCGAACGAGACCCGCAGCAGCCGTCGTGCCGCAGGCTCGGGGCGAGCTTGCGCGAGGGGCGCGGGCGGCCGGTCGGCAGCGGGCGCGAGTGCCCGCGCACGGCGGTACTGGGCAGAACGCTGTATGTTCCAGGCCAGCGCAACGAGGGCAAAGATCAAAAGGACGATCAGGCCCTGGTTGAGCAGCGTCGACTGAAAAGCCGAAACGATGGCCGGGTTGTTGGTGCTGAGACCTCTGCTCATCCCGGACATACCTGATTAGTCGAGCGGGACGGCCATCTTGTTCCCAAGATTTTGGGCGGCCGAAGTGGAGCCTTGCGGCGGGGCCAACGTACTATGCCGCCCGTGGACTTGCTCACGCGGCTGGCTCAGCGAGCCGGCTGTGGCGACGCTCGTGCGGTCGGCCAGTTCGTCGAAAGCAGTTACCCCGAGGTTTGGCGGCTGTGTGCCAGCCTCGTCGACGAAAATGCGGCTGACGACCTTGCCCAGGAGACTTTCACCCGGGCCGTCAAGGCGCTGCCGCAGTTCCGCGGCGACTCGACGGCGCGAACGTGGCTGCTTTCTATCGCGCGCCACACCTGCAGCGACGAGCTTCGCTCACGCTCGCGCCGGCGGCGCCACGAGACGCGGGCAGCGGGAGGCAGGCCAGGTACGGTCCCCGACCCCGGGGGGGGCCTCAGCGTGCTCGACCTCATCGGTAGGCTCGAACCGGACCGCCGGACGGCGTTCGTGCTGACTCAAGTGATCGGCCTTTCCTACCGGGAGACGGCACAGGTTTGCGACTGCCCTACCGGCACGGTCCAGTCCCGCGTGGCCAGGGCCCGTGCCGACCTGATCGCGTTGATGGACCAAGCCACCTCGTCGAGGCAGGAGCGGCGCCACGCTTGAAGCCCAGTCTCCCGGCGTGCCGCTCAGCACGACAGCCGAGCACTACCTCGAAGCGATCTACTACATCGCTCACGAAGGGGAGGTCCCGAGGCCGGGCCGTCTCGCCGAATGGTTGGGGGTGAGCCATCCCACTGTCACGGTGACCCTGAGAAGGCTCGAGGGCGCCGGATGGCTCCGGGTTGGTGGCGACCACACCATCGCCCTCACAACGATTGGCGAATCGGCTGCCACCGCCATTGTCCGGCGGCACCGCCTCCTCGAACGCTGGCTCGTCGAGACCCTCGGGTTTGACTGGGCGGCCGCAGACCGGGAAGCTGCCGCGCTCGCCCCGGGGGCTTCGGACGCCGTGCTCGAGCGATTGGACGAGGTGCTCGGCCAGCCCCGGTCCTGCCCCCATGGCAACCCCATCCCCGGGCGCAGCGAGGTTCCGCCCGGCACGGTGCGACTCGACCTGCTTGCGCCCGGCCGCCAAACCAAGGTGGTGCGGATCTCCGAGGTCGCCGAGCACGAGGCGCCCCCGCTGCTCCTCGTCCTCTACCAGCTCGGCCTCATCCCTGGCCGGCGGGTGGCCGTACGTTCGGACCAGGCGCCCGCTGAGGGGGCGATCGGGCTCGAGGTGGAGGGCAAGGCCGTCGACATCGACCGGTCCGTCGCCAGGGTCGTGTGGGTTGCCTGACTAATTAGCTTAGGCTAATCTAACTCGCAATGACAGCCTGGGCAGCACGACGCCCGCGCCACGCTAAGTTGCTCGGTCTTGCCGGCGCTCTCGTGGGGACCTCGGTGCTCGCTGTCGGCTGCGGGAAGGCGGGCGCGGGGGCGGGGGCGTCTTCACGGGCGCTCGGGCTCGCCTGCACACGCATCACCGACGTGCTATCCGACGGCCCTGACCGGACCGCAGACCCTGTCGGCTATGCCCTGGCGCAGGTGACGCCGCTCAGGGAGGTGCACACCAGAGACGCAGCGTTGCGCCTTGACATAAACGCCCTGGCCGATGCCTACGAGGCCGTCTACCGCACCGGTAACGGGAAGGCAGCCCAAGCGGCGGTGCAGAAAGCCGGCGACAAGGTCGACACGATCTGCCCGGGGGCCTTTTGATGCCGGCGGTGACATTCGACCGAGGCGAGGGCAGCTCTCCCGGCAACGGCGCCCGGACCAGGACAGGGGCTCGTTGGGGGACGGCAGTGCTGGCGGCAGGTGGCTTGCTGGCCATCGTCCTGACAGGCTGCGGTTCGGCAAAGTCAGGGTCAAAGGCCGCCCAGGTGACCATCACGGTCTATAACGGCCAACACCAACAAACGACCGATTCGGCGGTCCAGGGTTTCGAGAAGGTGTACCCGGCGGTCAAGGTCCTGGTGCGCGACGACGACGAGGACACCTTCGACGCTGAGATCGTCGCCGAGGGCGCCCGCTCCCCGGCCGACATTTTCTACACCGAAAACTCGCCCGCTCTCGAGTACCTCCAGCAGCGCGGCCTGCTCGCGCCGGTCCCGGCCTCGACCCTCGCTAAGACGCCCTCTCGGTACAACTCCCCACAGGGTGACTGGGTCGGGGTGTCGGCGCGGGTGAGCGTGATCATTTACAACCCGAAGCTCATTGCCAGATCGGACCTGCCGGCGCACGTCCTCCAGCTCGCCGAGCCCAAGTACAAAGGCCTGCTGGCGTTTGCCGCCGGCGAGACCGACTTCCAGCCGATAGTCACCGCCGTCGTCAAGGCGTACGGGGTAAAAAGGGCGCTCGAGTGGCTCGACGGCATCAAGGCCAATGCGGGCAACCACGTCTACCCGGACAACGAGACGATCGCCGACGAGGTCAACCGGGGCGAGGTCGCGTTCGGGGTTGTCAACCAGTACTACTGGTACCGGATGCGCGCCGAGGTGGGAACCTCCAACATGCACTCGGACATCACTTACTTCGCTCCGCGTGACCCTGGTTATGTGATCGACGTCTCCGGCGCGGCCATCCTCAAGTCCTCGAAGCACAAGGCGGCCGCCGAGGAGTTCCTCGCCTACCTCGTCTCCAAGGCCGGCCAGGAGGTGATCGCCAACTCGGGGGACGGGGCCAACCAGTCGGTCAGTTTCGAGTACCCGATCGCGTCGGGCGTCACGACCAAGGCACCGGAAACACCTTTCGGCGACCTCCGGCCGTACCCGGTGAGCATCTCGGAGCTCGGCACCGGTGCCGAGGCGATCAACCTGCTGCGCGAGGTCCAGCTGTTGTGAGCAGGCCGCCGGGCGCCGGCCGGCCCAGGGCCCTCCTCGCCCTCAGCCTGCTCGTGGCCGGTGCTCTGGCACTGCCGCTTGCCTTCTTGTGCACCGAAGCCGCCCGTGCCGGCTGGTCGGGGGTCTGGCACCTCGTTTGGCGTTCCCTCACCGCGCAACTGTTGTGGGGCACCGTCCGGCTGACCGTCGTCGTGACGGCTTTGTGCGCCGTGGTCGGCACCCTCGCCGCCTACGGGGTCGAACGCACGACGTTGCCTGGACGCCACGTCTGGGCGGTGCTCGTCGTCGTCCCCTTCGCGATACCCGATTTCGTAGTGGCTTTCGGCTGGAACTCGCTTTTCACCTGGGTGCAAGGGTTCCAGGGTGCGGTGCTCGTCATGACCCTGGCCGTCTACCCTCTCGTGTACCTGCCTGTCGCCGCCAGCCTCCGGGGCTCAGACCCGGGACAAGAAGAGGTCGCCCGTAGCCTGGGGGTGAGCCGCCTGCGGGTTTTTTGGAGGGTAACGGTCGGCCAAGCTCGCCGGGCCATCCTCGGCGGGTGCCTCCTCGTGGCGCTCGTCGTCCTCGCCGAGTACGGGGCCTTCGACATCCTTGGCTTCCGGACGTTCACGACCGAGATCTTCTCCGAGTTCCTGACGGGCTTCGACACCAGCTCGGCCTGCGCCCTGTCGCTCGTCCTCGTACTGCTTTCCCTCCTTGTCCTGTTCGGCGAACACGTGTCGCGCGGAGGTGGCCGGGTGGCACGTGGCGGGCGGGGGGCTCAGCGGGCCCTATCGCGCCAGCGGCTGGGCAAGGCGACGGTGCCGGTCCTGCTCGCCTACACGGCGCTGGTCGGCGCAGCTCTCGGGGTACCGGTTGGTGCATCGGTGTACTGGATGGCCGAAGCCGGCGGCCACGCTCTCTTGGGCGTGCCCCTGCTGAGCGCTGCCGGCTATACGGCGACCTACAGTGCCGCCGCCGGCGGCTTGGCCACCATCGCCGCGGTCCCGCTCGCCCTGCTCGTCGTACGCCACCCGGGCAGGTCCCACTTCCTCCTCGAGCGGTCCACCTTCTTGGTGCTCGCAACGCCGGGGCTCGTAGTCGCCCTTGCCTTTGTCTATTTCTCCGAGCAAGACGCCGGAGGTTTCGCTTACCAAACGGCTCCCCTCCTGGTATTTGCCTACGCGCTCCTCTTCTTCCCCCTCGCCCTTGTCGCTGTGCGGACGTCGGTGCTCCAGGCTCCCGTCGCGCTGGAAGAGGTGGCGGCGTCCCTCGGCGTGGGCCGCGCCCGGGTCTTTTTGCGGGTGACCCTGCGCCTCATCGCGCCCGGGATGGCAGCGGCGTTCTGCCTCGTTTTCTTGTCGTGCGTCACCGAGCTCACGGCCACGTTGATACTGGTACCGACCGGCGTCCAGACGCTTGCCACCCAGTTTTGGGCCTACCAGCAAAACCTCTCCTACGGCCAGGCGGCACCGTTTGCCCTCACCATCATCGCTGTCGCCGCGGTGCCCTCTTTCGTGCTCGGCCGCTTCTTCGACCGGCTGCCTGCCCGCGCCCAGGCCAGTGCCCGCTACAGGGCGTAGCGGGCAGCAAGGTCCACCGTTGCGGGGCGCGCCGCCCGCGGGCCTCCCCACCACTACCCTCGCGACGTGGTCGGCGTGACCCGGGCGGCATACGAGGCGGGCGCACGCCCGAGCGCCCATCCGGGCGCAGGTCAAGCCGCGGCCAAAGTGGCGCTGCGTGTTGAAGGCGTCCATCACGCCTTCGGGGCTCGTCGTAAGACAACCCTTGCACTCGCAGGCGTCAGCTTTACCGTGCCTGCAGGCACTGTGGTCGGGCTTCTCGGGCCCAATGGAGCCGGCAAGACGACGGTGATAGAGCTCGTTTCGGGCCTGCGCGCTTTACAAGAGGGCCGCATCACGCTTTTCGAAGAGGGCCTGCCGGCCGGGGACCCCGCCGCGAGGCACCGGCTCGGTTTCCTGCCGCAGCGCTCGGTGCTTTACGAGGACGTGTCGGTCGACGACAACCTCAGGTTCGCGGCAGACGTGCCCGAGGACAAGGGTCGACGAAGTGCTCGAGCTCGTCGGGCTCACAGATCGCCGCCACTCCTTGGTCAGTGCACTTTCCGGCGGCATGCAGCGCAGGGTCGCTATTGCCCGCGCGCTCGTCCATCAGCCCGAGCTGCTCGTCCTCGACGAGCCGACGCTCGGCGTCGACAGCGACAACCGCCACAGGATTTGGCAGTACGTCCGCGCCGTAAGACGCTCCGGGGTCAGCGTGCTGCTGTCTTCCAATTACCTCGACGAGGTGGAGGCTCTCTGCGACAACGTCGTCGTGCTCGGCTCGGGGCAAGTTGTCGGGCGGATGCGGCCCGACGAGCTTTTCCGCCGGGCCGGCTGGTGGTTGGAGGCCGAGTGCCCGGACGAACTGTTCGACGACCTCGCGAGCGAGTGCCGCCTGCAGGGAGCGCTGGAGCTCATAACAGAACCTCCGACTGTGAGGATGCGATTTCCAGATGCGGAAGGAGCGCGGCGCTCCATGGCCGACCTTGTCCGGCACGGGGTCGTTTCGAGCATCCGCGAACGCCGCCCGGACCTGGTCGAAATATTTGCTGCCATCCGCGATGGCGGGTGACCTGCGCTCGACGTGCGGCGCAAGTTGGCGGGTAGAACTGGCGCACCTCCGCCGAAGCTGGCTCTTCCTCGCGCTGGCGTTCGTGCAGGGCATGAGCTTCCTCGTCCTCGTCTCGCTTTTTGCCCTCACGGGGAGCAGGGCGCCCACTGCCCTCATCAACTCTGACGGGTCGCCGCCCTCCCTCCAGTTCGTCAAGGATCTCAAAGCAGCCCACGGTTCTTTCTCGATCCGGCCTATGACAGCCGGGCAGGCCCGCTCCGAGCTCGACGCAGGCAGGATCGTGGCGATCATCACGATCCCAAAGGGTTTTGGTGCCTCCGTCTCGCGTGGCGAGACCGCCTTGCTCCAGGTCGACATCGACAACGTCGACACGGACATGACCGACGACCTCGAGCGCGCGGTGCCATCGGCAATCGTCCTTTTCGGTAACCATTACCACTTTGCAGGTATCCGGGTGAGCAGCACTGAGCACGACGAGATCCCTCACGACACCGGCTATATCGAGTACCTGATCGTAAGTTCGCTCGCCCTTGACGTACTCGTCGTAGCCGGCGTCGTCGCCGGAGCAGCAGTCGCCCGGGAATGGGAAAGTGGCACGGCGGCGGTTTGGAAAACTACCGGCTCGGCAACCGGTTTTGTCCTGGGCAAGGTCGCGGCCGCCTCCGCCGTCGGGGCCGCCGGCGCTGTCCCTCCCCTGCTGCTGGTCGTCCTGGCGTACCGGGTGACCCCTGTCGACTGGGGTGGTGCAATAGCCACCTTGGCCGGGTGCTGCGTGCTGTTCGCCTGTACAGGTGCCGCTCTCGGCGCTCTCATCAAACGGGTCGTCCCGACCGCCGCCCTCCTGTTCGGGTTGGCCATCCCGCTCTATATGGACAGCGGAGCCCTCGAACCGGAGCGCTTCGACGGGAACAAGATCTGGTCTCTCGCCCATCTTTCCCCGCTGTACTCGGTCGTGGGAGTCCTGGAGGACGTGTTCCACGGGCTCCACGTCACGCCCGAGCCCGTAACTGCCGACGTCGTCATGATGGTGGCCTGGACATTGGCGATGTTCATTACCGCCGGGTGGCTGGCCGGCAGGCGGCTGAGCGCATGACATGGTCCGCCGTCTTCCGCCTCGACATCGCACGTTGGCGCAGGGCCCACACCATGCTCGCCGCAGCGCTCATTCCCCCGCTCGCAATGGGGCTGTTCGTCTGGGTACTTACCCTGTCCGTGGGACGTCAGCCCGTTGCGCTCGTCGTCGAGGACCACGGGCCGCAGGCGACGATCATGGCCAATATCCTTACTTCCGACACCGACGCCTACGCCCTGAAGGAGACAAACCTGAAGGGTGCGGAAAGGATGCTTGCCAGCCAACAAGTCGCCGCCGTCATAGTCATCCCGCCCGCCTTCGACGCAGACGTCGCCAAAGGCCGGGCGACCGTCGACTTCACGCTCAACAACGTCGACATCGACTTCGGCGACGACATCCGGCGTGCTGTCGCCCGGTCGGTCGCCCAGTTTGACGCGCCCTACCTCGGCTTCGGTGGGGAACGCCTGCAGGCCGGTCTCAAGGGAGTGGTACCCAACCCCTACCGCGTCGCCATTGCCGAACTGACACTTCGCAAGACCAACGTAGGGTTCCTGGCCTACGAGCTCGCGCCGGTGATGTTGCTCGTCGTGCTGAGCGTTGGGACGCTCGGCATCGGCTGGCTCACTGCGGCCGACATCGGGTCGGGGGCCCTCCGCCTGTTGAGGACCACCCCGGCCTCGGGGCTCTCAGTTGCTTCGGGGAGAGTCGCGGCTGCGCTGTGTGTCGTCGCCCTGATCGACGCCCCTCTCGTCGGCTACGCGGCTTGGACCGAGCACCTGGACCTCTCCAGAGCAGCGGCAGTTTTCGGCCTGGTCGTCCTCACAGCCGCAGTCGGCGTGGGGCTCGGCCTCGTCGTTGCGCTCATCTTTCGCCGCCCACGGCTCGTCGCCATGGCAGGCACGACTTTGTGCTCTTACCTGTTCTTCCTCGGGGGAGGGTTCACCACTATTGCCTTCCTCCCGTCCTGGCTCCAGACAATAAGCGGAGCAGTGCCAACGGAATACGCCATCGACGGGCTGCGCCAGGTGATGTTTTATGCCCAGCCGGAGCACGTCGCCTTGGACCTGACCGTACTCGTCTCGGTGGCCGTCGCATCCGTTGCGGTCGCCGCGGCGGGGATAAGGCGTGCAGCGTGAAGCGGGCCATGTTGATAGCGAGCTTGACGATCTGCCTCGGGGTCGCGGTCTGCGGCGGCTTCGCTTTTTGGGACGGGACCGGGTCGTACCCGCTCGGTTACCCGGTTACCGGGCCGGCTCCTCAAACAGCTCAGACGACGCTGCCCGTGACGCCGGTGCCGCCGTTATCAGCGCCCTGCAACGTAAAGCCGCTCCCGGCCTCTAAAAGGGCCCGCTTCACGATCAGCGGGCGCTGCAACCTCGGCACAGACGGCCCGGCCCAGTGCACAGCGTCGGGCGGCGACGACTTCGGGGCGTACTTCCCCGTAAAAACGGTCGCCGGGGACCCGGCCTATTTTTCCCTCGGGATCGAGGGGTACAAGGGACCGAGGAATTACACAGCCGACGTCGTGTTCTTCGTGCTCTATGGCGGCCATTTGGCCCAGTGGCAAGCACCGAGCGCGGCAGTCACCATAACTGCCGGCTCCGTTGTTGTCCCCAGGACCCTGCTCGCGGCCGCCCCGGGCACTGGCGCCAGGGCGAGCCTTTCGGCGCAGGGCACGCTCCCCTGTAAACAAGCGGCCTAGCCCGTCTCCAACGGTCCGGCTCAAGCCCTCGGGGCCACGCTCCGATCCCCCTGATGTGGACGATATCGACGAGGTAAGGCAGCAGTACGTCGCGTCTTTGCAGGCGAGCCTTCGGAGCGGGTCCCTCTCCCTCGAGGACTACGAAACCAAGCTTGACTCGGTCTACGCAGCTACGACTCTCGCTGAATTGGAGATCGTCGCCCCCTTGGCCTCGCCAACCCCGCACCTACCCGCTCGCCAAGCTCGAACAGCCCGTCTTACTTTGCCGATCGCGGCCGCCATCGTTGGAGCGGTCTGCTTAGCGGTAGCTCTCACGTTGGCTTTCCGTTCTCACGGCGCCGCCCTTGCGACGACCTCGCTACCGGCAAGTCCCGTCGCTCCAGCCGAGCCACCACCAAGCCCTTACCCTGGCAATGGTTACGTGGCCGTCGTCGCAACGAGCGCCTCGGGGCACACCATCACCATCGACCCCAATTCGTACGCAGATCCCGTCGACGTGCGCTACACGACTTGCCCGGGGTTTGCGGCATCCTCGCCAGACGGGCGGACGACGAACCTGGCGACGCTGGTAGGCGATTACGCGACGATGCTCGTCAACTCCTCAAAAGCATGTGCAATCTCGCTGGCAGTCGTAACGCCGCCATCACCACCCGCTTGCTTTCCCGGGAACTACGGCGGCGAGATCACCGTTACGTACGCGGGGTCGAGCTCGCTGGCGCACTCGATCCTGTACGAGCGGAACAATTCAGGCGTAGTCGAGGCCATCCGCTGGTGTACACCCCCTACCGTCGCCGGCGCGAACCAGGCCGCTGAAACCTTGTCGGCGATCCCTCCCGGCACAACCGTAACTCTTGGGATGTTCGGCTCCGGCTGGGTCTCTTCGGTCACGGTAGGCCAGGCGCAGTAGCGCTCCCCCGGTCGGCCTCCCGCGCCCCCCCGGACGACCCCGACCCGGGTGGCGACTTTTCTGGCCCTCGCGTCAGGAGGTCGGCCGACCTCACGCGCAAGTACGTGGCCACGGGAGAGTTCGCGAACCTGCTCGACTATCGTCGGCGTGACAAAGCCCGGGGGAGCCCTGGCTCCCCTAGAGGCCGAGCGTGAACCGACCGGGGACTGTGCGCCGGGCGCGAGGGAGGAGGGACAATGAAGATGAGGGCCGCCGTGCTGCGCGTACCGGGCGTACCGGGCGTACCGGGCGAAGGGGGCATCCCGGTCGATATCGAGGATGTCGAGCTGGAGCCCCCTCGGGCGGGCGAAGTGCTCGTCCGCGTGGAAGCCGCCGGCGTGTGCCACACCGAGCTCCACTACATGGCCGGAGAGATGACCTGCCCGCTCCCCGTGGTGCTCGGCCACGAAGGTGCCGGGATAGTGGAAGAGGTTGGCCCCGAGGTCAGCGACGTTGCTGTGGGCCAGCGGGTCGGGTTCACGTGGCGGCCGCGCTGTGGCGAGTGCACCTACTGCGTAACGGGTCGTCCGGCGATGTGCGTGTACGGCAAGGTGCAGGCGACAAGTGGCGGGCTTATGGACGGTTCGGTTCGCCTTCACAAAGGGGACGAGGATCTGCACCATTTCCTGGGCGTATCCTGCTTCGCCGAACACGCCGTCGTCTCGCGGCGCGCTGTCGTCCCTCTCAGCGCCGAGGTACCTGCCCCGATTGTCGCCATCGCCGGTTGTGCAGTCATTACGGGGCTCGGCGCCATCCTCAACGTCGCTGCGGCGCAGGGAGCGATCGCTGGGCGCCCAGCTGTCGTCATCGGCGCCGGAGGCGTCGGTTTGTCGGCGGTGATGGGCGCGTGCCTTTTGGGATCGGCACCGCTCGTCGCCGTCGACGTTAACCCCGAAAAGCTCGAGCTGGCGCGGGTTTTCGGCGCCACCGACGTCGTCGACGCCTCAGCCATCAGGCCCGAAGAGGTGGCGGCCGTCATCCGCGACCTGACCCACGGTGGCGCAGAAATTGCACTGGAGGCGGTGGGTACCCCTGCGACTCTCCGTCAGGCCTTCGCCGCTCTCAGGCCGGGCGGCACCGTCGTAGCCGTTGGGCTCGGGCCCGCCCGAGCCGAGGTCCCGGTGCCGGTCAACGAGCTGGTGCAGCAACAAAAACGACTCGTGGGCAGCCTTTACGGCTCGTCCAACCCCGTTGTGGACCTGCCACGCATCCTGGAGCTGTACCAGTCCGGCCGCCTTCCCCTCGGCCAGTTGTTGGGTGCCACGCACCCTCTCGAAGAGGTTGGCAGAGCCTATGGCGAGCTGCGTAGCGGCGCCGTTGGCCGCGCCGTGATCGACCCACGGGCAACCCGAGCGTGACGGCAGGGCCGCGGTGCCCGACGGGTTCGCTCAGGCTCGTGCCGGAAATCGCCCCTGACGGCCCTGGGAGCAGGCTTTCAAGCCACCTGACGCAGGGCTAACAACTCTCTCTCCTGGCGGCACAACTCCAGGTAGGTCCACTCCTTCGCCGGT
>Ga0335072_10011784_pt1 | contig 12518 bp, 12 predicted proteins | sample Lox_Sample_21_FD_206725 | JGI IMG/M metagenome (GOLD analysis project Ga0335072, IMG submission 206725) | Soil microbial communities from Loxahatchee National Wildlife Refuge, Florida, United States - Lox_Sample_2.1 | ecosystem: Environmental > Terrestrial > Soil > Wetlands | place: USA...
AGGAACGGCAATCGGTTGGGCCGACCAGCGCCGGCCGTTCCAGCGCGCCGCGAACAGACCTCCGACTGCCGTGCAGTTCCTCGCCGACGCGCACGAGACGGCGAGTAGCGGGCGGTTGCCGGGTCGAGCGGGAGCTTCGCCGCGAACCGCCGGGACGGACGCAGCGGCGGCGACGCCGCCTCCTGCGCAGAGCACCCCGACCGCGCAGGCGACCGGCACCCACCGGATCGACGAGACGGCCCAAGCGGCGTTAGCTCGGCAGCCGGCGGGTGACCAGCACGCGGATGACATTGAGGAGGCCGGTCGCGACGAGCACGATTGACACGTTCGCCAGCCTCTTCTCGGCCCGCGGCGTGAGCTGTTTCGGCGGCGGGTAGCCGGCCCGCGCGATCGTGGCCGATGTCCATCCCGCCCACCACGCGCCGCAAGCCTGCTGCAGGCGTTTCCGGTCGTCCGGTTCCAGCCGGCGCCGTGCGGCGGCCAGGATCGCGACCCACACGATCGCGCATCCGACGCTGTAGCCCGTGTACGTGTTGCGCTGCACGCTATTCCCGCCCCCAACGCTACCCCCGCGCGATCGCGCTCGCAAGGTTCCGGACCGCGGACGGCTACCTTGAACGGCGTGGAGATGACCCACCGTGGACACGTCGAGGCGCTTCTGGGCGACGCCGCCGCCGAGCACGCGAGGCTGCTCGAGCGGCTCCCGCCCGAGCTGGGCGAGTCGCTTCCGGTGGACGCCCAAGGCGTCACCCACGCGATCGACTATCTCGCCTCTGCGGCCGGGTTGTCAGAGAGCGAGCGGCGCGCGCTCATCCGTCCGCACGCGATCAACCCGGCGGTACTCCACGCACGGGTATATGGGATCAGCCCACCCGCGCCGTCGCTGAGTCGGGAGACCGTGATCGCGTCGTTCGTCGAGGGCGCGCGGGTGCGGGCGGATGCGCTCCTGGCCCTGGCCGACGCGGTCGGAGGCCCGGCGCTCGGCCAAGAGGTCCGTCAGGTGCTGGTGGCCGATCCGCCCCCGACCGAGGCCGACTGGGGCGAGGCGGTGGCGGCGCTCCGGGCCACCTACGCTGCGCACGAGCGCGCGGTGCTGATGATCGCCGAGCGCCTCGACTCGCCCTAGGGAAATTTTCGCCGGTTGCCGCCGCAGCAACGACGTCAACCCAGGCTGCCACTCCCACGTGTGGCCACCCTGGGCTGCGGGTACGTCCAAGTGCACCGAGGCAGCGTGCATCGGAGCGCTGCCCGAAATCCTCAGCGTCATGCTCTCCACTCTTCTACTCGCTGGACTGTTCGCGGCCCCGCTCGCCACCGCCGCCCTGTTCCTGCCCGCCGGCCGCCGCGCTCGGCGGGCCGAGGAGCCCGCCCAGCGGGCGGGCCGGCTGCTGCGGGCGCTGCTGTCCTCGGTGGTGGTGATCGCGATCGTCGCCGGGATCATGGCGTTGATTGGCGTCACCACCGGCCACCTCGAGGCCGCGGTCGCCGGGCTCGCGCTGGCCTGCCTGCTGTGGCTTCCCGCGACGCGGCGCTGGAACGCACGCGCGCATGTGTCGTGGGCGACGACGACGTACGTGTTCGTCGTCTACCTGGCGTTCATGGCGTGGTGGACGTTCGCGAGCCATCTCGGCATCACCGGCGACATCGGCGGGATGCTGCTGTGGGCGCTCGAGCTCGTGGCGGCGGTGCTCGGCTGCGCGTACCTGTGGGAGCTGTGCGACACGCTTGGCCGCGCGAGCTGGGTGCGCCGGGTCGGCACGCAGGAGCTCGCGCAAATGCCGGACGGTCCCTACCCAGCGGTCTGCCTCCAGGTCCCCTGTTACAACGAGCCGCCGGACATGGTCATCCAGACGCTCGAGTCCCTGCGCGCGCTCGACTACCCGGACTACGAGATCCAGGTGCTCGACGACAACACCGACGATGAGACACTGTGGCGGCCGGTCGAGGCGTGGTGCAAGGAGCACGAGGTCAAGTTCGTCCACCTGAGCGATTGGCCGGGCTACAAGTCGGGCGCGCTCAACTACGCCCTCCAGCACATGATGGACGGATCGTCAGAGCTGATCGGCGTGATCGACTCCGACTATCAAATCGATCCGGAGTTCCTCAGGCGCTGCGCCCCGCTGTTCGGCGACCCGAAGGTGGGCTTCATCCAGGCGCCGCAGGATTACCGCGACTGGCAAGGTGCGCCGTTCTACCGGCGCCTCTACTACTCCTACAAGTATTTCTTCGCGGTCTCGCAGCCGTCGCGGAACGAGCGCGACGGGGCGATCTTCGCCGGCACGATGGGCCTCATCCGCCGGCGCGCCCTCGAGGAGGCCGGCGGCTGGGACGAGTGGTGCATCACCGAGGACGCCGAGCTCTCGCTGCGCATCCTGCGCAACGGGTGGTCGGGCCTGCACGTCGACCAGTCGTTCGGCAAGGGAATCATGCCGCTCACCTTCGAGGCGCTGAAGGGACAGCGATTCCGCTGGTGCTTCGGCGGGATCCAGATCATGCGTCGGCACTGGCGCTGCATGCTGCCGGGCAAACAGAACGAGGACAACCGCCTCACGCTGGGCCAGCGCTGGGCGTACCTGTGCGGTGGGATCCAGTGGTACGGGGACCTGCTCGCGCTGCTGTTCTACTTCTGCCTGCTCGTCGGCGCCGTCAACATCGTCCTCAGCGGCGGGCTGGTGTTCCGCAAGCTGACCGGCTTCCTGCTCGCGGCGATCCCGCTGCTCGTGGTCCTCGGCCTGTTGCGCGCCGTGGCGCTGCTGCGCCGAGGCACCGGGGCCTCGTGGCGAGATGCCATCGGCGCCTTCTTGATCTGGCAGTCGACGATGCTGACCGTGACCAGCGCCTCGATCCAAGGGCTGTTTGCCAAGGAGGCCGCGTTCCTGCGCACGCCCAAGACGCACGGCGACGCCAGCTGGACCGATGCCGTGAAGGCAAACTGGGTGGAGTGTCTGTTCGCGTTGCTCGGTCTGCTCGGGATCGCGGGTTCCGTGTCTCGCGGCACTCCCGGCGGCTTCCTGCTGGCCGTGCTGCTCCTGTGGCCGACAACGAGCTTTCTCGCCGCGCCCTACAACAGTCTGAGCGCGCAGCGCGCGGCGCTCCCACCCGACTTGCGCGAGCGCCGGCGGACGGAGTACCTGCGCTACGGCAAGCGCCGGCTGACCTATGCCGTCGGCGGCCTCGGCCTGGCCGGCGGCGCGGCAGCGGTGGCCCTGGGGCTGTTCGTCCCCGGTCCGGCCAACATCACGCCTCCGCAGATCGTCGGCCCGGCCAAGGGTCAACCGGTCCAGTACGGACAGGTGCACTCGAGCTCGGCGAACCGGGCGGCGACGAGCACGGGCCATTCGACGTCGAAGTCGAAGTCGACGTCCTCGCATAAGCACGGCGGGTCGCACAACTCGAACTCGGGCGCGACGACGACGACGACAACCAGCAGCACGACTACCACGACGAGCACGACGCCGATGTCGCCCGCGACCACCTCGACCTCGACCACCGCCACGTCGCCGTCGCCCACCACCGCGACGACCACGTCGACGACTCCGAGCCCGACGACGAGCACGGGCACGACGACGAGCTCGGCGCCGGCCGCCGACACCACGCCGGCGGCGACGTCGACCACCTCCACCACGCCGTAGTGCGGTGCGGGCGGATCGTGCGGTGCTTGGCGTGCTCGCGCTGATGCCGATCATCGGCGCCTGCGGGACGGTCGCGAACACGAACACCCGCACGCCGGAGCCCGCCGCCGCGCCGGCGCCCGCCGCGGGGCCATCACCGTCGACGCGAACCGCGGCCGATCGGTTCCTCGCTCGGTACGTGACGAGCGACGGCCGCGTCATCCGGCACGACCAGGGCGGCGACATCGTCAGCGAGGGCCAGGCGTACGCGATGCTGATCGCCGAGGTGGCACAGCGGCCCGCGCTCGTTCGCACGGTCTGGTCGTGGACGTCGGTCCACCTGGGCAACTCCGATGGCCTGTTCGCATCACACGCGACCGGGAGCGGACAGATCGAGGACCCCCATTCCGCCACCGACGCGGACACCCTGATCGCGTACGCACTGCTGCGCTACACCGGCCCCGACCAGGCGGCGCTCCGCCGGGAGGGACTGCGCGTCGCCGACGCGGTGCTCGCTCAGGAATCGGTGCCGCTTCCCGACGGCGCGCCGCTGCCGGTGGCCGGGCCGTGGGCCAGGGCCACCGACACGGTGGACCCTTCCTACCTCATGCCGAGCGTATTCGCGGCGCTGGCGCGCCTGACCGGCGACGAGCGCTGGAAGCGGGCCGCCGGCGCGGCCGTCACCATGATCGAGGCGCTCACAGACGGCGGCCGGCGGCTGCCGCCCGACTGGGCTCGCCTGTCGGGTGGACACCTGCACCCGATCCCCAACCCGGGCGGCGGCGCGGGCGTCCAGTACGGCTTCGATGCCGCGCGGCTTCCGATCTGGTTCGCCACGGCGTGCAGCGCCGGGGCGCGGAGCCTGGCGGCGGCCTGGTGGCGCAACGTGCTCGCTACCGGCGACCGCAGCGGCGCGCAGGCCCTTGGCCTCGACGGCTCCGCGATCGACGCGACCCCCTCCCCGCTGCCCCTGATGGCCGGGTCAGCCGCCGCGACCGCCGCCGGCGACGAGCGCGCGGCGCGCTCCTTGAGCGACCGGGCCACGGCGCTCGCGCTCGAGGATCCGACCTACTACGGCGATGCCTGGGTCGCGCTCAGCCCGGCGTTGATCGAGAAATCGATCAACCCGTGTGCCACGTCGATCTGAGCCCTCGGGCTGAGGGGTCAGAGCGATCTATCAGGCCACGCCTTCCCGGTGCATACTTGGGACTCTCCCGTGTCTGCACCCGTCGAGCACTCGCTGAATCAGACGGCGCGGATCGTGCTCGCGATGATCGCCGAGGGCCACCGCACGGGGTACGCGATCAAAGCGGAGATCGAGCGCTCCACCCGGCCGTTCTGGGGCGCGAGCGTGGGCGGGATCTACCCCGAGCTCCGCCGCCTGACCGCGGCCGGCCTGGTCACCGCCCGCGACAACCCTCGAGGAGAGGCGACCCGTCATCACTACGACCTGACGCCCGAGGGGCATAGGGTCCTGCGTCGCTGGCTCACCGGCCCGGGCGAGCCCGTGCTCGAACTGCGCGATGAGGCGCTGCTGCGGCTCAGGTTCGCCGGCGTGCTCGATCCCGACGAGCAGCTCGAGGTTGTTCGCAGGATGCGGGCCCTGCACACTGATCGGGCGACCGCGCTACAGGCGCAGCTCAGCGCGGGAGATTTCGATGACCCGTTTCACCGGATGACGCTCGAGTTCGGGCTGGGCTGGAACCAGTGGGCGACCGACTGGTGCGCAGCCGCCGAGCACCGGCTGTCCAAGCAGCTAACCGACTGGCTGAAGCGCGCGATCCAGCAATGAGCGGAGCGTCTCGCGCTCCTCGTCGCTCAGCCCGGCGAACAGCTGCTCGCCGATGCTTTCCTGGGCGCGCTCGGCCCGCTCGAGTGCGCGCAAGCCCGCGTCGGTGATGTCGACGACGTGGCGGCGCCGGTCGGCGGCGTCGCGCCGGCGCTCGACGAAGCCTCGCTCCTCGAGCTCGTTGAGCAGCAGGACGCAGTTGTTCGGGTCCATCCAGAGGTACTCACACAGCTGCTGCTGGAGGGCGGGGGCGCGCGACCACCGCAGGTAGCTGAGCAGCATCAGTTGTCGGAGGGTGATCCCGAGCAGCTCCTCGGTGCTCCGCTTCTGAATGACCTTGGCCAGCCGCAGGAGCATCACGACGGTCCCGGGCGAAGTGTCTACGGCCATTAGAAATTGCAGGGTATCAGGATTATCATCTTGACCTCAATGATAGTCCATGATACAGTGATCATCACTCGATGAACTACGGGCTATTTAGAAGGGATGATCACTATCAAAGGCTTAATAGGGCGGTCGGCGGCGCCTGACGGCGGCGCCTTGGTCAGTGGAGAGCGCCGGCGCTGGGTGGCACTTGCCGTCGTGTGCATGGGCCAGCTGATGATGGTGCTCGACGCGACCATCGTCAACGTCGCGCTGCCGTCCATGCAGCGGGATCTGGGCTTCTCGCAGGCGAACCTGGCGTGGGTCATCGACGCCTACGCGATCGCGTTCGGCAGCTTCCTGCTCCTGGCCGGCCGGCTGGGCGACCTGCTCGGGCGAAAGCGGATGTTCCTGACCGGGCTGGTCGTGTTCACGCTGGCGTCGGCTCTGTGCGGACTGTCCAACGGACAGGTCGAGCTGATCGTCGCGCGCTTCGTCCAGGGCCTGGGCGGAGCCGTCGCGTCGGCAGCGGTGCTCGCGCTGCTGGTCACAGAATTCCCCAAGCCCTCCGAGCGCGCCATCGCGCTGAGCGTGTACGCGTTCATCGTCTCGAGCGGCGGCTCGATCGGGCTCCTCGCGGGCGGCGTGCTGACGCAGGCGGTGAACTGGCACTGGATCTTCTTCATCAACCTCCCGATCGGGGCGGCGACCTTCCTCTTGGGCCGGGCCCTGATCAACGAAACCGACCGCCTGGGCCTCGGTCATGGCGTCGACGTGCTCGGTTCGCTGCTCGTCACGCTGGCGCTGATGGTCGGCGTGTACGCGATCGTCAAGGCGACTAACTACGGATGGTTGTCGGTGCACACGCTCGGCTTCGGCGCCGCGGCGTTCGCCCTGCTCGGACTGTTCGTGGCAGTCGAGTCCCGGGTCGCCAACCCGATGTTCCCACTGCGGATCCTGCGTGTCCCCGGCCTGGCCGCCTCAAGTGTGGTGCGCGGCTTCCTGATCACCGGGATGTACGCCACGTTCCTGCTCGGAGTGCTCTATCTCCAGCACGTGCACGGCTACGGGGCGCTTGAGACCGGCCTGGCCTTCCTGCCGATGACGCTGGTGATGGGAGCGATGTCGGCCGGCGTCACCGCGCGGCTGATGGGGCGGTTCGGACCAACCTCGGTTTTGCTCGCGGGACTGGGATTGATCACCGCGGCGCTCGTGTTGCTGTCGCGGCTGCCCACTCACACCGCGTACTTCCCGGGGGTGTTCGCGCCGTTCGTGCTGCTCGGGCTCGGCGCCGGGCTGGCGTTCCTGCCGCTGACCACGATCGCGATGGCCGAGGTGCCGCGGGCCGACGCCGGACTGGCCTCAGGGATCGTCAACGCGTCGCTTCAGATCTCGGCTGCGATCGGGACCGCCGCGCTCAGCACCGTCGCGGCGTCGCGGACCAAGGTGCTGACCGGCCTCGGAGCACACCATCTCCAGGCGCTGACGGGCGGGTTCCATCTCGCCTGGGCGATCGGCGCCGGCGCCGTGGCGGCCGGGGCCCTGATCACGCTGGTGTGGCTGCGTCCGCGCCGGCACCCGGACGAGGTCCTCCAACTCGACGAGCACGAAGCGGCCGATCTGCAATTGGAGGCGGCGTGATGAGCACGATGGCGCACACCCAAGTCGGCAGCGCCCAGGTTCGGCGGTCGCTCGATCGATCCCGTCGCCGCAAGCCGCTCCGGCTCCAGATCACCCGCCGGCGCGCGGGGCGCCCCGCCGGCGAGGAGAAGTTCGTGACGCAGGTGCGCTTCGGTGGCGCCGAGGCCGTGGTCGTCCCCTTCGACGATTCCGGGTTTCTCACCACTCGCCCTGCGCCGGCGGACGACTGAGACGAAACCCGTGCCAGGGCCGGGTGAACCGGCATTCACCCGGTGGCGGTCGCCGAGTGAGCCCTTGTCCGGGTTGGATGGGTTGGATGGGTTGGATGGGTTGGATGGGTTGGATGGAGATGGCCCCAATCGCTCGTCGAGCTCCGCCCCCGACGGCTACATCTGGACCGGGGTCTTGCCGATTACCGGGCGAGAGGAACGCACGCAACCTCCACATGCCGCCACCCGCATTCATCGCCCGCCAGCCGATCTTCAACCCCAAGCTCGAGGTTGTCGGCTACGAGCTGCTGTTTCGCGGCCAGGGCTACGCCGCCGGCGCGCAGATCGATGACGCCCAGCGCGCCACCGCGACGGTCGTGCTCAACGCGCTGACCGAGCTCGACATGAACCGCATCGTGGCCAATAAGACGGCCTGGATCAATGTCTCGCGCGAGTTCGTCCTCGACGGCCTGATCCAGGCGGTTCCGCCGAGCGTGGTCGGGCTCGAGATCCCCGAGACCGAGACGTTCGACGACGACATGGTCGGGGCGCTGCGCGAGCTGAAGGAAGAGGGCTATCGGCTGGCGCTCGACGACTTCCGGTTCCGGGAGGGCTCCGAGGCGGTGCTCGACCTGTTCGACGTCGTCAAGCTCAGCATGCCCGACCTTGGCCGCCCGCAGCTGCGCGAGCTGGTCGAGCGCCTGCGGCCGTACCCCGGCAAGGTGCTGGCCGACAAGCTCGGGACGCGTCCCGATCACGAGGTCTGTATCGCGGTCGGCTGCGACCTGTTCCAGGGCTACTTCTTCTGCCGGCCGGCGGTCGTCGGGACGCGCGGGATTTCGGCCAACCGGCTGGCGCTCCTTCAGGTCGTCGCCGCGCTCAACGATCCGGCCGTCCAGTTCGCCGAGATCGAGCAAGTCGTGGCGAAGGACGTCGCGCTCAGCTTCCGCCTGCTGCGTTACGTCAACTCGGCGTACTTCGGGCTGCGGGGCGACGTGCGGTCGATCGGCCAGGCGCTCGCGCTGCTCGGGCTGGACAACGTCCGGCGGTGGGCGACGCTGAGCACGATGGCGAGCATCGACAACAAGCCCACCGAGCTGACGCTCACCGCGCTGATCCGCGCCCGCTTCTGCGAGCTGGCCGGCGGCAAGCTGGGGATCGGCGGCTCGTCGGAGCTGTTCACGCTCGGTCTGTTCTCCGTCATCGACGCGATGATGGACGCCCCGATGCACGACGTCGTCTCCTCGCTGCCGCTGGCCGAGGACATTCGCGAGGCGCTCGTCCAGCGCCGCGGCCAGATGGGTGGGCTGCTGGACTCGGTCGTCGCGCTCGAGGGCGGCGACGACGACGGCTTCGTCCCCAAAGCGGGCGAGCTGTACCTCGAAGCGCTGATGTGGGCCAACAGCACCGCCGAGTCGCTGTTCGGGGAGCCTCAAGCGGCGCGGGCACGCGCCGAGGATTCACGCGCCGGCGCCGCGGCACCGCGACCGAGGCGAGCACCGGCACCGTGGGCCAGCACGCCACCGCCCCTGTTTGACCAGGAAGCGGTGGTGGTCCAACCGCCCCACCCCCAGCTCAGCCTGTTCGCCCGGATCTGGGCGCGCGTTCTGTCGGTCTTCGGCCGGCGCGTCGGCGATGCGCGGGCCTAGCTGCAAGCCCTAAGCCGCGAACGGCACCACGAAGTCGCAGTCGGGTCCGGTCGACTCGCTCCCCGGACCGTTCCACGTATACGTGATCCTGACCCCCAGATCGGCCGGGCGCAGGTCCCGGCCCTCAGCCCAGGTGCGCAGTGACTCAGAGACCAGCTCCCACTGGGCCGGGCTCGTCTCGCCGCCCTGGCCGATATGGACGAACGCTTCGCGATGCGCCGGCTCGGTGCGCAGCGTGAGCTCGGGCACCGCCTCGGCCAACTCCTGGGCGCGGTTCTCGGGCACCGGGCGGCACCACTCGAGCGGAGTGTCCGCGTCCTCGCTCAGTTCGCTGTAGAAGATGCAGAAGGCGGCGCCGATCGGCGGTTCGAGCCTGGGCAGTGGGTGCTCTCGCATGAGCGCCACGAACTCCTTGCCCAGGGCCCACGCCTGGTCGTGCCCGTGGACGGTGCGCTTCAGGCACAGCACGCTGCGCACGGGCATATCCCTGGTCATGACCTCGTACATGACTGACCTCTTTCCGTTGATGCGGTCGACGAGGTACGCGGCCAGCTCGCGGCGCGCGACGTGCTCGGACTCGACCAAGGCCCAATAGGCCTCGAGCCGCTGCACGGCCTGCGCCGAGTCGAGCTCCAGGATCGCCTTGACCTCTGGCAGCGGCATGTCGAGCCGGCGCAGCGCGGCGACGAGCCGTGCCTGCTCGAGTTGACTGGCGTCGTAGTAGCGATACCCGGAGCTCTCGTCCACGCGCGCCGGCACGAGCAGGCCAAGCTCGTCGTACAGCCGCAGAGCCTTGGGCGACAACCGCGTCCGCTCCGCGAACGCGCCGATGCTCATCAGCTCCACGGACCGTTTCTCGTCGACGTTTGCCATAACAGGGTCAGTGTGCGGCTTGCCCAAGGGTCAGAGTCAAGCTTGAAATAGGGCAACTCCGAGCCGGTCTGGCGCCGGACACACCGCTCGACCGTGATCGGAGACTCGCCGGCGCGCCAGACGCTGGCGAACGCGCTCGGCGCCCGCTACCTGTCTAGCTAACCCGATGGTCGTCGCGGCGCAGGGCGTCGGTGAACCGCTTGGGCACCGCGGCGTCCTCGCCCTCCTCCCACAGCGTGATGACCACGAGCTCGTCTCGATCGGGGCGACACACGTAGACGAGGTCGCGGCGGGTCTCGTCGCGGACCCGAACCGTGCCATCCGAAGCTTGCTCGAAACGACCAGCCGCGTACGCCCGCGCCACCGCGGAGGCGACCTCGACCTTTGGATCGAGCGTACCCCGCACCCGCTGGCGATAGCGATCGGCCGCGTGGTCGGTCACCGCGACGAGTGCCATCACGGGTAACTGAGCACATCCACCGGAGTGTCGGGATTCGCCACCGTCGACGATCCGCCGACCCCGTTGATCACGGAGTTGATCCCACCGCTTCCTCCGGTGGCATTCAGGAAGATCGTGAAGATGTCCGTGAACTGCGCACCAGAGGTGGGTGACTGGAACGCCTGGGTGGCGAAGATCGGGACGCCCTGGTCAAAGAACGAGTAGCTCCCCATCCCGTACCCCTGGAACCCGCGCGCGCGAGGCGTGACGAGGAAGGCGGCGTAGCCGTCGGTCGTCGGGCTCGACATCCACGCCGACTGGCTCGGCGGGTCGTAGGGCATCTCGTTCTGGAAGAACACGTCTTCGCCGTTGCGGCCGTTCCAGATCACCTCGTACTTCTGGTAGTGCTCGACTGCCAACCCGTATGCATCGACGTCGTCACCGTTGACGATCACGCCGGTGTCCGCCGTGTTGTCGGTCCAGCCGACACCGGCACCGTGGTCAGCTCGCCAGGCCCAGATGTCGTCCAGGATCGTGTGATCGGTGTTGACGATCAGGCTGGTGCTCGCCCGTCCGGGCTCGGCGCCGCCGATCCGGAAGAAGACGTCCTGCACGAGCGTCGGCTCACTCGCGTCGTCTGACCCACCCCCGGCGGCGAAACGCGCGAAGCGCCCGAAGCGCCCGCCGTGCGCCCCGACCACGAGCAGCGCCGGCGAGTTGCGCGGCCCGGCGTCGAAGATCATCCCCGACAGCTTGATCCCCGGAACCGTCGCGGTCTCCATCGACACGTTCCCGTCCTCAGGGATCAGCGTCGCGAAGCCGAGCCCCATCACCACGGTGCCCGGCCGCGTCACGTCGATGGGCTGGGAGAGGTGATACACGCCGGGGGTGAGGATCAGGTTCTGACCCAGCGCGAGCGCCGCGTTGATGACCCACACCGGCGTGGCCGGGTTGGCGATGAAGAAGCGCCGAATCGGGATCGACGTGCCCGCCTCCGCGCCGCTCGCGTAGGACGGCCCGACCGAGTCGCGCTGGACGGCGGGGACGAACACGTTGTAGTTGCCGTGCGAATCCGTGTACAGGAAGGGCTCCTCTTCGGACACGGGAGTCGTCGGCAACGTCGTGTACTGGCTGGCTCCCGCCCCGAAGTCCGTGGCCGGCGCGCCGCTGTCACCCAGGAACACCTGGTTCCACACGCCGTTGGTCCAGTCGTCGATGTCGCTGTTGCGAGTGAAGAACTGCTGCTGGCCGCCGTTGATGAGCACTCCACCGGCGAAGTCGTCATCGGCCAGGAACCCGCCGCTGACGAACCCCTCGTTGCAGAAGTCCTGGAGCGCGACGTTTCCGTTGATGACCACGCGGCGCATCGGCGACGCCTGCGACACCGCCCAATACTCGAACGTGTTGTTGCAGCTGGCACTCTCGTTGGTGGCCGGGACGAAGTCGGAAGCCTGGGGATTTGCCTGCGGCGTGAAGTTGAGCGTCAGGTTCGAGAGTGAGCGCCAGAAGTTGACCAGACCGTCGCACGTACCGCCGCTCGCCGAGCAATCGTCGTTGAAGACGTCGATCGCGCCGTCGATCGTCACATCGCCGGGCTGCGCGCCGAGCCCCGCGACCTGCGTGTAATAGCCGACCTCGAAGGTCAGAGGATCCGACGGTGAGCCGTATGTCCCGGGCTCGAAGAAGATCGCGTAGCGCCCGGTCCCGAACTGGCTGGGAACCTGCTGAGTGGCAATCGCGTCGAGCTCGGACTGGATCTCCGTCTGCGGCATCGAAGGGTTGAACACGATCACGTTCGGGCCGAACGCCGGACCGCCCGGCGGCGACGCGACCGCCACGGCTGGAAGCACCGCTGCCGCCAGACCCATCAGCGCAAGCGACATCGCGACTCGCATGGCCACCGTCTTACGCATCTGCCTCTCCTCGTTCGGCGACGATCCCCGG
>Ga0335072_10011785_pt1 | contig 12518 bp, 8 predicted proteins | sample Lox_Sample_21_FD_206725 | JGI IMG/M metagenome (GOLD analysis project Ga0335072, IMG submission 206725) | Soil microbial communities from Loxahatchee National Wildlife Refuge, Florida, United States - Lox_Sample_2.1 | ecosystem: Environmental > Terrestrial > Soil > Wetlands | place: USA: Florida...
CGCGCCACGTTGGACAGCTCGCCTTCGATCCACACCAGGGGCAAGGCATCTTCCAGCAACCCGCGTACCAGCCGGTTGAGCGTGCTGGGCGTCAGAACGTGCCGGGTCGGCTTACCGCCGGCACCCTCGGGGAAGTCGTCGGGCGCGTGCATGGACGCGGGAGACTAGCACGATTGGCTTGAGGAACATCGCATGGGCGCGCCATGCTCATCGCGCATGCAGGTTTGTGCGGGCCGCCGCGTCGAAAGGCCGTGCCTCCCCTGCTTGCAGGGAAGGCATTGGATTGGCATGGCAGATGTTTTTGGTGCCTAAGAGCCTTTGCACAGCGTCAGCAGACCGGAGATCGACGGAAGCTGGCTCAGGCTGATCTGGATGGAGTTGTCGCAACTGGCGCTTGTGACAGGAGCGCCAAGCAATGCGGTGGTAAGCGTGATGCCAGGACTGTTGATGGAAAGCGTGGAACCGTCGACCAGGCTGATCGCTCCATTTTGTATCGTCAGTGTTGCATTGCCGACACCAAGTACATTCAGCGTGACGCTGCACGTGCCGCTGGGGACACTTGCCGTCGGCGGCGACAAGCTCGCCGAAAGCGCCGCACCTTGGCAGGTTCCGGTCAGGGTCGACAAACCCTGGTTTACGGTAAGCGTGGCGGACCCCTGATCGATGCTGGCCGTGCCGTTCTTGGTGTCGATGACGAGTGACGTGGTGCTCAGGGTGCCCGGTATGGTCGTCAGCGGCAGGTTGGCGGTGCCGGTGCAAGTCACCGGCGCTGCCGTGAATACGCCGTCGTTGTTGTTGATCGCATTCGGTGATTGGCAATTGAGGACACCGCTGCCGCCGGGAATCATGCCATTGCAGGCAAGCGCGTAACCGGTGCCGTTGGTGCTCACCTGGCATTGAAGCGTAACGGGGGCTTCCGTTTGGGCGTGCACTGGCGTGGAAGCAAGCAACGTGGCCGACATCGTCAATGCCGCAATAGCCAGCACACCAAGCGCTCTGGCCGCGCGCAACGCGAAGATGGAGTGCAGCTTCATAGGTGCCTCCTCGATATGACATAAGACAGCGTTAAGTGGCCGAGCACAATCGGCGAGTACGACACGCTTCATAAGGTCGCCTGACTATCCCCGGGCGAGTCGGGCAGACGTGGTGGAAGGTGCCCATGCAAGCGGGCGCCCCGTCTGCCCGCGCGCAATGTAGTCGCCCCAAGCGAAAGCTTGCGTATAGGCGTTGCGACGAACAGCAGCACGCAACCCGTCCCCGTTTTGCATTGTGACCGTCGTCACCGGGCAGGTAGTTGGGAACTTAGCGGTGTTCGTCGTGCATGTCCTGCAGGCGGCGTAGATGCCGCCTGCGCCATCGCCATGCTCGAATGCCGGTATTGATGGCAAACCAGGCGGCGATCGCCGCCAACGGCCAGGCGATCACCGCCGGCCACAGCATCGCCACCACGGCAAGCGCGGCGAGCAACAGGGTTACGCTGAGCAGGGCGCCGGTTTCGGTATCGCCCAGAATGCGGCGATCGGTCAGCGCCGCGCCCATGGTATTGGCAATGCGCAGTGCGCCGGCTGCGGCGCGGCCGGAGCTTCCGCCTGCATGCCGCGGTGGCTGCGGCCTGGCCTCGCTGCTGCGTACGCGCTCGCCGCGCCGGTAACGGCGGGGAGCCAGCACGATCTCGGTGGCGTTTTCCAGGTCCTTCTCATATTGCTCGGCCAGTTGCGCGGCAAAGCCGGCATCTTCGATGGCCACGTCGATCTCGCGGTTGTTCAACCAACTGGCGAGGTTGAGATTGGAGGAGCCCACGCGCGCCCATTGGGCATCCGCCACCGCGGTCTTGGCATGCAGCATCGAGCCGTTCCATTCGAACACGCGAATGCCGGCTTTCAGCAGCGGCCGATAGCCCGCGCGCGACATGCTGGCGACCAGCGGAATATCGCTGGTGCCCGGCACCAGCAGGCGCACGTCGACGCCATCGCGCGCGGCGGCGGAGAGGGCTTGCACATACGGCGCCACGCCCACGAAATACGCATCGGTCAGCCACAGGCTGCGGCGCGCCATGGCGGCGATCAGCTGGTCCAGCCGGTACATGCCGGCGGTCGCCGGCTGGGTGGCGATCACGCGCAGCGCCACGCTGCCCGCTTCCATGCCGGCGGGTGCCGGTGCATAGATCGGATGCGCTCCGCCGGCTGCGATCCAGCTATCGGCAAACGCGGCTTCCAGTTCCAGCACGGCCGGTCCGCGCAGGGCCACGCCGGTATCGCGCCACGGCGGGATGTTGCGCGACGGATGGCCCAGCCATTTCGCGCTGATGCAAATACCGGACAGAAACCCCAGGCATCCGTCCACCACCAACTGCTTGCGATGATCGCGGCTCATCCAGCCCAGGGCCTGGCCAAGTTGCGGCGGGTTGAACACGCGCACTTCACCACCGGCCTCGCGCACCGGCCTCCAGAACGCTGAGCCCGATTGGCCCAGGCAGCCCAGCCAGTCGACGATCACCGCGACCTGTACGCCACAGCGCGCACGCTCCGCCAAGGCATCCCGGAAGGCACGCCCCACGTGGTCGTCGCGGATGATGTAGTTCTCCAGCAGCACGCGATGCTGCGCGCCGCGGATGGCGGCCAGCCATGCCTCGAAATGCTGTTCGGCGTCGATCAGCAGATCCACCTTGTTGCCGCCCAGCAACGGCGCGCCTGCGGCACGGCTCAAGGCTTGTTCGGCAAGTATGCGATTGGGGACGGGCGGCAGCGTGGTGGACATGCAGAAAGTATAGGGACGCCGGCGCAAACCACCGCATAGGATGTTGTGGGCCCTCTATAGCTCGCAAGCGAAGCGGGCATCTGGATCGTTGCGACAAACGGTTCCCTCCCCTGCGAAGTAGGGGAGGGCTAGGGTGGGTGCGAGCGCAGCGAGCGGCGTGAGCCGAACATGGCTTGCATGCATTTTCGCAGGACATTCGGCGGTACGCTAAAGCTCAAGCAACCCCACCCCAACCCTCCCCTACTTCGCAGGGGAGGGAGCGTATCGTGGCGAGTAGCGGGCCATTTATCCCGAGCAATACGCTGTTCCACCTTCCGTGCTTTCTGGCATGATCAAGCCATGTTGCCAGAGCAGCGTTTTTCGGACACCGATGCCTGCGCGCAGCTCATCGTGCAGCGGCTGGGCGCCGACCTGCGCGTCGCGGCGCCATTGGGTCTCGGCAAACCGCATGGATTGCTCAATACCTTGTACGGCTTGATGATCGCCGATACTTGGCGCTCCATGACCTTGTACACCGCCTTGTCGCTCACGCGGCCACGCGCGAAGAGCACGCTGGAAGCGCGCTTCCTCGACCCGTTCGTAGCGCGCCATTTCGGTGCCGACTACGTCGATCCTCAATACGCCGTCGACCAGATGCAGGGCAAGCTGCCGTCCAATGTGGCGGTGCACGAGTTCTACATGCAGTCGGGTGCCTTGCTGCATGCCGGCAGTGCGCAGCGCAATTACATCAGCCAGAACTACACGCATGTGGCGCGCGATCTGGTGATCCAGGACATCAACCTGCTGGTGCAGCTCGTCGCGCGCCGCGAAACGCCGGCTGGCGTGCGTTACAGCCTGTCTTGCAACCCCGACCTCACGCTGGATTTTCTCGAGCGCGTCAAGGCGGCCGGCAAGACGCGCCCGCTGTGCGTGGCGGTCGTGCATCCGTCGCTGCCTTACATCGGCGGCGCGGCGGAAGTGCCGCAGGATTTCTTCGACCTCGAACTGGCGCCCATGGCATCGCCACCGCTGTTCGCGCTGCCCAGAATGCCGATAGACCTTGCCGAATATGCGCTAGGTCTGCATGCCAGCGCTTTGGTCAAAGATGGCGGTTGCCTGCAGATCGGCATCGGTGCTCTATCCGATGCGCTGGTCAAGGGGCTGCTGCTGCGGCACCAGGACAACACTGCATGGCGAAAAATGCTGGTCGCGCTGGATCCGCGTGGCGCCACGCATCGATTGGCCGAACGCATCGGCGGCCTTGCTACGTTCAAGACCGGCTTGTACGGCTGCAGCGAAATGGTGCTGGACGGTTTCATGCATCTGGCCAAGGCCGGCATCCTCAAGCGGCGCAGCTGGGACAATCTTGCGCTGGAACGGGCCGCCGCGGGCGGGCGCTTGCCCGGCGACGTACCCGGCGGCCATTACCTGCGCGGTGCATTCTTCCTCGGCACGCGCGAACTCTACGAATGGCTGGAAACCACCGCCGGCAGCGACCCCGATGCGATCGACATGTGCCCGGTCTCCAACGTCAATCATCTCTACGGTGATCATCAGTCGCTGGCCATGCTGCAGCGGCGCGGCGCGCGATTCTTCAACACCTGCATGATGTCGACCTTGCTCGGCGCGGCGGCGTCCGAAACGCTGGAAGACGGCCACGTCGTGAGCGGCGTCGGGGGGCAGTACAATTTTGTCGCCATGGCGCACGAGTTGCCCGATGGCCGCTCCGTCTTGCTCCAGCGAGCCACCCGGCGCGGGCACAGCGGCGTGGAAACCAATATCCGCTGGCAATACGGCCAGGGTACCATTCCGCGGCACCTGCGCGACATGGTGGTGACCGAGTACGGCGTGGCGGATCTGCGCGGCAAGAGCGATAGCGAATGCATCGAGGCGATGCTGGCGATCAGCGATGCGCGCTTTGTCGATGCCTTGGCGGCAGAGGCCAAGTCGCATGGGAAACTTGCCGCGGATTTCAAGATTCCGCAAGCATGGCGCAAGCACCATCCCGAAGCCCTGCGCGAAGCACTGGTCAACGCTGTGCACAAAGGATGGTTGCCGCCCTTTCCGTTCGGCAGCGATTTCACCGAGGTCGAGCGGCGCCTGCTGCCTGCCTTGGAATGGCTGCAAGCGTCCAGTACCACATGGCAGGGCCGGTGGCAGTTGCTCAAGGCATTGTGGCAGCCGGGCGCAGCCAAGGCCGAAGAAACCGTTGCGCTGGAGCGGATGCAATTGTCCGGCGCAACCAGCCTTGGCGATCGCCTGCAGCGTCGTTTGCTGCAAGCCGCATTGCGACGATCGTAGATGGCGCCAAACCGAGCCCGCCGTTGTCTTCGCAGTCCATCATCGCCAACCTGCACGCTAGGGCAAAGGCGACGCCACCGTGCGACAACGCAATACGAATTGCGCAAATCCGCACAGCATGCTTCACTCGGCGAGTGGCAGAATGCATTCTTCGGATCGACAGGGGCAGGGCGTGGCATTTTTTCATGACAGCGATTGCAACCGTTTGCTGACCTTGCGCCATCATCGTCCGTTGTTGTCAGCAAAGGTCGCGTGCCGAACCTCCGCCAAGCCGTGATCAGGGTCAGTCCACAATTGCGTACCGCCGGCACATACGTGCTGGTCTCGGCGGTATGGATCTGGTTTTCCGGATATCTGCTGGGCGACCTGGTACACGATCCGCATCGCATCGTCCTCTACCAGATTGCGAAAGGATGGCTATTCGTACTGGGCACGGGGCTGTTGTTGTACTGGATGATCGGCCGCACCGTGCAACGCCTGGATCATGCCAACCAGCAATTGCTCGACAGCCACGAGCAAGCCTTGCGCGTGCTGGTGGAGGCCATGGACATACGGCACAAGGAAACCGGCGACCATTCCGAACGCGTCGTGCGCATGGCGCTTGGGCTGGCGAAACTGGTGGGGCTGGAAGACGATGCCTTGCGCGACATCAAGTTCGGCGCGCTGTTGCACGACATCGGCAAGCTGGCCCTGCCCGATGCCATCCTGATCAAGCCCGGCAAACTGGACGACGAAGAAACACGGCTGATGCGCACCCACCCGCGCATGGGCTACGACATGCTGCAGCGAATCGAGTTTCTGCGCGACGCCAGCGCCATTCCGTACTGCCACCACGAGCGCTGGGACGGCACCGGCTATCCGCAAGGTTTGAAGGGCGAGCAGATTCCCCTGGCAGCGCGCATCTTCAGCGTGGTGGATGTGTGGGATGCATTGAGCTGCCGGCGCGTGTACAAACCCGCGTGGCCGGAGCCGGAGGTGCTGGATTATCTGCGCGAGGCGGCCGGCGGCCAGCTCGATCCGCATCTGGTGGCGTTGTTTCTCGATCACTACGGCGAGTTGAAGGCGCTTGCCTTAAACGCAGCGCCGCAGGTTTGAGTGCGTATCGCGCACTCGCCACGGTACGTCGTGCGAAGCGTGTAAGTTGGCTGTGAGGTGCAGCCGAACCCCAGCGGTGTGATGTGCATGGCAACGTTGGGGCTCGCCCCGAGCATCGCGGGCGCAACAGCAAATAAAAGGCTGTTATGTGCGGCACCATCAGCAGCGGCACGTAGTCACAGTCAGGCAAGCAAGCTGGGATTTCATCCCAGCCGTTCAACCCGCCAGCGGAAAACAGTGGCGTTCCAGAACAAGTTGCGCGGGGATGGCCGGTATGTCCCTCCAGCACGGCTCATCGAACGGAGCGGTCACCAAGGTCGCCACTTCGCGCAAAAACGCCGCGCGCGATATTTCTTCCGCCCCTAAGTCCAACAAATGGGGATTGCTGACCTGGGCGTCGATCAGCGGAAATCCCCAATCGCGCAAGAGCGCCGCCAGCGCACACAACGCCAGTTTCGAGCCGCCGCTTTCCGCACTGAACATCGATTCGCCGCAAAAGAGCCGGCCGATGGAAACACCGTAGATGCCACCCACCAGGCGCTCGTGCTCCCACACTTCCACGCTATGCGCATAACCCAGGTCGTGCAGCGTGCCGTAGGCGTCGATCATCGCCGGACTGATCCAGGTGCCGAACTGGCCAGGGCGCGGGGCTGCACAAGCGCGGATCACCTGGCGAAAGGCGTGATTCACCGTCACCTGCCAGGCCTTCTCGCGCAGCGCCCTGCGCAAGCTGCGGTTGGGGTACAGCGTGTCGGTATGAAACACGCAGCGCGGATCGGGCGACCACCACAGGATCGGCTCGTTTTCGTTGTACCAGGGAAAAATGCCGTTGGCGTACGCCGTGATCAGGCGCGACGGCGAAAGATCGCCGCCGAAGGCAAGCAAGCCATTGGGTTCGATGAGAGCGGTGCGAGGGTCGGGAAAATGACCCGGAGGGTGGTCGTCGAGCCGGGGCAGGCGAATCATGATCGGGCGTAAGGGCTATGATCCAGCAGATCGTCGGCATAAGCGTCCATGCTCTCGCGCTCGTCTGCAAGCGCGCGGCATACCGCACTGCGGAAACCCTCGTGCACCAGATAGTGACGCGAATGCGTGCGCACCGGCAGAAAGCCGCGCGCGAGCTTGTGCTCGCCCTGTGCGCCGGGCTCGAAACGCTGCAATCCTTGCGCAATCGCGTATTCGATGCCCTGGTAGTAGCACAGTTCGAAATGCAGGTCCGGCACGTCGACGCTGGCGCCCCAGTAGCGGCCATACAAGGTGCTTGCACTGCGCAGCATCAAGGCCACCGCCACGATCTCCCCGGCTTGCCTGGCCAGCGCCAGTTGTACCGCGTTGCCGAACTCCTTGCGCAGGTATTGAAAGAACGCCTCGGTGAGCGCCGCGTGATTGCCCTTGGCGTCGAAGGTAGCGGTATACAGGGCATGCACCCGCCGCCACTCCCGCGCACTCAGTTCCGCGCCACCCACCATGCCGATGTCCAGGCCATGCGCGGCCACCCGCTTGCGTTCGTGGCGGATGTTTTTGCGCTTCTTGTGATTGAGCGCGGCCAGGAATGCGTCGAAATCGGCATAGCCCTGATGATGCCAATGGAACTGCACGTCGCTGCGCGCCATCCAGTCCTCGCCGAAGGCATCGGCATCCGCCTCGGTGAGGAAGTTGGCATGCACGGAAGAAAGCCCCAGCCGCTGCGCCTGCTGCTGCATGGCATCCACCAGCAAGCGGCGCAGCACGTCCGCTTCGGTGGCATCGGTACCTACCAGCAGACGCGGCCCGGTCACCGGCGAGTAGGGCACCGCATTGAGCAGCTTGGGATAGTACTGGCCGCCCGCACGCTCCCACGCCGCCGCCCAGCTCCAGTCGAACACGAACTCGCCATGGGAGTTGCCTTTCAGATACAGCGGCGCCGCGGCGATCAGTGCGCCGTGGCGATAAAGCCCCAGATGATGCGCCTGCCAGCCCCAGTCCGCGCGAATGCAATCGGTGCGTTCCAGGCCGGCGAGAAAGGCGTGCGAGAGGAACGGATTATCGTCGGGGCGCAGCGCGTCCCACGCCGTGGCGGGGATGTCGTCGATGCTGTCGTGGAAGCGGGCTTGGATCATTCTGCTAAGTCTTGCCCATCCCTCGTAGGTTGGCGGTGAGGCAACGCCGAACCCCAACATCGCCATCTGCATAGCAACGTTGGGGTTCGCATGCGCTCACCACCAACCTACGCGCCGAGGTTTTTTTCCAGTGCGAGGATCCAAAATAACAAGCCTCAAACCTTCCCGTTCTGATCCAACCACCGCTCCGCATCCAGCGCCGCCATGCAGCCGAAGCCGGCCGAGGTCACCGCCTGCCGATACACATGATCGGCCACGTCGCCGGCTGCAAACACGCCAGGTACCGAGGTCATCGTGGCCATGCCTTCCAGGCCGCTGCGAATCTTGATGTAGCCGTCGTGCATGTCTAGCTGGCCTTCGAAGATGCCTGTATTGGGCGAGTGGCCGATCGCTACGAAGAAACCGGTGGCCTCGATGTCGCGCGTGACGCCGCTGTTGATGTCCTTGACGCGCACGCCGGTCACGCCGGTGGCGTCGCCCAGTACTTCATCGATGGTATGGTTCCACACCAGCTCGATCTTGCCGGCGGCGGCTTTCTCGAACAGCTTGTCCTGCATGATCTTCTCCGCGCGCAGCTTGTCGCGGCGATGCACCAGGTACACCTTGCGGCCGATGTTGGCCAGGTACAGCGCTTCTTCCACGGCGGTGTTGCCGCCGCCGACCACCACGATGTCCTGGTTGCGGAAGAAGAAGCCATCGCAGGTGGCGCAGGCCGACACGCCCTTGCCCTTGTAGTGTTCCTCGCTGGGAATGCCCAGGTACTTGGCGGTAGCGCCGGTGGCGATGATCAGCGCATCGCAGCTGTACTCGCCCGAGTCGCCCTTCAGGCGGAACGGCCGCTGGGCAAGGTCCACCTGGTGGATATGGTCGAACACCATCTCCGTCTCGAAGCGCTCGGCATGTTCGGCCATGCGCTGCATCAGTTCCGGACCTTGCACGCCCTTGACGTCGCCCGGCCAATTGTCGACCTCGGTGGTGGTCATCAACTGGCCACCCTGCTGCAGGCCGGTGACCATGGTCGGCTTGAGGTTGGCGCGTGCGGCGTACACCGCGGCGGTGTAACCGGCGGGGCCCGAGCCGAGGATCAGCAGTCGGCTATGCTTGGGGGTGGTCATTGCTATAATCCTTAAGGGTTTGCTGACGATTTATCAGGGCGGTTCTCGATGTTGGGAAGGTCTTCACAGGCCTCCCGAGGAACCCGCAAGCATGGGGAAGTCGCAGGGGCTATTCAAGGTTGACCTGCACTGCACGTTTCTGAACCTGACCTGTGGATGGCGGTGTCCGTGCCGTCGCTATCCCGTCCACGCGCCTTGTTACACTGCAGCACGCATGGTTATTCGTTCGACCTTCCTAAAAGGAAACACACCCCGGTGGCGGCGCGCAGCGCAAACGTTCGAAAAGCAAAAGAAAAGACCGGCCTCAGCGAGGAAGTGAAACGCCGCCTGCGAGAAGCCGGCGCGCTACTGCTGTTGCCGCTGGCGCTGTACCTGCTGGTTTGCCTCTTCAGCTACAGCGCGGCCGACCCGGGCTGGTCGCACGCCGACACGGGCGGGCACGTGCACAACCTGGGCGGCACCGTCGGCGCCTACATCGCCGACCTGCTGCGCTACCTGTTCGGCAGCGTGGCCTACTGCTTCCCCTTGCTGCTGCTGTTTCTCGGCGTGCAGGTGCTGCGCAACCATGGCGTGCGCAACGTGCAACCGTGGGAGCCCTCGCTGCGCCTGATCGGTTCGGTGTTCTTCTTCGTTACTGCGCCGGGGCTGTGCTGGATCATTTTCCAGGACAGCGCGATGGCGCCGGAAGGTCCGGGCGGCGTGATCGGGCGCGGCATCGGCCATGCGCTGCTCAGCGCCTTTGGCGACAAGGGCGCGCCGCTGTTCCTGCTGGCGATCTTCCTGGTCGCCATCACCTTCGCCACCGGCTTGTCCTGGTTCAAGCTGATGGACCTCACCGGGCAGGGCGTGCTGCGGCTGGCCGGCTGGTTCGGCGGCAAGCTGCGCAAGGCGCCGGAAGTGATCGCCGCCCATCAGGCGCGCGTCGAGCGCGACGTGGTGAAGAAAACCGAGGCGATCAAGCAGGCCAAGCGCGAACCCGTGCGCATCGAGGCACCCGCGGCACCGGTGGTGAAGAGCGAACGCGCCCGCGTGGAGACGCAGATTCCGCTGTTCGTGGGAGCCGCGCAGCCAGGCGAACTGCCGCCGCTGTCGCTGCTGGACGAAGCGCCGGAGCAGGGCCCCGGCTATTCGGAAGAAACCCTGGAAGTGCTGTCGCGCCAGGTCGAACTGAAGCTCAAGGACTTCAAGATCGAAGCCAAGGTGGTGGGCGTGTATCCCGGCCCGGTGATTACCCGCTTCGAGCTGGAACCGGCCGCCGGTGTGCGCGGCAGCCAGGTGTCGAGCCTGGACAAGGACATCGCGCGCGGCCTGTCGGTGGTCAGCGTGCGCGTGGTCGACGTGATTCCCGGCAAGAACGTGATCGGCCTGGAAATTCCCAACGCCAAGAAGCAGATCGTGTACCTGTCGGAAATCTTGCGCTCCGACAAATACGACCAGCAGAAATCGCCGCTCACGCTGGCCTTGGGCAAGGACATCGGCGGCCGTGCCATGGTGGCCGATCTGGCCAAGATGCCGCACTTGCTGGTCGCCGGCACCACCGGTTCCGGTAAATCCGTGGCGGTGAACGCGATGGTGCTGAGCCTGTTGTACAAGGCCAGCGCCAAAGACGTGCGCATGATCATGATCGACCCGAAGATGCTGGAACTCTCCGTCTACGAGGGTATTCCGCATCTGCTCGCGCCGGTCGTCACCGACATGAAGGAAGCCGCCAACGCGCTGCGCTGGTGCGTGGCCGAAATGGAACGCCGCTACAAGCTGATGGCCGCGGTGGGCGTACGCAACCTCGCCGGCTTCAACAAGAAAGTGAAGGACGCCGAGAACGCCGGCCAGCCGCTGCTCGATCCGCTGTTCCGCCCCAATCCCGACATGCCCAGCCTGGTGGCCGAGCCGCTGGAGCCGCTGCCGTACATCGTCGTGATCATCGACGAGTTTGCCGACATGATGATGATCGTCGGCAAGAAGGTGGAAGAACTCATCGCGCGCCTGGCGCAGAAGGCGCGCGCGGCCGGCGTGCACTTGATCCTCGCCACGCAGCGCCCCTCGGTGGACGTGATCACCGGCCTGATCAAGGCCAATATCCCCACCCGCATCGCTTTCCAGGTATCCAGCAAGATCGACTCGCGCACGATCCTTGATCAATCGGGTGCCGAAACCCTGCTCGGCCACGGCGACATGCTCTACCTGCCACCCGGCACCGCCACGCCCGACCGCGTGCATGGCGCCTTCGTGGACGATCATGAAGTGCACAACGTAGTGAACTGGTTGCGGTCACAAGGCGCGCCGCAATACATCGAAGGCGTGCTGGAAGAAGTGCAGGCCACCAGCGATGGCAAGTTCATCAACGAATCCGGCTTGCCGCAGGACGGCGAGGAAGGCGGCGACGCCGAGGCGCAGCTTTACGACAAGGCCGTGCGCATCGTCACCGAAACACGCCGCGCCTCGATCTCCGGCGTGCAGCGCCATCTGCGCATCGGCTACAACCGCGCCGCGCGCTTGATCGAGCAGATGGAGCAGGATGGCGTGGTGAGCGCGCCGCTGCACAACGGCAATCGCGAGGTGCTTGCACCGCCACCGCCGAAGCATTGAGTCGATGACAAGCGAGGCTGGGATGCACGAGACGTTTCGTTTCTACTCCCTCCCCTACGTGTAGTAGGGGAGGGTTGGGGTGGGGTGAAGCAATCTCGCGGGAAATCCAAGCTTTGCGGCAAGCTCGTGCAACGCTCCCCTGCAAGCAGGGGAGGGAGCAGGTTCCCGTGACAATTGAGCTGCCTCTCTCCATCACATCTGCATTAAGCCTCCCAGCCGCACACTCGCCACATCCGACACCAGGAACGGGAATCCATGAAACGCCTCCACTTCGCTGCTTTCGTTGTCGTGCTGATCATGCTTGCAAGCAACATCGCCCAAGCCGCCACCGGCCCGGCCCGTGCACGCCTCGACGCCTTCGCCCAGGGCTTGCACGCCGTCTCCGGCGACTTCACGCAAACCCTCACCGACCCCAACGGCAAAACGCAAAAAACCAGCAGCGGCACGCTGGTGTTGCAAGCGCCGCGCCAGTTCCGCTGGGATACGCTCACGCCCTATAAGCAAACCATCGTCGCAGATGGCAGCCGCGTGTGGCTGTACGACCCGGACCTGGAGCAAGTCACCGTGCGTCGCCAGGACACCGAAG
>Ga0335072_10011786_pt1 | contig 12517 bp, 11 predicted proteins | sample Lox_Sample_21_FD_206725 | JGI IMG/M metagenome (GOLD analysis project Ga0335072, IMG submission 206725) | Soil microbial communities from Loxahatchee National Wildlife Refuge, Florida, United States - Lox_Sample_2.1 | ecosystem: Environmental > Terrestrial > Soil > Wetlands | place: USA...
GACGTGTTTCATCCGGTCTTACGGAGATAAGATCTCTACCAGGTCGCCCCGGGCCTGGCGGACCTGTAGCCCGTACCACCCGTTCCTAGGAGTCGCATGACCGTGCTGGTAGACCCACCGCACCGGGGTCGCCCGGGCAAGGGATCTGCCTCCACGGCAAGCGCGGGCCGGTCGCCGACGGCGTCACCAGATTACGCCGCTCCCGAGGCGCCCCCCAAGCTGGCCGAGCCGCCGATCACCGGGGGCAAGGTCGAGGCGGCGATGGGGCGGCTCATCAAGGTGCTGGCCCACAGCCCGCTGGCTCGCCCGCTACCCGCGGTGACGCTGAGCGCGGTTGGACTGGCCGGGGTGGCCTTCGCGGGCCTGTGCGCGACCGCGCCGCACCCGAGCCGCGCGACTCCCCCGGTCCTGCTGCCGCTGACCGACTTCGCCCGTCAGCTCGGCGCGCCCGCCCTGAACAGCGACGCGTCCAACATCCTCATGTACGTGTCCATCGCCCTGTGCTGCCTGGGCCTGGCGATGATGCTGTGGGCCAACAGCCACCTTGGCTGGGCGCCGAGCCCGCGCAAGGTCTTCGCCGTGGCGGCGGGCTCAATCGCGGTGCTGGTGAACATCTCACCGGTCGGCTCGGCCGACATCGCCAGCTACGCCGCCTACGGGCGGATTGCCGCCCTTGGCCACAACCCGTACAGCTTCCTGCCATCGCAGTTGCCCGGCGCTGATCACAATCCGTACACCGCGATCATCAACCCGATGTGGCGGAAGACCCCGTCGGTCTACGGGCCCGTCGCCACCTGGGTGCAGACCCTCGCCGCTCAGATCGGCGGCCCCCGGGCCTGGGTGACGATCTGGATGCTGATGATCATGATGGCGCTGGCGTTCCTCGCCACCGGCTACGTGCTCATCAAGACGGCTGACAACCCGGTGCGGGCCTCGCTCATGTGGGTGGCCAACCCGCTGCTGATCGTCGAGCTCGTCATGGGCGGTCACCTCGACGCGCTGCTCGCGCTCACCGCGATCTGCGCGATCGTGCTGTCCCGGCGGACCAAGACGATCCGCGATGACATCCTTGTCGGACTGTTCGTGGGCATATCCGGCGCCATCAAGATCAATGCCGCCTACGTGGCCCTCGCTATCGCGATCCCGCTGCTGCACGACCGGGACTGGCGGCGGCTGCTACGGACCATGTCCGTCGCGGGGGCGACCGTGGCGGCGCTTTACTACTTCACCTGGGGCTTCGGGGCTCTCAGCCCGCTGAGAAACGCCAGCAAGATGGTCATCTCACCGACAATCTGGCGGCTGCTGCAGGTCTGGGCCCAGCAGATCAACCCGAGCCACCACAGCCAGGACATGGTCACCACGATCATCGGCTTCGCCTGGGAGCCGATCATGCTCGCGATCGCCTGGTACCTGTACAACCGGCTGTCCCCGGACGTGCCCACGGTCGTCGCGGCCACCTGCGCGCTGACGTTCGCCTGGGTCATCGCCGAGTCCTGGTCGCTGCCCTGGTACACCGCCATCGCCTGGGTGACGCTGGCCCTGATCCCCCGCAACTCGCTGACCCGCTGGCTAACCCTGGCCACGGGAGCACTGGCGCTGGTCCACTTCAATGGCGGGTGGCCGCCGGGCACAACGCTTGGCCCGACCCCGTAACGACGGGTCAGACTGTTCCGCTGGCTGACCGCCAGCCTCGTCGTAGTGCTTATGGCCAGCGAGGGCCGCGATCGAGGCGAGGATATTCGTGTCCCGGTCTCCGACCAGCTCCCAGGCCCGCGCGATGCCGATCAGCAGCAGGCCGATCACGACGTAGCAGAGGCTCTCCGCCGCGCCCTGGCTGCGCGGAGCCGCGATTAGCCGCACGCCGGAGGCAAGGTCGAACCCGAAGGCACACAGCAGCAGGACGATGAGGCCCGCCTGCTGGCGCAGGTGGCCGAGCGTCGTCTCCGCGCTCGCCAGGATGGACCGCAGCCCAGCGACGGTGAACAGCACGCCGATCACCCCCGTGGCGACCGCCGGGTATCCGGCGTTGGTCCCCGGTACCAGGCCGAACAGGGAGACGGACAGGGCCGCGGTGAACGACAGGAGGGCCGCCGCCGCCCGCACCTCACGGATAACCCCCGGGTAGGTCGCGGCCCGGTTGCGGGGTGTCACTGACAACGCGACGAACAACAGGCCGGTCAGTGCAGCCGCCGCTCCCGCGGTTGCCGTGAGAAGAGTCTGGTATGTTCCCGTCAGCACCTGGCTGACATTACATGACCCAGGATCGAGCCTGATCTAGGTCTAGACTTGGCGCTCATGAGCCCGGTTCCGCCTTCCGCGAAGCGTGTCCCCAGTGAGCGAGTCCACCACGGCGATGTCTTCATCGACGAGTACGCCTGGCTGACCAATCCCAAGGACCCTGAGACGATCGCCTACCTGGAGGCGGAGAACTCCTACACCGAGTCCCTGACCGCTGGGCTGTCCGGCCTGCGATCGGAGATCTTCAGCGAGATCAAGGCCAGGACGCAAGAGACGGACCTGTCCGTTCCGTATCGAAAGGGCAGTTACTGGCGCTATTCCCGCACCGTTGAAGGGCAGCAGTACTCGCTGCACTGCCGCCGTCCGGTGCGGGACGGGGAGATCACGCCGCCCATCCCGGCCGATGGCCAGCCCCTGGACGGCGAGGAGGTCCTGCTGGACGGGAACGTCCTGGCCGAGGGCAAGGGGTTCTTCTCGCTAGGCGCTTACTCGGTCAGCCCGGACGACAAGCTGCTGGCCTACTCAACTGACTTCTCCGGTGACGAGCGGTTCACGCTGCGGATCAAGAACCTGCAGACCGGGCAGGACCTGGCCGATGAGGTGCCGAACACGTTCTACGGGGCCGCCTGGTCACTGGACGGCACCTCGTTGTTCTACGTCACCGTGGACGACGCCTGGCGACCGTACCGGGTGTGGCGGCACACCGTGGGCACGCCGGCCTCCGACGACGTGATCGTGCTCGAGGAAGCCGACGAGAAGTTCCGGGTGGGCGTCGGGCTGTCCCGCAGTGAGCGGTACATCTTCTTCCACGTCGGGAGCACCCTGACCACCGAGTGGCACGTGCTTGACGCCGCCAACCCGACGGGCGACCTCACCGTGATCGCGCCGCGCCGCCAGGGCGTGGAGTACGACATCGAGGACGCCACCGACCGGCTGCTTGTGCTGCACAACGCGGGCGACGCTGAGGACTTCGAGCTGGCGACCGCGCCGCTGCCCGGAGCCGGCGACACCGCCGTGTGGACGCCGCTCATCTCGCACTCGCTGGGCACCCGGCTCCTCGGCACGGTCGCGTTCCAGGACTACACGGTCGTGTACTTCCGCCGCGACGGGATGACCGGCCTGCGCGTGCTGCCCGCCACGGCTGGCCCAGGCGATGGCGGGCGGGACATCCCCTTCCCCGAGCCGATCTACACGGTGGCGCCGGGAGCCAACCCGGAGTTCGCGACGACCACGTTCCGGCTCAGCTACGCCTCGATGGTCACTCCCGGCAGCGTGTACGACTGCGACCTGGCGACCGGGGAGCTGACCCTGCTCAAGCAGCAGGCGGTGCTCCCGTCACCGGCGGGCGTGCCCTTCTCCACCGGCGACTACGAGCAGCACCGCGAGTGGGCCACCGCGGCCGACGGCACGCAGGTGCCGATCTCCCTGGTCTGCAAGAAGGGGACGCCTCGCGACGGGTCGGCTCCCTGTGTCCTGTACGGGTACGGCAGCTACGAGCACTCCACCGACCCGAGCTTCTCGATTGCCCGGCTGTCGCTGCTCGATCGGGGCTTCGTCTTCGCCATCGCCCACATCCGCGGCGGTGGCGAGATGGGCCGGTCCTGGTACAACCAGGGCAAGATGCTCGCCAAGCGCAATACGTTCACCGACTTCGTGGCGTGCGCCTCGCGCCTGGCCGACACGGGCTGGACGTCGGCCTCGCACCTGGTGGCCCGGGGCGGGTCGGCCGGGGGGCTGCTGATGGGCGCGGTCGCCAACCTGGCCCCCGCCCAGTTCGCCGGAATCGTCGCCCAGGTCCCGTTCGTGGACGCGCTCAACACGATCCTCGACCCGTCCCTGCCGCTGACCGTCGGGGAATGGGAGGAGTGGGGCGACCCGCTGCACGACCCTGACGTGTATGCCTACATGAAGTCCTACACCCCCTACGAGAACGTCGCGCCGGTTGCCTACCCGGCTATTTTCGCCCTAACCAGCCTGAACGACACGCGCGTCTACTATCACGAGCCTGCGAAGTGGATCGCCCGGCTGCGCACCACCGCCCGCGGCGGCCCGTTCCTGCTGAAGACCGAGATGGAGGCCGGCCATGGCGGCCGCAGCGGCCGCTACGACGCCTGGGACGAGGAAGCGCTCGTGCTGGCCTGGATCGTCGCGACCGCCACCGGGACCGCCGCGGCCAGCTAGGCTGCGCCGCCTGGCGGGGCCAGGCCGGAGGGCTAGGCGGCCCGCGCTTCCCGCAGGGCCGCTACGTCCAGGTCGAGCCAGGCTGATAGCCCCGCGCATCCGGCCGGGGTGAGGGTGACGATCCGGGTGCCCTCCTGGCGCCGCACCCAGTCCCGGCGCAGGAACTCATCGGTGATCGCCTGGCCGACGCTGCCCGCTACGTGATGCCGCCGCTCGGTCCCGTCCATGCAGGCCCGCAGCAGCGGACGGGACTTACGTCGCAGGGCGACGACATCCAGGCCCAGCTGGCCAAGCACCTGCGGCCCGCGCGGGCCGAGCACCCACGCCCCGTCCTGCTCCCCGATCACGTCCAGGGCGATCAGCGTGTCGGTGACCCCGACCCCGACCACGCCGGCCAGGTGGTCGTAGCACATCCGCGCCCAGCGCAGGCCGCGCATCCGGACCGACCCCTGAAGCGACCGTACCGGCGTGGCCGGGGCTATGAGCAGCAGCATCTCGACCGCGTCGGCCACCGGCTGGCCCGCGATGGAGTAAAGCTGCTCGCGCCCGGTCCGCTCGGCGCGGACCAGCCCGCCGGCGGTGAGCTTAGTCAGGTGAGCACTGGCCAGCGACCTGGAGATGCCGAGGGCCGACGCCAGTGAAGATCCTGACTGCGGCAGGCCGCTGAGCAGGATCTGCAGTATCTGGGCGCGATTGCGGTCGCCGATCAGGCGGCCAATGGCGGCAAGATCAGCGTCAGGCTCCATGACCGCCAGCCTAACGCCGGAACTGTCAAACGGGCGTTTGACGATTCTGGCGCTACGGTCGGATGCATGTCATTCAGGCTAAGCCGGGCAGTCCCGGTGCACTGGCTTAAGGTCGCGCTCGTGATGTTCGCGGTCGGCTGGGGCGCCAACCAGTTCTCCCCGATGCTCATCGTCTACCGGCATGAGCTCGGCCTTGGCCCGGGGGCGATCGCCGGGCTGTTCGTCATCTACGCGATCACCCTCGTCCCCGGACTGCTCATCGGCGGGCCGCTGTCGGACCGGCTCGGCCGGCGCGCCGTGGTGCTGCCGTTCGCCGCGCTGTCCCCGGTGGCCACCCTGCTGCTGGCGACGGGCTCCCGCGACCTCGTGGTGATCGGCGCGGGCCGTGCGCTGGCTGGCTTGTGCTCCGGCATGGTCTTCGGCCCGGCGACCGCGTGGGTGCGAGACCTGTCCGAGGACGACGGCCCGAGTGCCCGCCGGGCCGCGCTCGCCCTGAGCGCCGGGTTCGGCCTGGGGCCGGTGGTGGCCGCGTTGCTGGCGCAGTGGAGCGCGGACCCGCTCGTCGTCCCGTACCTGCCGCACCTCGCCCTCGGGTTGGTGGCCTTCGCGATCGGCTGCACGGCCCCAGGTACCAGGCCACAGCGGCGCGCGGCGGCCGACCGGTCCTGGCCGCCTGCCCCGGTACGCACCCGCCGGTTCTGGCTCACGGTCGCTCCGGCGGCGCCGCTTGTCTTCGGAACGGTATCCATCGCGATCGTCGTGCTTCCTGAGGAGGTGACCAGCGCGCACTCGCTGTCGGCGGCCTACGCGGGGGTAATGACCGCGCTCGCGTTCCTTCCTGGCATCGGCATACAGCGATTCGCCCGGCGGCTGGCCCCTGAGACTGGCATGATCGTCGGCACCGGCGCGGCGGTGGCCGGGGCGGCCATTGGTGCCGCCGCCGTGGCCGGCGCGAGCCAGTTGCTGGCCGGCCTGGCCGCGGTCTTCCTCGGCATGGCCTACGGCCTCTGCCTGGTCTGCGGGCTGCGGCAGTCCGAGCAGCTTTCCGACGATCACGACCGGGGCGCGGTCGTGGCGTGCTACTACGTGCTCGCTTACCTGGGCTTCGGTGCCCCCTACGCGGTCACCGGGCTGAACGCGCTAGCCGGCCAGCCGGCCACGCTGGTGATCCTGGCCGCGGTGGCCGTGCTTCTCCTGGGCTGGCTGTCTCGCGGAGCGGGCGAGCGGGTCAGAGCGGAAGCTTGAGGCCCTCATGGGTCGCGGTGAAGCCAAGCGACTCGTAAAAGCGGATCGCGCCGGACCGCTGCTTGTCTGAGGTGAGCTGGACAACACCGCAGCCGGCCGCCCGCGCCTGCCCGATCGCCCACTCAATCATCGAGTGGCCAAGGCCCTGCCCGCGCTGCGTGGCCCCGATGCGGACGGACTCGATCTGGGCGCGCAGCATGCCCTGCCTGCTAAGCCCGGGGATGAGCGTGAGCTGGAGGACGCCAGCGACCTGGCCATCGGCCTCGGCTACGATGAGGCGGTCGTTCGGGCTGGCTTCCACCCGCTCGAACGCGGTCCAGTAGACGTCGGCAAGCTCGCCGTCGTGGCCGGGGACCGCCTCCCGGCCGGCGCCAAGCTCGTCGTCGGCCAGCAGCGCCACGATCTGCGGGACGTCGGCCCGGCGGGCGTCACGGAAGATCACTGCCTGGCTGGTCATGCCTCACCATCCCCGGTCATGGCCTGGTGCGCCTGGCCGTCCATGGCGCGATCAACCCAGTCAAGGAAGCCCTGCCGCTGGGCCTCGGCGGCTAGCTCGCGGCCCGCGGCGGTACGCAGGGCGGCCAGCGCCGAGTCGATGAACGGACGCAGCCCGGGGTGGCCCTGGTCGGTGTACTCGCGGGCCTGCAGCAGCAACTCGATCTTGTCCGCGTCGCGAGCGCACCGGGCCTCTTGCGTCCCCCTGGCCTCGTACTCGGCGACGGCCTCAGAGATCACCCGGGCGAGCGCCCCAGGGAGCCTCGCGACCTGGGCCGATGTGACCTCGACATTCGGGGTCGGGGTGACGTACTGCTTGGTGAGGTGGGACAGGTCCGTGGTGCGGGTCTCCTGCGAGTCGTGCCACAGCGCGAGGAACGCGGCCCGCTGTGGGTCGGCCCCTTCCATCGTCGCGATGACCGCGGCGATGACGCTGGCCCGGTAGGAGTGGTCGGCGACCGACTCGGGACTCGGCACCCCGGCCGTCAGCCACCCAGTCCGCGGATAACGCTTGAGCTGGCCGAGCTCGTAGAGGAAGGCCGTGATGTCCCGTGCCTCGTCGCTGGTGTGTCTCCTGCTCGGCTCGCTCACGGCAGTCACCGTATCGCAGGCGGCCGCCAGGCCACGTCCACGCCGGCGGAGGTCCGCTCGCGTTGACGCGCGTGGAGATATGTGAGTACTCATGAGCTTTTGCATATTGACGTCCGCGTGACTCCGGAGTTACGGTAAGCCCATTCTAATAAGAAACTTTCTTATTAGAGCGGCCAGGTGGAGCGGAGCGAGAAAGTGAGGGGGCCTGGTCGTCGCTCACTGCGAGAGGAGACACCCCCCGTGCCCCGAGCTTCACACCTGCTCGCCGGAGTCGCCGCCCTGGCACTCGGCGTGGCAACCGCCGCGGCCGTCTTCGGCCTCGGCGGCGCACGTGCCGCCCGCGCGGCCACAACCTGGCCAGCGCACGTGTTCGCCCCCTACGTTGACACCGGCCTGAGCAACACCACCCTGACCACGGTCGCCGCGGACTACGGAACCAAGTACTTCAGCCTGGCCTTCGTCAACGGCTCGGGCTGCCAGTGGTCCCTGCCCCAGTCCGGCTGGCAGTCGCAGGTTTCCGCGCTGCAGGCCGAGGGCGGCGACGTCAGCATTTCCTTCGGCGGGTACACCGTGGACACCGACGGGACCGACCTCGGCGCCCAGTGCTCGTCGGCCGCCGCGATGGCCGCCCAGGTCGAGTCCGTGGTTACCTCGTTCAACGTGACCCACCTGGACTTCGACATCGAGTCCAACGAGCAGTACAACTCCTCGGACCTGGCGCTTACCGCGCAGGCCCTCAACCAGGTGCGCTCGTGGGCCAGCGGCAACGGCGAGCAGCTCACGATCTCCTACACGATCCCCGTACTGCCCAGCGGCCTGACGAGCACCGGCGAATCGGTCCTCACGACGGCTCAGTCAAATGGGTTCACCCCGAACATCGTCAACATCATGACGATGGACTACGGCAGCTCGGGCACGGAGATGGGCAGCGCGGCCAACCAGGCCCTCGACGCCACAGCCAGCCAGCTGGAGAGCATCTACGGCATCTCATCAAGCGCGGCCTACGGGATGCTCGGCAACACCCCGATGATCGGCCAGAACGACACGTCCGGCGAGATCTTCACGCTGGCCGACGCCTCCACGGTCGAGTCCTACGCGGCCCAGCGCGGCATCGCGCTGCTGTCCTTCTGGGCCGAGGGCCGGGACAACGGCGGCTGCCCGGGCAACACCTCGGCCTCCTCGACCTGCAGCGGCCTGAGCCAGTCCAACGGCGCCTTCACCCAGGCGTTCCAGTCCTTCACCAGCGGCAGCAGTGGCGGCGGCGGGCCGACCTCCTCCCCCACCCCGCCCCCCACCACGACGCCACCTGGCGGCGGCTCGTGCGCGTCCGCCTGGGTCAGCAACCAGGCCTACGTCTCCGGCAACGAGGTGTCCTACAACGGCGACAACTGGACCGCTAACCAGTGGAACTACGACGAGGTGCCGGGCGGTCCGGCCGGCGCCTGGAACAACGACGGTGCCTGCTAGAAGTCGCTAGCAGGCCCTTCCGCTGAGGGCCGTCCGGGCCGGCAGCGCGACTCCCCGCGCGGCTGCCTGCCCGGACGGCCCGGGCACTGCCCTAGTCTCATTTCCTATGTTCTCCCGAGCGCGGGCCCTGCTGGCCGGGTACCCGGAACTGGCCGCGGTGCTGGCCGCGGCGGCGCTTGGCCTGACCGTCCAGCCGCCATTGGCCTGGCTTGATAGCCATCAGGGGATCAACATCGCCCTGGCTGTCCTGGTGGCCTCGACCGCGGTGACGATATCGCCCGCGGCCCTGGGCCGGATCTTGCCCGCCTGGCGGTCGCTGACCATTGCCCTGGTCATCGGGGTCACGTTGCTGCCCGCGCTGTCCTGGGCCGTCTCGAGGATCGCCCCGGCCGGGCCGTTGCGGGACGGGCTGGCGGCGGTGGGACTGGCCCCCTGCGAGATCGCGTCGGTCGCGACGACGGCGATGGCCGGCGGTGAGGCCGCGCTGGCGGCCGGGGTGCTCATCGGGTCGACGCTGACCACCGTGATCTTCGCCGGACCGATCCTGCGCCTTGAGGCAGTGTCGCCCCCGGCCGGCCACGGGACGGTGTCGCCCGGCGGCATCATCGCCAGCCTGGCCCTGGTGGTGGCACTGCCACTGGCGGCCGGGATCGTGGCGCGGGCGGGCGTCCCTTCCGTTTCCCGCTACGAGCGGCCCGCCCAGGTGACCTCGCTGGTCGCGGTGGCAGTACTGGTTGCCCTCATCGCCGCCGAGGTGCACCTGTCGGCCGGGTACCTGCCGGTGCTAGCGGGGCTGGGATCGTTCTGCATCGGGTCGGCGGCCATCGGCTGGGTACTGGGCCTGCGGTCGGGGCGACCCGCGCGGGCCGCCCTGCTGCTGACTACATCCATGCGGGACTTCGCGATCGCGGCCGGGCTGGCGGCAGCCGCCTTCGGTGCGGCCGCCGCCGCCCCGCTCGGCCTCTACGGGGTCCTTGTCCTGGCCTGGGGCACCGCTGCCGCCGGCTACCTGCGCCGGCGGCAGCTCGCCGCGTGACTTAGTCGCCCTCGGCGACCAGCGCGGGCGCGGCGGCCGGGACGGACTCACCGGAGCTGGGCCGCTGCGGGCCGGGCAGCCACACCGACAGCAGCACGGCGGCGGCGGAGAAGGCGACGGACCACCAGAAGGCGATGTCGAACGCGCTGGCCAGCGCCCCGTGGTGGGAGGCGATGGCCTCCTCGAGGATGACCGCCAGCACGGCTGTGCCGAACGAGCCACCGACCTGCTGGGTGGTCCTGGTGAGCACGCTGGAGTGCGGGATCTGCTGCTTGTCCAGGCCGATGTAGCCGGCCACGATCACCGGCATGGTCACGCAGCCCAGGCCGAACCCCCGGATGACCATCCAGAAGGCCAGCAGCCATTCGTTGGTGTGCGCCCCGGACAGGGCGAACGGCACGGTCGAGGCGGCCACGATGACGAAGCCCACGAGGGCGAAGAAGCGCGACCCGTACTTGTCGATCCTGCTGCCGGCCACGACGCGAGACAGCATGCTGCCGACGCCCTGCGGCACCAGCATCAAGCCGGCCGCCAGCGCGGTGGCGCCCCGCACGTCCTGGTAGTACAGCGGCATCAGCAGCATCGCGCCGTACAGCGAGAAGCCGGAAAAGAACAGCACCGCGCTGGACGAGGCGACCGGCCGCCTGGCCAGGAGCCGGATCTCGACCAGGGGCTGCCGCTTGCGCAGCGCGTAGCCGACGAACCCGGCCAGCAGCGCGACGCCGACCGCCAGCGGGACGATGACATTGAGGTGACTGAACCCTGACGAGGTGCCCGCGTTGGCCAGGCCAAGCAGGAGCGCCACGGTGCCCGGCGCGAGCAGCAGCAGGCCGATGAGGTCAAGCTTCGGCTGCTGGGCGCCCGCGGTCTTCGCGGGGGCATCACTGGCGATGTAGCGCCAGGTCAGCAGCAGTCCGGCCACGCAGAACGGCACGTTGACCCAGAACATGAAGCGCCAGCTGAGGTGGGTCAAGATGGCGCCGCCGATGAGCGGCCCGAGGACCGGCCCCAGCAGTGCCGGCAGCGCGATGTAGGTGACGAGCTTGCCCAGCGACCTGCCCCCCGCGGCCTGGAAGATCAGCGTCGCCATCAGCGGGAGCAGGATGCCGCCGCCAAGGCCCTGGACCGCCCGCCAGGCGATCAGCGAGCCGACGTTCCAGGCCAGGCTGGACCCGATCGAGCCGACCAGGAACGCGGTGAGGGCGAGCATCCACAGCCGCTTGCCGCCGAACCGTTGCAGGCCCCAGGTGCTGAGCGGGACCGCGATGCCTAGCGCCAGCAGGTAGCCGGTCGTCACCCACTGGATCGTGGTCACTGACGTGTGCATCTTCAGCGCGAGGGTGTGCAGGGCGACGCTGACGATCGTGGTGTCGAAGATGACGGCCATGGCGCCCACGATGAGGATCAGGGCCGTCTTGACCACCTTTGGGTCGAGCTTGTCGCTCTGGGGGGTGTCAGCCACGACACACCTCCCTTCATAAGAGATGAAGTCTTCTCTTATGAGGCTATGGCAGAAGGTTAAGGAACGCAAGCCTCTCTTATTTCCGCTCTGGAGTAGGCTTGCTGCCATGACCGAGGACGCTGGGACCGGGCAATCACAGCCCCGGAGACGGCCCGCCCGGCAGGCCCGTGGCGGCCGGGCGGAACGCGTGCCGCGAGCGGAGCGCCCCCAGCGCGGCGCCCGGGCCGAGCGGGTGGACCGGCCGGAGCACGGCGGCACTCGGCTGGAGCGACCGGAGCGGCCGCGACGGCAACGGCGACGGGGGGAGGAGCTTGAGGCCGCGCTACTCGAGGCCGCCTGGGACGAGCTGGTGGCGGTCGGCTTCGCCAAGCTGACGATGGAGTCCGTGGCCGCCCGCGCCCGCACCGGAGTCGCCGTGCTCTACCGTCGGTGGCCGAACAAGGACGACCTCGTGCTCGAGGCCATCCACCACTACGGCACGGCTCATCCCGCCGAGCTTCCCGACACCGGAAGCCTGCGCGACGATATGATCGCCCTGCTCAGCGGCTTCAGCCGCAGTCGGATCGAATTCGTCACGGTGGTCAGCGCCGTCTTTTCCGGCCTGCTGGCCAGTTCCGGGCTTACCCCGGCCGAGGTTCGGGAAAAGGTGATCAGCGACCGCCCGCTCTGGTCCTCGGAAGTGTTCCGCCGGGCACACGAGCGGGGCGAGATCGACCCTGACCGCATCCCGCCAGCCATCTTGAGCATGCCGTTCGACCTGATGCGCCACGACTTGCTCATGACCCTCAAGCCACTACCGCGGGAACGAGTCCTGGAGATCGTGGATGACCTCTTCCTGCCGCTAGTCGAGTCGGCCCAGTAATCGGCGTGACCGGGACTCCCCGGCGACCAGGACTCCCCGGTGACCGGGCGTCTCGCCGGCTCTTGCCGTCCCACCCGTCGCCGACCCGAGCGCCTTACCCAGCCGTCGCTTACCGTCGCTTACCGTCGCTTACCGTCGCTTACAGCGCGACCGCTTCCCGCCTGGCCTCGCGGAAGGCCGCTGCCTTGACCCGG
>Ga0335072_10011788_pt1 | contig 12514 bp, 9 predicted proteins | sample Lox_Sample_21_FD_206725 | JGI IMG/M metagenome (GOLD analysis project Ga0335072, IMG submission 206725) | Soil microbial communities from Loxahatchee National Wildlife Refuge, Florida, United States - Lox_Sample_2.1 | ecosystem: Environmental > Terrestrial > Soil > Wetlands | place: USA: Florida...
TGCTGGTGACGAGCGGCGCGGTGCTCGGGCTCACGTGCGCGGCTTTCATCGCGTACCAGTACCAAGGTTATCGCGCCGCCGCGCGGCATACCGTGGAGACCCTCGGCGAGGTCATTGCAAGCAACAGCACCGCGGCGGTTGCTTTCGACAATGCGTCGGACGAGACCGACGTGCTGGCGGCTCTGCATGCGGAGGGACGGGTCACCCTGGCCGCGGTGTACGACTCCAGCGGCGCGCTCTTTGCGCACTATCCCGCGAATGCGCCGGCCACGGCCTTCCCGCCGCACCCGGCGAGCGACGGCCTGCGGTTCGACGCCGCCACGCTGATCTACTATCTACCGATCCGCCAGGGCGGCAATGACCGGCTCGGCACGCTCTACCTGCGTTGGAATCTGGCCTCGCTGCACCGCGAGATCGACCTCTACACGCTGATCGCCGCGGGCATGATGCTCTTTGCGATGCTGATCGCGTACGTTCTCGGGCGCTCGCTGCAACAGCAGATCTCGCGGCCCATACAGACGCTCGGACGCGCGGCGGTCGCGGTGTCGGAGAAGCGGGACTATTCCGTGCGGGCCCCGAAACTCGGCAACGACGAGCTGGGCGTCCTCACGGACGCGTTCAACCATATGTTGGACCAGCTCACCGCCGACATCACGGAGCGTCAGGCATTCGGTACGAGGCTGCAGCGACAGCTCTCCCGCCTCGACCTCCTGCACAGGATCACCCGCGGCGTCGGCGAGCGGCAGGATCTGGGCAGCATCTTCCAGTTCGTGATCCGGCACCTCGAGGACGATGTGCCCGTCGACTTCGGGTGCATCTGTCTCTACGACCCCCACGAGGAGATACTGACCGTCACGAGCGTCGGCCCGCGCAGCCGCGAAACGGCGCTCGAGCTGGCCTTGACCGAGAGTGCCCGGGTGCCCGTCGACCGCAACGGGTTGAGCCGCTGCGTGCGCGGGGAGTTGGTGTATGAGCCCGACATCGCGGGGAGCGAGTTCCAGTTCCCGAGCACGCTGGCGAAAGGAGGGCTGCGCGCCCTGGTCGTGGCGCCTTTGCGGGCCGAAAGCAGAGTCTTCGGCGTCCTCGTGGCGGCGCGGCGCGAGCCGCAGTCCTTCAGCAGCGGCGACTGCGAGTTCCTGCGGCAATTGAGCGAGCACGTCGCGCTGGCCGCGCACCAGGCGCAGCTCTATGACGCGCTGCAACACGCCTATGAGGACCTGCGCCAGAGCCAGGAGACGGTGGTGCAGCAGGAGCGGCTGCGCGCGCTGGGACAGATGGCGAGCGGAGTCGCGCACGATATCAACAATGCGATTTCACCGATCGCGCTCTACACCGAGTCGTTGCTGGAGCGTGAGGCCACGCTGAGCGAGCGCGCACGCTCCTACCTGACCACGATTCAAACAGCCATTCACGACGTGGCGCGGACCGTTAGCCGCATGCGCGAGTTCTATCGTCCGCAGGAGGGTCATGCGGCACTGGCGAAGATCGAGCTCGATCGCGTCATCGGCGGCGTTCTCGAGCTGACGCAGGCGCGCTGGCGCGATCTGCCCCAGGAGCGCGGCGCAGTAATTGAACTGCGGACGGACTTCGTGCGTCCGCCGGTCGCGATCATGGGCGCGGAGAACGAGATCCGCGATGCCCTGACCAACCTCATCTTCAACGCCGCCGACGCAATGCCCGATGGCGGCACTCTCACTGTGCGAACGAAGACCGTGATGCGGCAGCTGAAGGGTGCCGGCGCAGATGAGGCACCCGTCGAGATGGTCTGCCTCGAAGTCTCCGACACGGGTGTCGGCATGGACCCGGAGACCCGGCGGCGCTGTCTCGAGCCGTTCTTCACCACCAAGGGTGAGCGCGGCACCGGCATGGGCCTGGCCATGGTGTATGGCATGGCGCAGCGTCACCGCGCGGAGCTCGAAATCGACAGCGCCCCGGGCGAGGGCACCACAGTCAGGGTCGTCTTCCCCGCCGCGCCGACCGCGGCGGAAGAGACGGTGAGGCAGATCGCGCTCGGCCTGCCGGGGCGGCCGATGCGCATCCTCATCGTGGACGACGATCCGATCATCATCGAATCGCTGCGCGAGACCCTGCGCGGCGATGCTCACCGCGTGACGGCGGCTGAAGGCGGACAGGCGGGCATCGGTGCGTTTGAAGCAGCGCTCGCGAAAGGCGAGGCGTTCGAGCTGGTGATCACCGACCTCGGCATGCCGCACGTGGACGGAAGGCGGGTGGCCGCCGCGATCAAGGCTGTGTCACCCGATACGCCCGTGATTCTGCTCACCGGCTGGGGCCAGCGGCTCATGGCCGACAACCAGGTGCCGCCGCACGTCGACCGCGTCCTCAACAAGCCGCCCCGGCTGAAGGAGCTGCGGGCCGCCCTCGCCGAGCTCGGCCGCCAGGCCTGAGGCGAACTTCCGCGGCTCTCGCGGATTCTAATATGACAGCGCTGGATCGGGGCCCCCGCCCCGCCCAGCGCGGTTGCGCGCAAAGGCGCGGTTTTTGCCCGCAACCTCCGCCACCTGCGGCGGCGGGGCACGTCCATGTGCCTGGAGCGCCGGCCTCGTACCGCTTGATATTTCGGGAATGAGGGCTGCACAGTCGTGCCCGGGAGGAGGTTCCCATGGTTCGCCCCATCAAGCTCCCGTCGGCATTCTGGAACGCGGTTCTGCTCGCGGCAGCAGCGATCGGACTCGCGGCGTGTCACGGCAGCATCACCGGATCCACCGCCCCGCCGCAGTCCACGACTCCGCAGGAGGGACAGCTCCTGCAGAGCCCGCCGGCCGAGACCGGCTCTTACTCGGTGTCCGACCTCCTCTCGATGCTGAGCGGTGACAGCGACGCCTCGCAGCTCCTGTCGCTTGCATTCACGCCCGCGTGCACCGTCACCGTCTACCACATGCAATACGAGACGGTGGGGGGCCAGGGCGAGGCAACGACTGCCTCGGGCGCGCTGATGGTGCCGAGCGGATCCGATCCTTCCTGCCAGGGACCCCTGCCGATCGTGCTCTACGCGCACGGCACTTCGCCCGCGAAGGACTACAACATTGCCAATCTCGCGGGCAATGACGGCGACGTCAACGACGAGGCAGTGCTGATGGCGACGGTCTTCGCTGCCCGGGGATATATCGTGGTCGCCCCGAACTACGCCGGGTATGACACGTCGAGCCTCCCCTACCATCCCTATCTCGTGGCGGCCCAGCAGTCGCACGACATGATGGACGCGTTGACCGCCGCGCGCAGTGCACTCTCATCCGTGGGTGCGACCGCGAGCAACAAGCTCTTTGTCACGGGCTACTCCCAGGGCGGGTACGTGGCGCTCGCGACCGTGAGTGCCATGCAGGCGGCAGGAATAACGGTCACAGCGGCCGGCCCGATGTCGGGACCCTACGCGCTCTCGGCCTTCGGCGATGCCATCTTCATGGGTGAGCCGAACGGGAGTGCGGTGCTCAACTTCACGTTCGTCGTCGACTCCTATCAGCACTCATACGGCAACGTCTACAACGATCCCACCGACATCTTCTCGCCGCAGTACGCCACCGACAATATCGACTCGCTCCTGCCCAGCACGACATCGACCTCCGACCTCTATGCGCAGGGAGTGCTACCAGAGAACGCCATATTCGACAGCACGCCGCCAGCGCCCCAATACGCATCCATCACACCCGCTACGACGCCGACTTATCTCGCGCCGGTATTCGCCCTGGGCTTCGGCCCCAGTCCCCTGGTGACCAACGCCTATCGTCTGAGCTGGCTCCAGGACGAGGCGGCCAATCCCGACGGCGGTTTCCCCACGACGACCACGGACGAGCCGCCGGCCAACGCGGGTAACACCCTGCGACAGGATTTGGCCAAAAACGACCTGCGCAACTTCAACCCCTCGGTGCCCGTGCTGCTCTGCGGCGGTGACAACGATCCGACGGTGTTCTATTTCAATACGTTGCTCGAGCAGGGGTACTGGGCCACGCACGCGCCGAACGCTCAGGTTTCAGTGCTGGATGTCGATTCGGCGGTCGGTGCCAACGACCCGTGGGCCGATGTCAAGGACGGTTTCGCGGCCGCGAAGGCGGCGGTCATCGCCGCTGCCATTGCGGGTGGGGCAACAGACGGGGGGCAGGTCGCCGTTCTCACCGACTACCACACGGGCTTGGTGCCGCCCTTCTGTCTCTATGCGGTGGAGCGCTACTTCGGCGGCTTCTGAGTGTCGCGTTTCCGCAGCGCGCATAACGAAAACGACCAATCGACCGCAGGTCTGCACCGCGGGCGTGCAATAAAGAACCGTTGCGCGCGCGCCACGGTTGCTGAAATTGCCGAGCTTTTAGGCTATCTTCCGCCCACTCATGGGCCACATGAGGACGGGCTTGCCGCCTGTCCCGCTCCGCCCATATCAACGTTCATATCAGGGTCAACAAATGAACCGAAAAATTCACCTGGTCTCCCTTGCTGTGGCATCGGCGCTTGCCGGCAGTCTCGGTGGTGTTGCCTGGGCGGATCAGCAATCGGGACCGTCGGCAACGACTGCAACGGCGACCGAAGCAACGTCACCTTCCGATCAGCTCGCCACGGTGGTAGTCACTGCAACGAAACGCAAGACGCTGGCGCAGGACACGCCGATCAGCATGACGGTGCTCACCGCCGCCAACATCGCCGATCGCGGCGTGACTGATTTCAACACCCTGTCGCAGGGCATCCCGGATCTCGCGATGCGGACTTCCGGTCCCAACCAGACCGAGTACGAAATGCGCGGCCTGAATTCCTCGGGCGGCAACACCTCGATGGTCGGCGTGTACCTGGACGAAGTGCCGCTGTCGGCACCCGCCTCGGAGCAGCTCGGCAAGGTCGTCATCGATCCCAACCTCTACGATCTCGACCGGGTCGAGGTTCTGCACGGCCCGCAGGGCACCCTGTACGGATCGAGCTCCATGGGCGGCACGGTGCGCCTCATTCCGGCGGCGCCGGAGCTCGGATCCTTCGATGCTTCCGGCGAGACGACAGTCTCCGACACCGGCTCCGGCGGCAGCATCAACTTCGCGCAAAACGGCATGGTCAACCTGCCGCTCTTCGGCTCGACGCTGGCCTTGCGCCTGGTCGGCTCCGCATCCTCGCAAAGCGGTTGGCTCAGCCAGTACGTGCTCGCCGATGGTGCAGTGCAGACGGACACCTGCCCGAGCGCCCCGTGCTACCGGCCGAGCGGTTTCTATACGGCGCCGCTGCAATCGACCACGACGGGTGTGAACTCCGCGACCAACGACACGGTCCGCGCGACCGTGCTCTGGCAGCCCTTCGATGGGCTCAAGGTCACGCCGATGCTCATGTGGCAGCAGGGCAATAGCGACGCACCCAACGCGGTGGACGTCAACGGCTCGCCGACCAATCCGAGTTACCCGAGCCCGGCGGGACACTACGAGATCTATCAGACCGACGAGCCGCAGCGGGATCGCTTCACACTGGGCAGCCTGAAGGTCGAATACGCGCTCACGCCGGACATCGGACTCACGTCGATCACCGCGCTGTGGTCGAATAACTCCCTGACGACGCAGGACGGAAGCGAGGAAAACGATGGCTCGGCGGGCCTCGGCTCGAGTGGCCTGGCCTTCCCATACGATTCAGCGGGTATCGCCGCGTACTACAACAATTACCTGGGGCTCAGCCCGACAGGGGGTGCAGGGCCGACGGGCCCCGGCCCGTTCGGGCCCGGCGTCGAGGAGCGCGATTACACTAGACAGGTGAGCGAAGAGCTCCGCGTCGCCTCCACGGGCAGCGGGCCTTTGCAGTGGCTCGCGGGGTATTACTATCAAGACCTGCAATCCGACTGGGACATGTGGTCGATCAATCCGCAGGCCGGCCCCATCTCTAACGTCTACGTCGACTACATGCCGCAGGACATCGTCCAGAACGCGGCTTTCGGCAATATCTCCTGGACGTTCATTCAGGGCCTCACGGCCAGCGTCGGCGCGCGCTATTATCATTACTCGTACGCGCAGGACAACACCGAGTGGGGCGATTTCACGCCGTACGGCTTCAATAACCTTCTGAGTCCCCTGTTGGGTGGTCCGATGCCGACGGTGGCCGGCAACCTGGCGCCGTTCGACACCAGCGCCGGCAGCAGCGCCAACGGAACCAACCCGCGTTTCAACCTGACCTGGCAGATCAACCCGGAACACATGGTGTACGGCACGGTTGCCAAGGGCTTCCGCCTGGGCGGCACCGACCAGCCGTTCGTCGGCTACAACCACCCGGAGACCGCGGCCTCGTGCGGGTCGCCCTCTTCGCTGCTCGACCTGCAGCAGTGCGGCCTGCAGACCAAGTTGTCGGCGACTCCGACCACGGCGGGCGGCTGGTACACCCCGCTCGCGAACTTCCCCAATGTCAACGGGCAGGGCGTGCCGCAGTTCAAGTCCGATTCCGTATGGGACTACGAGGTCGGATCCAAGAACGAGCTGTGGAACAACCGCGCCATGTTCAACCTCACGGCGTATTTCGAGCGTTGGATGGACCCACAGATCTCGACGAACATCGCCGGCTTCGGCTTCACCGTCAACGGCGGTAACGCCAACATCTACGGCCTGGAGGCGGAGTTCCGCGTCAATCTCGGCTACGGCTTCGACTTCTCGACCGACTGGGGCTATACCCACACCAAGTTCCTGACCGACAGCGCCATCACCGGCATACCTGCGGGCTACGGCGTGCCGGATACGCCGAAGGTCACGGGCTCGGCGTCGATCAACTACAATCAGGCCTTCACCGACAGCCTGGCGTTCTTCGGCAACATCACCTACAGCTACGTCGGCTCGCGGTATGACCTGCCTTACGGCGTCACGGTCTATCTGAACAACATCCAACAGACCGCGATCAACCTGCAGTCGTACGGAATCCTGGATCTGCGCGCCGGCATCCGCGCCGACCGCTGGAGCCTGGCCTTCTTCATGGACAACGCGGACAACAACAACGTGCTGCTCGATCCGCTGCCGCAGATCAACCTGGCGTCGCCGCAGTTCACGCGCTACATCGTGAACCAGCCGGTGACGTACGGAATGGATGTGACCTACAACTTCGGGAAGTAATCGCGTGGCGTGAGTGCGGGTCGCCCGCCGGGGGCGGCCCGCTCGCGAGCCATCAGGGGATGAGTGACGTGCCCATGCAGTATCGAAGGTCGCGAGCCGGTCTCGCCGCCGCGCTTTGCCTCATTGCCGCCCAGCACGCATGGGGCGACACGATGCGTTGCGGCAACAAACTCGTCTCGGTGGGCGATTCCATGGCGGCGGTGCAGGCGCTGTGCGGCGCCCCGGCTGCGGTGCAGCACGGCGCCAAAGCGACGGCAAGCGGCAGCACCGAAGTCCCGGTGGAAACGTGGACCTACAACCGGGGGCCGAACCAGCTCCTGGTGAACATCCGCTTCGTCAATGGGCAGGTCGTCGCGATCACGACGCTCCACCAGTACGGCAATTAGGCTCCACGGCCGCATTCCCTCCCCGGGCAGCTATAATCCTGCAGGGTTGGCTCACGGGGAATCGATCTCTATGTCGTGGCTTCTTCGGCAGGCGACTCCGGCGGACTGCGCCGAGATCCAGGAACTGATCGCAAGGTCCATCCGGGCCCTCGGCGCCGAGGATTACTCCGCCGACCAGATCGAGGGAGCGCTCCAGGGAGCCTTCGGGCTCGACAGCCAGCTGATCGCCGACGGTACCTACTTCGTGGTCGAGAGCGACGGCCAGCTCCTCGGCTGCGGCGGGTGGAGCTATCGACGCACCCTCTTCGGCGGTGATGCGCGCGCGGATCGGGACGCGGGCGCTCTCGATCCGAGTACAGATGCCGCCAAGATCAGGGCTTTCTTCGTCGACCCCGCGGCGGCCCGTCGCGGCGTCGGTACCGCGATCCTCGAGCGCTGCGAGGAAGAGGCGCGCCGCCACGGCTTCAGGCGCGCGGAAATGATGGCGACCCTCCCGGGCAAGAGACTTTATGAGGCTCGCGGGTACATCGGATCAGAGAGAGTCCACTACCCGGTCGGCCCCGGGGTCACCATCGAGTTCGTGCCGATGGCGAAGACCCTCGCCCGCTAGGGCACGCCGCTCCCTGCCAGGGTGAAATAGAAAGTTGCCCCGTCATCCGGCGCGGCTTCCACCCAGATGCGACCGCCGTGGCGGCGAACGATGCGCTGCGCCGTCGTCAGTCCGATTCCCGCACCCTCGAAATCCCGCTCGGAATGCAGGCGTTGGAACGGGTTGAAGAGCTTGCCGGCGTAGCGCATGTCGAAGCCCACGCCGTTGTCACGCACGAAGTACACGGGCGGGGTGGCAGGTTGTACGCCGACCTCGATCCGCGCCGGCTCACGGCCCCGCGTGAACTTCCACGCGTTCTGCAGTAGCGCCTCGAGTGCCGTCGACAGCAGCGTGGGATCTGCCTCGGCAGCGAGGTTTTCCGCGATCACGACCGCGACCGGGCGCGCCGGCTCCGCGGCTCGCAACCGGTCGAGGATACCGCGCGCGACGTCCGTGAGCTCGAGCGGCACGGGATGCATCTCCGCCCGATAAATCCGCGCCAGGCTGAGTAACCCCTCGAGCATCACCGACATCTTCTGGGACGCGTCCAGCACGTGCTGCAGGTAGCGGCGGCCGTCCTCACCCAGTCCCTCGCCGGTGTCCTCACTCAACGCGCGGGCGAACCCCTCGATGGTGCGCAGCGGCGCACGCAGGTCGTGGGCAATGGCGTAGGTGAGTGACTCGATCTCGCGGCGGGATTCCGCGAGAGCCGCGAGAACCTTGTCAGGGTTGGTCTGCTCGTCCGTCAAAGCAGGATGCGCGCGTCAGTTCGCGCGGGCGGCGTAACTTTCCATCATCAGGCCGGTGCCGCCGCGCGAGACATGGGCCACGACCGCGGTCCGGCGGTGCAGCTTGGTGACGGTACCCAGGTTGATCGCGAACGAGAGCACGACAGTCTGCCCCTTGCGCAGCCCGAGGTTGGTGGTCTCGATGAATACTCCCGTGGCGCTCAGATTGACCGCCTTGCATAACCTGCGGGTACCGCCGGGAACGGTGATGTAGACGGTTGTCCGGGCTCGGTGCCTAGTATGCAGGCGGCGTTCCATTGAGGGCCTCGCGGGAGATTTCTGGCTTTTCTAGTCGCGAACGGCGCAATTATGCCTCTATCCGGGCCCGGTGGCACCGGCACTCAACTTAATTCAGGAAAGCCCTGAGCTCCCGCCCGAAGCGCTCGATGTCCAGCAGGAAGGAATCGTGGCCTTCGATACATTGCAGGGGTGCGAACCGCGTGGCGGCACCGCCGGCCTGCAGTGTCTCGGCAACGGCCCGCTGCTCCGATATGGAGAAAAGAAGATCGGACTCCACCCCGATGACCAGCGCCCGCTCCAGCCCGGCCCTGCCGAGGACTGCAACCGGGTCTCCATGAGCGCCGAGCTCGAAGCGATCCATCGCCCGGGAGAGGTAGAGGTAACAATTGGCATCGAAGGCATTCACCCAGCGCCGGGCCTGAGCCTCCAGATAACTCTGCACCGCGAACTCCGCGGTGAACGGCCCGTGGTGCTCGTGGTCAGGCCTGGCCGGCTGGCGGTCGAAGCGCTGCTGCCACTCCGCGGCGGAGCGGTAGGTGACGGTACCCAGCTTGCGCGCCAGGCGCATCCCGATATGCGGCGGCCGGTCTGTGGCGTAGTTGCCATTCCGCCAGTCCGGATCGCCGGTGATGGCTTCCCGCTGGATGGAACGCAGCGCGATGGCGAAGGGCGAGGCGGCCAGCGTGCCGGAAATGCTGACCAGCCGGCGCGCGGTTCCGGGGAAGAGCGCCGCGTAAGCCAATACCACCATGCCGCCGAGCGACGGTCCCATGACCGTGTCGAGCCGCTGGATGCCGAGCGAGCGCACGACCTCGTATCCCCCGCGCGCGATGTCCTCCACTGAAAGATCGGGAAAGGTCAGCCGGTACGGTTTCCCGGTGGCGGGGTCGGGCGATGCGGGGCCGGTCGATCCGAAGCAGCTCCCGAGGGAGTTGACGCAAACCACGAAGCGCTGGTCGGTGTCGATCGCCAGGCCGGGTCCAACCATCCGCTGCCACCAGCCGTCGCGCGGATCCTCGGTGGACGAGGCCGCATGGGCAGGGGGCGAGAGTCCGGTGAAGAGAAGCAGCGCATTGTCACGCGCCGCGTTCAGTCTTCCCCAGGTCTCGTACGCTATCCGCGCGCCATGCAGCACGCCGCCCCGCCACATCGGGAAGGGGTCGGGCATCGTCGCGTAGCGCCGGGCATCAGGCTCGCGATTATCGAGCGCTGGATCCGGGCTCCTGCCCGGCCCAGCGCCGCCGTCTCGATCAAAAAGCGTGGTTTTTGCTCGAGACTCCGCCACCTGCGGCGGCGGGGCGCCTCCCTGTGCCTGGGTTACGGTTTCGCGCTTCATGTATTCGGGGTCGACATCGCTGGCTGATCTTCTACCGTGGCTGTCAGCGCCCTACAAGCACCGGCGGGCTATCTCTAGAGACCGTGAGATTATAATTGTCCGTGACTGTAAGGCTCCAAAAGCTGCTTGCAACCGCCGGCCTGGCCTCGCGCCGCCAGGTGGAGCAATGGATCACCGACGGCCGCCTGACCGTCGCCGGGCGGGTCGCGAAGCTCGGCGATCGCGCCGGCCCGGATGATGAGATCCGTCTCGACGGCCGCAAATTGGAGCTGGGCCCGCCGCAGCCGGCCGCGCGCCAGGTCCTGCTCTACCACAAGCCGGTCAGCGAAGTGACGACGCGCCGCGACCCGCAGGGGCGGCCCACCGTTTTCGACCACCTGCCGCCGCTGCGGCAGGGCCGCTGGATCGTGGTCGGCCGGCTGGACGTCAATACCTCGGGTCTTCTCCTTTTCACCACCGATGGCGATCTCGCCCATCGGCTGATGCATCCCTCGAGCTGCATCGAGCGCGAATACCTGGTGCGGCTCCGGGGACGGCCGGACGGCGACACGATCCGCAGGCTGCTCCGTGGCATTCCCCTGGAAGACGGACCGGCGGCCTTCGACCGCGTGGTCGAAGAGCCCTCCGAGCGAGGTGAAGCGCAGAATGCTTCCTATCGGCTGGTACTCCACGAAGGCCGCAATCGGGAAGTGCGCCGTATGTGGCAGGCCGCGGGCTACGAGGTCAGCCGGCTGCTGCGTATCCGCTACGGGCCGATCGAGCTGCCGCGCGATCTGCGCGCCGGCCAATGGCGCTTCCTGGACGACCGCCAGGTCGCCGCGCTCGCCACGGCGGCGGCGCGGGAGACGGCATAGACCTTGCGGGGGAGGGGACATGGAAGTGTTGGTAAATTCGGCGGGCGGCGGCGATCCGACGGAGCGCGTACGAGGGGTGATCGAGGGGAGGCTCGAGCCCTTCGAGGGGAGCATCACGCGCGTCGAAGTCCACCTCCATGACCTGAACGGCTCGAGGTTCGGCGAGCGCGACAAGCGATGCACGATGGATGCGCGCCTCGGTGGCACCAGGTCGGTCGCGGTCAGTCACGAGGCGCCGACTCTGGCCGAAGCGATCCACGTGGCGGCCGATAGGCTCGAGCGGGCGGTCGAGCTCGCATTGGACTGCCCGGAAGACCTGCCCGAGCGGGCTCCCCCGACAGCCGGGCTCAGGTATTAGCTCCGGCCGATAGCAAAATACGCGCCAAGCGCATTGACACTCGCGCCGCCGGAAATCAAAATACGCGGCTCGTTTTCGCGGAGGGGTACCCAAGCGGTCAACGGGAGCAGACTGTAAATCTGCCGGCTTACGCCTTCGTAGGTTCGAATCCTACCCCCTCCACCACAAAGCGTGGGCGGGGTAGGTCGGGACTACGCAGAGGCGGACCGGTGGATGAAGGTAGCGTCAGCAGCGGGTGTAGTTCAATGGTAGAACCTCAGCCTTCCAAGCTGATGACGTGGGTTCGATTCCCACTACCCGCTCCAGTATCCCTTCGAGCCAAGCCCACGTAGCTCAGTTGGTAGAGCACGTCCTTGGTAAGGACGAGGTCAGCGGTTCAATCCCGCTCGTGGGCTCCACCCTACGCCCCTGCGGGGCTTCGGGTGGCGGGCCAGTTGTTAGTGTCGGTGCATTGAGGAATTTTCCATGTCCAAAGAGAAATTCGAGCGCAACAAGCCCCATGTGAACGTGGGGACGATCGGGCACGTGGACCACGGGAAGACGACGCTGACGGCGGCGCTGACGAAGGTGATGGCCGAGACGCACGGCGGGCAGTTCATGGCGTACGACCAGATCGACAAGGCCCCGGAGGAGAAAGCGCGCGGGATCACGATCTCGACGGCGCACGTGGAGTACCAGAGCTCCAAGCGCCACTACGCGCACGTGGACTGCCCCGGGCACGCCGATTACGTGAAGAACATGATCACGGGTGCGGCGCAGATGGACGGGGCGATTCTGGTGGTATCGGCGGCCGATGGGCCGATGCCGCAGACGCGCGAGCACATTCTGCTGGCGCGGCAGGTGGGTGTGCCGTACATCGTGGTCTTCATGAACAAGGCCGACATGGTGGACGACAAGGAGCT
>Ga0335072_10011789_pt1 | contig 12514 bp, 11 predicted proteins | sample Lox_Sample_21_FD_206725 | JGI IMG/M metagenome (GOLD analysis project Ga0335072, IMG submission 206725) | Soil microbial communities from Loxahatchee National Wildlife Refuge, Florida, United States - Lox_Sample_2.1 | ecosystem: Environmental > Terrestrial > Soil > Wetlands | place: USA...
TATGCACGAGCGCACGGTCCGCGCACACACGGCCACCGGCATCGTCGAAGGGTTCACCCGCGACGGCGTGAACCGCTGGCGATCGATCCCCTACGCCCGGCCGCCGATCGGGCATCGGCGGTTCGCGGCGCCGCAGCCGGCACAGCCCTGGTCGGGTGTGCGGCACTGCCATGGCTTCGCCAACTGCGCGCCCCAGCAGCGTCGCTACACGATGCTCGGTGTGGGCAGGTACCAGCCGATGAGCGAGGACTGCCTGACCCTGAACGTCGTCACGCCCGAAACCCCGACCGCCGAGCCGCTGCCGGTCATGGTCTTCATCCATGGCGGCGGATACTTCCTGGGCAGCTCGGCAACACCGATCTACGACGGTGCCGCGCTGGCCCGCCGGGGTTGCGTGTACGTGTCGGTGAACTACCGGCTGGGCGTGCTCGGTTGCGTGGACCTGTCGTCGTTGTCGACACCCGAGATCACCATCGAGAGCAATCTGTACCTGCGCGATCTGGTGCTGGCGTTGCAGTGGATCCAGGACAACGTCGCGGCGTTCGGCGGTGATCCGGGCAACGTCACCATCTTCGGCGAGAGCGCCGGCGCCTGCATTACCGCCACGTTGTTGGCGGTGCCCGCCGCCGAAGGCCTGTTCGCCCGGGCGATCTCGGAAAGTCCCGCGTCCGGACTGGTGCGGTCCAAGGAGATCGCCGCCCAGTTCGCCAGCCGGTTCGCCAACCTGCTCGGTGCGCGCAAGCAGGACGCCGCCAACGCGCTGATTCAGGCGTCGGCGGCCCAACTGGTGGAAACGCAACACCGTCTGATCGACGAGGGCATGCAAAAGAGGTTGGGCGCGTTCCCAATTGGCCCGGTCTTCGGCGACGACATGCTGCCGATGGACCCCGTCGAGGCGATGCGGGCGGGCCGGGCGCACCGGGTGCCGCTGATCGTGGGAACCAACGCCGAAGAGGGCCGGTTGTTCACCCGCGTCCTGGCCATGCTGCCGACCAACGAGTCGATGGTCGAAGAACTGCTGGCCGACGCGGAACCGGCTGTGCGCAGACGCATTACCGCCGCCTACCCGGATTACCCCGCGTCGTCGGCCTGTATCCAGCTCGGCGGCGACTTCGCCTTCAGCTCGGCGGCCTGGCAGATCGCCGAGGCGCACGGCGACCACGCGCCCACCTACCTGTACCGATATGACTACGCCCCGCGGACGTTGCGCTGGTCCGGCTTCGGCGCCACCCACGCCACCGAACTTTTCGCCGTCTTCGACATCTACCGCACCAGGTTCGGCGCGTTGCTCACCGCCGCGGCCGATCGGCGCGACGCGCTGCGGGTCAGTAATCAGGTGCAGCGGCGCTGGCGGTCGTTCAGCCACAATGGGGTTCCGGGCGACGACTGGCCGGCCCACACTCGCGCCGACCGTGCCGTCATGGTCTTCGACCGCAAGTGCCGCGTCGAGTTCGACCCGCATCAGCACCGCCGGATGGCATGGGACGGGTTCTCCCTGGCACGCTGACCCTTATGGCCCCGTACCCCGAGCAAGACATCGACGTCATCGAACGGCCCACTGACCTCACCCCCGACTGGCTGACCGCGACGATCGGCGCGGGACCGGTCACCGATTTCGCCGTGGAGCGCATCGGCACGGGGCAGATGAGCGAGTGCTACCGCGTCCAGCTGACCTACGCCGAACCCGGCGGGCCCGAGTCGGTGGTCTTGAAGGTCGCGGCCACCGATCCGATGAGCCGACAGACCGGCCTGGCGCTGGGCCTCTACGAGCGCGAGGTCTGCTTCTACCGCGACGTCGCGCCACGACTCGGCGGCCCGATAGCACCCTGCTACCACGCCGCGATCGACGCCTCCACCGGGGCATTCGACTTGTTGCTCGGCGACGCGGGACCCGCGGTCGTGGGCAACGAAATCGCCGGTGCGACAACAGAACAGGCAAGGATTGCGGTCGTCGAACTGGGCCGGCTGCACGGTCCGCTGCTGGGCGACGCGTCGTTGGCCGAAGCGCCGTGGCTCAACCGTGAGTCGCCGCTGAGCCAGACCATGATCGCCGCACTGTACGCCGGCTTCCTCGAGCGGTACGCGGACCAGATCACGCCGCAGCACCGCATGGTGTGCGAACGACTGGTCGCCGCGTTCGACGGCTACGCGGGCGCCGAGGCGGGGCGGATTCAAGGCTTGGTGCACGGGGACTACCGGCTGGACAACATGTTGTTCGGCACGGCCGGAGCCGACCGGGCGCTGACTGTGGTCGATTGGCAGACCGTCTCGTGGGGTCCCGCGCTGACCGACCTGGCGTACTTCCTCGGCTGCGCCCTTCCGACACCGGATCGTCGCGAGCAGTACGACGCGTTGTTGCGCGCCTACCATGCGGCGCTCGGGCCGGCCGCACCGATCACTCTCGCCGAGGTCGTCGAAGGTGTACGGCGGCAGAGCTTTTTCGGGGTGATGATGGCGATCGTGTCGTCAATGCTGGTGGAACGCACCGAGCGCGGCGACCAGATGTTCATGACGATGCTGCAACGGCACTGTGATCACGTGCTGGATACCGATGCGCTCGCGACGCTGCCCACTCTGTCCGTCCCGGAGCCGCTTCGGCCGTCGGACGAGGACGAACTCGCCCACACCGCGACCGCCGAACCGCTGTGGAGCGAGAGCTGGTATGCCGACTTCGTCGATGCCGCACAAGGATTGGGCGGCTGGTTTCGGATCGGGTTGGTAGCGAACCAGCAGACCGCCTGGTTCCACACGTTGCTGTGCGGGCCCGACCTGCCGACCATCGCCGTGGTCGACTGTGCGGTCCCGTTGCCCGCCGACCCCTGGGTGTTGCGCACCGACGCCTTCGAGGTCGGCCACTCCGCCGGCCGGCCATTGCAGGCCTACCGTGTCGATCTGCGTGGGCGGGGACAGGCATACCAGGACCCGTCGGCCCTGTTGCGCGGCGAACCCGGCACACCGGTCGAGGTGGCCATGAATTTGGAGTGGGCCACCGACGGCACCCCGTATCAATACCGGCTGACAACGCGGTACGAGATCCCGTGCACCGTCTCGGGCACCGTCACCGTCGACGGCAAGACTTACCACCTCGACTCGGTTGCCGGGCAGCGCGACCACTCCTGGGGCGTCCGGGACTGGTGGAGCATGGACTGGATGTGGAGCGCGCTGCACCTCGACGACGGCACTCACCTGCACGGCGTGAACATCCGAATTCCCGGCGTTCCCGCCGTCAGTGTCGGCTATGCCCAGGACGGCGCCGGGAACCTCACCGAGGTGCAGACGGTGAGCAATGGGGAAGTGTTCGGCGACAACGGATTACCGCAGAATGCGACGATGCGTCTGGACCCGGGTGACATCAGCGCGAATATCGAAGTGACCGCGCACGCGCCGGTACCGCTGGTCGCCCCCGACGGACGGGTGAGCCAGTTTCCACGCGCTTGGGTCAATGTCGCCACCGCGGACGGCCGCACCGGCGTCGGCTGGATGGAATGGAACCGCAACCAGGCGTGAAACCCGCCCCAAGAGTAGTGGTGATGGGTGTGACCGCTTCGGGCAAGTCGACGGTGGGCGCGGCTCTCGCACAACGGCTTCGGGTGCCCTTCATCGATGCCGACGACCTTCACCCACCGGCCAACATCGCCAAAATGACTGCCGGACAACCACTCAACGACGACGACCGCTACCCGTGGCTGGAGCGAGTGGGCCAGTGGCTGGCCGAGCACCGCGACGGAGGCGTGGTGAGTTGTTCGGCGCTCAAACGCAAATACCGAGACCGGCTCCGCGCACACTCTCCGGACATCGAGTTCGTGTACCTGCGCGGCACACCAGAACTGATCGAACGCCGATTAGCCACCCGCTCCGGCCATTTCATGCCGGCCGCACTGTTGCGATCGCAATTCGAAACCCTGGAACCCCTCGGCGCCGACGAGCACGGCATCACCATCGCCGCAGCCCAGGATGTTGAAGCTATTGTCGGGGAGTTCGCCGAACGAACCGAGCAGTAGCGGTGACCGTGTTACCGGAGGCGGCGCTTGACCTTGCGCTTGAGTTTGCGAGTGGTGCCAGGGTCGACCTCGTCGATCACGTCGTCCAGCCGGTCCAGCGCGGCGTCCACCCACTGGCTGCCACGGGCAGCCGCCGTGTCGGCGAACTGGCTGCCCTGATCGCGGGCGGTTTCGGCGAATTCCAGTCCGCGCTCGCGAGCAGCCTTCGCCAACTTTTTGCTTCGTTTGCGCGCGGCCTTGGCGTACGGTGCGCTTCGATCGGCGGCCGTCGCGGCCAGATCGCGGCCGCGTTCGAGGGCGGCTTCGGCATACGGTGCGCTGCGTTCGGCGGCCGTCGCGGCCAGTTCGCGGCCGCGTTCGAGGGCGGCTTCGGCATACGGTGCGCTGCGTTCGGCGGCAGTGCTGGCCAATACGCGGCCGCGCTCGGCGCCGACCTGCAGCCCGTGCACAATCCTTTCGCCGAGATCCGAGTCCAGAAGTCCGTCCTCAGATCCGGGCAGCGCCGAGGACACCCGTTCGGAAAGCCGTTCGGCCGCCCGCCGGCCGCGCCACCCCAGTGACGGCTTGCCCGCGGTATCAGCGGACGCGATCATCAGGCCGCCAAGCAGGCTGACGTCGGTCAAGAACGCCCGTCGCTGCTGGGCTTTGCGTTCGGGGTCGGATTCGGTCCAAAACATGTGCGCGCCCAGATTGGCGGGGATCACCGTGAACGCCAGCGCGGCCGAAGCGAGGCGGGGCGCTCGGCCCGCGGCGAGCAGCAGGCCACCGCCGATCTGAACGGCCGCGTTGATCTTCGCGAAGGTCTCGGGGTCGCTCGGCACCTTGCTGCTGACCGGATCCGGAAGGGCGCTCAGACCGCCCACTGCCGGCGCTGCGGCTTGCGCCGCCAACTCCGGGTGAAGCAGGGAATCCACGCCTTGACCGATGAATACTGCTGACAACATAGGCCGTGCGATTCTGCGGATCAACATTCCGGTGGATTACCCCGCTTACCGACCGGCAAACAAAGCGCCGCTGCCTCCCGGGCGAAGATATGGTGGTCCTGTGCGCGCGCTGATCATCGTCGATCTGCAGAACGATTTCTGCGAAGGCGGCACACTGGCGGTCGCCGGCGGCGGCGCTCTGGCCCGCGCGGTCAACGACTACCTGGCCAACGAGCCGGGTTACCAGCATGTGGTGGCTACCAAGGACTTCCACATCGACCCGGGCGGCCATTTCTCCGACCGGCCGGACTACTCGTCGTCGTGGCCTCCGCACTGCATCGCCGAAAGCCCAGGCGCGGAGTTTCATCCCGTCCTCGACACCGGCCCCATCGAGGCGGTGTTCCGCAAGGGCGCCTACGCCGCGGCGTACAGCGGCTTCGAGGGCGTCGACGAGAACGGGACCCCGCTGCTGGAATGGCTGCGGCAGCGTGGCGTCGACGAGGTCGATGTGGTCGGCCTGGCCACCGACTACTGCGTGCGGCGGACCGCCGAGGACGCCGCGCGCGCCGGCCTGGTCACCCGGGTACTGCTGAACCTGACCGCGGGCGTGTCGGCTGACACCACGGAAGAAGCGCTGGCGGAGATGCGTAGCGCCAGCATCGAGTTGATCGGAAGTCGCTGATGGCCTCACCGAAGAAGAAGCGGGACGAGCTGCTGGCCGCCGTCGAGCGCTCTCCGCAAGCGTTCACGGTGCATGACCGCGATGGCTGGGTCGGTGTGTTCACCGCCGACGCCCGGATTGAAGATCCGGTAGGTTCGCAGCCGCACGTGGGCTATGACCAGATCTACCGGTTCTACGACACATTCATCGGTCCGCGCGACATCAAGTTCCACCGCGATCTGGACATCGTCTTGGGTCAAACCGTGCTGCGCGATCTCGAACTCGAGATCGCCATGGGTTCGGGCGTCACGATGTTCGTTCCCGCCTTCTTGCGCTACGACCTCCGAGACGTCGCCGGAGAGTGGAAGGTTGCCCAGCTGCGGGCGTATTGGGAGTTGCCGGCAATGGTGGTGCAGTTTCTGCGGTCCGGACCGAGCGCGGTGAGCCCCGCACTGAAACTTTCCCGCGCGCTGCTCGGCAATCAGGGGCTGCGCGGCACCGCGGGTTTCGTGACCGGCTTTCGCCGGGCGGGTGCGCGTCACAAGAAGCTGGTCGAGACATTCCTGGACGCCGTCGCGCGAGGAGACAAGTCCGCCGCACTGCGCACGCTGTCCGCCACGGCCACAATAACTTTGGGTGACGACGACCCGTTCGACATCGCCGAACTCATCGAGCAACTCAACGGCGCCAGCTGGAGCAAGATCAACGGCGCGGGATCCACGGTCACGGTCGGCCTCAACTCGAATCACGGGCGCGGCGTCATGTTCGCCGACCTGCCGTGGCGGGGCAACGCAATCAACCAGATCCGGTACTTCCCGGCCTGATCGCGGGCCGGCACCGGTCAATGCGCGACCATCAGCCCCAGTGAGGCTGTCGACAGCAGCAAATAGGCGCCCGGGAAGGCGATGTTGTAAAGAACACGGGCTCTGAGGTGCGTGACGACAGCGCCGACGAAGAACACGACCAGGCCGGCCGCGGCCGCAATTCCCAACGCCGGCAAGCCAAGGAGCCCGATCACCAGTCCGGCGGCCCCGGCGAATTTCGCCGCCCCCAGCGCCGGTAACCACGACCGCGGCACACCGACCTCGGCCGAGTTGGCCAGCACGAATCCGGCGGGAATGAAATCGGCTATGGCAATTGCTGCGGTGACGATCGCGGTGGTCGCGGTGATCGCGACGAAGACGGTGTCTATGGTCATGAGTGTTGGTCTCCTCTGCAAGGGGTGCTGGGTGGATGTGGTCGTCTCCTTGACGACTCCCGCGCAGGAAAGGTGACCCATGGCCGCACCAAAGGATCTCGGTGAGCTGGCGCGCCAATTCGACGCCGACCGGCGACACCTGAGGTCGGTTGCTTATCAACTGCTCGGCTCGGCAGCCGACGCCGACGACGTCGTGCAATCGGCGTGGCTGAAGGCCAGCCGCTCGGACTTCGGCTCCGTCGAGAATTTGACCGGCTGGTTCACCACGATCACCGCACACGAGGCGGTCGACCAGCTCAGGGCGCGCAAGCGCCGGGCCGAGTGGCCGCTGGCCGGCCCCGACGAACTGGACCGGCTGTCCGGGACAGCGTCCGCGCCGGCGGACGAGGACGCGCTGCTGGCGGACTCGGTCAGTCGCGCGCTTCTCGTCGTTCTCGACCGGCTTTCACCCGCGCAGCGCGTCGCTTTCGTGTTGCACGACGTGTTCGCGTTGCCCTTCGAGACGATCGCCGGTCTGTTGGACCGGTCGCCTGCCGCGGCGAAGAAGCTCGCCACCCGGGCCCGTGGCCGAGTGCATGCGCCCTCGGCGGCACGCACGCCGCGTACCGCCAAGCACGTCGAGATCGTGCAGGCGTTTCTGGCAGCCTCCCGCGGCGGCGATATGGTCACGCTGCTCAACTTGTTGGCTCCCGATGTGGTCCGCAGGGTCGACCGCGCCCTGGTTCCCGCCGATGTGCCGACCGAGCTGCGCGGGGCCAGGGACGTTGCGGAGGAGACCCGGCGATTCACCCATCGCGCGCAACTCGGTGCCGTGGTGCTCATCGACGGAATCCCGGGCATTGCGATCGCTTCCGAAGGGCGCCCCCAGACGCTCTTGCGGATCGGCTTCGCAGCCGACGACCGAATCCAGACGATCGACATCACCGGCGACACGCAGCTGGCTGTTCTCGCGCTGCCGAACTGGCCAGATCCGGCGCCCGGGGCGCTCTCCAGGCAGACCACAGTCCCATCGGGTACCAAGGACTCAGACGCTGGCGGGTAGACAGGCGACGGGCCAGGATCGGGAGCAGCATGTTCGACAAACGGTTCGGCCGGCGCAGCCTGCTGCGGGGGGCCGGTGCGCTCACCGCGGCGTCTGTGACGCCCTGGGCCGCCGGCTGCGCTCCCGACGACGACGCGTTGACCTTTTTCTTCGCGGCCAATCCGGACGAAGCCGCCGCGCGGATGCGCATCGTCGACGAATTCCGGCGCCGCCATCCCGACATCAAGGTTCGGCCGGTGTTGTCCGGGCCGGGGGTGATGCAGCAGCTGTCCACGTTCTGCGCCGGCGGCAGGTGCCCGGATGTGCTGATGGCCTGGGATCTGACCTACTCCGAACTCGCCGAGCGCGGCGTCTTGCTGGACCTCAACACCTTGTTGGCGCAGGACAAGGCTTTCGCCGCGCAACTGAAGTCGGACAGTATCGGGGCGCTGTACGACACTTTCACCTTCAACAGCAGCCAGTACGCACTGCCCGAGCAATGGTCCGGAAACTACCTGTTCTACAACAAGCAGCTTTTCGCGCAGGCCGGGATGAAACCCCCACCCTCGACCTGGCAACAGCCGTGGAGCTACGCCGAATTCCTGGACACTGCCACCGCTCTCACGAAGCGGGACGGAACCGGGCGCGCCTCGCAGTGGGGGTTCGTCAACATGTGGTTTTCGTATTATTCGGCCGGGTTGTTCGCGATGAACAACGGCGTGCCCTGGGCCACTCCGCTGAAGAACCCGACCCATTTCAATTTCGACAACGAGGCGTTTCAGGACGCGGTGCAGTTCTACGCTGACCTCGCCAACAAGCACAAGGTCGCTCCCAACGCCTCTGAGGTGCAGTCGATGTCCACACCGGATCTGTTCGCGTCGGGCAAGGCAGCGATCGCGATGGGCGGGCACTGGCGCTACCAGACCTTGATCCGCGCCGATGACCTCGACTTCGATGTCGCGACGCTGCCAACGGGCCCGTCGCTGCCGAAAGGACACGCCGCCTGCTCCAACATCGGAACCACCGGGCTGGCGATCGCCTCCAACAGCAAGCGCAAGGACCAGGCGTGGGAATTCGTCAAGTTCGCGACCGGCCCGGTCGGGCAAGCGCTGAACGGTGCAACCGCCCTGTTCGTACCCGTGCTCCGGTCAGCGATCACTTCGCCGGGATTCGCCCAGGCCCACCGCCGAATCGGCAACCTCGGCGTGCTCACCGACGGACCGGCCAACTCAGACGGTCTGCCGGTCACCCCGGCGTGGGAAAAGGTCGTCGCTCTGATCGACCGCAGTTTCGGGCCCGTCCTGCGTGGCTCCCAGCCGGCGACGGCGCTGACCGGGTTGTCGCACGCCGTCGACGAAGTGCTGCGTAACCCATGACATCGACCGACGCGGCGACCGCCCCGACGCCCGCAACGATCAGCTCCAAGAGGCGCTCGTCACGCCGACGGGCGTGGGCCGGCCGCATGTTCGTCGCACCGAACCTGGCCGCGGTCGCGGCGTTCATGCTGTTTCCACTGGGGTTCTCGCTCTACATGAGCTTTCAGCGGTGGGACGTGTTCAGCCCGCCAAAGTTTGTGGGTCTGAAGAATTTCGGGGATCTCTTCACGTCTGATCCGCTATTTCTGATCGCCCTGCGAAACACCGTGATTCTGACCGTCGGAACCGTCGTACCGACCATCGTCATCAGTCTCGTCGTAGCCGGCGTGCTGAACCGTGCAGTCCGGGGCATCGGGATCTTTCGGACCATCGTGTTTATGCCACTGGCCATTTCGTCGGTGGTGATGGCGGTGGTGTGGCAGTTCGTCTTCAACACCGACAACGGCTTGCTCAACATCATGCTCGGGTGGATCGGCATCGACCCGGTCCCGTGGCTCGTCGACCCGCACTGGGCCAAGGTCGCGCTCTGCATCGTCAGCGTGTGGCGCAGCGTGCCCTTTGCCACGGTCATCTTGCTGGCCGCGATGCAGGGGGTTCCGGAGACGGTGTACGAGGCCGCCAAGATCGACGGCGCCGGCGAGATCCGGCAATTCTTCTCCATCACCGTGCCGCTGATCCGCGGTGCGCTGTCGTTCGTGGTGGTGATATCGATCATCCACTCGTTCCAGGGATTTGACCTCGTCTATGTTCTCAACGGGCCGAACGGCGGACCGGAGACCTCGACCTACGTGCTTGGCATCATGTTGTTCCAGCATGCGTTCTCGTTCCTCGAGTTCGGCTACGCGTCCGCGCTGGCGTGGCTGATGTTCGCCATCTTGCTGGTGTTGACCGTGCTGCAGTTGCGACTGACCCGACGGCGCTCCTGGGAGGCTTCTCGTGGGCTCAGCTGAGCGTCCCGAACGCGTGTTGAAGCGCGCCGTCCTGCGCAGCGTCGTGGTGTACACCGCGCTGGTCGGGATCGCATGGTGCGCGCTGTTCCCCATCGCCTGGGCGGTCTCGGGCTCGTTGAAAAGGGAAGGCGAGATCAGCGAGCCGAAGTTGTTCCCGGCCCACCTGCGGTGGTCCAACTACACCGAGGTCTTCGGGTTGATGCCGTTCTGGCGAATGTTTTTCAACACGGTGCTGTATGCCGGCTGCGTCACCGCCGGGCAGGTTTTCTTCTGCTCGCTGGCCGGATATGCCTTTGCGCGACTGGATTTCCGCGGCCGGGACACGCTGTTCGTCCTGTACCTGGGCACGCTGATGGTGCCGTCGACGGTGACCGTGATACCGCAGTTCATCCTGATGCGGACCGTGGGGTGGGTCGATACGCCGTGGGCGATGATCGTGCCGGGCTTGTTCGGTAGCGCCTTCGGCACCTACCTGATGCGGCAATTCTTCCGCACCCTGCCGACCGATCTCGAGGAGGCGGCCATTCTCGACGGTTGCTCGCCGTGGCAGATCTACTGGCGGATCCTGCTGCCGCACGCCAGGCCCGCGGTGATGGTGCTCGCGGTGCTGACCTGGGTCAACGTCTGGAACGAATTCCTTTGGCCGCTACTGATGATCCAGCGCAACAGCCTGGCCACGCTGACCCTCGGGTTGGTTCGCATGCGAGGCGAATACGTTGCCCGGTGGCCGGTCATCATGGCGTGTTCGATCCTGATCATGGTGCCGCTGGTGCTCATCTACGCGCTCGCGCAGCGTTCCTTTGTCCGGGGTATCGCCGTCACCGGTCTGGGCGGGTAACCCATGGCATCGGTGAGTTTCCAGCAAGCGACCCGGCAGTTCCCGGGCACCGACCGGCCCGCCCTGGATCGCCTCGACCTCGAGGTCGGGGACGGTGAATTCGTCGTTCTGGTGGGACCATCCGGGTGCGGCAAGACGACCTCGCTGCGGATGGTGGCGGGACTGGAGACCCTGGATTCCGGCGCCATCCGAATCGGAGAACGCGACGTCACCAATGTCGATCCCAAGGACCGCGACGTGGCGATGGTCTTTCAAAACTACGCTCTGTACCCGCACATGACGGTCGCGCAGAACATGGGCTTCGCACTGAAAATCGCGAAAAGCTCGAAGGCCGAAATCCGCGACCGGGTATTGGCTGCCGCGAAACTGCTTGACCTGCAGCCATATCTGGATCGCAAGCCCAAAGAACTCTCCGGCGGGCAACGTCAGCGGGTCGCGATGGGGCGCGCGATCGTACGCCGTCCCCAGGTATTCCTGATGGACGAGCCGCTGTCGAATCTCGACGCCAAGCTGCGGGTGCAAACCCGAAACCAGATCGCGGCATTGCAACGCCAACTCGGCACCACCACCGTGTACGTGACCCACGACCAGGTCGAAGCCATGACAATGGGAGACCGCGTTGCGGTGCTGTGCGACGGCGTGCTGCAGCAGTGCGCCGCGCCGCGCGAGCTTTACCGCAATCCCGACAATGTGTTCGTCGCCGGATTCATCGGGTCCCCGGCGATGAACCTGTTCACCCTCCCGATCACCGATTCCTCTGTCTCGCTGGGGGATTGGCTGATCCATGTGCCACGCGAGATCTCTGACTCGGCGGCCGAGATCGTCGTCGGTGTCCGCCCCGAGCACTTAGAGCTGGGCAGCCTCGGCGTCGAGATGGAGGTCGACGTGGTCGAAGAGCTCGGGGCAGACGCCTACCTGTATGGCCGAATCACGGCCTCCGGCAAGGAAATCAGCCAAGCCGTAATCAGCCAAGCCGTCGTCGCGCGCGCCGACGGGCGTAACCCGCCCGAAAAAGGCAGCCGGGTGCGCCTACATCCCGAACCGGGGCAAGTGCATTTCTTCGGCGTGGACGGTCGCCGGATTTAGTGAACGGACGCGCTACACAGGCGCTTGAAGTCGACGTTGGACGCGCTGGACGTCATCCGGGGATGGCATCTCGTTGGTGACGCGGGTGATCGCCACCCCGATGTCGACGTTGCTGACCGGACGACGTCGGCGCAAGCCGAATCTGTTTGTGATCGTGGCGATCTCATCGTCGGTGACACGTCGGCGCGCCAGAGCGGCCAACGGCAGGTAGCCGGTCGCGGGCATACCGGTGGGGTAGCCGGCGCGCAGGAATGCGACGACCCTCGCCACACCATTTGACAAGCCCACGGGCTTCAAGGTATCAGCGCCGAGGTGGTCTGGCGGCCAAAACGGCGATGTACTAACGCATTTTTTACATATCCGTTGTGTCGCAGCGGCTACCAGCTGATCCTGCGGCGCGCCGTAACAAGGTTTTTCGCAAAGCTTCCTAATATTGCCGAGTGCAGGATCGCTATGGAGC
>Ga0335072_10011790_pt1 | contig 12513 bp, 10 predicted proteins | sample Lox_Sample_21_FD_206725 | JGI IMG/M metagenome (GOLD analysis project Ga0335072, IMG submission 206725) | Soil microbial communities from Loxahatchee National Wildlife Refuge, Florida, United States - Lox_Sample_2.1 | ecosystem: Environmental > Terrestrial > Soil > Wetlands | place: USA...
TGGTCATAAGCGAAGAGGCGCATGATGGCCTGCATGTTGTCGGTCGACGGCTCGTAGCCCCAGACCGCGTCTAGTCCCGGAGTCAGCTCGAAGGGAACGCCGACGCTACCCATGAGTACAAGCCTTCTCACCCGGTCGGGATAAGCGATCGCTAAGGCCAGCGCCATAGAACCGCCGAATGAATTGCCGATGACATGAGCTCTATCGAGTGAAAGTGCGTCCATCAGTCGAATGATCTGCTCGAGCCAGCTCGCGCGCCCGTGCACCGTGCCCTCCGGGCTGCTTGTATAGCCGAATCCCGCGAGGTCCGGTGCAAGCAGCCGAAAGCTGTATTGGAGGTATTGGAATACCAGGCGCCAGTTCGCCCACGCGCTCACACCGGGTCCCGATCCGTGCAGCATCAATACTGCATCGCCACTGCCGACGTCGTGATAATTGGTCGTGAAAGGTCCGCAAATGATATTCCGGCCGATCTCGGGATTGGTCATGAGTGAACTTCGTGCGGGTCAAGGCGCACGGGGTGGGGCCTGGACGGTCGAGGCACCCAAGGCTCGTCGAAACCCACTGCCGCATGGCGTGGAATGAGCGCTTGCAAGGAGAGGGACGCATCGCCCGCCTGTTCGACAGTCAGCGATGCGCCGGCATTCATCATCCGGCGACACGCGCCGAAATCCCCCGGCCGGTTTACAAATTCGGCTCCAGTCAATGCGCCCTTCGCAAAATATAGAACACCGAACCGACCAGATTGGAGGTCCCCGCGCAGCACGGCAAGGTCCGCCCCATCTGCGAATCCGACGCCTTGCACACGGTAGTCGTACTGGTCCGACCAGACCCACGGAATCTGTCGATAGGGCTGCCGAATGCCAACGATATGGGCGGCCGCCGACCGGGGCTGCTCGACGGCATTGTGTACGGTTTCCAGTCGGATTGGCTCCGCCCGCCAAGCGTTTGGGTGGCGAGCGCAATCGCCAGCGGACAAAACCCTTGGGTCGCTGCTGACGCCGTACTCATCGACTAAGATGCCATCCGCGCATACGATCCCGGCGTCCACCGCAAGTTCGACATTCGGGATTGCGCCTACGCCGACGACTACGAAATCGGCAGAGTGTACCGCATGCCCCTCAGTCACTACATCAACCGCGCCCGATGATGTCTTTCGGAACTCCGCGACGGTGACATTGAATAGAATTGCAACGCCGTGAGCGGTGTGTACTTGTTGGAAAAACGATGGGACGGCTGCGCCGACCGACGATGTGTCGCTCCCAAAACGAGACATAAGTTTGTCGCCGGCCACCAGGATCGTCACTCGATGGCCAGCTTGGCAGAGAACGGCGGCAACCTCGAGGCCGATGAAGCCTCCGCCGATGATTACTGCGCGAGACGCAGATTGGGCAAAATTGCTCAGACGATGCGCATCATCAACCCCTCTAAGATAGACGACCTCGGGCAGATCGTCTCCGGGAACGCCAAGCCGGCGGGCACGTGCCCCGGTAGCCAGGAATAGCCAATCGTACTGGATGCGGGTATTCAACGACTCCACCATCTGTCTGCCACGATCGATGGAGTCAACCCGACTACCAAGAGTCGTTGCAACCTCGTGCTGTTGATAAAAGCCTTTTGATCGATAGAGGAGCCAATCCGTCGTGTAACGGCCTGTCAAGTAACACTTCGACAGCGGCGGTCTCAGATACGGCAAGATCCTTTCTTCGCTGATCAACAGAATCTCACCCTTGAATCCCAGCCTACGCGAACTCTCGATCATCTGAGCAGCCGCCTGGCCACCGCCGACGATCACCAGGCGCTGGTGTTCGGTCATGGGTCACGGTTCAAGATAGTAAATCTGAGGCTTAGCGCCACTGCTTGCCCTTAGGATCTTATGTTCCCGCGTCGCGAGCAGTCGGTTGACAGTTGCATCTGGATCGAGGATATCGCCAAATAGGATCGCGCGCGTAGGGCAAACGAGGCCGCATGCAGGACCCTGGCCTTGCGCGATCCTGTGCTCGCAGAAGTTGCACTTGTCCGCCGTGCCGACATCGTCGTCAAAGCTAAGCGCGTCGTACGGGCAGGCCTCCTCACAGCGACGGCATCCCACACACTTGTCCTTATCAAGCATCACCAGGCCATCCTCATCGCGCCTCCAGAGGGCCGTCGTGGGGCACACCCTGACGCACGGCGCATCGGCGCAGTGGTGGCACATGGTGGGTACCCAGTACTGGCTGATGTTCGGGTACGTGCCGCGCGGACGCTCGTCAATGGCATCCCCTCCGGAATCGAGCACCTTCAGGCGAGATTTCCCTGAAGAAACGTCGTTCTCCACTTTGCAACCGAGGACACAGGTATCGCAGCCGATGCACCGCCGCAGATCAATCACGAATGCCATCTGCCGGGACTTCGTCGGAATCTGGTCGCTCGCGGTGCTCATTTCATCGTGCTCCGCCCGAGACCGACGCGGTGGCGGGACCGGCGGCGAGAGCCACCTCGACCGCGAGATCGAACGTTGCGTAGTTGGATTCGCCAAACACGCGGTTTTGATAGACGCTGCCCTTTGTATGCGCGAGGTCGGATGGGTGGCCGCCGGAGTATGCGTGATTCCACCAGCCCTGCGGCAGCGCGACGGTGCCCGGGCGAACCGATTCGGTGACACGAGCACGCACTCGGAAACGGCCCCGGTCGTTGTACACCAGGACTTCGCAGTCCTCCTTGATGCCGCGGCTGTTTGCATCAACTGCATGCATCTCTAGGGTTGGGCCTGGCAGCAATTCGCGGATACTTGGCAGGATTGTGTGCTGACTGTGGGCGGAGTGAACCATTTTGTAAGTAATAAGGTTCAACGGATATCGCTGATGGGCGCTGCTACCCAATCCCTCAATCGGGGGTACGAAATCGAGCACCGCCTCGCCGATATCGCAGAATTGTTCAAGGTAGATCTCTATCCGAGTCGAGGGCGTGTTAAAGCGCAGGTCCCCGAATGGGACTTCTTCGTCGTGCGTCGTGCCAAAGAGTGTACTGAGTTGCGCACGCTCGGTCTCCGGCATCTCGCCGGGCGCGTAGCGCCGCTTCGGAACTCGCGCGACACCGTCTCGACACAACGTCGTCCAATCGACTGCGCGAATCGACGGACTTTTGTGAGTATCGAGCATGAACTTGGCGGATTCCTGCGGAGCCATTTGCCAGTGCTCGCCCTTGCCGAGTCGTTCGCATATACCTTTGTAGATATCGTAGTCGTTGCGTGAGCTGCCCAGGGGCGGCACGGCCCGCTGACGAAGTTGCATAAACCAGATTTCACCACCCGCGACCAAGTCCCAGTCGTCCTCGTAGTAAGACACGACGGGCAGCACGACATCGGCGAACGCAGCCGCGTCAGTCATGACTTGTTCATTGACGACGAAAAGGTCGAGCAGCGGCAACGCGTCTTCCCTAAAGCGCTTGAAAAGCGGGCTCTGCGTTGCGAAGCCGTAATTGTCCAGCCAAAGCGCCCGGATTGCATATGGCTCGCTCTGGACGATCGATTCGAGCAGCTTGGTTCCCGGGAGCGTATGGGTCGGGGTGCCAGTGGGCGCCAGCCACTCATCGCCCATTCCCATGTACATCCGCATGAATGGACCGTCTATGCAACTCACCCCGGCATACGGTTTACCGATGTTGCCGCATAGAGCTGCAAGTGTGATATACGCGCGAAAAGTGGCGTGGCCTCCATGGTAGCGCTGGATCCCCAGCCCGAGATAGATCCACGCCGGGTCGGCCGTCGCGTAGTCGATGGCAGTGCGCCGGATCTGCTCCGCCGGTATACCGCAGAGCGACTCGGTGCTTGCCGGCGTGTACTTTGCCCAAACCTCCCACAGCGCGTCAAAGGAAGTCCTGGCCTCTATCGTTCGTCCATCGACACAGGAGATTCGCCACGAGCCGCGAAGTGCGGGCCGCCGTGCGTGTCGCACCGGTGCGGGCCGACCGACCGCGCGATCCCAGACGACGTATCCACTGCCGCCGCCCTCGAACAGATCGCACTCGCGGAGCATCGCGCCAGTAACCCGATTGATCAGGAAGGGCGCGTTTGTGTGCTGAAGGACGTATTCCTCCTTCATCAACCCGCACTCAACAATCACATTGAGCATCGCGAGCACGAGCGGTACGTCGCTTCCAGGACGAAGCGCAAGCCAGTCGTGAGCCTTGGCGGCGGTGCGGCTAAACCGCGGATCGATCACGACAAGTTTAGATCCGCCTTCGAGCGCGTCGAACACGAATTGCATCTCGCAATGCCCGGTATCGGCGGTATTGCGCCCGGCGAAGAGCAGGTACTTCGCTTTCGCTATGCTCGACACGTCGTTACTGGTGAGGAACGCGCCGAGGGTCATAAGCGTGCCCAAGTGACCGGCCCCATCGCTCATCAGACCCAAGTTCGTGAAAAGTGTGCCACCGAGGCAATTTGCCGCGCGGCTTTTGGACGTCAAGGCTCGCGCGCCGTAGTTTCCTGTCATACCGAGCCACGCATTCGCTTTCCATCCGTAGTTGGCCCCCACCGTCTCCATTCTGCTGGCGATGTAGTCGTAGGCCTCATCCCACGTTGCGATCTGCCAATGCCCTTGACCGCGCGGACCTGTGCGGATCAACGGCTGGGTCAGCCGCTTATCATGGTGAATCCGCTCGGTCGCCATTGCGATGCCTTTGAGGCAAATTCGCTCGAAGCCCGGATCAGGATACGAGGCGGGTTCAATCTTCAGAATGCGATCGTCCTTGACAAACGCGTTGACTCCGCAGGTGCCGTAGCAGTTCGGAGAACACACAGTGCGAACGATCCGATCCGGGCGCCGCGCACCGCTGACGGCATCGCGCGGCGGAAACAAGGATTTGATCGAACTCATTCGTCAATCTCCCGTGTTGCAGTCGGCAGCAACCTCGAGCAGTACATTTCGGCGACGGCAGCCTGCTAGTGTTCTTCCCGTTCTACCGTTTTGGCAAGCGTATCTGGCCGCAGTAGTTTTATTCCAATCCGGAACAATCGTCTTTGCGCAATCGTATCGATTGGTCATAAATCTCGCTGGTCAGATGTCTGCCGCAGCTGCCCTCGTGATGCAATCAGCGGCCAGCGACCTTGATTGCGATCGAGGCGACATGTGCACCTTGGAACTGCGCGATCTTAAGCTCTTTGGCGCTAGGCATGCGGCTACCGTCAACACCCGCGATGGTTGTTGCTCCGTAGGGCGTGCCGCCCGAGATTTCCGCCATCTCGAAGAGCTCCGGAATCGTACAAGGCAATCCGACAACGATCATCCCGTGATGCAGGAGAGTCGTATGGAATGACTGCAATGTCGTCTCTTGGCCGCCATGCTGAGTCGCCGTGGAGCAAAAAACGCTGCCAACTTTCATCACCAGCTTGTGCTGCGCCCACAGACCGCCGGTCTGGTCCAGAAAATTGCGCATTTGCGCCGCCATGTTCCCGAACCGCGTAGGGGTGCCAAAGATGATTGCATCGTAATCGGGCAACTCCTCGATGGTCGCGATAGGCGCGAGCTGTTGCGTTTTCATGTTGGCATTACGCGCGATCGTCTCCGGCACGAGTTCCGGGACGCGTTTCACCGTTACCTCCGTCCCCTCGACGCTGCGGGCACCAGTGGCCACCGCTCCGGCAAGAACTTCGACATGACCGTAGCTGCTGTAATACAGCACCAGTATCTTTATTGCCAAGAGGCTCTCCCACGCAAGTAATGCGGCGTCGCAGGCTATCGCGACTCCGTGGCCGCTCTTTTGCCGGTTTCGGTAACAAAGGTTCTTCCTAATCGTGAGTTGTGGTCACTGCCGGTTCTTATTAGGTTCTCTGCCGCGCCAGTCATCCAGCCAATCGGAGGGGGCGGAATTTCTCGAGGAGATTTGCCTCACTTTCCGACCGAGCGTGATGGACGTTCACGAGGGTGAACACCGCTTGGCGGCATTCTCATGAAGTGCCACCGGGGCGGTTGCGGGAATCCATACGGGCGTATCGCGCTTGCCCCGTGGAAGCCTGGTACCAACGCCCCGAGCGGCTGCCCGCTGATAGACCAACGTCGTAACCGACAAATCGGAGAGACCCATACCCATGGGCTTGAACAGAGTGATGTCCGCATCATGTGGGCGCCGTAAATTAGCTTGTAAGATCTCACTCAAGGTCTTCACCTCGGCCCACGCGGGTGGGTGGTTGCCGTAGTGGTCGATGAATTCTCGCGAATTCTTCTGCGCAGCAGAGATGCTGTCCACCACCACGAGATCGGCGCGCTCGAATAGGTTCTGCTCGAACTCGGCGTTGCCGGGCAGTATGGCGCCCGGTGCATTGATGTGCGCCCCCCGGGCGACCATAGCGCTCGCCAGAAATGGAGTGCGTGCGCGAGTTACCAGCGTGATAATGGGAGAATCCCTTACGGCAGCCGCCACGTCGGCAGTGTCCATCACCTCGAAATCGAAGCTCGCGCGGGCGCGTAGCACAAAGGCGGCACGTTTCTCGGGGGTGGGGCTAAACACTCGAAGTCGCCGCAGCGGACGGGTTGCCGCGATCGCGGCGACCTGCATCATGGCCTGTACGCCGGTGCCGATGAGACTCATTTCGTCTGCGGCGGGAGCAGCGAGGTGGCGCGTGGCGAGCCCGGAAATGGCTGCTGTGCGCATGCTACCTAGCGCCGCAGCCTCAATCAGCGCGAGCAGCCGCCCATCGGTCGCGCTGAACAGCGACACCACCGCGGCTGCGCCGCGTGGAGTATTGGCCCAAGTTTTGAACGCCACGTAGCCGGCTTGCGGCATCATCGAGCCGAGCGCGTGCATGGAGGAGGCGTCCCAGGTACCCAGCGCCTTGTCGACGTTCTTGGCGTGCCCGGAGGCTTCGAGTACAAGGCCTTCGGCGAGTGCCTCTATAGCATCGTTCAAGGTCACAAGCTCGCGCACGTCTTCTTCGGTCAGCCAAAGCAAGTCGGAAGAGGTGCTTCGGGTCACTTGCATGATGGATCCTTTAGTCTCGGGATATGTCAATGGAGCTCAGCGGCGACGCGATTCTGCAACAGGCCCACCCGAGGAATATCCACCTCGAGAAAGTCGCCAGGCTTCATCCACAGGGGCGGATGGCGTAGCGCGCCGACCCCGGCCGGCGTGCCGGTAGAGATCACATCGCCGGGCATGAGGCACGTAAACTGCGAGATGTAGGCGATCAGCGCATCGACTGGAAAAATCAGCGAACTGAGTGCGGCGTGCTGGACGGCCTCGCCGTTCAAGCGCGTGGTCAGCGTAAGGGAAGCCGGATCGCCGACCTCATCGGCACTCGTAATCCAAGGTCCGAAGGCGCCACTCGCTAGAAAGTTCTTTCCGGCGGTGACTTGACGAGCATGGTTCTGAAAATCACGCACCGAATTCTCGGCGAAACAGCTGTAACCCGCGACGTACCGCAGAGCGTCGCCGCGCGATACGCGCCAGGCGGATTGGCCGATGACCACGGCCAACTCGCCTTCGTAATCGAATTTTTCCGATATGGCCGGCGCGACAATCGGTTGGCGGTGTCCCACCTGACTGCTTGGAAAGCGCGCGAAGAGCGACGGGAACTTTGGCTCGTCGACCTGCGAAGATTCGGCAGCATGATCGCGATAGTTGATGCCGACACACAATATCTTCTCGGGCGCCAGGATGGGAGGCAAGAATTGCACGTCCGCGAACTGAACGTGTGACCCGCCCGGTTGACTCGCGGCGTGGGGATTGCGGAGGGCGGCCAGCGCATCGAATCCGGGCGGCAGCAGGTACAGCGCGTCACCGTCATCCACGGCCGCGCGAATGGCGCCAGCATACCGACACGTAGCTACTTTCATGAGATTCCTTGGGTAGGTAAATTCCTTGAAAAAAGTACTTTTGATAAGTTGGCGCAAATGCACTAACTTATTTCCAAACTGGAATAGATCGAATACCGAGCCAACCATGTCGTTCGACCCCGTGCTTCCGCGGCGCACTGATGGCAGACCCCGGTCGATTATCGATAACCTATCATTGCTGCGCGCGTTTGCTGCCTTGGTGGAGTCCGGTAGCTTTTCTGCGGCGGGTCGCCGGCTGCAGGTGGTGCCTTCAACCGTGTCGAAGCACATCGCGGCCCTTGAGTCGCGCCTCAATGGGCATCTGGTCGTCCGCTCTACCAAACACTTGTCGATCACTGAGCTCGGCCAGCGGTTTTATGCGCACTGTATTGCCATCTTGCGGGAAGTCGAGGAGGCGGAACTCGAGATCGGGGAGTACAACGCCGAGCCTCAAGGATTGCTCAAGGTATCGGCGGCCACGGTATTTGCCACACGTCATTTGGTGCCGATCTTCATGAGATTTCTTCAGAAGAATCCTAGAGTTACGCTTGATACAACCCTGACAACTACCTCGGAAGATTTGGTCGCGCGCGGCATCGACGTAGCGATCCGCATCAGCAATGATCTGGATCCCGGGCTGATTGCCTTGAAGCTTGCCTCGAACACCCGGGTATACTGCGCGGCGCCAGCCTACCTTGAGCGCCGCGGCCGCCCGAGTAACGGCACCGAATTGCTATCTCACAACTGCCTGGTCGTCCGCGGGGTGTCCCAGTCTGCTCGTTGGCCGATCCGCAACGACCGGGGGGAAATCGAACATTTCACGGTGTCAGGCAACTTCGTTTCAGACAATGGCGATGTGCTGCGCCAAATGCTCCTCGCGGGCCTTGGCGTCGGGCATCTGGCGCGGTTCATGGTGCACGATCACCTGATTGCGGGAGACCTCGAGGAGCTTTTCCCGGAGAGTCGGGTGGTCGCGAGCCACATCTATGCCGTATACCCCGAGCGCCGCAACATGCCCTTGAAGGCCCGCGCATTTTTGGATCACTTGCGCGCCGAGTTTCGTACCCCGCCCCCCTGGGCGGCCTGACCTTTTCCAATGCGGCCATTCTATCTAGCGGAATTTTCAAAGCCAAGGCACCTGCTCCTGGACTAACGTGTGCGGTAGGTATTGGGGGACAGAGACGTGGCTACCGCACTGACCGACGACGCTTCGAGCGCCCGATTCATCGATGTATCCGCCGACGAGGGTGTCAGCCCTAAACCGTGGCGTCCTCTTCTGGTGAGGCGCGCGGAGATCGAGGAGCAGATCGCTCGGTTGCTGGATAAGTCAGTTTCGCCCTCCGGGCGGCGAGCCACCGAGATCGTGCATCCGCAATCGGCTGACTTGCGCGGGATTACGCCAGGAATGTCGATTACGCTCAACGTGCTGCGACCGGGCGAGAAGCTCAGCTTGCGCCGCGCCAACTCCAATAGTGTCGAATTCGCCATCGGCGGCGAGGCCACCGTGCTGGCTGGCGATAGGCGCTTTCAGGTCGGAAAATGGTCGACCTGGTCGATTCCTTCGATGCAAAGACGCTACTATGCCAACACGAGTCGACAACCCTTCATGTGGCTCAGCTACTCTAACCAGCCGCTGCTCGACCGGCTCGGTGTGTACTTTGCGGACGACGCCGAAGCCGCTGAGCCCGTTGCGCAAGCCGGGACCGAAAATCACTACGTGCGCGGCAACGCGCCCGACTATCCGATCTTGGGCGATGGCGCACGGCTGCGCGGCTATGAATTTCTCACCGACATTGAAGTGGTGGAGAACAAGGCCTTGGTCTGGCCATGGTCCGAGGTACTGCCGCACATGTCGGAGCGGGAAGGCGATGGAAAGCGAACGATCATGCTCTTGTACAATCCGGCGACCGAGCGCCGTAATGGGACGACGCATAGTTTCTTTGCCACCATCACCTCATTCCCACCGGGCAACTTGCGCCCGCCGCCGGCGCGCGGACACCGCCACAGCTCTTTCGCGACCAATTATCACTTCGTCGGAGGCGGAAGCAGCGTGGTCGATGGCCAACACTTCTCCTGGGAAGCGGGTGATCTGATGCTGTCGGCGCCCAGTTGGTCGGAACACTCGCACGGCTTCGCGCAGGAAGGCGCCATAGTGTTGACCGTTCAGGACCATCCGTTCCAGATCGGCATCGAGTCACTGATCTGGCAGGAGAGAATGGACGGTCCGATCCGCACTCTGGGGTCAGAACCCGGCCAAACCGGCTATGTCGGGCCGAGACTCGCGGGCGAGTAAACTCCATACGCCGTCGTGGTAACGGGGCGCAAAAGATCCCCGTGCATAACGGCACCGCGGGCGCACGGGGCGTTACCGCCAGACCGTGCTAGCGGCCTATCGGGAACAAGGGCGAGCTCCACCTCGACCCGCGGCTCAATGAGCCGCGACGCCGGAAGCGCCGCGCTCTCGGTATGGCATCGGCGGCACCGAGTCGCGAAGGGCCATTCGTGCACAGGGCTCTTTCCTATTTGGAATATCGACCCGCAGCTCCTTCGGTCTTAACCTCCGGCCTGGAGGACATGAAATGGGCGAGGAAGCAGCAAGCGCAACCGCGAATTATGTCCAAGCCACCCAGCTCATCCATCGGCTGTTCCGAGCCCTGGATGAAAAGGACGACGCCTTGGCCGGGAGCTTCTTCGCGGACGAGGGAACGTGGCATCGTCAGGGCCGGCTGCTTACCGGGCCTCCTGAAGTTGTTGCGGCGCTTGGGCAGCGCGATCCCAGTCGCAACACTATCCACGTGATCAGCAACATGCAGGTAGCCAACGCTGGTGACGGCGCTCTTATCTGCACTTACTACCTCACCGCCTATATCAGCAGCGGTGGCGAGGCGATGGCGCTAGCGGCAATCCTCGACTGTCGCGACGAGATGATCGCTACTCCCCGCGGACTGCGCATTCTGGCGAAAACCAGCCGCCGACTAATCTGACTTGATCCCAAACGCCGTAGCTGACATTCATGACGATTTGGAATTTGACTACTGCCGATTTGTGCAGTTGCGCCCCGTAGGTACAAGATGCACATTGGTTCTCACGGGAATCGCAGGGGGCCCCGAGAGCGAATTCGTGATTGATTAGGAGTCTGTTATGCCGATTGCCAACGGGATCCATCATCTTGCTTTGTCCACAAAGGACATGAAGAAGCAGATCCAGTTTTTCAGTGAAGTGTGCGGCATGGAGTTGGTCGGCCTCTTCTGGATGCACGGCGCCAACGGCGCGTTTCACTGCTTTCTGAAGCTCAACGATCAATGCATGATGAGCTTTGTACAATCGCCCGATGTGGCGGGCAAGGAGCCGGTTGAGGGTGTGAGCTACGCGCACCACATTGTAGGCAGCGCGGCACCCGGCGGCTTTCAGCACATCGCCTTCAATGTGGGAACTCAGGCCGAGCTGCTGGCGATGCGCGACCGGATCCGCAGGGCAGGCTACCAAACCATCGGTACCATGGATCACGGCATATCCAAATCAATTTACCTGAACGCGCCTGAAAACATCATCATGGAGTTCACTTCTACAGAAGGCGGCAGCGAGCTTTCCGCAGAGCGCTGGATAGATCCCAAATGCGCCGAGCTCTGTGGTATCACTCCCGAGGAACTGAAGCGCTACAGGGCCCCGGCGCCGCTCAAGATGACTGACGGCTCCGCCCCCAATCCTGCAAAGCCCATTCTGCCGCTGACGCTCATTCCCGAAGGTATACGGGCCGCAACGCTCGCAATGAGCGATGCCGAATTCGGTGCGAAGATGAACTATACCCTTGCGCCGAACGACAAACGCGACGCCGCCTAGTCTTGGGGGGTGTCCGCCCGCCGCGCGCCGCCAGCCCGGCATCACCAGCGCGGCGTGATACCGGCCGCCAGCCTCGGCAGCGACTAGCGCCCAGGCGTCGCCGCCGCCAAGCGAAAATCGGCACGCAGCAGGAAATAATTCTCCGGAGCTCCGCTCACCGCATTCACTCTCACCTGGGGTTGCACGGACCGGATGAGGGAATCCTTGACTCCGAACACCACGTCCGAGTCCAGATACTCACCGCCCTTTAAGAAGAGATGCGTCACCAGTTTGCGGTGCCCGGGTGCGTTGATCATGAAATGCACGTGCGCGGGCCGGTAGGGATGCCTACCTTGCGCGGCCAGCATGCGGCCCACGGTGCCGTCGTTAGGGATGGGATAGGGTGAAGGCAGCACCGACCAAAAATGGAAGTCGCCGTACTCGTCGGTGATCAATTGCGCGCGCCCGCCGACGCGTCCGTCCGAGTATTGAACGTCGTAAAAGCCCTCACTATCGGCGTGCCAGACATCGAGGACGGCGTCCGACAGCGGCGCGCCCTCGGCATCGAGTACACGCCCGGTTACCAGTAGCGGCGGGCCGGTCAATTCGCCCGCAATACTCGCCCCTGCGGCGACCTTCGGTGCGCTCGCCACGAAGAACGGTCCGAACACCGTGGTCTCCGTGGATTCACCGGCATTGCGATGGTTGATGGCGTCCACCAGCGTCGATACGCCGAGCGTATCGGAGAGCAAGATAAACTCCTGGCGCCGTTCATCGCAGAGGTGCCCGGTTTCGGTCAAGAGCGCGATCGCTTGTTCCCACTCAGCTTCGGTGGGCTCGATTTCCTTCACGAAGGCGTGCAGGTGCCGTACCAACGCTTCGCTGATTTGGCGCATGCGCG
>Ga0335072_10011791_pt1 | contig 12511 bp, 11 predicted proteins | sample Lox_Sample_21_FD_206725 | JGI IMG/M metagenome (GOLD analysis project Ga0335072, IMG submission 206725) | Soil microbial communities from Loxahatchee National Wildlife Refuge, Florida, United States - Lox_Sample_2.1 | ecosystem: Environmental > Terrestrial > Soil > Wetlands | place: USA...
CGGGACTCCGCGATGTTTAATATGAAATGGAGACTCTCCATTTGCTGTGCTTGTTTTTCTGCGGCCCATCTTCGGAGAGGTAGACATTTGCCGAAACACAGCGCACAGGGGAAAGTATGATCTGTTAATTGACATTGGTCAAATTCATTCAGACTCTAGCTATCGATCACATCTATTCATGTGCTAGGTAAACCGGATCTGGCATGTATGGGTATGAACTCGTGGTCAAGGTGTGACAAGTAATTTGTTGCACATAGTTACCGTTCCTGTCAACGTGTGCATAGACCACAAAATTCACCCGGTGGTGTTTTACGGCCCGCTCTTGATTCTTATTTAGACGGATGTTTCAAGTCAGAGAAACCCTGGAACCCTAGAACGGAGGTCAGGCGGTATAGGTCGATCCAAGGTCCCCAGGCAGGGCTGTGTTGGTGATTGATGGCTGACAGAGAGGCGGAGTACCGGGACATAGTCGATTTCAGACCTGGATACCTCGAAAAGCTGTGCTACTGTCTACGTTCTCCACTTGCTTGTGGTTTTGGCTCAACGGTGACTCAGATCAAGCAAGCAGCAAAAACCTAGCTCTCGAGCTCTTCGCTGAATATATCGTATCACAACAGCAACGCACATGAAACTTCATATCTCCAGTCTTCGCAAATGTTCCTTGGTTTATCCTTGAAACATGTTTTTGCAAGTACTCCGATGGCATAAGAAATAGTATCTGGCAAATGTAAAGTGAAGACAAAGCTTCCCAACTATAATACCGGACATACCGGCGATAGCCTGACCAGAAGCAAGCTCTCAACAAACCGATAACCCGCCGACAATAGAGAGAAGCTCGTCAGGCGGCCAGTATCTGGGAATGGGTTATCGGACCGTGAATAGAATTTTGTGGTCATAAGATATTTATTGGCTATTTGGATCTGTCTCCATCAAGCGGCTGCTAAATTACAAGAGACCTAGAAGCAGAACGTCTTGGCGGAAATATGTCGGAGTCCAGACTTGTTGTTCAGAACAGAGCACGGGGCAATACTCGTACTAGGAAAGATCCTACAACTTAGTCAAAAACATTCAGGGTCTAAGAGCCCTGCCCGTTGCTAATCATGCCTATAGTTACCCATAAGGCGACTAGAACAACATTCTCCCCGCTTCATATCGTCATGAGTGGGGCTCAAGTTCGATCTCGGCGCTTCATATGATGCCAAAAGTTCATTTTCTAAACAATTTCTTTTTCTATCACACTTTTATTGGTGGCAATCTAACATAATTCTTTAGGGGGGTCAGATTTATACCTCGATGAAGTTTTAGGCTTAGGCTTAGGCTTAGAAATGAATCCAAAGATCTCACTTCGCCCCCCTTGTCGATGGAATGAACATTGACCGAGTCAGGCCCGTTGAGACCAATATGGAAGCTAAGTTGGCTTGGCTTGGAATCAAGTGGAGAAGCTTACCTAGTGGCCTAGAAGTGATATAAAGTCTGGAAACTTTCTGTAGGTATTCTCATATCATTCCCCTCAACATTTCAGAGACCCTTATCATCGACCCGTCTGTTATGGCCATCTCACGCGTCTCTTTCTTGGTAGCGGGACTTCTAGCCCTTGCGAGCACCGCTACTGCTCAGAGCAAACGCGGTCTCAATTATAACAATGCAACATGGGCCAACTACTTCATAGGCTATCCGAAGGTGACTTGGGGTTATAATTGGGGGTGGTAAGGCTAATGTGCTTTAGATTTGGTTGAAGATACTAACTCAGTATCTCATAATTTGTTCAGGCCCTCAAATGGCCTCGATTCCTCTTTTGAATTTGTGAGTTCCTCCACCTCTCATAATCATTTCCGTTGTCCTACAGTCCAATCCAGTCTTCAAAGTCCTATCTCAAACACGTATCTAACAAAACTTCCCAAAAGGTCCCAATGCTTTGGGGAGCTCCATCGAGCCCTGATCCCGCCTGGACCAGTGCCGCCTTGGCTGCTCAACATGTCCTCGGATACAACGAGCCTGATAATTCAGGTCAAGCCAACACCATTCCTTCCATTGCCGCCTCGGCGTGGTTGAGTTACGTGCAGCCGCTAACTGGAAAGGTCTCAATCGGAGGGCCAGCCGTCACCAATGCCGGTAATGGTGTCTTGCCATATGCTGGTCTTGGATGGCTAGACTCATTCTTGCAGGACTGTGTCGGCTGCGAGATAGACTTCATGCCCGTCCATTGGTACGCCAACGACACAGCGGCTAATTTCGAAGCCTATCTTGAAGAGGCATATACCAGAGCAGGCAACAGACCGATATGGGTTACCGAATTCATGTTGCAGGATAGCGAGGCAAACCAGATTGCCTGGTTGAAAGAGGTATTGCCCTGGATGGATTCTCAGTCATGGATAGGCAGATATGCATACTTTGGCGTCTTCGAGACCTTTTTGGTTAATGGAGCAGGCACTGGATTGTCCGAAATCGGACAGGCCTATGCTACAATTTGATAAAGATTGTCAATTGGACACTTGGAAGCAGGGAACTCTGAGTTTGGTTGATCGGGAGATATCGTGCGTATGCTTTTCTGGACGCTTTGAACATTTGATCCTTATTTCAATGACTTTCTGTAAATTAAAATGATAGAAATGCGCAGCAACTAACCCAGAGCGAAACTTCACAAGCAAATGCCACAATTGCTTTGGGTTGAAACAATGCAAGGAGGTGCGAAGCGGATGTCGACACCCTTGTGTCACAAAAAGGGTCACGTGACAAGAGCTGGAACTAAGGATTACATAATCTATTGACTAAATAGGTAATCTAAGCGAGCCAGGAAACCTCCTTTTCTAGCTCGTTCGTAGTTAGATATTATTAAGAGCTTTTCCCACCTGATCTTCCCTGATTCGCGAGCTCCCCGTGACACCTTGTCAGCAGTAGGCTCAGTTCAGGATTGACAGTTTACTAAATAACAACAGAATGTTTGACAATAACAGCAATACATTTCTTTGCTACCAGCCGCCCTTTCCTCTTACACTCTATTAATCTTCGTCTCATAGGCTCTTTCATCATTGGCATTGCCGCAATAGTCATCCTCATAAGACATGCCCTCACATTTATCTCCTTTGGGGAATATAATATTTGGCAGTTTCATTGGTGGACCTTGCGTAGCTACCATTTTAATATTGCTGTTGATGTCTTATGGAATGCCTCGGGCTACAGTCTCACAGCACAAACTCCCTCTCCGCTCATCTTGCACCCTTTGTAACGGCTAAGTATGGGATAATGTTCACTTGAGTATCTTTGACATCCAGGTCTCCTAGACATACTGTCGTGCTCGCGGGCGTCCTGGAAGATCCCTTATTTCTTATCGCAACTCCTTATCAGTCCTTCTTAGTCATAAACCGATCACTGATATCGCAATGGGCAGCACTGATCCCGTATTGCGATGTCCATGGCAACCTCGCTGCGGAATGAGGAATATGCAGATGTTCTGGGATACTTAACTGACAGGTCTTGGCTTGACGGCATAATTCCATCAGGACTGAATAACTTAATCAACGTTTTAACCAAACTTTGTTCCTCCTCACTGAAACCATAGTCACTGCACATATTTCCTTATCAAGATGTCTCCGTCAAGGATGCCGAAGGAGAGCACCATGATTGTCAAGCCGATTACACACGGTCCCGGAAAACTGTGCAATTTCGGTGCAACCGTAACTGGAATCGATCTCAATGACTTATCCGACGAAGATCTGATGAAACTAAAGGAAGCTACGCATAGATACAAAGTCATTGTCATCAAGAATCAGCATAATCTCGAACCCACCAAACACTGGGAACTCGTCACACGGCTGGATCCTACAGCCGCACCAGTACATGGGCACGGGACAGTAAAAGAATTCAAGAAGACCGGCGGATTTCTATCCGTACGTCCCTAAGCCATCCATGTTTCCTGATCAAGCCGCTAAACCAACTTTCCGCATCACAGAAACGTGAAGTGATCGGCATCCCGTCCGCTCCAAATGTCCGCCTCATAGGCAAAGGCTACCAAGGCGCCGACTCCTACGGCGTCAAAGATTTCACCGCCGCAGGCGAAGCGAGCAATGACTGGCACGAGCACCCTCCATCCCAGGCCGACTTTGAAGCCGGCAGCACGCAGTTTCAGCGCTGGCATATGGACGCGCCTCTGTACGAGCGCGAGCCTCCGCATTTCACGGCTCTACGCGCCATCAAGCTCCCCGTGGGTCCGGATTTGACCGTAAACTGGGATGACGGCAGTGGGCTGAGTATGAGAGTGAAGCCGGGCCGGACGGCCTTCTTCAGCAATGTGCAGCTGTATGAGCTGCTGAGCGAGGAGGAGAAAGTCATGGCGGAGAACAGTTGGGTTGAGTATGCACCGTTCCCGTATATGTGGATTGAGAATTGCAAGGGGAATAGTAATGGGCTGGGCCTTGTGACCCAGGGGAAGGAGCACACGATGGATGAGATGCCGGAATGGAAGGCGGAGTTTATCAAGACTGTGAGTGAAGGGAGTAATCATGAAGTCCACGTATGTAAATCTAGTCTTACTAACTAGTAACAGTATCCTTGTGTCTGGATTAGGCCAGATGGCGAAAAGGCGCTTCAGGTCCATGGCATTACCGTGCGGAAAATGTTCTTGCGGAGTAGCCCGACAAGTACCGTCGAGGTTATTGAAGATGTAGCCAAAATCCGCGAGGTCCTCTCAAAGTGGCAAGGCCGGATCTTGAGACCCGAGTACATTCTCATAGCACCAGTCGAAGAAGGGGATGTTGTGATGTGGGATAATTGGGTAAGCCCATGGTCATCGTTACTGAGTTGAAGGAGGTCCGTCTGGCATAAGATAGACTGACATTGCCATTAACAGAGCGTTTTCCATTCTGCTGTTGACTACCCGCTATCATATGGTCCGAGAAGTAAGTTTATAATGTAAGAAGTATTTTGGCTGTGGCGCTGACAGATCACAGCGATGCATCAGGCCAACATTGGTGCTTCTGATTCTCCGAAGGGACCAATACCAATTCCAGTCCTAGCTAGAGTTATTTGATTATCCATAAGCAGGGCTTATGGTAGCTGAATAGAGCTAAAGTCGATATCAAAGTTACGCTTATCGAAATTTTTTAGCGTGCCATAAATGTAACAATCAAGAACCAGCAACGGCTTAACACGGTTAATTATGAAGTAATTCAGAATTAGAAGCCCTTCCCATGGATATATCGGCAAATATTTTCAAACTCCACTGCCGTATTTATATCCAAGCCTAAAATATTTGAAAAGGTGTATAACCATTCGCCGTTTCCACGTATCCAAACGACAGCTTCAATTATCAAACGCAATCAGAAAGTGATTACGTCCGACCTTCACTGGTATTTTGGTAGGAGGTGGCCCTGAAATTGTCGCATAGGAAGGCCAAGTTCGGGAGAATAAGTTATACCGTTGGTAGTTGAAACATCTGCGAATTGGGACCATGCTGCCTAGGCAATGGCATCATGTTCTTGTGAGAAATTGAGGACCGTGAGCTTGTGCACAAGTGCTGCTTTGCTTTTGTGGCTAGAATATCCGCGAATGGGAAACTTTTTTCAGAGGTTGTGCCTGACAGCCACCTAGGATGGTCCAAAACAGCGCTGGTTCAAGGTTCCAAGGAATATTGGGAGACTGCATCTACTGCATATCGCATATCTTGTTGATGCTCTGTGATCTGCCAGCTCATTGACACGCAGATTTCCCTAATAACTAAGCTTGGCCATGGCTACCAGTCTTCAGGCTCCGGTCCCTCTTTGGCCTCCCACACAGTAATCGTCTTCCCTCTTTTTAGCACGCTCGCCATTACTGTCGCCTGTTGAATGCTCATGCTTTCACCGACTTTTTCGAGTCTCGTCACTGCCCACGCCCGCATCATGTTTGAGACTGCGTCCATACTGGCAGCGGTGTATAGCGGTAAGACCAGCAGGTTCCCATTGACCGCTTTCGGAGTTGGTGGGGGTGATTTATGACTTTCGTGGTATCCAAGGTAGAATGGAACACTAGCACATATCTCATGAGTGAGTGTCATCATGACCGATTTGACCCGCGCAATTTCCGAATCGTATGAAAAGAAAAACTCCTCTTGGTTAGGAAAGCTTTCTTGTTCCTGGCTTAGATGGATCAGGTGTTCGAGGAGTAATTCGTTGGCAAGGATTCGTATGCAGCGGTAAGTATTCCAAATCGTGGCTATCCATAGATTGCGATATACATGATAATGATCTGAGAATACCTCCTCTAATGGCTCCGAGATGGCTATCATGTTGTAGGTATACTGTGGAGGCAAAGTAGCAGCCCACGTCGCAAGCTTTGCATCGATATTGAGGACCGAACTGACGATCTCCGCAGATCTACTGTAGTCACGGAAGCATTTCATCCCCGAGCGAAGGCTATTGTATTCAGCTGATATGTGGAAGAGCGTAGTAGAAGCTGCTTCCTCGTCGGACTCATATTGGATGGCATCTGTGGACCATTCAAGAAATATCTTAGGAACCGGGATATGTCGTTGAAGACAGTTAATAAGCTTTAAGATGTAAGCAACGTCCGACGGGTTTTTGAGGATACTTACAACTTGCAATCGAAGCTGAATGAAAAGTTCGTGCCCAAGTCGATGTCGAAGCTGCTGCTTGCCACGAAGCTGCACCAAACTAGATGCCCCCTGAATGTGTCTTGTCCAGGCGCTCATCGACCTTGGGGTAGAACAAGTATTTGTCTAACAATTAACAGTTGCAAAGGGAATGTTGAAGATGAAATGACATACTTCGAATAATCCTAACAACATTACGGCAACCAAGGTTTGGTCCGTTTTCGATTCATACGGGTCTCTCAATGCGGCATTGATTGTGTGCAAGGCTGACGTATACTTGATATTGGCGTTGATCATTAATCTTGTGTCCTTCTTGGAGTGTGCGATACCGGCCATTCCCAGGGAAGTGATAGCTTCAGCCAGTGCACATCCTGCTGTCAAAGTACTATATACGCTAGGAGCGTAACTATAGTAGCCTATGAAATCGTCTCGGATATAGTTCTGGAAGAAGAAACACGTTGCATGCTCTTCAACAGGGGTAGAGAGTTCTCTATACATAAGATCTGAAAAGAGGCTTGTCTGATGTGGATGGCTACTTGCAGCCATCCACATATCAATAGGGCTTGTGAAATTTGATTTCAAGGCCTCTAATTTAGATCTCTTCTGTTCGCTCCGGCTTCCATGTTTCACAGTGAGCTCCTCAGTCTGATTCCGGAACATTAGAGTTAAGGGATCTCTATAACCGGAGCATGACCGGCCTGCTCTCAAGCATTGACTGCAACTGGGCCATTTTGTGTCGCACTTTATATATCACAAACGTTAGTAAGCATCGGTGGGAATGCGGTATCCTCAACCGGCATAGGAGGGAGCAAAACTGTCAAGAACAATGCTTACTTTGGTCCTCCTCGCTCTGCACTGAGCGCATGCTTTGCTGGGCTTGCCGCAATATACCATCGGGTGGCACTACTCGTTCAAGCCAAGTCAAACGCGGAGAAGAGTGAAAGATCCGATCACCGTAGGGTTAACCTATCACAGGGACAGCAATCAAGTGAAGAGATTTCAGCCCTAATACGTGCTGCGAAGTGGGCACCATAAGTAAAAAAGCATCACAAGCGGCACGGAAAGAGGAGTTATGAATTACCCATTAGAGTAAGCACTAAGGCGCCTCCCGTATACTTTTCGACGTCATACGCCGTCACGCTACACCATTTTTGGCTAGCAGCTCGCAACCTTAAATCCTGTGTCTTCCCACGGACGCACCGTAGACCCTTCAACCTCGGCCAACGCCGTAACCAGGACCAATCATTGTTGGATGCTCCACAACCCAATAGCACAGCCTTTTTCATGAGATATGGGCGAGTTGCGCATCCGGATTGGGGATGCTGTGAGTTGTGAGAACCATCGTCATTTAGCCGGAGGCACCGCCATAAATGTGTCGAACGGGCACACTGTGAGAGTAACGATCGTCAATTGCAAGGCACCAAGCACACTTATAAAGGGAAGTTCATTTCTCGTCATGTTGATCTTTCTACATAATCCTTTCTCTTTAGAACAGACCAAGTTCAGATCTGCAGCTATCTTCCCTTGACCGTTGCCTCCTTCTCTGCGTTGTTATATACCAATTCAGCTATCACCCACAATGTTGTCCACAGACGGCAGAATTGCAATCGCAGAAATCTGCGTCTACGTTCCTGTCTTCTTACTTACCCTCATCACGGTATTCCGTCATGGTATTGGCAAGCAGCTTGGGTGGATCTACTTAACAATATTCTGTCTTATCCGCGTTGTGGGCGCCGGATTCAAAATCGCCAGCGACAACAACCCCACAAATAGCACCGATCTAGAATGGGCTACCATTCTATCCTCCATCGGACTGAATCCTCTACTCATGGCAAGCATGGGTCTTTTAAAACGAGTGTGAGCTTTATCAGAAACCCTGTCGTCAACCGGCAAGACACTAACTCACTCAATCCAGAACTGATGAAGTCTCCACGCACATCAAATCCGAGTCCAACGCCGCCATGGACACCCTAGCTGCCACATCAGGTGTCTTCGGCCTAGCCAACCGAATAATCACCAATCGTGCAACCGCCAACTCCCGGCGCAGCCGCATCATTCAATTAGCCCAACTCCCCGCGCTGATCGCCCTAATCCTCTGCATCGTCGGCGGCACCGACGCTGCAGACGCCAGCAACGCCTCCGACCTGTCGAGCGCTCAGACCAAGACCAAAGTCGGCATTGTTATATTTCTGTGCATCTACGTCCTTCTCCTCGGACTCGTTGTCATTACCCTCCAAGACATTGGACGGGCCCCGAGCGGAGAGAAAAGAATTTATTGGGCTGTAGTGTTGGCGATGCCGTGGCTGGCGGCGAGGGTGATTTATAGTATGCTTGCGGTGTTCACGAACAGTTCTACGTTTTCGATTACAGGGGATCATCCATTGGTGCAGCTGTTTATGGCTACGATTGAAGAGTTCATTATTGTGTGTCTTTATACGCTTGTTGGTCTTACTATTTCGAGGTAGGGGCCGGTGGCAGTTTGGTGGGCGCATATACTATTGAGAGGAGGGGTGCAGGGTTGCTAATTTAGATCACTTGAGTTCTTGACATAACGTCAATCTATGTACTATATTGCAAGCGAACATTTGGAGTTGGGGCTACTATAGACATTTATATCTTCTCTTTATTCATAGAAATCACATTATTTTGCATGCACTTAAAAATGGATGTAATACTGAGGACTCAGAAGACGAAGTCCAGTTGGATTTCAAGGAGTGGTCGAATTCTACGGTAAGTGCAATGCGATTATGCCTGGATAAGGAAGTAGTACGCTCAACTTCTTCACTACTATACATAGGTTCTATGCCTGCAGGCGCAATTACTTTTGTTTTGTATATCTGGCTCCCTTCCTCCACGCTATGCTACGCTTGATAATAATGAGTGAGCCTTACCAGACACCTATACAAAATCCTATGCTATTCGTTCCAGCCATAACGCCATCTATATCATGCACGCCATTGCAACCAATCGTACAAGTGTAGTCCTAGCTGAAACTACCCGTAAAATTACATCTCTTAGTCGGCACTTTCTGGACGTAAATCGCCTTGTTCTAATGCAATGCCTTTCATACCAGTTATAATTCTAGCGTCCTCGTCCTCGACTCGCTCCCCGTTTGGGCCTCTTTCCTCATTAAATGAAGGCAGCACTTGCGTTTTCTCATCTTCTCCCTCTAACTCCTCCAATCCTGGCTTTAGATCATCAGCGACGCTGTCATCCGCTTCGAGCATTGAGCTGGTTAAAGCGCCGTCGCCGTCCTCTTCATCGTCAACCGCACTTCCAGATAAAATACTGTTTTCATTCTCATCGACAGAAGCTTGGGAGATATAACTATCTCCCATTTCCCCAACTCCCTCGTCGTCGTATTCTTCCTCCTCGCCATCATCTTCACTTCTGTTATCATCATTGTCTTCATCATCGCTCCCAGAGAAGTCTTCCAGATCAAGTGGCGTATCGCGCCAATATGTGAAATCAGTAAATTCTTCGCCCCCTCCTTTCACAAGTGTACTGACTGGAGGGAAATAGTGATCAACGACCTCCCGCATGTTAACATAGCTCAACTTGAGCTTATTCAGACTCAACAGATCCAGAGAAACCTCAGCGTTACTATTGATGGTGAAAATCCGATTGCTTGGTATGCTCACACTTCGATACGACAAGGCGTCAGTGAGCCGATTTCCGAAGCCAGCATAAAAACAGCTCCGCCCAGGCCCGAACAGATTCTTGATATCGCGTAGACACGCCATCTTGAAGACCTCTGGCTTCCGGATATATAGCTCACGCCTCAGAGCAGCGATGGTGCGGTCGGGACTCATGATGGTCGGGCCTTTTGGAAGCCTATAGCCATCCTGCACAACGCCATTTAGATACGCCCTCGTAGTATCCGCTTGACCGACGGAGCGAGAAGTTAGATACATGATGTTGTAGCCATTTGCAACGATCTCGGTGTAGAGTTTAGCTACACCAATGTGAGTCCAGTCGCGGCCAATCATATTTAGGACATGGCCAAGGGCATCAGATTTCGTTATGGTGCCATCGATGTCAGAAATCACGATTGGAACGTCATATCTCCAAAGGTACATATTCGCTTGGCAGGTTGCTCGATTCACTGTAAAACTCATAGGATTCGGACCCGGCTTCAGGCCGAGAGCCTTGAGTTGATCACTTGTTAAACGAAGGGTTTTGGCATAATTACGATTGGGGTCACCAGCAGTAGCAGGATCGGGAGGTGATTGTGGGGGGGTAAGACCACCCTGGTCGGATTCCGAGCGGCGATGGGCAGGAATTATTGGTGTTTTAGCTGTGTCGCTCTCGCCATCGCTATGATATCCTGGATCAGAAGCAGCATCGCCAGTCAAAAGAGGGGATGGCGGGATTCCTGGTTGGACCCCCGCCATAAGTGCTCGTTGCGTAGCTGCTTCCTTTGCCTCCTCACTGCTGTATATCCAAAGGTTCCCGTTTTCATCAGCTCCTATTAATGCTCCTATGTCATAATTGCCTTCCAGTTCCTCAGAAAGGATCTTCCGTGCTATGACTTCCGCCCTCAATGCATCATCATCGCTGCTCTTGTAGCCTGTCATATCCAACATCAGATCTCCCGCCTCCGTAACCTGGGAAGGGATATTTGAAGCGGAAAGCTGCTTGGATAGCGCCATTGCACGCTCTATAGCTTCTTTGGTTGGCAACGGAGGTGGACTATTTGATCTTTCGGTGAAAGAGCCATCATGCTGGGGTATAGTGGGAGTGAGAGATCGTGTTTGACGATCCCGGTTTTTGATGTTGCTATCGCTGTGCGATTTATTTTGCGTATTTCGATTTACTTCATCGCTATCTTGTCTCTCCAGTGGTACACCGGACCAGTCTCCAGACTCGGGCCTTGCGGATTCAAAATCCGGGGATGCTGTCAAGGGAGTAAGGGTCCCTACAAAGATGTCAGCGATAGAGTCACATAGAAATGACTGACATACCAAAGTTACTCTGCCCTTTCGGTACTGATGCGGAGTATAGCACAGTTGGACCTGGTCTCGTGCTCCTCTCGGGGATAAGTCTGTCATTTTCCGTCGTAAGATCAAGGAATTCTGGCTCTTGGAGGCCCGAAGCAGAAGAAGTTTCTGCTGGCAGTGGTGGGCTCGACGCTGGCGAAACTAAGGGCGAGGTTTGTAGGTCCTCTGGGATGTTGTCGCTTGTCTCAAAAACAAAGAATGCCTCACCACCTTCACCAAGCTTCATAGCGTAATTTTGCTTCACATTGTTGACAGAAAACTCAACCTTTTTCTCGAAAGGTCGCAACAACGAGAACTTGCCAAAACGGACATGAAATGGGGAGCAGGCGAGCGTACCATCTTCCTGCTCAACAACTATAACATCAATGGCACCGCTAAGGGTTGCGGGATTGATTGAATTCCATGTTTTCGAGACTGATCCACTGATGCTCCTGACGTATTGCATGGCAATGAGTAACCGTAATTCGAGTTCCTAGGAATCTACAAGAGAAGTCTGTTCCCCGTGAGGAAGACAGAGCTCCTTGGTCAATTCCGTGGACAGAGGGTTACCGTTATGGTACGTCAACGGAGATCTGGAACTAAAATTACACAAGTGGGATGATATGACAGAGGGAATTCGCGGACGTGCTCAAATGAGGGGGTTCCAAAGACGCCTGTAGAAAGCAGGTCTATTAATTAAAAAGTAAGATAGGGAAGGAATGCAATTGTTGAAGTTTGGGATCACGCACATGTTGGGGATGCGAGGCGGGTGACGACATGGTCAAAGCGGCATTCACCGGCATAAAGTGCCTCGGAACAACAGCGGGCGGCCAGAATATTTACGTGGGACAGGCACCTGTCAAAGATCGTTATGCGCCGAAGATGGCCAATACTACAAGAGTAGTCACGAGCATGAAACCGAGGGGCATAATTTGTCGTACGGGCA
>Ga0335072_10011792_pt1 | contig 12510 bp, 13 predicted proteins | sample Lox_Sample_21_FD_206725 | JGI IMG/M metagenome (GOLD analysis project Ga0335072, IMG submission 206725) | Soil microbial communities from Loxahatchee National Wildlife Refuge, Florida, United States - Lox_Sample_2.1 | ecosystem: Environmental > Terrestrial > Soil > Wetlands | place: USA...
CGGCGCGCTGCTCGATGACGTGCTCGCCGACCTTCGGACTTGCCGACCGCACCGGGACCCCGAGCGGCCCCAGGGTGTCGGGGTGCCCGATCCCGGACCGCTCAAGCAGCAGCGGAGTCTCGACCGTGCCCGCGCAGATGATGACCTCACGGCGCGCGGTGATATCGCGCCAGCCGCCCCCGCTTGTGCCGCGGCGGTGGCTGACGCGGACGCCGGTCACGCGGCGGCCAGCCGGGCTGTCGAACAGCAGCGACTCGGCCCGGGTCCGCGTGGCGACGGTGAGGTTTCCCCTGGACAGGTGACGAGCCCGTTCTGGCTGGGCGAAAGTGCGATAGGAAGTGACACGACGGCCGTCGCGGATGGTGGACGGCGTGAAGGCGATCCGCTCGCCGTCGCTGGCGTTGAAGTCGGCGACGTGCTCCCAGCCGTAGTCGACCGCGGACGCGAGGATGGCCTGGATGACCGGCTCATCGGAGGCGGTGGCCCCGACGCCAAGGCGCTGCTCGAGGACCTGGTAGGCCGGCCCGATCGACGGCCAGCCCCAGCCGGGGTTGCCGCGCCGCTCAAGGGCGTCCCAGTCGGCGGGTGCCCCGGTCGCCCACATCATCCCGTTGACAGCCGCCGACCCGCCCAGGACCCGCCCGCGCAGCCAGGTCTCGGCGCGGCCTCCCGGCGCCACCGGCGTGGTGGGGTACCGGTACAGGTACCGCTGGCCGCGCAGCGTGTAGTAGAACCCCTTCGGGACGTGCAGCAGCGGATTGCGGTCGCTGCCGCCGTACTCGACAAGCAGCACGCGCGCGTCGGACTCGGCCGCGAGCCGCCCGGCGACCACCGACCCGGCCGCCCCCGCTCCCACGACGACGTAGTCGAACTCCATAGGCCGCTAGGGTACGGTGACATTTCCGCCGGTGACCGGGCATTGGCCCTCCCGCTCAACAGGAGTATGATCCTGAAACAGGCCATCACCTTCTGCGGGACGGACCTTGCAAACAGAACACGATTTCGATAGCCGTCCGGTATCCCCGACGCGGGAACTGGAACGGGAGTACTCCGCGGGCGCCACCGCCCGCACGCGCCTGGCCGTTGTCGGCCGGGGCAGGCTGGGCAGCGCCCTCGCGGCCGGGCTGGTCGCAGCCGGATGCGACGTGACCGGGCCGCTTGGCCGGGGCTTTGACGGGCGGGATCACGACGGGCGCGTTGTCGACGCGGTACTGCTGTGCGTCCCTGACACCGAGATCGAGGCGGCCGCCGCCCTGATCGCGCCCGGTCCGCTGGTCGGCCACTGCTCGGGGGCCACGACGCTGGCCCCGCTCGCCCTCCATGAGGCCTTCTCCCTGCACCCGCTCATGACGGTCACCCACGAGGGCGCCCGGTTCGCGGGCGCGGGGGCCGCGATCGCCGGAAGCACCGCCCGCGCGACGGCCCTGGCGGCCGGGCTGGCCGCGACCCTCGGCATGCGGGCCGTCGTGATCGCCGACGCCGACCGGGCCGCCTACCACGCCGCCGCGTCGATCGCCTCGAACCTGCTGGTTACGCTGGAGGCCGCGGCCGAACGCCTGGCCGCCACCGCCGGGGCCGGCCGCGAGCTGCTCGCGCCGCTGGTCCGCGCCACGGTCGACAACTGGGCCGCCCTCGGGCCGCGGCGGGCGCTGACCGGCCCGGTCGCGCGGGGCGACGAGGCCACGGTCGCCCGGCAGCGAGCCGCGGTAGCCGACCGGGCACCTGACCTGCTGCCAATGTTCGACACGCTTGTCGAGGCCACCCGCACCCTGGCCAGCGCCGGGAAAGCCGGGGAAGCCCACGAGGGGAGCGCCGCATGATCACCGTGCGTACCGTGGCCGACATGCGGGCGGCCACCGCCCAGGCGCGACGGGCCAGGGCGTCGATCGGCCTCGTCCCGACCATGGGCGCGTTCCACGAGGGCCACCTGTCGCTGATGCGGAGCGCGCGCGAGCAGTGCGACCAGGTCGTCGTGTCGCTGTTCGTGAACCCGGCGCAGTTCAACGAGCAAGCCGACCTCGACCGCTACCCGCGTGACGAGCGCCGGGACGCCGCGCTGGCCGCCAGGGCCGGGGTCGACTTCCTGTTCGCCCCGCCCGCCGAGGAGATCTATCCCCCCGGATTCGCGACCACCGTGTCGGTGGCCGGGCTGACCGAGTCCCTGGAGGGCGCCAACCGCGGGCGCGGCCACTTCGACGGCGTCGCGACCGTCGTGACCAAGCTGTTCAACATCGTTTCGCCCGATGTCGCCTACTTCGGGCAGAAGGACGCCCAGCAGGTCGCGGTCATCAGGCAGTTTGTCGCCGACCTGAACATGCCCGTGCGGATCGAGGTCGGCCCGACCGTGCGCGAGCCCGACGGGCTGGCCATGTCGAGCCGCAACGTCCGGCTGTCGGCCGAGGACCGGGTGCGCGCCACCGCGCTGCACCGCGCGCTGACCGCCGCCAAGGAGGCGGTGGCCGCCGGCGAGCGAGACCCGGCGGCCCTCAAGGCCGGCGCGCTCGCGGCGCTGGCCGCCGCCGGGACCGAGCCTGAGTACTTCGAGCTCGTCTCGGCCGACACGCTGGCCCCGGTGACGCGGATCGAGGGCGAGGTGCTCGCGCTGGTGGCCGCGCGGGTGGGCACCACCCGGCTGATCGACAACGACACCATCACCAAGCCCTGACGTGCGTAGCTCACGAGGCCGCGCGCCGTCGCAACCACTGATCACGGCATCCGCCGCGTAAAGGAGGCAGGCAATGTCCGCATCCCCCCGCACCCCGGTCCAGCAAGGTCTCGAAGAGCCCTTGCCGATGACATTGCCCCGCCTGGCAGAAAAAAAGCTGCTGGGCGAGCCAATCGTGATGGTCACCGCCTACGACTACCCGTCGGCCCAGGTCGCGCAGGCCGCCGGGGTCGACATCGTGCTCGTCGGTGACTCCGGGGCGATGACCGTCCTCGGCTACCCGTCAACCGTTCCCGTCTCGACCGACGAGATGCTGGTGCTGGCCTCGGCGGTCCGCCGCGGCCTGCGGTCACCGCTGCTGGTCGGTGACCTTCCGTTCGGCTCCTACGAGGCCTCCGACGAGCAGGCGATCGCCACCGCCCAGCGGTTCGTGAAGGAGGCGGGCTGCGACGCGGTCAAGCTCGAGGGCGGGGGCACCAGCGTTCAGCGCGCCCGGGCGATCGTCGCGGCCGGGATCCCGGTCATGGGGCACGTCGGCCTCACCCCGCAGACGGCGACCGCCCTGGGCGGCTACCGCGCCCAGGGCCGGACCGCGTCACGGGCGCTCGCGGTCGCCCGTGACGCGCTCGCGCTTGAGGAGGCGGGCTGCTTCTCGGTGGTGTTCGAGGCGATTCCGGCCGCCGTCGCGGCGGTCGTCACCGAGAAGCTGTCGATCCCGGTGATCGGCATCGGGGCCGGGCCGGGCACTAACGGTCAGGTCCTGGTGTTCCACGACCTGCTCGGGATCTACGACGGGCACACCCCGCGGTTCGTCAAGCGGTTCGCCGAGGTCAAGGCGCAGATGGAAGCGGGCGTCGCGCAGTATGCCAGCGAGGTCAGGCAGCGCACGTTCCCCGGCCCCGAGCACAGCTACTCGATCGACGACGAGGAACTCCGGCTGTTCCTTGAGGAGATCCGCCCAGGAAGCTGACCTGCCGGAGCTACCCGTTCCGGTGCCGAACCCGGAACCGGAGGTGGGTGACGCGTGAGCTCTCGGTGATTTCGGGATCGTCGAGCAGCAGGGGGGCGTGGGTCAGATCGCCGAAGAACCGGATGCCCCGGCCGAGCAGCACGGGGGCCAGTTCGACGGCGATCTCGTCGACCAGGTCAAGGTCGAGCGCCTGCTGGATGATCGAGGGACCGGCCAGGGCGACCGCCTTGTCGCCCGCGGCCGCCCTGGCCATCGTGATGGCGGCCGCCACCCCCTCGGGGACGGCGGTGAACGGCGCGTCAGGGGCCGGCCAGGCCTGCGGCGGATGGTGCGTCACCAGGAAGACCGGTACCGCCAGCGGATGGTCGCCGCCCCAGCCGTTCGTGTAGTCGTAGACCCGGCGGCCGACCACCAGCGCGCCGGCCTCCTCGATGGTGCGCCGCAGGTAGCCCGCGCTCGGCGGGGCCACGTGGGAGACCATGCCCATGCCTGGCCAGCGCACCTCGACGTCGCCGCTGTCGTACCAGTCGAACAGGTGCCCCACGCTGTCGTCTTCGAGTGCGATGAACCCGTCAACCGACATCGTCAGCGCGGCAATGACATGCCCCACGGCCAGCCCTCCCTTCGGGAGTGGCCTCCCGGTCATCGCTCAGTATTCCATCCGGGTGCGCGTCACTGGCCATTCACGTCCCTGGCATAGGCATTCGGGTTCGAGTACTCGAAGATCCGGGTGATGAGCCCGTGGCTGACACCAACCAGGAACAGGTAGTCATTGCGGTAGACGCGGTCGGTGCCCGCCACCGCGTTGCTCCCGCGGACCTCGGCGATCACCAGGTCGGGGTCCAGGGCCGGGATGAATCGCTTGAGCTGATAGTCGATCGAGGAGAACCGCTCGCATAGGGCGGTGAATACCGTCCCCATCGCGGCCTTGCCCGCGGCCAGCGGAGCATCGGGGGAGTAGTACGGCGCCTCGAACACGATGGCCTCGTCGAGGCAAGCCAGGAACCCGGCACGATCCTTGCCGTTCTGCGCCGTAATCATCCGCTCGTAGAGGCGCTGGTTTTCCTCGCGGCGGGCCGCGTCGTCAGGCATCCTCGGCTGTCCCTTCCACCCGGTCCGCTGGCGGCTTCGCCACGATCACTATGAAATGGGCGATGCCGTCCTGGCAAGGGCGAGGCAGGGCCCGCGGGCGGGGCTGCTTGACTGATCACCGGCGAGGGTAGGCCAGTGCCTGGGAACTCCCTGGTCAGGCCCCCCTGGGAACCGCGTGGGCCGCCACGTGGTCAGCAGCGCATGGATTGGCGACAGCTTAGGACGGGAAGAGGATGACGGACATCCCGGAAGGCCTGCGGTACAGCTACGATCACCTGTGGGCTCGCCAGGAGCCAGACGGCACGGTCACGGTGGGCATCACCCAGCGGGCGGCGTCGGGACTCGGCGACATCACGTACGTGGACGTGCCGGACGTCGGGCGCGCCCTCGGGGCCGGGGCGCAGGCCATCACCGTGGACACGGTCATGGGGACGAGTGACTTCATCACGCCCCTCGGCGGCCGGGTGACCGCGGTCAACGAGGCAACGGTCAGCGACCCCGAGTCGATCGGCGGCGACCCCTACGGCGCATGGCTGTTCCGGCTAGAGCCCGAGGAGCCCGGCGCCCTCGACGGCCTCCTGGACGCGAGCGGCTACCGGGACTTGATCGGCGATCAGTGATCCTCAGTACGGCAATGCCGGCAATAAGGACAAAAGCGGCACCGCTAGACTGGCGGGGATCGGTGCCACGGAACCCTCATCGCGCGGAGGCTTAACCTCGATGCCGGAAGCTGGCCGTCCTGACGTTCCCGTCCCGGTGGCGGCGCCCGGGGAAGATCCCGACTGGCTGCCGCCCGAGATCAACACGGGAGTGGCCCACCCGGCGCGGGTCTATGACTACCTGCTCGGCGGCAAGGACAACTACGCCGCCGACCGGGTGCTCGGCGAGTCGATCATCAAGGCCATGCCATCGACTGTGCTGGCGGCGCGCGCTAACCGGGCCTTCCTGGGCCGGGCCGTTCGCTACCTGGCCGGCCAGGCCGGCATCAGGCAGTTCCTCGACATCGGCACCGGCATCCCCACGGCGGGCAACACCCATGAGGTGGCCCAGGCCGCCACGCCGCAGGCCCGGGTGGTGTACGTCGACAACGACCCCATCGTGATGGCCCACGCGCGGGCGCTGATGGACAGCGACCCGGCCGGGGTCACCGCGTTCATCCAGGCCGACCTGCGCGATCCGGCCAAGATCCTGGCCAGCCCCGCGCTGCGCGCCACCCTGGACCTGGGCCAGCCGGTGGCCCTCATGCTCATCGCGATCCTGCACTTCCTGGCCGACCAGGACAATGCCCGCGAGATCGTGGCCGAGCTCCTCGGTGCGCTGCCGTCGGGCAGCTTCCTGGCCGTCACCCACTCCACGGCCGACTTCAGCCCCGGCGAGATCACCGGCGTCGCCGAGGCCACCCGGCAGGCTGGTGTCCGCTACACGCCCCGCAGCCAGGCCGAGGTCGCCGCCTTCTTCGACGGCCTCGACCTGCTCGAACCGGGCGTCGTCCCGGTCATGGCCTGGCGGCCCGATGGTCCCGCGCCAGAAAACCCGCGGGCCGCCTACATCTACGCTGCGCTGGCCAGAAAACCCTAGGCCCGGCGGCTACCCGGCCGTCGGTACGGAGTCCGCGTCGGCGGCCTGGTTGCCGTCTCCTTCCAGGAGGGCGGCGGCCATTCGCAGCGTGGCCGGGCGCACGGCGCCCAGCACGAACTGGTAGATGAAGCCCGCCGCGACCAGGGCGAGGGTGAGCCAGGGCAGCCAGTTGTAGGGACTTGGCTGGCCGGGCCGAAGGTCACCCCAGACCGGGATGGCCAGCACGACGATGCCGATCACGGGGACGACCACCCAGAGCCAGAAGCTCTTGCGCTCGCCGCGCCTGCGCAGCCGGGCCCAGTCCACGATGAGCGCGATGTTGGCCGCCAGGTACATGATCACCACGCCCAGGATTCCGAACGTGGAAAGGAACCCCGAGGCCGTCCCCGGATCGGTGAACGCCGTCGAGACCACGCCGATCACGATGCTGGGGGCGACGAAGGCGACCGCCGCGACGGCCGGGGTGCGGAACCGCGGTGAGACGGCGGCCAGGGACTTGCTCCACAGCCCGCCCCGGGCGCCCGCGAAGATCACCCGGGACGTCTGGGTGTTGGCCGCCACGTAGGAGCTGGTCACGCTGGACAGGAACACCCACGTGATGAGCGGCGCGACGAACGGGATGAAGGCCTTGGCCGCGGTGTGGAACGGGTTCGGGTCGGCGGCGAGTGCCCCGGCGTGGCCCGGCCCGAACGCGATGACGAGGGCGTAGGAGCCGAGCACGTAGATGACGCCGCTGACGACGACGGCCCCGATGACCGCGATCGGCACGTTGCGCCGCGGGTTCTCGGTCTCCTCCGCCAGCGGCGCGGCCGCCTCGAAGCCGCCGAAGGCCAGGACGGCCAGGCTGAACGTCAGCAGCACGTCGGTCGAGCCGCCCGGCCAGTGGAAGGGGGCGGCCGACAGTCCGGCGTTCCCGCCGCGCGCCAGGATGGTGATGCTCATGGCGACCAGCAAGATGACCTCGAAGGCGTAGAGCGCGATGGTCACCCGGACGCCGAACCGCAGCCCGAGCACGACCGGCGCCACCACGAGCAGCCCGTAGAAGATCGTGATGATCTGCGTGAACCCCCAGATGTGCGGGTCACCGAAGACGTTCTGCGCGATGTAGCTGCCGACGAAGATGTAGATGCCGCCGTAGGCGATGATGTAGCCGAGGATCGTGATCACGCCGACGGCGACGGCGACCCGCGCCCCGATCGCCCGGGTGATGTAGGTGACGAACGAGCCCGCGCTCGGGTAGATGCTGGCGAACTGGGCCAGGCTGCTGGCCGTGGCCACCATCCCGACCATGGAGATCAGGAAGATCAGCGGGGCTGAGGCTCCGGCCAGGCTGACCATGAGCCCGGTGGTGAAGAACAAGTTGAACGCCGGGGCGATCTGGGCCACGCCCGGCATGATCACGCCGAACAGGCCGAGCTGGCCGCGTTGCAGGCCCGCTGACGGTGAGGGGGTGGCCATGGCTAGCCCTTCCTGTGCCGCAGGACGAACTCAAGGAAGGCCTGGTTGAATTCGGCCGGGTGCTCCCAGACGCAGCCGTGGCCGCCCTTGGTCGTCGTCCATTCCGCGCCGCCAATGCCCTCATGAAGCCGTCGCGACAGGGCCACGGGGATGAGGATGTCTTCCTCCCCGGCCAGGACCAGGGCCGGGGTGGTGAGCTGGCCGAGCCGCTCGGTCGTGTCATGCTGCTGGATCACGGCCAGCTGCGCGAGGTAGGCGTGGACCGGCTGGTCCATGTACTTCATCGCGGTCTCGAATTCGGCCAGCTCGGCCTCGCGCTCCTCGAAGAACGGCACGGTAAAGGCCCACTGGGTGACGTCGCGCATGACGAACGGGACCCCGAGCACCGGCGCCAGGTCCTGCCAGGTGGCGAACATTCGCGAGCAGAACGGCCCGGGGGCCGCGTAGGTGCAGGCGAAGGTCACCGTCAGCAGGTCATCGGGGTAGGCGAGCGCGTACTCCTGGGCGATCATGCCGCCCATCGAGATGCCCATCAGGTGGAAGCCGGTGATGCCCAGGTGATCGACCAGGGCCTTGGCATCGTCGGCGAGCATCCGGCTCGAGTAGGGACCGGCGGGCTTGGAGCTTGACCCGATGCCCCGGTTGTCGAAGCGCAGCACCCGGAAGCCCGCGGCCAGGAAGTCGTCCATCTGGAGCGCCCAGGTCTCCAGGTCGTCGGCGAGGCCGTTGACAAGGACAATCGTCTCCTCGCCAGCACCTTCCAGCTTGTAGTTCAGCTCTATGTCGTTAATCGTGGTTATGGGCATCGTTTTCCCCTCCGGATCGCAGGTGCAGGCGGGCGTGCAATTCTGTGAGCATGCCCTCGGTAAGCGAGAAATGGCTGGCCGCCAGGGACGCGGCCCGGCCGGGGTCGCCCGCGATGACCGCCTCGGCCAGCGTGGGATGCTGGCGCAGTGCCCGGCGGCGCATCTCGGGTGTGTACGGCTCCGCGTCGAAGCCGAGGCCGACCTCACGGCGGATGCGGGCGCTGAGGTCAACGAGGCGGGCGTTGTGCGTCGCCCGGGCGATCGCCTGGTGCAGCGCGTGGTCGGCCAGCCGGGAGGCGTCCCGTCCCGACGCGTGCGCGTAGTCCTCCACGGCCCCGCTGATCGCGGCGATGTCGCGGCTGTCTCGCCGCTCGGCCGCGGTCTGGGCGATTAGCTGCTCGACGAGCCGCCGGTAGTCAAGGACCACGGTCAGCTCTTCCCAGGCGGGGTCCAGCGTGCGCTTGATCATCTCGTCCGAGCCGGGGCCCGAGCCAGTCTGGATGAAGGTGCCGCCGCCGCGTCCCCGCCGGGTGATCACGTAGCCGCCGGCGTGCAGGCGCTGCAGTGCCTCGCGCACGGTGGACCGGCTGACCTCAAGCGACGCGGCCAGGTCGCGCTCGGCGGGCAGCCGCTGGCCCGGCTCGAACTCCCCGAGCGCGATGGCCGTCACCAGGCGCTCGGCGATCTGCTCGCCGGCCGTCCGCATGGTCACCGGTTGCAGTAGCGACCCGAAGGGCTCCTCGCCCGGTCGCGTCGGCTCCTTCGGCTGGCTCATCGCGCGTCCTCGGTGGTGAAGAAGGCGGCGATGAACCGGGCCAGGGTCCGCGCTCCGGCCACGATGCTGGCCAGTTCCACTGCCTCGTCCGCGCCGTGAATGTTGCGGCTGCGCGGGCCGTAGGCGACGGCGGGCACTCCGAACTGGTTGAGGTAGTAGCGTGCGTCGGTGGTGGCGCCCAGCACGAAGCGGCGGGGGGCCGCGCCCGCGTGCGCGGCGGCGTGGGCGGCGGCGAGCGCACCGACCAGCGGGTCGGCCTCATCAATCAGGTAGCCCTCGGCACGGAATCCTGACGCTCGCACCTCGGGCGGGTGCACCGACAGCCACGGGTCCTTGGTGGTGGCCGCCGCGATCTGGGCGCGCAGCCGGGCCAGGGCCTCATCGGGTGACCAGCGTCGCGGAAAGCCGACCCGGACCCCGACGCGTGCCCGGGCCGGCACGCTGGATGCCCAGTCGCCCGCCGAGACCAGGCCGGGGTTCACGACATAGGGCCGGGCGACGTCGGCGAAGGCGGGATCCTCGCCCGTCCGGCCGAGCTCGTCCTCCAGGCTGGCCAGCGCGCGCAGGATGAGCGGGATGTGGTCCACCGGGTTGACGGCGCGGTCGGCCGACTCGGCGTGGGCGGAGACCCCCTGGACTTCCACGTCGGCCCACAGGACCCCGGTGCCCCCGAGCATGAGGCCGAGGTCGGTGGGCTCGAGCAGCACGACCGCGTCGCCGAGGACACCCTGCTGGCAGGCCGCGAGCGTGCCGTTCCCCGTGCACTCTTCCTCGATCACCGACAAGAACCCCAGCTCGCCGCTGATCGCGTCCGGCATCGCCTGGCGCAGCGCCGATACGGCCAGCAGCCCCATCGCGAAGCCGCCCTTCATGTCCCCGGCGCCCCGCCCGATCAGCCAGCCGTCTCGCCGGACGGGCGTGAACGGGTCGGACGTCCACGTGCCCGGGTCGGCGGGCACGACGTCGACGTGCCCGTTGAGCAGCAGCGACGGCGCTGCGCCCCGGTTCATCTGGCCGAGGATGTCGGGCCGGCCGGTGTAGCTGACCTGGGCGACCCCGCCGGGCGCCCGCTCGGCGACCGCGGCGGGGATGCTCAGCGCGGTGACCTCGAACCCGCGCCGGTCCAGCTCAGCGGCGACAACCTGCTGGGCCGCCATCTCCTGCCCGACCGTGCTCGGCGCGGCTACCAGGCGCTCAAGGAAGGAGAAGGCTGCCTCGGCGCCTTCGGTGATGGCCGAGTCGACAGCTTCCCAGGACGAGTTCCGGGGCATGCGCACCCTTCTGGTCTATAGGCCTGATTTACAGACCATTTTGAACAGGGGGCGCCGGGTTGTCAACGGCCTGATCAGAGCGGGTCGCCCGGCCGCCCGTACGCCTGGCCCGTCGCCGCTAAGAAGAACGGGCGGGCCGCCGGGGTGGCGGCCCGCCCGCACGGGCGCTGGCTCGCTGGGCCCTGCGGTTAGCCGGGCCTTTGCGGTTAGCAGGGCCTTTGCGGTTAGCTGACCGCGGTGGCCGGCATCTCGCAGGGGATGACCGCGGTCATGATCGACTTGCCCGACTCGTACACGGCCGCGCCCGCCCCGAGGCAGCCACCCGGGCCCGGCACGATCACGTCCGTGTAGTCGTCCGTCTGATTCACCAGCGGGTTCGAGATGGTGGAGAACCGGTCGTCGCGGGAGCGAACGGTGACCTCGCCCATCATGAGAGGCTCACCGGGAGTCAGGTAGAGGTCGGCCCAGCCCGCGCCGCACCGCGGCGAGTACCACAGGTCGAGCGCGCCGACCTGGACGCTGCCCAGGGTCACGGGCGCCTGGTCGACGAGCTGCCGGTCGGCCTTGCAGCCTCCGGCAATAGGGTCAGTGCCGTCCGACACCCGGGCGGTCGAGGCTGGTTCCGGGATCCCGGAGAAGACCGGCACGCCCGGCAGCTTCATCGACTCGTCCGCTGTGGATGCCGACCGGGCGGACATCGCCGACCCGCTCGCCCAGCCGATCGCGAGGCCCACGGCCAGTATGGCGACCCCGCCCGCGCCGACGACAACCGGGCGCCTACGGCCGGCGGGCCACCGCGCGGAGTTCGGGTCCGGTTCGGGCGCGGCGTCGGCGTCAGGACCCGAGGTAGCGCGGCCGGGGGTCGCGTCCAGGCGGCCGCGTTGCTCGGCGGTGGCGAGCCGGCCCAGTTGCTCCCGCCACGGAGCCGGATCGGCGCCGCACGCGGTGACCAGCGCCCTGACCACGGCCTCGGTGGGCAGTCGCCGGCCGGCCGTCGCCTCGGCCAGCGTTGATGGCGAATAATGGGTGATCTTGGCTAGTTGCCTGAAGGAAGGCGTGCCCGCCTGGGTGCGTAGCGCGCGGAGGCATGCGGCGAATTCCTCTTTAGATTTCGCCGTGAGCGGTGGCCCGCCGGACGGAATATCCCCGGCCGGGGGAGCGGCGTAAGGCATGGCTGAAGTGTGCCATGGATGACCAGGCACCCTCATGGCAACGAATAATGGCAAGAGTTGTCATTTTCCTCCTTTAAGGCTTCCGTGTTCCCGAGGCTCACGGCACGACGGCCAGCGCCCAGGGAAGGCGAAACCAGTCCGCCGGGGTGTCACTCCTGGCCGGTCTGCGGAGCCTCGGCGAGGCGCTTGATGGCCTGCAGCCGGCGATCCCAGCGGGTGGCGGCCTCGGCCATGGCCCGCGCGGCGCGGGCCATGGCCTGCGCCGCCTCGTCGAGGCGCTCGGCGCGGACGCTGTAGCGGACCTCGCGGCCGTCCCTGCGGAGCTCGACGAGCCCGGCCCGGGCCAGGACGGCCAGGTGCTTGGCGACCGCCTGCCGGGTGAAGGGCAGTTCGGCGGCTAGGGCGGTCGGGGTGGCCTGGCCGCGGGCGAGGATAAGGTCAAGCACCTTGCGACGGGACGGGTCGGCGATGGCCTCCCATAGCTCGTCCTCGCCCGGCGGCAGGTCGCGGCGGGCGGCCTCAGGACTGTCCGGCGGCATAACCCTGCAAGCTGGCCAGGTGGACTTCCCAGCCCTTGTCGTGCGTCTCGTAGTAGCTGGCCTTTTCAGCCTCGGGCCTGCTGAGGGCGGCGAACCCGCTCTCCGTGACCCGCACCCGGGTGCCGTCGCCCTCGGCGGCCAGGGTGAACTCCACCAGCAGCGAGTTGCCCTCGGTCGGCTGCTC